>Ga0115012_10000235_pt1 | contig 32340 bp, 54 predicted proteins | sample TroAtlMetagenome_FD_88706 | JGI IMG/M metagenome (GOLD analysis project Ga0115012, IMG submission 88706) | Marine eukaryotic phytoplankton communities from Atlantic Ocean - Tropical Atlantic ANT10 Metagenome | ecosystem: Environmental > Aquatic > Marine > Oceanic | place: Tropical Atlantic...
CATTCCAGCAACACAAAACCCATTACCGTGGACACAGCATTGGTTATCATCTAAAGGTGTACAAGTAGCACCACAAGAAACTGAAGTTGAATCATACATCGTAGGCGGTATTAAGCAAGATATTAAGAAAAAACAATTCAGCAAGTTCTCATTATAATAGTACATTATTTTCTACTATAAATATTGGTATGCCAGCAATAACAAGAGTAGGAGACGCAGACGTAACACATTGTTCAGGCATGGTCAGAGAAGGCCATGTTAAGACTGTGTTCTGCAACGGAATAGAAGTGTCATGCGAAGGACACAACAACACAGGACATTTGTATCCTGCAATAATCTGTTTATCACACCAGGCACCAATAGCCAAAGGATCACCAAATGTATTTGCAGAAGGAATACCAGTAGGCAGAATAGGAGATCCAATAGCAGGATGTACATCAGTTGCTGAAGGATCACCAAATGTATTTGCTAATGGCGGTAGTGCATCTAAAGAGAATGGTGAGGGTGGAGAATAACAATGGCTAGAGTAAAACAAGGATTAAAATCATTAGCAGAGAAGTCACCAAACCTAAGCAATAATGCTGTGAATGTTTTAATTGCCGATACTAATAAAGGTTACGCAATACTTTCATACTCACTAGCACAAAAAATTCGTACAAATACAGTACTAACAACTTCACAAAAAACAGATTTAAAAAATACAATTAACAGTAAACCTTATCTAAACATTGGACAACTGTTTGATGATTTAGATACGCACACAGACAAAATTTTAACAGGCGAACTAGGAGATGAATCCGTAGCAGGTAGCGGAGATAGAGGAACGTTTTTAGAACATATGCAATTAGCAAACTCAATTGATTCTTTGGTTCCTTCATTGTTTGGAAATACAGCAGATAGTATTGGCAAAGGTGTAGATGATTACTTTGGTACTCTACGATTATCTATTAGACCAAACATGAATACTATTAGAAATAACTTAACATCAATTAACAATGCAAGTATGGCAACAGATACAGCATACAGAACAGCAATGACAAATTTAATTAATTTTATAGATTCTGTTAAAGATGACTCTACAGATTTTCAACAAACTTTAAACACATTTGCAAGTGCAGTATCAACAGCACAAACAAATTTAAATAATGCATTAGCATCAGAACCATATCTAACTTGGAGAACAAGTTTAACAACAAACAGAACAACTGTTAATGATCAAATAACAAAAGAAATTACAAACATTGGAGGCATAAGAGCATATGTTAAAAGTTTAGTTAACACTCAAAGTTATGTTTCACTAGCAGAAAATACTAAACTAAAAGATCTTATACAACAATCATCCGGCAGTACTGAATGGCAAGATTACTATTCTAAATATGATTCAAGGAAAAACAATTACAATCCAATATACAACTACACATCAGACAGTAGTAATACTTCAACTATAGAACAAGTATTGAGATTAAGAGGATTACCAGATGTGTTAAACCATCATGATTTAGTATCCGTTGCAAAAAAATTATTAAAAGATACAAGACTTTCATCAGTTATTTCTAATCAAAATAAAACATCCGAAGAACTAATTGAAAAAGCCTGTGAACTATTAGGAATAGAAGCAGAAGGATTAACAGTATATTCTCAAAGTAAATTATTATTAGACAACATGAACAAACATGATGTTGACAATATTAAAAAAGAATTAGAAAGTAGTCAAGCAACAGATACATTATCGTAAGGAGATACTAATGAATCCAAATAGTTACTGGTTCACTATATTACTACTATTTGCGTTATTGTTTCTTGCTGTCTTCATGAAGCCTGGCTATACAGCAATATTTTAATTGATTATTTTTTAGTTTGCCCAGAAACCCAAGCAATTTCTTCGTCTGTATACGGCCACATTATGCTACACCCCAAAATTTGATATAACATCCGTACATTAATAAAACTGTGTATAGTGAAAGGATAGCAAGTATAGTCCTTAATTTCATTATTTGACTTCTACTGTTCCGCCTGCTTCTTCAATCTTCTTTTTGATTTCTTCCGCTTTTTCTTTATCTACTTCTTCTTCAAGTGGCTTTGGTAAATTTTCAACAAAAGTTTTGGCTTCCATAAGTCCTAAACCCATTATTTCTTTTACTGCTTTTAATACGTTAATTTTCTTCTCACCATAAGAAGTTAGTACTACTGAAACAGGTGCATCTGCTGGTTTGGCCGCTTCTGCTACTGCTCCTGCTGGTGCTGATTTTAAAGCATCCAAGTCTATATTCCACTCTTCTGCTAGTTTTTTAGATAGATCTAGTGCTTCTACAACTGTAAGTTTACCTAGTTCTTCAACAATCTTCTCTATGTTTGCCATATTTCTTACTGTATTTTATTCCCATGTAGTTCTTAGATGGCTCATAATCCCAACGCATTCCGTGATGGCCTCTAATATCTGCGTACCACATTCTTAATTTTACTATCAACTTTCTAACCTTTAATGCCACAAAACTTGTACTTTCTTAACGTTCTATTTTTTTCTTTCTGCCAATTGGGACTTTCTGCATTCTAGCAATTTTCTGTCCCTTTCGGTTAGTGTACTCAACACTGATCTCGGAAGTTCCTTTTGGAAGTCCACCTTGAACGCTTTTAATTATCTTCTTGAAGGATAATCCTTCTTTTATCGCTTCAAAATCTTTCAAGTCTGTGATTTTTATCGAAAGTTTTCTTTTACTTTTTTCTGTTTGCATTCAATATAATACAATATGGTTGACAATAAGTCAACCTTGTGCTTAAATATATTTGTAAACGATGAAGTTATGTATTAGATTTGACGGACCTGGGGGCAGTACCCAGCACCTCCACCAAAAATAATATGGTGGCTTATGTAATCCCTTCCGGGGGTGAATTAGGATCGACGTATTTTGAAAGCATAATGGAGTTTGCCCAGTTGGAACGAGGTTACGGCCACTTTTATAAATGCTAAAGAAAAAGCATTAGGCTTCGCTGACTTAACAGTCAGTATGCCTAAATTAAGATTAGCCGCTTAATTGCGGATGTAATCTTGGGGTTGGCGACTTACCTTGCAACAGAAAAGTCGCACTCTATATCTACTACTAGAACTTATAGTACCACTAAATTTCATATCGTACGGCCGTAAATAATTGAGAGTATTAACAATTTATAGGGAGTGTATATGTTTTTGATACCAGGATCACAGAAGAAATTCAGATTATCGTGGGGCAAAATTAGAAAGAAAGCACCAAAGGTGCCTGACATAACTTGTCCAGCGATCGATGATGTTTTAAACCAATTAGAAAAACTAGTTGGTAGTGAACTATCGGAGAGAAAATACAAAGCATTTGAACGTAAACTTGAAAAACTTAGAAAAGCAAACGAACTATTAAGGGATTCAGGAGTATACTGGCATGATGCTTGTAAAAAAGAGATGCAATCATACTATGGATCTCGAAAGAAACGTAAGTAGACCACCCTTTTCAATAAATACATACATAATGGCAAAGCAGGCAAAACTAGGTGATCCTACAGATTTCAGTTATCGTATAGACAAAGTAGTAAAAGTCGTCGACGGAGATACTATCGATGTAATGATCGATTTAGGGTTTGATATCAAATACAAAAGCAGAGTTAGACTGTTTGGTATAGACACACCTGAGAGTAGAACAAGAGATCTAGTTGAAAAGAAATATGGACTTATGTCTAAAAAGTTTCTACAAGAAGCACTATCCAAAGGCACTAAAAGAATAATTAAAACACACAAAGGTGAAGAGACTGGTAAGTTTGGTCGTATCTTAGGTGAGATATTCATTGATGGTAAAAATGTTAATATGGAAATGTGTAAAAAAGGTTATGCAGTTGCCTACTACGGACAAAACAAAGACCTAGTTGAAGGACAGCATCTTAAAAATAGAAAAAAATTAGGTGCATAAGTGGTTATTACTATTCTTACTACTTACAGCCTGTCAAGTTAATGATTGTGGGGTAGAACCTACAGTAGAATTTGAAGTTCCTAAACAAGAAAAACAATCAGAATCAAATACAGAAGAAGAAAAACAAGGCATTGTTGACCAGGTAAAAGATTTTACCAAACCAGGTGGACAAGTAAAATGTACGTTCTAGAGTCTTGACAAATACTGAAATTGTGTTATAATTGTATTGTTATTTAGAGTTTATCCTATTGCAGGACTTCTGCTTTGAATAACACATATTAATATACCAAGGAGAATAATATGAGTAATGTCAAAATGCTTCTCGACGTCGTCGCAGAAGTTCAAAAAGAAGCACCCGAAGATGTTCCAAATTTTTCAAAAAGATTTGCAGAAGCAAAAGTTAATCTAAAAAACCAACTAGCAAAAGGTAGAACACTACCACTAGGCACAGAAGCACACCCTTTAAAAGATTTTGCATTTAACTATTCTGTTCAACGAGATGTACGAGCAGGACACGTAATGAATATAATGAAAAAGTTTGATCCAAGAGTATGTACTCCTGTTTCAGCAGTTAGACGTTCTGATAGTGAAAGACTATTCATATTTGACGGACAACATAGAGCAGTTGCTCTATCTTTATTAGGTTATACAGAAATACCAGTAACAATAGTAGAAACAGACGAACCGGCCTTTGATGCAGAAGCATTTGAGATTGTAAATGATTCAGGAATTTTACGAGCAGGTACAGAAGAAATACACAGATGTTTGCTCCACAGATATAAAATGGGAGAAACAGAAACAGAAAGAGTTGTGACAGCACATCTCGTTCAACAAGTATTTGATTCTTGTGAGATTGATCTAGAACCAAAACGTGTTAGAAAGAGTCCGGGCAAGTGTGGACCTAACAAACATTATTTCTCACATTTTGATTACGCATACAAAGGTATCAAGATGGCAGGACCAATTGGTTTAACTGATGCATTGTTATCAATTAAAAATGTATATGGTGATGAAGACGGTGGAGAGATCAATCAAGGACTATTCATAGGATTAATGAAACAGTATCAAATGGGACAAGAAGCAAAACGTCTTAAGAGATTACCTAACGATTGGATGACTAAAATGCTAGAGTCAGCAATAAAAGTTTGTCCTAGTGCAACACTAATTCATTCTGCAACAAAAAAACAATGGCAGTATGCAAACGGTGTAGGTTGGGACGCACCGGTGGCGATGGCTCATGTGTTAAGAGAAATCCATTTAATGGAAGATGATTTGTTTGAACCAAGTTATATGCCCAATGTTACATTAAAATTGTTTGATGGAGATGTTGCACCAGACTCAGAGGCACAAACGGCATTTAACAAATATCTATCGAGGAAAGATGAAACTGGACAATTATAAATGTATAGTAACAAAAGGAAAGAAGGAAGACGTGTGGCATTATAGTTTACCATATAAAATGATATTAGAAGAAGTTAACCAGCACTACAAAGAAGGTGCTGATGCAGTAGAACTAGAAATGATTACACAAGAAGAATTTGATTTACACCTTGATTTAGAACAAGGAAAAATAACACAAAAGGAGTTTAATAAACAATGTTCAATGTACAAGAGTTAGATATTGTATCGTTGCCAGAGATTAAGTTTGACAGCACAGATAGGCCACATCTAAATGAACTTGCAGATTATATAGATCATATGAAGCAAGACTTGTTTTCTGATAATTGGTCTACGTCAACAAAGAAACATATCAGAGGATCATTAATACTTTATATTAGAACAATGCAGAAAAAACTTGCACCACAAGGTGCTCACTATAAAGCATTGGATATTGAAAAAGGACACTTGGAACACGTAATACCACAAAATAAAATTATCAATGCATACTTGCACGATAAGATTTCTGCAGAAGTTGTATTACAGATGCCATTGTGTATGATTGATGACAGCGACAAACATATCTTAGAAACAGATTGGCAACACGGTGCAACGTGGGAATATCCTTTCAAACGATATCAGTTAGCAGGATTCAATAAAACTATTAAAAGTGTACGAGGTGATGTAATTAACTTTGAAACTTATACTTTGGAGGATCATTTTAAAATGATAGGATATAATGCGTGAATATAAATTAACAATTAAAGCAGGAGATATGATATCTGTTGGACGTTTCAGAAACGTACAAACAAAAATAAAATCAATATCTATAGATGAGCATGGACAACCTGTGCTACAAACAAGCAAAGGCAAGAAGAAGTTATTCAGTTGTAGACTTATTAAACTAGAACCGGGTAGCAAAACACCAAAACAAATACTAATGGAGAAGAAAAATGCCAGGTAATTGGGACGGAAAAACAAGACCATCAAACGATCAATATAGGAAAAACTTTGATGACATTTTTAAAAAACAAACTGATAGGTTTCCTACTGCTGAAGAAAGATGGCCAAGACAAGGTACGGTAATAAAAAAAATGTACGAAATATGGTATATTCCACGTATCCAAGATGAATTAGTTGTTGCACGTTTTGACAATATAAATGATGCATATGACCACATGGATAAGATTAGAATTGCAAGACCAAAAGCATATCCACATCATTACATCTGGGATCCAGAGAAAAAAGAAAAAGTAGAACAAAGGAGTTTATGACAATAGCAGACGGTTTAGGTTTATTAGCAGTTGGACTATGTGCAATGACAATAGGAGCCATAATAATTTATATTGTTATTAATAAAATAGAAAGAGATAAAAAACAAAAAGAAGAAGAACAGAAAAACCCATGGCCATGGCAAGGTTAAATATTGATGTATGCCGGAGATTAAAGATCGAGCAAAAATAGAAAAAAAATTAGAGCAAGAATATAGTGCAGGGTTTGTTACGGATGTAGAAAGCGAAACTTTCGAGCCAGGTTTAAACGAAGAAATTGTAACAAGGTTATCAAAGATTAAAAATGAACCTCAGTGGTTGCTTGATTACAGACTAAAATCTTACAAGCATTGGACAACAATGGAAGAACCTAAATGGTCTACATTAGATATTGCTCCTATAGATTATCAATCAATAAGTTATTACTCTGCTCCTAAAAAAGGTCCAGCAAGTTATGATGACGTTGATCCTCAAATTAAAAAAGATTTTGAAAAACTTGGAATACCATTAGCCGAAAGAGCCAAACTAGCAGGTGTGGCCGTTGATGCAGTATTTGATTCTGTATCTGTTGCAACAACATTTCAAAAAGATTTAGCAAAACACGGTATTATATTTTGTTCGTTTTCAGAAGCAGTTAAAAATCATCCGGATCTAGTTAAAAAATACTTAGGTACTGTAATACCTCGTTCAGACAATTATTTTGCTACACTTAATTCAGCAGTATTTTCAGATGGTACGTTTGTTTATATTCCAAAAAATAAAAGATGTCCTATGGAACTATCAACATACTTTAGAATAAACACGGCTAACACAGGACAGTTTGAAAGAACACTTATAGTTGCAGACGAAGGAAGTTATGTAAGTTATCTTGAAGGTTGTACAGCACCAATGAGAGATGATAACCAATTACACGCCGCTAATGTAGAATTAGTTGCTATGAAAGATGCAGAAATAAAATATTCAACAATACAAAACTGGTATCCAGGCGATCCTGTTACAGGTAAAGGTGGAATTTACAATTTTGTTACCAAAAGAGGACTATGTAAAGGTGCAAGTTCTCGTATAACTTGGACACAATTTGAGACAGGAAGTAGATTGACTTGGAAGTATCCTTCTTGTATACTAAAAGGTGATAACTCGGTAGGAGAATTTTATTCAGTTGCTCTTACAAACGGTTATCAACAAGCAGACACAGGAACTAAAATGATACACATTGGAAAAAATACAAAGAGTACAATAATATCAAAAGGAATATCTGCAGGCAAATCTAAAAACACATACAGAGGATTAGTTAAAATATTAAAATCTGCCGATAAGGCAAAGAATTATACTTCATGTGATTCATTAATGATGGGTAGCAACTGTTCAGCAATGACAATACCATACATAGAAAACAATAGTAATACTAGTAATTGTAATCACGAAGCAACAACATCTAAGATAGACGAGGACCAATTATTTTATTTGAGACAAAGAGGATTAAATCAAGAAGATGCAACAAACTTATTAGTGTCGGGTTTCTGTAAACAAGTATTTCAAAACTTACCAATGGAGTTTGCCGTAGAGGCAAATAAACTTCTAGAAGTTAGTATGGAAGGGTCAGTAGGTTAATGGAAATAACAAAAAAATATAAAGAAACAATAAACGTAAAACAAGATACAGTTTTAAATTATGATATAAAATCAAACTCTTTTGCTCGTTTATTTTTTTGTAACTTTGGTGGTTACATAACAGAAATTAATATAAACTTAGATGAAAACTCTTCTTGTGAATTGTATGGCTTTTTTAGAAATAACAATAACAAAAATACAAATGTTATTACTAACGTAATACACAAAGGTAAAAAATCAAAATGTAATCAAGACTTTAGATTTGTTAATAAAGATAGTAGTAGTTCGTTTGAAGGAAAAATAACAATACCAAAAGATGTATCTGGTTGTGAGAGTCATATGTTGAATAAAAATTTACTGTTAGATAATAAATCTAAAGCATTTTCAAAACCAGAATTAGATATTAATAACGATGATACAATATGTTCACACGGTAGTACAATTGGTCCAATAGACGAAGAGCAAATATTTTATACTAGGAGCAGAGGACTATCCTATGATGAATCAGTTGATATGATAGTAGAAGCATTTTATCAAGATATTAAAAGCAAAATGGAAGGATCTATATAGTATGGCAAAGTATAAATTTGAACCAATAACAGAAGTAGACATTGAACAAGATCCAGTAAGGCCTGAACTATCATTACAATTTAGAACTAAAGATGGTAGACAAATGTATGCTTTACAAGATGAGGCAGGTAAAAATGTTGCAGTGGTTTGTATTGCTTATTGTAAATTTGTACCTAAATCTATAGACGAACTAAAAAAATTTACTGATCCTACAGGAGATGTTGTTATTCCTTACACAGTTTGGAGTAAACACAAAGGAGCAGGTAAAACAATAGTAGACCATTTATTAAAATTGGCTAGAGATTCTAAACAAATTAAAAGAGTAATAACTTTATCGCCTCTTACGTTAATGGCTAAAAATTTCCACGAGAAAAATGGAGCAGTTAGAATAGGACTGAACCACGAAACTCAAAATTTTGAATACTCACTTGCTGATACTCGTTGGGAAAAGTATCTTAAAGATACTAAAAAATGGTTTGGCCTACACGTAGGTTGACAGAAATATCATTCTAAAATATAATAGTTGTATTAACCGTTGTTTTGTGGACGGGTGTTAGTCATTTGTCAATCTAACTAGTTCCCCTTTAGGGTCAATATTTGGAGGACTTATGCTAACCCATAAGTCGACGAAGCATCTAGATTTGCAATACAACGGTTTACATCAGGAGATGGACATGAGCAGAAAAGAAGAACTATTAAAAAATCTTAATAAAATTATTGAAAAAGAAAAACCATCAATACCTGCCGGACCAAAACAAATACTTGTATCAAATGAACGTGGAGTTGATAAAGACGATAATCCTATCTATATTGATAGAATGTATGGTGGTATCAATGGCAAACATAGATTACTACAAGGCAAGTACGGAGAAGAGTACAAAGGAACAATTAAAAATAAAAGAGTAAGAAAAAAAAGATTAGATGGTAGTGGATTTTGGCAACAATTTCACGTAACCGCAGACGGTCGTTGGTTTGATAACTCGGGTATGCCTTGTGAAGAACCAAAAGACGTAGAATTTGAAAAAGAACCGGAACCAGAGGAAGAACCAAAAGCAGACGAATTAGATATGCTGAAAGGACTAAAATGACATTTAACGAATACCAAGAATTTGTTGCAACGGTAAAAAGATATCCTGCAGAATATAAAACACTATATCCAGCACTAGGACTTTGTGGAGAAGCAGGAGAAGTTGCAGAAAAAGTTAAAAAAAGTGTAAGAGATGGTGCAAAAGAATCATTTAAAGAAGATATTACTAAAGAACTTGGTGATGTACTTTGGTATATTTCAGCACTTGCAGGAGATTTAGGAATTACACTTCAAGAAGTAGCAGACACTAATAAGAAAAAACTAGAAGATAGATTGCAAAGAAATCAAATACACGGCGACGGTGATGAAAGATAGGTTTGGTAGAATAGGAATAACATTCTCAACTTTTGATTTATTTCATGCTGGCCATGTGTCAATGCTTAAAGAAGCAAGACAAAATTGTGATTACTTAATTGCAGGTTTACAAACAGATCCTACAATAGACAGACACGATAAGAATAAACCTATACAATCTATTGTTGAACGACAAATACAACTATTAGGTTGCAAGTATGTTGACGAAATTATTGTATATCAAACAGAGAAAGACCTTGAAGACATATTAAAAAGTAATAAGATTGATGTTAGAATTATAGGTAAAGAATATAAAGACAAAGTATTCACAGGAGCAGACATTTGTAAAGAAAAGAATATAACAGTTATCTATAATAGTAGGGATCACGACTGGAGTACAACTGAACTAAGGAGCAGAATAAATGAAAATTAAACTTACAACACTAAAAGAATTATACGAACCTCAAAAAGATAGACTAATTGCCAATGCCAAAAAGGCAATGGACAATGCACAAGATCCTTGGTTTAAGGACTATTGGACAAAAGTTTATGTACATCTTTGCAAACAATGGAAAAAACTCCAATAAAATAGCGGTAATTTACCAGGTTGACGAATTTCCAAGATCTGTTATAATAGTGGTATTAATCAGGAGGAACAATTATGTATAAATGTTCAGTAAAAGCACAGTTGGTATTAGACCAAATCATCTCAAGATGTAAGGCAGATACTACAACTGAAAATAAATGGAAAGGTCGTTCTGGAAACTATATGTTCATTATGGGCAGAGAAAATCCAGATGGCAAAGCAACAGGTGTTGTGCATAAATTTGCACCAGATGGTGTTACGCACAAACTTGCTGGTTCTTTCAAAATCCTAGCAGACGGAAACATAACTAGATTCACAGGGTTATCAAAATCTAATTGGAATAGTTATATGTCTTCTGCAGAAGCAGATTATAAAACTAATCATGCTGAAACTATTGAGGAAATTGAAACACCAAAGCAAGAAGAAAAAGTTGCAATATAAACAGTATTAAGGTGGCGAGTGTAATGCTCGCCATCAGTACTTTAATATATGAAACCAAACACATTTAAATTATTCTGGCAAGTTCTATTACTTGCAATAGTATTAATAGTATTTTTAACAAGTTCTTTTATAGGTGGATCATTTTATCCTAATAAATGGACAGTAGAAAAATTAGAAGAAGATTTTCACAAAAACGAAGTAGACAAAGTAGCACTATTAGGTTTGCAAGAACCCGAATTTGAATTTGATGGACCAAATTCCTTTATAGATGCCGTTGGAAAATGTGTAGATTATATAAATTTTACAACAGACAGAAGATCTAGAGTACCTAAATCAATTATAATTGCAATGGCAGGTGTTGAATCTGCTTGGGGTACAAGTCGATTTGCTAAAGAAGGTAATAATTTATTTGGTGTTAGAACTTGGGATTTAACTAAAGACCATATGAAACCATTAGCAATACCAGATGCAAAATTTGGTTTAAAGAAATACGAAACTAAATGTAAATCAATTAAAGACATGATTAACATTTTAAATAACCATCCAGCATACGAAAAATTCAGAGACGAAAGAACAAAACAAATCAAAACTGGTAGTTGGGATTACCAAAAATTGCTTGAAGGATTAAAAGCATGGAGTACCAATGAAAAATATACCAAAATGATTTATGCAACAATCGTTGACAGAAAACTTCCTTAACATTATAATAGTATTATGACGTTCCATTTAGAACGAGGTTTAACAACCTTGAACACAAAAAAACGTAAAAAACGAAGAATGACTGTTAAGCGATTAAAAGAAATTAAAAAGTTATGGAGAGACCATAACAAATATATGAAAGAAATCAAAGCAATTTCTTGTATAATGACATTTGACGAATATGTAAAATATATGCAAGGTACATATAAATCAAAAAGAAAAATAGAAGTCCTACCAGATCCATTTGGTAGAGATATCGCTTATTCAAGACCTAGTGATCCTGTAAAAATGTCAAACACAATTGGTACCGGCACGGCATCTAAAAAAGAACATATGCAGTACACAGGTAAAAGAAAACTATTAGGTATTGCTACAATGCACAAATCAAATATGGTACCTGTATGGGAAGAAGAAGACGCCAAAGATATTGCAAGGATGAGACGATGACTTATACATTATTAGATTATATAAAAAGAATGATGAGTATAACTGGAATGAAAAATGTAATTAGATTTCCTGTTGAAAGAACAATTAAAGAAGATGATCCAAAAACAAAAGCATCAAAAAGAAAATTGTGGAAAGTACTTTCTAAACCACAAGAAACTGAAGTTCAACAAGCAAGTATTTTAAGAATGCCGATGAAAGAAACTACACAAGAAGAATGGCTTAAAGGGTATAGAAAATGGAAGAAAGAGCAAGATGCTTTTTCAAAAAAAGGAAAAAAGAAAAAATGATAGCAACTTCTCAAATACTAGGAATAGTCCTAGCACACTGGATAGGTGATTTTATATTACAAAATGAAAAAATGGCCTTAGGCAAATCAAGTTCTAATAAATTACTAACAATCCATGTATTAATATGGACAACAACAATAGCAGTAATAACTATACCGTTAGGATTACCCATTGTTTGGGTACTTTTAATGGGAGTATTACATTGGATACAGGATTATATTACTTCTAGACTTAACGGTTATTATGCAAGAACAAAAAACAATGAGATGTTTTGGAATATGATTGGTACAGACCAAATGCTTCATTATCTTGTTATGTTTTTATCGTTGCATTTTTGGACCAGAATCTAGTATACTAGACTAACAAACTCAATAATTAACTTTATGAAAACAATTGGTGTTATAGGTGCAGGGAAAATTGGTAAAACTATTGCAACTTACCTAGCATCTGAAGGATTCGAAGTTAAGATTGCTGACATAGAAAATAGAGATATACCCGGCTTTGTACAATTAAACGCCGCGGATAAAACTGCATTAACAGAATACGTAAAGTCTGTTGATATAATAGTATCAGCAACACTATATCATCTTAATAAAGGTATAGCAGATGTATGTGCCGAAACTGGTACTGCATATTTTGATTTAACAGAAGATACAGAAGTATCAGAACATATTAGAAAATTAAACACAAAAGCATTCATGATGCCACAATCAGGATTGGCACCCGGAGCAGTAAATATTATTGCTTCTGATCTAATTAGAAAATTTGACACAGTAAACAAAGTTAAAATGAGAGTAGGGGCACTACCTAAATATCCAACCAATGCAATGGCTTACTATCTAACTTGGTCAACAGACGGACTTATTAATGAATATGTAAATGATTGTGATGTACTTTCAAATCACAAACACATTAAAACACAACCACTTGATGGATTAGAACAAGTGTACATAGACGGTGATAGGTACGAAGCATTTAACACATCAGGAGGTTCTGCTTCTATGTGTGATACCTTTGCTGACAAAGTTAAATCATTAAGTTACAAAACAATTAGATATCCAGGACACCAAGCATCTATGAAATTTTTATTAGATGATTTAAATTTAAAACACAACAAGAAAAAATTTGTAGATCTGTTTGATCAAGAAGTTCCATATACTACTTCAGACGTAGTAGTAATGTTATGTTCTGTTATAGGAACAAAAGACGGACAACTATTAGAAAAAACTTGGTCTAAAAAGATTTACGGTAAAGATGGACATAGTGCTATTCAAAGAACAACTGCTTCTGGCGTTTGTTCTGTTGTTACTGCTTATGCTAGAGGAGAACTAACAGGTGAAGGATTTATTAGTCAAGAAAGTGTAGACTATAATGTATTCACAAATAATAAATTTGGACAGGTATATTCATGAACGCAACAGAATACAACGAACTAGTAAAAAAATCAGTCGACGCACAAGAGCAATGGAAAAAATTTCCGGCACCAGCACGTGGTCAAATGATCAGACAGTTTGGAAACAGATTAAGAGAAAATTTAGTATCTGTAGGAAAAGGTGTAACCAGAGAAAGCAAAAAGATTTTAGTTGAAGGTATTGGAGAAGTACAAGAAGTAATAGATATGTGTGATTTTGCAGTAGGGTTATCTAGACAACTTTACGGAAAAACAATGCCATCAGAAAGAACCAATCACAGATTACAAGAATTATGGAATCCTTTAGGAGTGGTTGGAGTTATTACGGCATTTAACTTTCCAGTCGCTCCATGGGGTTGGAACTTTTGTTTAGCAATCGTGTGTGGAAATAGTGTCGTGTGGAAACCATCTCCTAAGACTATGAAAGTATCGTACCTATGTAAAAAGATATGGGACGAAACTGTGGACAAATATTGCATACAGGAACACAAAGAACTTCAATACAACCTTTTACAAATTGTTGATGGTGACGAGTATCCTGCAAAATGGATGGCACAGGATGATAGAATAAGTTTATTAAGTGCCACAGGTTCAACACAGATGGGTAAAGAGTTGGCACCGTTAGTATCAGCAAGATTAGGAAAAGGTTTATATGAACTAGGCGGAAACAATGCAATGATTGTGTCTGAACACGCAAATCTAGACTTGGCAAAAAGAGCAATAGTGTTTAGTGCGGTAGGCACTTGCGGACAAAGATGTACAACATTAAGAAGATTAATAGTACACAGATCTAAATACGATGAACTGCTTGAAGCACTTAAAAAGTCTTATGCAAGTTTACCTATAGGTGATCCAATTAAAAGAGAAAATTTAGTTGGACCTTTAATAAATCAAGAAGCATTAGATAGAATGCAAAAAGTTTTAAAAGAATGTAGAGAAAAAGGATACACAATACATGGTGGAGAACCATTAACAGACCTAGGAGAAGGATTTGTGAAACCTGCTATTGTTGAAGTACCCGAACAATGTGATCTTGTTAGAACAGAAACATTTGCTCCTATACTTTACACAATGAAATATACAGATATTAACGAAGCAATAGAAATACAAAACGATGTTCCACAAGGATTAAGTTCTTGTATATTCACAGACAACGTACAAGAAGCAGAAACATTTATATCATCAGTTGGTTCCGATTGTGGAATAGTTAATATTAATATTGGACCGTCTGGTGCAGAAATAGGTGGCGCCTTTGGTGGTGAAAAAGATACAGGTGGTGGAAGAGAATCAGGGTCCGATGCTTGGAAACAATATATGAGAAGATCAACTGTAACTACAAACTATGGAAAGGACCTACCGTTAGCACAAGGAATAGTGTTTGATGCTTAACGACGGCTTTTACATTGATCCAGATATTAAGTTTGATATAGAAAAATTACGTTCAGCATTAACAGAAGTAGATTCAAGAGTAGCAAGACAATCTCCGTTAGGTGAAAGAGATATAAATGCAATTTGTTTGACGCAAATACCTGGAGATAAAAACTCAATAACAGGTGGTAATGTTAGAGGCTTGTTTTGGACTAAACCAGACAGTACATACGAAGAAGTTCAAAGAGAAGCACCTATTGACGAAACAAAGTATTCACAGTTTGTAGAATTGTTTAACGATACATATTTCAAAGAAGTATATGATACCTTACGTACCAAATACCAAATAGGTAGAATTAGGTTACTTTGGAAATTACCACGTACAACATTGAGTTGGCATAGAGATCCAGAACCTCGAATACATATTCCTATTATTACAAACTTTGGTGCTCGTATGTGTGTTGGTAAAGTTGTAGAACATATGCCTGCTGATGGATCTGTTTGGGTTACAGACAATACACAGTACCACAATGCTTTTAATGGGGGTGAAGAAGATAGAGTTCATCTTGTTGCTACTGTTTTAGACTTTGATAAAAGGTTATTCACAGAAAACTAATCAAAATCAATTGACAAATTTGGTATTTCCTATATTATATTAATATACAGGGAGATATAAAATGAGAATAATTGAAATGGCAAACGGTGTGTTTATGAAGAACGGTGTAGTGTTTGATATTAATAAACCAAAAAATACCAAGGTGCTGAAAAAAGACCAGAAAAATGTATCAAATATGGCAAAAAAAGTCAGCAAAATCAACACTTCTAGTAAGATCAACTTAGGTTGACGCATTTGGAAAGTATGCTATAATGTTTATATGTTTAGGTTAATAATATTAATTGCGATATTTTTTGCAGTCTATCCAATGATAGGAAATGGATACAGTCAATTTATGTCCGACTTCAATGTAAATGGAGTTGGTGAAGTTGTATCTACTATAATCACTGGATTTACAAATCTTATCGACAATTTTAAATCATAGGAGGATAGCGGTATGAATACTATCGTTAAAGTAATGCTGGTATTAATGACTAGCATATTGCTGACAAACTGTTCTACATATAAGATTAAATCTGATATGACAAAGAATGGTGTTGTCAATAAGACTCCAGATTGGTACGTGGATTATAATCACGAGACCTTTCGAAAGTATCAGGAAACGGCTACGGCAGTATCACCTGATATGGAGTTAGCAGTTAAGAAAGCCATTTTACTTGCAAAGGCGAAACTTGCTGATAGAATTAATGGTGAGATGAATAATCGAACTACTATCAATAAGAACGAAGCAGGTACTAATGAAAACTTGACTGTAAGTTCTGGATCGCAGGACACAGTAGTGAACATGATTTCTGACACTTTGGTAAGACATTATGAAGTTACCAAACAAGAGATATTCATGACTAACCACAAATCTTACAGAGTTTATATAATGCTAGAGGTATCTAAAAAAGATATCAAAAAAATTATTGCTGATATAGATTCTCAAAAGAATAAAGGGGTTATCAATACTGATGCAATAAACGACGCGGCTAAAAAAGTATTAGACTAGGACTAATAAATGAAAAAAATATTTTGGTTTATTGTCCTACTAATACTTTCGGTTGCTTTGTTTTATAGCAGTAATGCAGAAGCAGGAGGTCCATGGTCGGATCAGTACTGTGATGTTAAAACAACAACCGTCAGAGTAATAGATACAAACGGCAATGTCGTTAACGAATATACAGAAGAAGTAGTTCATTGTGAAGACGGAGTTAAAGACTTCTTACACGGAATGGGTATTGCTTCAGAATGTAAATTTTTTAATTGGGATATGCCATTAAAAAACACAATGGTCACAGAAAGATCAATTGCTTGTGAAAGATTGGATGGAGGATATGAGATCGTACCAGGTTATCATAATATTGATTAGTAGTATATTTCTTGCTAATTGTTCGGCAACAACATCGTCAATGACAACCAACCTTAAAGAAACTGAAGGACACTTCATTAATATGAATCATGCTCCTGTAAGTTTAGAAGATGGTATAATAGGAGCCGCACCTGGATTTTTGTGGAATGCTTCTCAATATATGAGATTCAATTTAAACAAAACAGAAAAGAATTTACACAGGTCAGCAGTATATCACGCATTAAACGAAACCGCTAATGGTGAAGTGACTTATTGGTACAGTAAAACTCGTAATGCCATGGGTCAAGTTAGAGTGGTACACTCTTACCCAACTTCAGCAGGATATTGCAGAGTATATCAATCGTTTATTAAATTAAATGGTGCAACAAGACATATGACTAACAATGCCTGTAAGATGATGGAATATCCTTGGAGATTTGTAAAATAAATTAAGACCAGGGTCTGCCGTTTTTTAGGCCACCACTGTTGGCATTATCAACAACATTATTACCAGAGTACTTCGTTGGCAAATCATTTACCGCGGCAGTATTTTTTGCTCTATAAAATTGTGCGGATGTATCTCCGTCTGCTTGTCTTTTCTCTGTTGCTACTGCTAATTTCGCCTCTTGTTTCGCTTGTTTAGTACCCGTAGACAGGGTTTTACATATGAATATGCTATCAGTGACTGCACCTATCGTAGCCAGTGTATCTGAGGGGTTATTAACGAAATTTTTACTAATATCTGATAATAGAGCAACATTCTCGTAATTACCTACTGCTAACTGCTCGTTTGAAGCAATAGCGGTCCTTAATTGCGTCATTGTTTGATTATCGTTTATAGTTAAACTATATTTTTGACCTGTAAGTCCGTGATATTTTATATTAATATTTGCCATCTATAAGAATATTTAGTGTATTTTTCTATTGAATTATTATTCGGTCTTGTGTTATAGTAAATATAGTAATACATTATTAATAAGGTTTAGGAAAAATATGTTTATAGCATTTCTGACTTTACTGTCAGCATTATCAATATCAGGTGTAGCAATATTCTACTCCGTTATAGGACTTGCCGCTATCTTTCCAGGAGCATTCGTACCCGTTGTTATTATGGGAGGAGTTCTTGAAGTTGGAAAACTAATAACGGCATCGTGGTTGTATAGGAACTGGAAGTTTACACCGTTCTTACTCAGAACCTATCTAACGTCAGCAGTTATTGTATTAAGTTTAATAACGTCCATGGGTATTTTTGGATTCCTATCTAAAGCACACCTAGAACAAAATCTAACAAGCGATACAACTATACAAAGAATTGAAATAATCAACGATAAAATTAATAGTGAATCACTTTACATTGAACGGCAAAAGAAAATCATTGAAAGAGCAGAGTCATCATTAGTTGTTGCAACTGTTGATAAATCAAGTGATATTGATATAGAAAAATCTAATATAGACAATGCAAATAAAAAATTAGAAACACTTCTTAAAATTGAATCAGACAGAATGTCTGAACTAACTGAAAAACTTAAAACACTACTTGCGGTCGAGACCAATAACATATCACAACTTAATATTAGACTTGAAGTACTAGATGCTGACGTTAATGCATTGAGAGATAAAAAAGGTGTGTTTAGTGGTGGCAATCACAAAAAAGCAATGAAGTTAAAAGAACTTCAGCAACCTGAACGAGATAAAATTAATAATAAAATTGCTCAAGCAAACAGAAATATGAATATCCTTAAAGAGCAAAATCAAACAGAAGTTAATAAGATTGAAGCAAATATTAATAAGTTAAAACAAGAACACGCAGACGAAGTTTCTAAAGCACAAGAAAACATTAATGCTATGAGAGGCAACGTGTCGTCTAACAAAGACGATATAGAGGCAAAAATTACTGAAGCAGAAAACAATATAGCAAATGCACAAAACAGAATTGACGGATTTATTGTTGAAAGACAACCGTTAGAAACATCACTTGTTAAACTTGAAGCAGAAGTTGGTCCAGTAAAATATATTGCGGCATTGGCAGTAGATGTAGGGATAGCAGATAACGTTGATACATCATCAGCAGTTAGATGGGTTATTATTATATTAATATTTGTATTTGATCCACTTGCAGTACTATTGTTAATTGCGGCTAACCAAAGTTTATTAAGAAGATATCCACCAGATCCACCACCGCCACCAAAAGATTTAGTTGATTTAGATGAACCAGATCATTTTGCTACGTTTGATCCACCTAAACCTACACAAGAAACACCAGAGGAAAAACAATGGAACTCAATGATCAACGAAGCAACACACGCCGCACAAAAAGAACAATTAGAAAAAGCAACAAATCGTTTAAATGATTGGAAAGAAAAGTTAGATGAATTTAATAAGAAAGTTCCAAAACCAGAAGAAAAACCAATTACTATTGTTACAGACGAAGATAAAAAAAAAGAGTTTAAAGAGAGAATTGCCAAAGAAGCACAGGACTTAGAAGATTATGCTAGTAAGCATAGAGAAGAAGAAGTAGTAGTTGAAGCACCTAAGTCAGTTGATCCATTATATGCAGACGAAGGAGTACCTGAATTTGCTCAACCAAAGAATACAGATAAAGACGGATGGGATCCGGATCAACACGTATATGATTTAGAACCAACACCAGAACCAACAATATCAGCAATATTGCCAGAAGCAAAAGAACCAAAAGAACTTGAGCAATTTAAAACAAAAAAACCTAAACCTAGATCAATTATTATAGCAAACACTAACACACAGGAAGAAGAAAGAATAAAACCAGACTTAACAGAGGTAGTAGAGCCAGAGCCGGCATTTACAAGCCAGCCTACGTTACCTAATGCAGAAGAACGTGATAAAATACTTAAAGAGTTTCATGCAAAACAAGGTAATTACGAAGATATAACGGAGGAAGAATTGAAACAAGAACGAGATGACGCAAACAAGGCCCAGTTTCTAGCAGATGTGTCATTAACTGAAGAACAAGCAAAAGCACATCCTCCCATTACGGCATCTAGAATGGCATTCTTTCAAGATCATCTAGATGATATTTTAAGAGGAAATACAACTTTTGAAAATTTACCGCCTGATATTGCTAGAACTTGTGCAGTATTATTAAGTGAGTACGACAATCCAGAAATTATTGTTCCTGGTTCTAACTTAAAAGAAGAGCCTACAGGATTACCACAAATGACTACAGAACAACTTGCTGAAAAATTTTCACCTGATCCAGACACAGAAGACAGAGATATATCAGAAGACGAATTAGATGCACTACTTGATGGTTTTGATCAACCAGATCCAGAAGAAGATGGTAAAAAATATAAGGTTGTTATACAAGGTGGACAAAAAGTAAGAGTACCGGTAGAAGACGAACCAGAATACAAACAAAACGAAGAACAAGAAGAATCTGGTAACTGGTCTAAGATTATGGACCTTCCGGAACCAGAGAAAAACGAAATACAAATTCCAGAAATGGAAAATACTAATGATTTTGAGGACAGAACAGATGAAGAATTGGTAAAGGTAGAACCTGAAAATACAATAGCACCTAGCAAAATTAGTAATCATAAAAAGAGAATGATTAATGATGTTGCTTACCAAGAAAAAATTGAGGCTCGTATTGATGATCTAATAAGTAAAATAGAGAACAAAGAATTAACACTAGATGACTTGACAGAAGCAGATAGACAAGTTATAATAGATATAATGAATCAAAACGGATAGGAACAATGGCTACACCCGCAGGAGAAAATACAAACAAAGGCGCACAAGATAAAAAGCCAAACAAAGAGTTTTCAAAAGAAACTCCAGCAATTGGTAAGAAACTAACTGACCTAAAAAAGAAAGAAGGAACAGTTACATTAATTACTCCACCATCATGGTTCCAAAATCAAGATGTATCATTTTGTTTAATTAATTTAAGTAAAAGAGATAAAGACGGATTTGCTGATCAACTTAATAAACATATGTCAAAGAAAAATGTTAATTTGTATATTTGGGATGATAACAACTTTTCAGGTCTTGATCCTTTCGGCAATGAATCAGATGCAGAGTATGAAAAATATTTAGAAAACTGGAAACCTAATCAAAAAGGTAGAGATTACAGTTGGCTTTTAAATGCTTGTAGAACTGCAACTTATGTAATAATGAATATGGACTACTCATCAAACCCTTTAAGAGTTTGGTCAGGGTACATACTAACACTATCAAAAACATTTTTTATAAATTCAAACTTTGACGATGCTCAAGCATATGCAGTTTTGAATAGAAATAAAATATCTGGAGTTCCTGAGATTTTTCCTAAGATCGCAAAAATGAAAACAGACAAGTAGATTTAATGAGTGAAGAAAATCTAATTTGTTCTTTTTGCCAAAAGTCACGTAAAGATGTAACAAAAATGATTGTCGGTGCCGGCAAGGTATCTATCTGTAATGAATGTATTAAACTTTGTAATGAAATACTAGCAGAAGATATTAGTAAAGTATCAAAAGAAAAACTAGTACAAGGATCACATGGATTATTAAATCCTGTTGATGTTAAAGACCATTTAGACAAATTTGTTATTGGGCAAGACTATGCAAAAACTGTATTGTCCGTAGCAGTAACAAATCATTATAAAAGAATTTTATCACCACCTGCAGATTTAGAAATAGAAAAATCTAACGTATTAGTATTAGGACCATCAGGATCAGGTAAAACATTCATGGCTAGAACAATAGCAAAGTATTTGAATGTTCCGTTTGCTATTGCAGATGCAACAACACTAACTGAATCAGGATATGTAGGTGAAGATGTTGAAAATGTTGTACAAAAATTATTTGCAAATGCAGGAGGCGATATAGAATTAGCACAAAAAGGTATTATCTTTATAGACGAAATTGACAAAATATGTAGAAAGTCAGAAGGTACATCAATAACAAGAGATGTATCAGGTGAAGGTGTACAACAAGGATTACTTAAAATTGTAGAAGGTACTGAATGTAGAGTTCCTCCACATGGTGGACGTAAACATCCTGACCAAGCAATGGTTACAATTGATACAAAAAATATATTATTCATAGTTGGTGGAGCATTTAATGATTTAGAAAGACAAATAAAAAGCAAACACTCTGCAGGAATTGGATTTGGACAAAAATTATCACATGATCAAGATGCAGAAAATTACCTAAGCCAAGTTGAGCCAGAAGATCTAATAAAATTTGGTCTTATTCCTGAATTCGTTGGTAGGTTTTCAGCAGTAACTCACGTCAACGCATTAACAGAACTTCAACTAGTACAAATATTAACTAAACCACAAAATGCTTTATTAAAACAATATCAATATATGTTTGGGTTAGACAATATTAAACTATCAGTGTCGCAAGGTGCAAAGTTAGAAATTGCCAAAAGAGCAAAAGAATTAAAAACAAATGCTAGAGGATTAAAAAATATCTTAGACAAGTTATTACTACCATATCAATTTGATGCTCAAGAAATGCATAATAAAGGCGTGATTGAACTTAAAATTAATGAAAACGTAATAACTAAAGCCGAGGATCCAGAGTTAATATTCAAAAGTAAAGTAGAAAATGAAAAGTTACAAAAGAAACAGCACAAACAATAATTGGTCTTTCGATAAACCAACTCGTAGACCAGAACGTCCAAAGGTAGTAACTGATGGATTTGAAGTACACGTTAAAGATAACGATGTAATGAAAGCATGGAGAAAACTTAAAAAGAAAATTAAAGAAGCCAAATTAATGGAAGAGATGAAAGACCGTCAATATTACAGAAAACCTTCCGAAATAAAGCAAGAAAAAGCAAAACTAAGAAAAAGATTAATACGGAAAGCAACAAAAGAAGCAGAAGATTTCCGTACAATGAACGTTAAAAGACAACGTTAATTACCAAAATAATAGGTCGTAATTTGACATATAGTACATATATGTTATAATAAATACAGTTGAAGATTGCTATAGATAGGATCTTCATTAAATTAACTCGCTAACTTAGGAGGAAAGCACATGAAAAACAATCTATCTATTTTTAATAACTTAAGACCAATAACCGTAGGGTTCGATGATATGTTCGATCATTTTGAGCATATGATGGACGATAGTTTCTTCAGAGGAACTATGGGTAATTTCCCACCATACAATATAGTAAAAACTGGTGAGAATACTTACGACGTTGAACTTGCACTTGCAGGATTTAACAAAAACGACATCGAGGTTGAATACAAAGAAAACCTATTGTCAGTAAAATCTAAAAAGCAAGAAGAAGTAAAAGATGATGACGGAAACGTTATTCATAGAGGCATTTCAAAAAGAATGTTTTCTAAATCATTTACTATTGCTAATGATGTCGAGGTTAAAGGTGCAGAATTGAAAGATGGTTTACTTAAAGTGACTTTGGAGAGAATTATTCCAGATCACAAAAAAGCAAAAACTATTGAAATCAAGTAAAGCACAACTAATGGATAGGGTGGTAAAAACACCCTATCTTTTTTATAAAATGAGTAGACATATTTCTTAAATATGCTATAATAAAGGAGTAATGATGAGTAAAGATGGAATAGCAGAAGCAGTAAGAACAGTCACAAAAGATGTTCTAAAACCTGAAGAACCTGCAAAATACGATGTTATATTTTTAAATGACAATATCACTCCAATGGAGTTTGTTGTTAGAGTTTTAAAATCTATTTTTAATAAAAGTCAAGAAGAAGCAAATAAGATCACTGCATACATTCACCAAAACGGCAAAGGTATTGTAGGAACTTATATATTTGAAGTTGCAGAACAAAAAGGAATTGAAACTACATTACTTGCAAGACAAGAAAGTTATCCATTGCAAGTAAAAGTACAAAAACAAAAGTAGGAGATCCACAGTAGTTTGGAAGACATGACAGAAGAAACTTCGCCACAGTCGGCAATTTTAAAGAAAGAGGGTGTATATCTTCTGATGGAAGACATCACGACTAAATCTTGCAAAGATGTTATAAACTGGATCTTAGAAGAAAATTTAATTGACAAAAAGAAACCATACTTACAATTAATGATATCAAGTCCAGGTGGAGATGTTTCATCTTGTTTTGCATTAGTTGATGTAATGGCTGGATCTAAAATTCCAGTTAGAACAGTTGGATTAGGTTGCGTAGCATCATGTGGATTATCAATCTTTATGTCAGGTGAAAAAGGACATAGAACACTTACACCAAATACAAGTATTCTATCTCACCAATGGGCATGGGGTTCAGAAGGTAAAGAACACGAACTATTTGCAACAATAAAAGAATTTAAACTTACTACTCAAAGAACGTTAGATCATTACAAAAGATGTACAGGATTACCTGAGAAGAAAATTAGAGAGATACTACTGCCTCCACAAGATGTTTGGCTATCTGCCAAAGAGGCATTGAAATATAAACTGTGTGATAAAGTAAAATCTTTATGAACCTAAATGACATTGTTAAATCAAACAATGAAATACTTGCACTAATACAAAAAGACCATCCTGGCAGACTTAATATGTACATAGGTACACTAGATATGGCTATGTCTAGGTTTAATACTGTATTGTTAAAACTATCGCAAGATCCTTTATTAGAATCACAATATTCAGCAGGCATTAATTACTGCCAAGAAGCAATACAAGACTTTTATAAAAACACAAAAAGATTACGTGATTGGCCTGTTATAACTAGACCGTTTATTAAATTAATGTTACATTACATTGGCACACAAAGAATACCTGAAATTAAACAATTACACGATAAAATTATAATTAATAATGATGGAACAACTTAAATGGAGTACTTGGGCAGTACCTGAGCATTTAGCATTTAGATATGTATCTACTATGTTTCTAGTGCTTTATGGCTTACCGTGGTTATTTGGATTAACACTAACGGCATTAGGTTTCGCAATGAATTTATTATGGGCAGACTTTCTATTCTATCATTGGTATAGAGCAAAATTGATAACAATAGAAATGTTAAAAGAATACGAAAGACAAATGAAATGGAGGAGGGACAATGGCGAAGACGAAGAAGATGAAGATGACAACGAAACACGTTAATGGCTTTTGGGCAAAACCCCCTAAAGAGCCAGGTGATCAAGGACCTATATTCTATTACGATGGAATGGAAGGCGGAAATAAAAGAACTAAAGATTTTTTAGAAAATTTAAAAGAATCTGGATACAAAATAGAAATAACAAGTAGAGAAAAAACAAAATGATTAAAGCAGTAATATGGAGTAAACCTTCTTGTCCTCATTGTGTACAAGCAAAAACACTAATGAACATGAAAGGTATTGAGTACGAAGAAAAGAATATAGCAGAAGGACACGACATACGTGAAATGTTTAAACTAGTGCCTAATGCAAGAACAATGCCTCAGATTTGGGTCGACGGAGAACTAGTAAACGGTGGTGCACCTGGTAAATTAACACACATAGGTGGTCATCATGAACTACAACAAGTTCTTGGCGGCCAATAACCTTGACAAAAATCTAAAATCATCATATAATACTAGTGTCCCTACAAGCATAGTGGGAAAGTGACGTGTAATTCGTCCACAGTACTTGCTACCGTATAGTCGGAATGCCACCTAGGGACGTAACGAGCAAGGAGACTCATGACGAGAATAGTGCTGATACTATTCTTAGTATGGTTGAACGTTGGCCATGCGGAGATAGTACAGATTAAAGAACGAGGCGTAGCAGATGATCTTATCACCTGCGAGTGGGAAAATCAAGAAGGTGTACCGTGTGTAACTATAAAGGTTCCGGTATCTAATAGTAATAAAATATCTGAAAAAATATCAACTAAAACAATTATTACAAAACAAGAAATAGAAGATAACAATCTTAAAGATCTTACAAGTGTTATTAGTCATGTTAATAATGTTATAGCATTTCAATCAGGCGGAGCAGGACAACAAACTTCTATATTCACAAGAGGATCAAATTCTAATCATACTTTAGTTTTATTAAACGGAATACCAATAAACGATCAAAGTACAACAAATGGTGCATATGATTTTGGACAAGATTTTATGACCAATGTTTTATTAATTGAAGTATATAAAGGAAGTGCAGGCCATCATTTTGGTGCTGATGCTATTGGTGGTGCAATAAACATTGTAACTGATATTGATTGGGAAAATAAAATGATTGCTCACAATAACGGACTTACTGGAAACTATGCAACCAGCATAGGTGATAATTGGCAAATAGGATTTACAGGTGGAGTATACGAAAAAGAAGAAACTTCTGCATTATCTGGTGCTAATGAAAAAGACGGTGTTAAAAATCAATCATTTACAATAAATGTAATTAATTGGTTGAACGAACATTTAAGATTTAAATCAACTCTTTTTGCAAGAAACACACTAGCAGATATAGACGGTCATTCACTGGCATTACAAGAAGGATATAACTCAGATAATAATCTTTACGCATTCCAGACAAGTCTGGAGTTTAATGACTTAACAACAAACAACTACATTACATTTCATTCACACAAACACGATAGAACATATAATTCACCTAACAACGAGGTTGATGATTATGAATCAGATTCATATGTTTTAAAAACAGAACATTCAAAACAACAAACAGAAAAATTCAGTTACGGTTTAGGTCTAGAGTACAAATATGATGATGCATTTTTTGCCAATAGAGGTTCATATAATAGTTCATTGTCTGGTGACTATGATAATATTGGGTACTTTGCAAACATTGGATACTCGTTTACTGACAGTCTATCATCTACAATAAACTATAGAACTGATAATAATAGTACAGTAGGTTCTAATGACTCTTATAATATTGGATTTCTTAAAGAAAACATAATACCTAATTTAAACTTTAAAATAAGTCATTCAATAGGATTTAAAAATCCAAGTTTATACGAATTACATGGTGCTGACAACTATGGATATGTTGGCAATAAAAATTTAACAGCAGAAAAAAGTAAAACAAACGAATTAGGATTTGAATATAGCATTAGTAATAATTCTATGTTTTCGGTTAATTTATTTGAAACTAGGATATCAAATCTTATAGAGTATTCTTCTCTAACATACGAAAACAATACAACAAGCAGTCTTAACCAAAACGGTGTAGAACTTGCATATGGATTTAAAAACGATAAAAACTCTTTTAGAATTTTTAGTTCTAGTTTAAGTAGTAAAAAAACAGATGGTACAGATCAATTAAGAAGACCCGAGTTAACTTTAGGAGCCAATTGGGGACATATATTAGAAGATGGATTAAAAGTTAATACCAATTACAACTTTATTGGTAATCATTTAGATATACATAATTCTAATTGGTCTATTATTGATATGCCTGATGTACATTTACTAGATTTAAGTTTTACCAAAAACTTTTATGGTATTGATATTGGATTTAGTATTAACAATCTACTAGATGAGAACTTTGAAGCACCACACGGGTTTAGTAAAGAAGGTAGAAATTTATCTTTTGTCTTTAAAAGTACGTTTTAATATGTTATAATACAATTATGCAAGTACAATTAACAGACAAAATGGGATCAGACCTAACAGTAGTAAACTCTGCTAGAGTATCATATGCAAAAGAATCAGATTTTGAAGACGTATATGTTGAACACGGCAAGTTTGGCACATATGAAAAACAATTAAGTGCAAAAGACGAAAAACTAATTAAGTTTCTTGCAACGCATAATCATTGGTCGCCGTTTGCTCATGCTAGTTTACAATTTAGAATCAAAGCACCTGTCTTTGTTGCAAGACAATTAGTTAAACACCAAGTTGGATTAAGTTGGAACGAAGTTAGTAGACGTTATGTAAACTTTCCACCTGAATTGCACACACCTAAAGAATGGAGAGGGAGACCAATTGATTCAAAACAAGGCAGTGATGGTACCGTTGATTTAGGAGCAACAATAACGCACAATCTTGAAACAGCATTAGAACAAAATTTAATTTTATACAATACATTAATAGAAAAAGGAGTAGCACCTGAACAAGCAAGAATGGTTTTACCACAAAGTATGATGACAGAGTGGTATTGGTCAGGAACGTTATATGCATTTGCTAGAGTTTGTAATTTAAGATGTGCTAAAGATACACAAAAAGAAACACAAGAAGTTGCGAATGAGATTGCAAAGCATTGTAACAAAGAATTTCCAATTAGTTGGAAGTACCTAATTGACGAATAAATATAGGCAAAGGGAAATAATATGACATTTATATTTTGGCATCTATTAGCAATATGTTCTGTAATGGCAGTAGCATTTGTTATTGGATATAACATAGGAAGTAAAAGAAATGATAAAAGAAGCATTAATTAAAAAATTAGAAGGCGATATAGAAGTTGCAAAAGCGGATTTGAGAACTTTTCTAGCAAGTCCAAGTGCAGTTGCAGACCATATTGATTATGTCAGTACTGCCGAAAAAAAACTAGAAGCACTTTCACACGCAGAAGATAAACTCGAATCACTAACAAAATTAGGATAATGAAAAAAGAGTTTGCAGATTTAAAACAGTTTATAAGAGAACAAGAAATACTTACTAGAAGAACTATTTTAAAAAATTCTCAAAAGAACGACCATCACGCAATTAAAACGCAATGGATGAAATTTGTAAAAAAGGAAAAAAGAGAAAGATATCTTCGAGACAAATATCCTGCAATAGCAAAAGCATATCAGAATTATAAATTAACATTAACCTTAGCAGAGAAAAAATGACTTACATAGTTAATGATAAATGTATAATGTGTAAGCACACCGATTGCGTAGAAGTTTGCCCAGTAGATTGTTTTTACGAAGGCGAAAATATGCTTGTTATTAACCCTGACGAATGTATTGACTGTGGAGTTTGTGAACCTGAGTGTCCAGTAGATGCCATACAAGCAGACACAGAAGATGGTACAGCAACATGGGTAGCATTTAACGATAAATGGTCTAAGTCTGGATGGAATGTTATAACACAAAAGAAAGATGCGTTACCTGATCACGAAAAGCACACAGACGAAGAAGGTAAACTCGAAAAATATTTTAAAGACAAATAACATGAACGATAGATTTGAAAAATTTAAAAAACTAGCATTCTGCCCTATAGATATTCCTTATGAGAAACTAGATCTAAACGAACTAGAAGTTTTTCATGATAGAAACTATTTGTGGCCACCAGATGTTGTAACAAAAGCATATGGTAATAAACCAGAACATTTAAAAGAAACAATAGATATAGAACGACACCCACACGACTATTGGAGAATTGTTCCATTACTTGGACAAATGGATCCAGAAGAGTTTTCAGACCCGGCCGCAGTAAGAAGATCTTGGTTAAACAGATTAGAAAGAAAAAGAAAAGTTAATGTACACCCTAACTTACCTAAACACTTATACGGATTAATAAATCTAATAAAACAATTACCTATTGAATGTAATCATGCAGAACTTGTTAGACAAAGAAAAGATGTACCATTACACAACGATGCTTCACGTGGAGCCAACGAAGGTAAAGAAAGTTTACTTCCTTTTGAACCATCTGGATATAGATTATTAATTAATGATATTAGAGATGATAGTTTTTACTTTTCTCCAAAATATGGAAGTGAAGAAAAACATTATGTTAATATGCCTATGACAACTAACGCATTTGTAATTAATGAATTAGATATGCCACACGGTGCAGATAAAATAGATCAGCAAAAATGGGTAGTAACTACAACAGGATCAATTAAACCTGAACTACATTTAGAAATGTTAGAAAAAAGTTTTGAAAAGTACAAAGACTGTGCTATATTCTACGATCACTTTGATGTTAAGGATTAACTTTTAAACCTTCAACGATATCACCATCAATAAACATATCCATAGGATGTTTTTTACCATAAAATTCGTTTGATTCCCACGCATTGTCTTCTTTGTTATAATCAAACCAAGGACTTACTGCATACACAAGGTTGCAACGTTCTAGTTTAGGTTTGTCTGCAAAAGGTCTATGTGTAATACCTGTGTCCCAAGACATCCATTCTCCAGGCTTATAATGATGCTTTCCATGTCCTTCTACTTCTATACCAAATGCTTCTTCTGGAGATGTTACTGATAAATTAATTCTTGCTTCAATAAAAATAGAATCATCTCTGTGCCACATAAAGTCATTAACATATTTCATTGTTTCATTATTGTCTATATTTTGTATTTTAGCAAGTCTACTTCTTACAATATTTCTTTTAAATAATTTTGTTATGTTTGCTAGATATTCATGATGCATAACATCTGTTAATTGGTTAAAGGACCAACTATCAGTATACGTATTTTTTCTTTGATAATCTTCTATTATGTGCTTCTCATTTGGATACTTGCTAATAAACTCGTTTTTTTCTTCTTCCGTTATAACACCTTCGTCAAACAAGTATTCAAATACAGCATGAGTTCCGCCTTCTGAACTTTTTTCCCAAATCCTTTTATCTTTTTCCGCAATTAATATTCTTTTGTATACTTCAATGTTCTCTAATATAAAACCCATGTGCATATTAGTTCTAGGATATCCTAGTGTATGACATATTTTTGGAATTGAATCTTTATATTTGTAATTTGGATTGTAAACAAGACTTAATCCTCCGTAGTAAGGATCTCTCATTACTTCAGAACCATATATGTTTAAAAATCCATGATATCCAAATTTATCAAATGCACTTTCTACACTTGATTGTACTTTACTAATATTAATGTCGGGTTGTGTAAATGATAAAATTTTTTTGTTAGTGCTGTGTGGCACCATTTCATCGATAAATTTATAAATGTCTGACTGTCCTGCTATCCAATCATGGACTGCTAAATGCTCAGGACAATCTTTTACATAGAACTTGTAGGACATTTTGACCTATACTAAATTAGTATTTTGTAAGATGGTCTGCCGCCGCGTGATCGTCAACTGATGCTATTTCACCTTGTGCTGTTACTTCAATAGTGCAGTTAGACCAATCTAATTTATCTAATTCGATTTTGTATGCGTCCCAATCTGCTTGAGTATTAAAAATAACTGTGTCGTCCATTTCTGTCGCAGTTTTATTGTATTGACCTTCGGCTTTTATTTTTCCATCATCTTTGAAAGACTGATATATTGGAGTCAAACCTGAGTCTTCCTTGTATCCTGCGTAAGTGCCATACTCACCAAAACCGTCGTTGTTGGTAAGATGCCAAGTAATTGCGTACATAATTGTTTTCTCCTGTTTAATATTAAACTGTTATGATATATTTATTGCTGGAATCTGGTCAGGATCAAAATAGATTGTTTGTAAACGCCTTTATCCTGATGCATAAAATTATCTGAAGCATGGATGTTATTACGACTAATACAGATAGCATCTCCCACATTCCAACGATAAAAGTGAGGTTTGCCCCACGACAATACCCTTTCGTCACAATGAGACAGTAATATTTTTTCTTGTGCTGTATGCTCGTATTGTTCGCCTGTGTACACTGGATCATTGTCTTTTAAAGGATACACACCTTTTAGGTCCCAAACAACAGTATGACATTTTACATGACAAACCAATGGCAAGATAATTGTGTATGCTGGTTGCTTTTCAAAATCTGTTTGGCCTATCATTGAATCTATATGCTCTGACATAGGTGTTACTGATTTGTTGTACACGCCATACGATGGATAAATTTTTCCTGTGCTATTTTGTACTCGTTCTTGTATGATATTCCAAATTGATTGTAATTCGTTATCATTCATTTCTATTTCTTGAGTTAATCCTATACTGATATGTTTTTGATCGCCTCTATCATATTGTTGTGTAGGCCAATCATCAGGTACAGGGTAATGATCAAAAGTTTGTTTTTTTTCGGCAAGTGATCTCGACTTGGAAAATAACTGATCTTGCAGGAGTGTTGTTGTTTTAGACTCTAATGCGTTGTTAATAACAAAATGCTGTTTCATTTTACATATTTAAGTTTTATCGGTTGTTAGATAAAATAAGTACTGCTATAATTATACTATGATAAAATTCATTAAAAAATATACAC
>Ga0115012_10000238_pt1 | contig 32085 bp, 30 predicted proteins | sample TroAtlMetagenome_FD_88706 | JGI IMG/M metagenome (GOLD analysis project Ga0115012, IMG submission 88706) | Marine eukaryotic phytoplankton communities from Atlantic Ocean - Tropical Atlantic ANT10 Metagenome | ecosystem: Environmental > Aquatic > Marine > Oceanic | place: Tropical Atlantic...
CCTCATGCAAGAGGGTGACTCGAAGCTGTGTGATCAGCTCCTTCTTGCTGGTGGAAATTCGGGAGAGATTCCGACGATACAAGACTATCGTTGCTGGAAGCTGACTCCATGGCTCATGGGTGCTCTTTTCTAAGATTGATGTTCCTGAGAAGGTGCCCAGGAGTTCGAGGGGAGATGCTGGCGGGTGGTACTGCAGGAGCACATTCAGCGCAGGGATCTCATCCAAGATTATCGGGACATTCGACAGCAAGGCTTGGAGGTCTGGGTGCAATTGACCAATGGCCGACTCAACGAGACGCTCGACCTCTTCATCGGTGAGGGTAGGTGGCATCGGAAAGCCAACGGGGTCAAGCCACTGAGCATGGGCAAGGCTTCTCTGTGCGCCGGCAAAATCCCCGCGCCATTCCTGCAATAAGGATCGGACCCACCAGGCTTCGGGGTTTTTTGGGCTCTCTCTTACTGAGCGACTCACTGCACGGCGCGCTTCTTCAAAGTCCAGAAGCTCAAAGCTCGTGAGTGCCAGCGATGCCCAAGAAGCAGCATGGTCCGGCTGGACCAGTGCTGCAGCACGGTAGGCATCGGCAGCTTCAATCAGATCTCCCAGCACTCGAAGAGCATCGCCTTTTACGAACTGTGCTCCAGGATGCTGGGGTGCTCGGGAGAGGACTTGGTTGCAGAGTTCGAGGGCCTTCTCTGGTTCCCCGGCATCCAGTGCAGCTTCAGCCTGGTCCAGTAGGGACTCTACGTGAACCATGCCCCGCACTATTGAGGACCTTCATTCAGGACCGAGACGTCTCGGATTTCGGCCCCAAGTCGCCTCTCGAAGCGGGCAAAGTCACCCGCGAGCAGCGGCAGTCGCAGGGCTCGAAGTTGGCGTTGAATGCAGGTGTCCACGGCAGCAGATAAGAAGTTCGAGTCCGTGAGCGTGACGCCTTGGATGTATCCACGAGCAGTGATCACACCTCGAACGGTGACCTCAGCTTTGTAGGGCTCATTCGTCCGGAGGTTTCGGGTGAAACACGCATCGAGATGGGTGGCTCGTTGTTCGAGGATGGCATCAAGATCGTCAGCCTCAAAAGAGGTTTCGATCGCACCTTCCGGAGGCTCATAGTCGAGTTGCTCCCTAAGCTCGAGGTCGACTTCCACTCGGAACTTGTCGCCACGACTCACCTCGATGTCGCGCACAAACGGCTCAAAACCATCCAGCTCAACGCGCAGCTGAAAGGGGGTTCCGATCGGGAAATTGTCGGTGATGGCCATCGTCCCTTGATTGCCGACCAGTTCGTCATCGATGTACACCTCACCAGCGGGTGGGTCCACATTGACAGCCAGTATGGTTCGGTCCGGTGACTCGACCGTTGAGCCAATGATTCCGCTCAGGTAGAGGCCGGCGAACAGCCCCACAAATCCAACCACCGAGAGGGCTGAGACGAAGAGCATGACGGGAGAGACGATGTGCTTGATGGCATCAATCGTTACCGTTCGGCTCTCTCCATGCAGGGTATCAATCGTCACCACGCCCTTGGATGCGTTGCCAGTGATCCCATCAGGCTCGACCAGAGCCTCAATGACTTGCGTCTGTCGATTCGGATCCAGTTGTGCCGGGGACACTTGTATCCATGGAACGTTGGCAGATACCGTCCCCGGCATCCCGCCTTCGCCTTCATTTCGGACGGTTATCCGAACCGGGAATGGATGCGCGCCTGTGCGAATTCGAATGACGCGAGGACCATCGATTCGGAGAATGGCGAGATCGTTGAACAGCTGCCCCGCGTCCAGTGCCGGTCCCGTGGGCATGGGCGTCTTGGGTGTACTCGAGAATTCAAGGTCAAGGCCATCATCGACTGGAAGCGCGGGCGACTCCAGTGCATCGCTGGTGCTTTCGAAGCTCTGGCCGGCCACCAAGTCATCGAGTGAGAGCATGTTCGAAAGGATGTCTTCTTTGCCGCCTTTGAGGGAGGGGTCATCTGGGATCCCTGTACTTGCCCCGAAGTCGGGGATGCTGAAGGCAGGCGTGTCAGGCTCGTCAGCAATCGACATGCCACTCAGGCCGTCAGCGTTCGGATCATGGAGGTCATCCGACGGATCGATGGCGTCAAGCTGATGAGCTGCGTTGTCAGGCGACCCGGCGTGCAGAGGGATGACAGGGGCCACCTCGTCCTCCTCCTCTGTGGGTTCGCTGTCCACTGGCTCGAGGTTCATCATGCTCAATGTCGCGAGACTCGAGTCCTCGGTCGACCAGTCTTCGACGCTGACCTCAGGCTCCTCGAGAGCGGTGCTGTCGTCGAACTGCCCCGTATCTGGGATGGTCGGTGGTGGCGGAGCAGACCGTTCTGGTTGGGCCGTAGGCATCGTGATCGCTGGTGCCCCTCCAGCATCCTGTTCGATGGCACCAACCCGCTCGAGGTGCTGCTCAACACTTGGAGTGGGGAGCTTGATCGTCATCTTCGGAGGTGGCGGAGGCAAAAAGTACTCCTGCCCTGAAACAGGTGCATCCTCCTCGGGCATGGATTGCTGGCGTTCTGCGTCGTAGACTGCCCTTCGTTCGGGGTCTTTCAGCGTTCGCCATGCCTCATCCAGCTTGGCATAGACTCGGCTGCTCTGCTCCGTATCCCTCAACTGACGAGCCCAGCGATATCGCCGACGGTAGGCAGCCTCGAGCGTTGCTTGGTCACTGTCCGCCGGTGTATCGAGGACCGCATAGAGATCGTCTACTCCGTCCAAGTTGACCGCAGAGGGTGGGGGAGCAGGAGGCCGCTCTTGAGACAGGCTCTTGGCATCCTGTTCTGCGAGGATCTCTCCGATTCTCCTGATCACGATGGACTCGGGCAGACCCATCTCCTTCGCTTGTTTTTGGATGGCTTCCTCGCCGCGGGCCGTGAGCTCACCATCAGCCAAAGTACCCTTGATGAACATGGACAGTGTGTCGAGTTTGGCCCGCTCATCCCTGTCGGCAAGGTCGCCCTTGTAGGCAGCGGCTCCGCCGATGAGCGCTTCCTTGATGAGTCCGATGTTCTTGATGACCCAAAGCGCTTCTTGTCGAAACTTTGGGTTGGCCTGCTGACCCTGAGCCCAGCTCCTACGCACCTGCAGCGCGTGGGTGATGGTGTCGCGGTCGGAGTCCGGGTCGATGTCCAAGTAGACGTACAGATCTGGCTTCTCGACCGATGCGGTGAACCGATGGATTTCGTCGAGAGCCCCAGCGTCCATTGCTCAGCGCACCTCTGTTTCGGAGACCTGCTCTTCAGCAGCCTCCATGTCGAGGAGTTCTCCGAGTAGGTGAAGTCGGGCAGACTGAGCTGTCTGGGTCTCCACGTCGACCACGTCGACCTCAAGAATCTGATTCACGTTGTAGCGATACACGACGTCAATCGGGGTGCCACGCGGTCTCGGGGGCAGGTCGTCGAGGATGATTTGGCCCACTACGAAGACTTCATCTCTGTTGCTGCCTGCCCCCTCAGTGACTTCCACTTGGACTGCAGTCATGCCATCGTAGGCGTAGGCGAAGCGGCCCTTGCGTTCGGCAGGGACCGGTGTCGCCTTGTCGATGATGGTCACAATCATTTCGTTTAGGTCGGCATCAAGAGCGATGACACCCAGTGGGTGCGTGCATGCATCTTGGATCTCTACACTTGGAATCGACTCCGGCGCAGGCTCAGTCTTTGGTGCAGTGGACTTCTTCTTACCGCTGGCGCGCTCCTTGAGCGCTTGGCGAACAGACTTGAGCGCTGGATGCTTGGGTTGGTGTCTCAGTACACCAGCAAGGTTTGCGCCCACCGCGACGCTCTCGTCAGGGCTGATGCCAGGGAAGAACGCATTCTCTGCGAGACCCTCGACCATGTCTCTGATCATGGGCATCTTGGTCGATCCACCCACGAGCAGGACTTCATCGATGTCGTCCCAGCTCAATCCTTGAGATTCAAGCAGCAGGTTTGTGGTGTCTTGGCATTGAGACACCAGGTCTGCTGTGATCGACTCAAAGGTCTCACGAGTCACCGTGACCGCTTCACGTTTGCCTTGGTAGTTGATCGGAATGACGGCCTTGGGCTTGGTGGACAGAGCGAGTTTGGCCGCGAGACAGCGCTCGTAGAGTTCTTGGAAGGGCTGTGGGTCGTCCCGAGGGTCGGCCCCGTGCTTTTCCACAAAAGCCTCAGCGACATGATTCACGAGGCGGTCATCCCAATCCTTGCCGCCCAGCTCGGCATTACCATCGCTGGCCACAGTCTTGAAGGTGATGCCTCCGATGTCCATCACTGTGACGTCGAAGGTTCCCCCGCCCAGGTCAAAGACCAAGACACGACGTTCGTCACCAAACTTCTCGAGCCCGTGTGCGATCGCTGCAGCGGTCGGCTCGTTGATCATGCTCAGCACATTCAGGCCGGCCAGTCGTCCGGCCTCGGCTGTGGCCGCTCTTTGGGCGCTGTTGAAGTAGGCGGGCACCGTAATGACGGCGTCCTCGATGTCACGACCAAGCGCTTCCTCGGCATCGGCTTTGAGCTTCTTGAGAATCAGCGCGGAGATGGCCTGAGGTGTGTACTCATCACCATGAAACTCCATCGTGATGTCTTCTCCCATGAGGCGTTTCACGAAGCGGATGGAGTTGGGTGGGTCTGCGACGACGCTCTTCACGGCCTCCTCACCAACGACACAAGCGCCGGGCTCGTAGAAGTGAACCACTGATGGGGTCGTCGGGTGGCCGTCAGCGTTGGGCACGATGGTGCTCTTGCCGAATTGATTCAAGACCGCCATCGTGGAGTACGTGGTGCCGAGATCAATACCGAGAATGAGCTTGTCCATAGAAGTGCCTCGATCAGTCCTTGTCCGTGTTGTTGAAGCGTCGGACCACGACCTCTTCAGCTCGGAGGACGCGTCCAGCACGCGTGAAGCCTCGCTTCAGGACCTGTTCGATGGCGTAGTCGTCATTCTCGCCATCTGCTGAGACGGTCTTGATGACTTTTTGCCGCTTTCGGTCGAACTGATTCGTCGCCTCCATTGGGAGGACGTCTCGTCGATAGAGCAACTCGAGCATCTCATCGATGAGGTACTGGAAGGAGTCGGCGACGACCTCCCGACTCATCTCCTTCTTGATGAGGCTGTTCTGGAACCAGTTTAGACTGTCGTAAAAGAGCAGCAGATCGAGCAGAAGGGCCTTCTCAGTCTGGAAGATGAAGTCTTCTTTGTACTGCTTGAGTTCTTCGTAGAGCGCATCGAAGGCTTTCTGCTGCGTGGCGTCATCGCGAGAGGCCTCGGCCAGTTTGTCCTTGAGTGTTGCCACCTCTGCAGCAAGTGACTCGAAGCTGACTTCGTCTTGCTTCTCAGTCGCGGGGGTATCTTTGGGCATATCTTATGCTCCGTCGCTGAGTTCGGTGGCCAGGTTGATGAAGGTCCCTTCGAGCTCGATGGACTGGTCACAGTGGTGGTAGTCGCTTGGTGAGGAACACAGTCCTCTGAGGTAGTCCTGCTTCACCTGTCGACCAACGCCGACGGTGATGATGCGTCCGCCGGTTCGGCGAATTCTGTGGCATTCCTCAATGGTCCCTTCTGGGTCATCGGGGTGTCCATCAGTGAGCACGACGTAGACCTTGTGCACACCCGTCGACTGTTTGAGCGCAGCACGGGCTTGAGCAAGGCCGAGGGCCATGGGGGTTGAGCCGATGGGGGTGAGTCCACCCAGGGCGTCCATCACAACTGTCTTGTCGTTGGTCACGGGAGTCTTGAGTCCACCCGGAAATGCGACGAGGGACACCTTACGGTTGCCCGAGCTGGCCAAGGTATGGTCGACAAAGCTCTTTGCAGCCCGCCGTGCCTCGTTGATGCTCTGGCCGTACATTGACCCCGAGCAGTCCATCAGCAGGGCTATGTGGACGGGCACATTGTCTCTGGCCAGGTCTTCGAGACTGACGCCGGATTTGCTCATGCGGTGCCCAAGCGTCTGTCCGTTGTTGAGGTCGAGGCACTCCACCTCGACGATGCCGTTCTCGTTGTATCGGAATGTGACGGCCAGCCGTGTATCGCCCGCGGGTCGTTCAGGGAGGCCGTAGAACTCAAAGTGCCCCAGGGCATTGCATTCCAGAGGTTGCGTCGACTCACCCTGCACAAGCCAGAGATCCATTGTGGCTTGGTTGTCGTGTGTGGTGACGTAGTCGTCACGGGTCCGCTCGCAGGGGATTCGCGTGTTTCGTCGAATGATCTGCGAGTTCTTGAGTTCGCCGTCCTTGAACACCACCATGCCGAGAGAGTGACTCGTCACGTCGTGAGTTCGGATATCGACTGGTGGCTTCTCTCCAGAGAGCTTTGCGCTCTCGAGCGCTGCCGTAAGGGCTGCCCCGAGGGCCACGCACTCGTCCGGGTTGATGTCGGTGGCGGCGGCTTTCTGGAACATGCCCTCGATTAGGGTGCGGACCATGGGCATGCGGGTCGAGCCACCAGCCAATAGCACCACGTCAATCTCAGAGCCGTCGGTCTTCGCGTCTTCCAGTACATCTGCAGTGAGCGCCTTACAGCGTGAGATGAGGGGTGAAGTGAGCTCTTCAAACAGCTCTCTGGTGATTTCCTCGCGCAGAATCTGCCCTTGGAAATCGAAGAAGAGGTTGACCTTTGGCCGGCGTGACAAGGAGAGCTTTGCGCTCACGCATTTTTGGCGAAGGTCGTGATACGCCGCGACATCCTCAAGCGGGTCGACGCCGTGCTTTTCCTGGTAGCGCTCGCTGATGTAGGAGATGAGCGCTTCGTCCCAGTCCTTGCCTCCGAGTTGATGGTCACCATTGGTGGCAACCACGTTGATATTCTTGCCCTCGATCTCGGCGAGGGTCACGTCAAAGGTGCCGCCACCAAGGTCAAAGACCATCACCTTCATGTCCTTGCCGGAGTTGGCGAGGCCATAGGCGAAGGCGGCGGCCGTGGGTTCATTGACCAGCTTGAGGACCTGGAAGCCTGCGAGCTCCCCAGCCTTCAGGGTCGCCTTACGCTGCTGGTCACCGAAGTACGCAGGAACTGTGATGACAGCCTGGTCAACAGGATGACCGAGCCGTGCCTCAGCGTCGTGTTTCAGCTTTGCAAGGATGAAGCTCGAGAGCTTCTCCGGCGTATAGACCTCCGTCCGGTAGGCAAAACCGTAGTCGGAATCACCCATGTACCGCTTGACGAAGTCGACCACTTGGTCGGGGTAGGCCACAGCGGCTTGCTTGGCGTAGTTGCCCACAACGATGTCGTCGTTGTCGAACAGGATGACCGACGGCGTGATGCGGTCCCCTTCAGCGTTAGCGAGGATTTCAGGGACGCCGTGCTTGTTGACCTGAGCGATGGCGGAGTATGTAGTTCCAAGATCGATGCCGACTGCGCGGTTGCTCATGACGGTCTGTCCAGCGGGGTTCTGCGGGGTTGTCAATCCACGTACCAAGGACTTCGGAAGCTGGCCACCACTATATGATCCGCGCGCGAGGGCGCGAGTTTTGGAGGAAGGACTGTGCGAACTTTAGTCTTGGCATCAACCAGTCAGTGGCGGCGACAGCTGCTCCAGGACGCTGGGATCGAGGTGGATTGCGTGGCCCCAGAAGTTGATGAGGCGCCAATTCTCGGGTCCACGCCTGTCGAGACTGCCATGTTGAGGGCGGAGGCGAAGGCCATGGCTGTTGCACAGCTAAGGCCAGAGGCGCTTGTCCTTGGTGCCGACCAGGTGATTCATTTGGATGGTGAGGCCATCGGCAAGCCGCCGAGTGAGGGTGTCTGGCGTGAACGCTTGAAGGCGATGCGTGGTCGTGCACATGCATTGACCACGGCGGTCGCTCTCTGGGATGGGCACGACCTGGAGCATGAAGCTGTCACGACCATGGTTCAGTTTCGACATGACATCACCGACGCAGAGATCGATGCATACATCGCGTGCGGGGAAGCCAAGGGGTGTGCAGGAGGCTACATGGTCGAACGCAGGGGGGCGTGGTTGGTGGAGTCCATCGATGGTGATTGGTTGAATGTTGTCGGGCTGCCGGTGCTCAAGGTGGTGAGTATGCTCCGTGCCCGTGGCTGGAGGATGCCCGTATGAGCGGGGTCCACGACGAAATCGCCAGTCTCGCAGCAGACATTCGCGCGGCGTTGGATTGGTCACGACTCACGGGCGCTGAGGTTCTGCCGCGCGAGAGGCTGGAGCGGTTGGTTCCTGTGCCGGCAAAGGCCCGCGTTGTCAGGCCGACGGAGCGTGCGGCACCAGCCCCTCCGACTCAACGACGTACGCCAGCGCCTCAGGTGGCTCAGGGTCACTCGGTCCCGCCAGCGGCTACCGCGCCAAGCCCAGCTCCTGTGTCGCCGGTGGTGCCTCAAGCCGCGGAGCGTCCGAGGCGAATGAAGGCGTCATCAAAGTGGTCCGCGCTCATGGATGGGCCGCCGACGCACACGGTGACAGGGCCTGCGGATGCCAAACTCATCATCCTCAGGGGGACGGGGTCATCACCCGATGCTGAGGAGATGCTCTCTCGAATGCTGGAGAACGTCCTGCGGGTCACCCGTGAGGAAGTCGGTATCTACGACTTGGCGAGGGACGGGCGGGACCCGAGTGTGATTGGTCTGGGTGTCGTCGATGCCCTCAGCGGCGGCGCGCCACAGGCTGTGGTGGTCATGGGCACCTTTGCGGCTCGGGCAATGCTCGGAGACGACGCCACCGTTGCGGCTGCCCGCGGACGCTGGGCCACGCTCAAGTGGACTGGAGGAAGTGCCCAGGCACGGGTCACTCATCATCCAGAAGCCATCATTGCGCTGGCAGCTCGTGGCGAGGCTGGAGCGAAGCGAGAGGCGTTTGAAGACCTCAAGGCTGTCGCGTCCGTCCTCAGCTGAGCTTGAGATCTCCGAGTAGGTCGGCGAAGGTCCCCAGGCTCTGACCCTTCTTGTTGCTCTTTTGGTCGCGCTGGTGCTGCTTCCACGCGCCTCGACCGTCCCCGCTGTCGTCTCGCATGCTGAGCCCGATGCGCTTGCGTGCTTCATCGATCTCGATGATTCGAACCTTCACCTCTTGGCCCTGCTTCACGACGGAGGACGGGTGGTCGACTCGGTGGTGTGCCAGTTGAGAGATGTGAACCAAACCCTCCAGGCCCTCTGCAAGCTTGACGAACGCGCCAAAGTCCATGATTCGCGACACTGTGCCGGTGTAGGATTCGCCTTCGATGAAGTCCGTCCCGACGGTTGCCCACGGACCAGTGGGCTCATCCTTGAGACCCAGGCTGATTCGCTCCTTGGCTCTGTCGATGCTCTTGACGCGAACCGTGAGCACATCACCAACAGCCGGGAGCTTCACGTCTGAGCCCTGGCCCAATTCGCTCTTGTGCAGGAGTCCTTGTACGCCACCAAGCTCAATGAACACGCCGAAGTCTTGGACGGTGGCTACGGTTCCGTCTTGGACGTCGCCGACCTTGAGCTTGTCCCAGACTTGAACGGCCTGCTCGGCGGCCTGTGTCTCTTCGTGGGCGCGGCGGCTGACCACCACATCCCGCTCCTTGAACTCCGTGATCAAGAAGACCAGTGTCTGGCCGACGTAGACATCAAGATCATCTCCCGCACGCCGCGCGATTTGGGATGTGGGACAGAATGCCTTCACTCCGGACAGGGTCACATTGAAACCCCCGGGGTTGCGACCTTCGACCAAGCCTTCGACCGGAATGCGACCGCGGAATGCCTCCTCGAGCATTTCCCGTGAACCCGCTCCGGACAGTTTCTCTGCGAGTCGGACCCCCTGGCTGCTCACGCGCACGACGAAGGCTGAAATGGTGTCGCCGACCTGCAGCGAGTCCGGATCGGACAGTGTGGCCCGGTCGATGGTTCCCTCTGACTTTGCGCCAATGTTCACGAACACGGTCGCATCTGTGATCGATGCAATGGTGCCCTCGACCTGCTGGCCTGGCTCTGGGTCACGGGGAGCCCCACCGCTCATGAGCTCCGCCATGGCATCGGCATCGAGGGCTTTGGCTTCCGCCTCCAGGGCAGCAGCATCGATGCGAGGCCCTGTCGGCTTTGGCTTGGGCGTCGGAGCTGGTGGCTTGGCAGAAACGGCCTCTTCGGCCTGAGCCGATTCAGCCTGTTCGGCCTGCTGCTCTTCAGACTCGGGCTTCTTTGCGCCCTTCTTGCGACGGATTGTACGGATGCGATCAGACATGGAACACCTCAAGTCCACCCTTCATATTCAACTGTGGGTTAGGGGGCCGCTTCAAACCTGGAGGTGACCTTGTTGGTCCTGACCCACAAGGAAGGCGAAGTGCTGCAGATAGGCTCAGATGTGCGGATCCACGTGAAGCGGATCAAGGGCAACTGGGTGCGGCTGTGCATCGATGCCCCTCGAGATGTGAAGCTCAAGCGACTCTCTGCGGAAGAGGTTGCCATGGACGCCGAGGGGCAGAACGCCGACTGATATGGGCGACAACGATCCTCGCTTGGACCCGTATGACTACCGGCTTCCTCCGGATGCCATCGCGCGGACTCCGCCAGAGCACAGAGATGGCGGCCGCATGTTGCATGCCAGGGATGGAGCGTGGGTTGATGCGGCCATTCCAGACCTCTTGAATATGTTCGCCCCCGGTGATGTGCTGGTGGTCAACGACACTCGCGTATTGAACGCCCGCATGTACGGACACCGTCGCACTGGTGGTCGGGTGGAGCTGCTGCTCCTTGAGCCCGGTCCGGGCCCCGTGTCGGCGATGGTTCGCCCAGGCAAAAAGATTCGTGAGGGTGAGGCCATCTCGTTGGTGAGCCGTGACGGGGAGCCCACCGGACACACAGCCTGCGTTGGTGGTCCGGCGCCAGGGGGGGCGCGGTCGGTCACCCTCAGTGCTGACCCGCTGCAGGTCATGAGTGACTGTGGGCACGTGCCCTTGCCGCCGTACATCAGCCGTCCAGCCACTCAGGCCGATGAGACCCGCTACCAGACTGTGTTCGCAGATGAGCCCGGTGCGGTCGCTGCGCCCACTGCGAGCTTGCACCTGACTGCGGACATGATTGATGCTCTACGGGCGAGGGGAGTTGAGGTTCATCGAGTCACCCTTCATGTTGGGGCTGGGACATTCAGAAACTTACGGTCCGAGGACTTGGATCGTGGAGTGCTGCACCGAGAATGGTACCGGGTCCCCGAGGAGACCGCCTCCGCAGTGATGGCTGCGAGGACCAGGGGATCGATGGTCACGGCGGTGGGAACAACCGTGACGCGAACGCTCGAGACGGCGGCGGATGAGGACGGACATGTGCGTTGTGGAACGGGAGAGACCACGCTCTTCATCCGGCCAGGGTTCAAGTTTCAGGTTGTGGATAGGCTGCTGACCAACTTTCATCTGCCTCGGACGTCACTGCTGATGCTTGTGTGCGCATTTGGCGGGCGTGATCATGTGATGGCGGGCTATGCAGCGGCCATCAAGCGCGGTTTCCGCTTCTACAGTTACGGGGACGCAATGCTGCTGGAACGGGGGGCCCAATGAGTGTCTTGAGCTTTAAAATAGAGGCAACCTGCGGACCCGCACGAACAGGTGTCCTGACCACACCCCACGGGGATATCCAGACGCCTGCGTTCATGCCGGTGGGAACCAAGGGCACAGTCAAGGGACTGGTGCCACCTGAGCTGAAGGATGCCGGGGTCGAGATCCTGCTGTGTAACGCCTACCATCTCTGGGTTCGTCCGGGTCATGGACAAATCGGGCAGATGGGCGGACTTCATTCGTTCATGGGGTGGGACGGTCCCATCCTGACGGATTCGGGTGGCTACCAAGTCTTTTCACTTCGGGACCTCACCAAGGTCACAGAAGAGGGGGTGAGATTTCGGTCCCCCCATGACGGGCAATATCGAACCCTGACACCCGAGGTATCCGTCGATATTCAGGAAACACTCGGTGTGGACATTGCGATGGCCTTTGATGAGTGCATCGAGTGGCCAGCGGACAAGGACCGTGTCGGCCGGTCGACTGCGCGAACCACTCGCTGGCTGAAGCGGTGCATTGCGGCGCGTCGGTCACCAGACAAGACGGCACTCCTGGGCATCGTTCAGGGTGGTTTTTACGACGACTTGAGGGCGGAACATGCCCAAGAAATTGTCGACCTCAACCTCGACGCCTACGCCATCGGTGGCCTGAGTGTTGGGGAGCCAGTTGAGCAGATGATGGAGATGGTGGAGGTCAGTACACCCCACCTACCAACCGATAAAGTTCGCTACCTCATGGGCGTTGGCTATCCAGTGAATCTGGTTGATGCAGCCATGCGGGGAGTGGACCTCTTTGACTGCGTAATCCCGACGCGTAGTGGCCGATTTGGGTACGCCTTCACCAGCGAAGGCAAGCTCTCGATCAAGCACGCACGATTCGCGGATGATCAGAAACCACTCGATCCCGACTGTACGTGTTACACGTGCCGGTCTTTTAGCCGGGCGTACCTCCGGCACCTGTTTCAATCCAACGAGATTCTTGCCCCGCGACTGCTCTCTCTGCACAACGTGGCCTTCTACCAAAAACTCATGTCCAAGATCCGGACCGCCATTGGTTCGGGAGTCGAGGCGCTCAATGCGCTTCGGTCAGACGCAGAGCGGTGGACGCGCCCCCCTCAGTGATGTGGTCAGCACCTGGAGCTTTAAATGGAAAATACTACGACCGCTGAGGTGCCCGTCACGGAGCACTGGCAGGATGCTGCCCCGGCAGGAAGCCCACTGGGGGGCCTCTTTCCGATCATCCTCATGTTTGGCATCTTCTACTTTGTGTTGATTCGGCCCCAGTCGAAAGAACGCAAGGCCCATGAAGCAATGGTCGCAGCGCTGAAGAAGGGCGACAAGGTTGTCACCAAGGCAGGGGTCCATGGCCGAGTCGATAGCGTCGGCGAGACCACGGTCGACCTTGAGGTCGCAGACAAGGTGCGCATCACCATCGATAAGATGAGCGTCGCACGAAAGAATGAGAAGGAGGCCTGATGTCCGGCACATGGTGGACACGAGTTTTTGTGATTGTTGTCACCCTGTTGTGGGGTGTCTGGATGGTCACACCCACATTTGTCGGTGAGTCAACTCAAGCGCTGCTTGAGGCTCAGGCCGCGGCCGCTTCTGGTGAGGTGGACGAAGACGCTGAGCAATTGGAGGGCCCTTGGTGGTTGTCCTTGCTCCCCGAGGGACGCATCAATCTCGGTCTCGACCTTCAGGGCGGGATCGATATGACGCTGCAGGTCGAGGTGGATGAGGCGGTTGTCTCTGCTGTCCATCGAGACGTCGCTCCGCTGAAGACGCTTGCTGGTGATGATGGTCTTCGACTCTCTGACGTCCGTCGGGCTCGCGGCGAGCCTGTTTTGCTCCTGCGTGGTGAGGCCGAGGTTCCAAGCGACGAAATCCGGCGCTTCATGACCAAGCGCTTCGACACCTACGAGTTCCTGGAGACACGAACACTTGATGGCGACGAGTACCTCGCCTTTGGTGTCCTGCCTGATCAGGCCAAGTACATCGGAGACCGTGCGATTGAGCAGGCGCTCGAGACCTTGCGCTCTCGGATCGATGAGACTGGCGTCAAGGAGCCGTCCATCGTGCTCAAGGGTGGCAACCGCATCAACGTACAGCTGCCAGGTATCGAGAACATCGAAGAGGCTGTTGCTGCAATCGGGACGACGGCGGTCCTTGAGTTCATGCTGGTTGATGAAGAGGCCGACGAAGTGGCCCTGGACCGCGGCCTCCTGGATGCTGAGACCCAGCTCACTCAGGAACAGTTCGCGGACGATACCTTCCTCAGCGACTGGCTCGCTCGGCAGGGACGCATCGATGGAAAGTCACGCGTCATGTTTGAGTACGAGGATCAGGGCGAAGCTGGGCAGGTGAGAACCCGTGCAGTGGTCGTCCGCGACCGAATCATCCTCACCGGTGACGACGTCAACGATGCCTCCGTGGCGATGAACCAGTACAATGAACCCTACGTTGGCTTGGAGTTCAAGCCCCGTGGTGGCAAGGTCTTCTGTGACATCACCTCGGAGAATGTGGGCCGTCGATTCGCCATCGTGCTGGACAACAAGGTCCGTTCCGCGCCAGTGATTCGTGAGGCCATCTGTGGTGGTCGTGCCAGCATCGAAATGGGTGTTCAGGATTACCAGCAGGGACTGAAGGAAGCTTCGGTTCTCGCCCTCGTGCTCCGAACAGGCGCGCTGCCGGCGCCGGTCAGCATTGGTGACGTTCGTACAGTTGGTGCGTCCCTTGGTGCCGATGCCATCGCTGCTGGAAAGCTGGCGACCATGGTGGGCGGTGCACTGGTCTTGGTCTTCATGGTGCTCTTCTACCGCACTGCAGGAATTGTGAGCTGCGTGGCGCTGATCACGAACATCCTGCTGGTCATGTCGCTCCTTGCGGCAGCTGGAGCGACGCTAACGCTGCCTGGAATTGCGGGAATTGCGCTGACGGTCGGTATGGCGGTGGACTGCAATATCATCGTCTATGAACGCATCAGGGAGGAGCTGAGGCTCGGCAAGAACACACGTTCGGCCGTGGATGCTGGGTTCTCCAACGCCTTGACCGCGGTTCTCGACGCGAACATCACCACCTTCATCGCTGGCGTCGTGCTCTACACCTACGGCACGGGCCCCATCAAGGGCTTCAGCGTCACCCTGATGATCGGGATCATCACCACCCTGTTCACCGGTATTTTCGTCAGCCGGACAATGATGAACTTCATCACGCGGCGGGCGTCCGCACGACTGGCGATTTGAGGTCGATATGCACTTGATCAAGCCTGGAACACAGTTCGACTTTGTTGGTCAGCGTAAGAAAGCCGCTGTCTTTTCGATCATCATGGTCATCGCCAGCATCACGCTCTTTTTTGTGAAGGGGCCCAACTGGGGTATTGACTTCACCGGCGGTACAGAGGTCCACCTCAAGTTTAATGAGGCAGTCGACATCTCCGAGGTCCGGTCTGCGCTTACGCAGCTTGAGCTCGGCAATGACGCGGTGCAGCAAATCGGAGCGGATGAAGAGGGCGAGTACGTCATCAGAATTCAAGACCCAGAGTTCGGCGCTGCTGAGACTCGGTCCTCCGTGGAGTCTGCGCTGAAGACCAAGTTCGGCGATGAGTGGATTTCTGAGACTGACTACACCGCAGAGGTCGGAGCCCGACTGACGGTGAGGTACATCGGTGCCCCCGTGACGCTGGACGACGTTCAAGCCGCAGTCGACGACATCCCTGGCGCGAAGGCGGCACCCGCACTCGACGACAACGTGGTGTACGTCAATCTCCCTGGTTTGGCCTCTCAGATCGGTGGAAAGCTGAAGGAGACGCTCACCGAGCGGAACTTCCAAGTCCTCCAGGTAGACTCCGTTGGTCCTAAGGTGGGTGGCGAGCTCAGGCGACAGGGCTTCGTCGCCATCATGGCCACACTGGCGCTGATCCTTGTCTACGTTGGCTTCCGCTTCGACCTTGCCTTTGCACCTGGCGCAGTCCTTGCGTTGTTCCACGATGTCACGGTTGTTGTCGGTATCTTTATTATCACTGGGCATGAGTTCAACTTGCCCATGATTGGAGCGTTGCTGACCATCATCGGGTACTCGCTCAACGACACCATCGTCATCTACGACCGGATTCGTGAGAACATGTCTCGGTACCGCCGGAAGGACACAGTCGCGCTGATCAACACGTCGATCAACGAGACATTGGGTCGAACGCTCGCCACGTCGATCACGACGGCCGCGGCCATGATTGCCTTCTTGACCCTTGGCGGACCCGTGATCGAGACCTTCTCGCTCGCCATTCTCCTCGGTGTCATCTTCGGTACGTACTCAACCGTGTGGGTCGCAAGCCCGACCATCCTCGCGATGGAAGACTTGCAGCCAGTGCTCTCCAAAATCTTCACACCGGTACAAGCCGCTATGGATGCTGCTGCTGAGCAGGGGCCCGTTTCCGCGACCGAAGAGCGCCGTCAGGCCCGTGAAGGTAGCGGACCGGAATTATAGGCTTGACCTAAGCTCTCGAATTGCTTTAAGAATTCCCTCTCGGGGTTGGAAATGACGAAATCTGAATTGATGGAAGCTCTGGCAGAATCGAGGGGTCTGTCGCGACGCACGGCTGAAGAGGTCGTGAATGTCATCTTTGATGGCATGCGGGACTCCCTTCGTGATGGCGGACGGATTGAGATTCGAGGCTTTGGAAGCTTCAAGACCCGTCACTACAAAGGTCGAAAGGGTCGCAATCCAAAGACCGGCCAAGAGATCGTCGTCAAACCAAAAGTTCTGCCCATCTTCAAGGTGAGCAAGCTGATGCGAGAACGCATCAACAAGGATCTGGAGTAAGCCCATGTTGTCTGCATTGTTGGCACTGAGCCTTGGCGCAAACGCTGCCACCCTCTACGTGAACGGGACCCCAGTCGAGGGATTGCGCGACTTTGAGTTCACCAATGTGACTGTGCAAGTTGATGAGAACGGTGACGTGTTCATTCTCGCTCCGCAGTACAACGTCTCTCTCGGCGATGCGGCCGAGGCCAAGAACAAGAAGCGGCGTAAGAACAAGGACGTCACGACCCCGCCCACTCCAACTGGGGACGGCACGGTGTCGGCCAACCGCTGGTGGTTGATCTCTGATGACAACCAGACGACGGGCCACGTGATCGACATCACGGTTAACGACACCGTGATCAGTACCTTCAAGTCAGCAGGTAAGCAGGTGATCATGGACATCGGTCCGTACCTGAATGCCGGAGACAACACCGTGAAGTTCGTGAGTCGAGGCGAGAAACCGACCGGGGGAGCACTGTTCTTGTACGTTGGGACGGGCTCTGTCGACGGAGGCCGCATTTCTCAGGATGAGCCCAAGATTAAGTTCAAGCGAAACGCGACCAGCGAGGCACGCGATTCCGTAGACTTTAAACTCACTGTGGAGTGAGTCCAGCACGCTGGTCGTGCATGTGCGCGCCCCGTCGCCCCACTTGGGTGATCGGGGCGCGCTTAATTTTGAGATCGTTGGGACGTGGTAAGGCGAATTTTGACCTGACGAAGATGGGCCTCAGACCGTGGTTTCTTGATCCTCAGGGGATCCACGCTAATCTATTGACGTGACAAGTCTGTCACGTCAAAACTCCTCAATCGTCTCCCATCCTCGCTCCCCGGAACAGCGCCGGGCCACCCCAAGTCGAAGCCCTCTCTTCCTGCATCCCCCCACCCGCTGAGTAAATGGCTGCTGTACGATCTCTGGAAACGCCCAGGACTGGTCGACGAACGTATGTTCTGGACACCAATGTTCTCCTCTACGACCCCAACGCCCTCGAGGTATTTGAAGACAACGAGCTGGTGATCCCCATCACCGTCATTGAAGAAGTCGACAGGTTCAAGAAGGACCTCAACGAGACCGGCCGAAATGCCCGATTGGTGTCTCGACGCCTCGATGAGCTGAGAAGCCATGGTCGGCTGTCGCGGGGTGTACCCCTGCCTGGTGGTGGAAAGTTGCGCGTGGAGATCCCAACGGGCACTGAACAGAAGGTGCCCAGCATCTTGATGAACCACAGCAATGACAACCAAATCATCAACGTGGCACACAAGCTCGCTCAGGTTGCTGAACCCGGTGACGTCATCTTGGTCACGCGCGATACGAACATGCGCATCAAGGCCGACTCTCTCGGGATTCAAGCCGAAGACTATGAGCATGCACACATCCACATCGATGAGTCCTACACGGGTGTGAAGGAAGTCACGATTTCGGGTGACCGACTGGGCGAGTTCTACAGCCAGGGGTGGCTGGCCTGGGAGTATGGTCAGGCGCACCCCAATCAGTTCCTGATTCTGAAGGCCGAGGGAAATCCCAGTCAGACCGGCATGGCCCGCTATGACCAGAAGCAGAAGCGGCTGAGGCCTGTTGGGAAGCACCGAGAAGGCGTGTGGGGCATATTTGCTCGAAACAAGGAGCAACTCTTCGCGCTCGACATGTTGATGGATGACTCCGTTCACCTGGTCACGATCGACGGCATGGCCGGCACAGGTAAGACCTTGATGGCCATCGCCTGTGGTCTCAAGAAGGTCGCTGATGACCGGGCGTTCAGGCGCCTGGTGGTGAGCCGGCCGATTTTTCCCTTGGGCCGGGACATGGGCTTCCTTCCCGGGGATGTCAGCGAGAAGCTGAATCCATGGATGAAGCCGATCTTCGACAACCTGGACCTCCTGCTGGGCGAGCATGATCGAGATGATCGTCGAGGTGGGGGGCAGCCCTCATACCAAGCGCTCCTGGATCAGGGAATACTCGAAGTGGAGCCGCTCACGTACATTCGTGGTCGGTCGATGCCGCGTCAGTACCTGGTTGTCGATGAAGCGCAGAACCTGACGCCCCATGAGGTGAAGACTGTGCTGACACGAGCAGGTGAGGGAACCAAGATCATTCTGACCGGGGACCCCTACCAAATCGACAACCCATATGTGGACTCAACGTCGAACGGGCTCACCTACGTTGTCGAGCGTTTTAAGGAGAGTCAGGCCGCTGGGCACATCACCCTTCGTAAGGGTGAGCGCTCACAACTCGCGGAGTTGGCTGCAACCTTGCTATAAGGGGCCATGGCCAAGACACGAACACGCGGCAATGTAGGCGGACCACGACCATGGGCTCGTCGCGGTATGGATCAGCTCGAGGGGCGGAACGTCGTCTTTGAGGCGCTCTCTCGAGGGGTTCGTCCAGTCACACGCATCCTCATGGATGAGCGCACGCGCCCACATCCAAAGATCGAGCGGATTTTGAGTTTGGCCTCTGAGGCTGGGGTCTCGATCCAACGCGCTCCGCGTGAGCGCCTCGATGTGCATACGCTCACCGGGGTTCACAATGGCATCATTGCTGAAGCTGAGCCACTCCCAGAGTGGACGGTAAAGAGTCGACTGAACGACTGCTTTGACCGCGGTGAGGATCCGTTCTTCGTCCTCGTGGATGAGGTCAACTACGAGCACAACTTAGGCGCGATTCTTCGCTCGGCCATGGGGGCTGGTGTCCACGCAGTGGTCGTTCCAACCCGAAGAGGGAAGGGGATTACGCCCGTCGTTCAGCGGGTGGCGATGGGGGGTGCCGAGGCTGTACCCCTCATTCGAGAGGGCATCCCGGCCAGCATGAAGACTCTGAGGCGTGCCGGTGTGCGTATCATCGGCGCCGACATGGATGGGCAGGCCCTATGGGACGTCCCGATGTCAGGTCCCATTGGGTTGGTCTTTGGCGGTGAGGACAAGGGGGTCACACACACAGTTCGAGACCGCTGTGACGCCATCGTCAGTGTTCCGCTCAGCCACGGCCTCGACTCGCTCAATGTGAGCGTGACGGCTGGAGTGTTGATGTACGAGAAGGTACGACAGTCCCGCTGAGTCGGATGCATGTCTGCCTTTCCGGGGTTACCGCCTGGGACCGGAGTCGCTGTGAACATCTTTGCTGCTGTGGCCATGATCGCCATCCTCGTATTCATTCACGAGTTTGGGCACTTCATCGTCGCCAAGGCGTGTGGCGTCCACGTCAAGGTCTTCTCAATCGGATTTGGACGTAGGGTCGTCGGGTTCGACTACGGGGGCACGGAGTACCGCCTCTCGCTGCTGCCGTTTGGCGGCTACGTGCAGATGGCTGGTGCAGATCCCTTCGGAACAGGGGAAGAAGACGACGACGAGCTCGATGACCCTGAGCGCGCGTTCCTTCGCCGACCTGTGTGGCAGCGACTGCTCGTGGTCTCCGCTGGACCAGCATTCAACCTTGCACTCCCCCTGGTCCTGTTCACCGTGCTGTTGATGGCTGGAGAACCACAGCCTGCGAACCAGCTCGGCACCGTTGAGCGTGATGGGCTCGCCGCATCTGCTGGGATCCAGGCAGGCGACAAGGTGGTGGCCCTCAACGGTGCAGAGACGACGTCATGGAATGCGCTGGCCAAGGGGTTGATGGCCCTTGAGCCCGGTCCCCATCAACTCCAAGTGGAGCGCGACGGTGTCTCCCGGAGCTACACGCTGGATGTCAGCGAAGATGGCCCGGGCCTCGGCGTGTCTCATCTTCGGCCGGCCGCCACGGTCGGCGTGGATGATCCAGCATCGCCTGCCGGGATGGCGGGCCTCGAGACTGGCGATGTGGTGGTGTCAGTAGGCGGCCGCGATGTCGCTGACTGGCTCGACTTAGAGGCGGCACTTGCTGCAGCAACCGACGACGTTCAGGTGGTCCTCGAGTCTGAGAAGACTGTCCAGATGACTCGGTCTACGACGTGGCGCCCGCCGGATCCCGGTTTGAATGAAAACATCGCTGCCCGATGGGGGTTCACACCGACCACAATCTTTGTGGGAGACGTCGGTGAGACGGTCTCCAAGGACGCCACAGACCTGCTGGCGGGCTGTCGCCCAGAGGTGACACGGCCTGAATCGCCAGCCTCTAAAGCTGGACTGAGGGCAGGGGACCGCTTCCTCCGCCTCGACGGAAAGCTTGTCCGTACGTGGTCGGATGTCATCGATGGTGTGCGGTCGACCATGGACGGCGATGGCGCCGCCGCAACAGCACGTGCGATGAACCTGGAGGTCGTGAGGGCTGGAGAGGTCGTCGCGATCACACTCACCCCCACTGTGATTCGAGACACAAATGCGCTTGGCCGGTACTACTTCCGGCCGATTCTTGGGGTGACGCGAATGGGTGCGCTGGTCGATGGACCATCCATTCGGGTCTACTACGGATTTGGTGCGGCGGTGAGTCGGGCGTGGGACGAGACGACACGATTGAGCGGCTACGTCCTCGAGCAGGTCGGAAAGTTGGTCACTGGAGCCGCCGCAGTCCAGAAGAGCTTGGGTGGGCCCGTTGAGATGGTTCGGCAGGCGTCCAGTGCTGCAGAGCAGGGCATCTTCGTCTGGGCTCGATTGATGGGCATGCTCTCCATCTCATTGGGGATCATCAACCTCTTGCCGGTTCCGGTTCTCGACGGTGGACAGTTCCTGTTCTACGCAGTTGAAGGACTACGCGGTCGTCCACTGTCACTCGCAGTCCGTGAGAAGGCCCAGCAAATCGGTGTGCTCTTCTTGGTGTTGCTCATGATGAGCGTATTGTTCTTCGACATACGCAGGCTGTTCGAGTGAGTGTTGTTCTCGGCATCGACACGGCTGGACCTGTGGTGGGTGCGGCATTGGTCGGCCCGGGTCTTGAGCGTGTGTGGAGTGAGCGAGTCGTTCGCGGCGCTGATGCGGTTCTGATCCCGGCGATTGCGGAGCTTCTGGAGGGAGCACCCCAACTCGACGCGGTCGCTGTGACGATTGGCCCTGGAGCGTTCACCAGTCTTCGGGTGGGGGTAGCCACGGCCCTCGGCTTTGCGATGTCCCATGGTGTTGATGTGGTCTGTATCTCAAGCCTTGAGGCCCGCGCGTCGATGGTCTCAGGTCAGCGCGTGCTTGCCCTGCTCGATGCCAGGAAATCTCGTGTCTACGCCCAGACCTTCGACACACTGACTGGGTCTACACTCAGCGAGGCCGTTGATGCTGCCTTGGAGACTGTCCTGCCGATGTCGCCCTTCGTTGCGGTCGGTGAAGGCGTCAAGTTGGGGGAGACGCTCATCGCTGACGCTGGAGGAACAGTGGCGGTAGACCCGGGTCGGTCTCCAGCATTGGCTGTGGCAAAGCTGGGACTCCAGAGGCGGACGGATGCTGTGCCTCCGAGTGCCGTCGCCCTGGCGTACTTGCGCGATGCAGATGCTCAAAAGCTTGCTGAGCGACGCTGAGTGCGCGCCTCATCAGGCGAAAGTGCGCCCACCGGGATAGACCCTCGCGCATGAATGATGCACGAAACAGAGCCGATGGCATCAATGTGGCAGTCGTTGGTGCCACGGGTGCGGTTGGTCGAGATCTCCTGACAGTCTTGGAGCGGGCAAGTCTGCCCGTTGCTTCCTTCCGACTCTTTGCCTCAGCGTCCTCCAATGGAGAGGTCATTGAGGTTCGAGAGCGCGCTCACAGGGTACGGTCACTCCCGTCTAACGATGGCGTGGGTGCGATGTTCGAGGGTGTCGACCTGGTGTTCATGGCCGCGCCCGCGGAGGTGGTCCGGCCCCTGATCCCGGTGCTCCAAGACCTCGACATTCCTGTCGTCGACATCGGCGGTACGGTGGCGGATCGGTCTCCGCTGATGGTTCCGAGTGTGAGCATGGCACCCATTGCCGATTTCCCGGACACTCGGGTGATGTGCTCGCCCGGTGCGCCAAGTGTCGTGCTGGCCACGATCCTGAGTCAGCTCTCCGACCGCGGTGCTGTCGCCGTCAGAGGGACTGTCATGCTCTCGGCGAGCAGTGTGGGTAAGGCTGGGCCGGAAGAGCTGTCTGGACAGGTGGTGTCGCTCTTCAATGGAAAGACGCCGCCAAGAGCTGTGTTCGCCAACGGTCTGGCTTTCGACGTCATGTCTCAGATGGGCGACATCATTGAGGGCTGGACCAGCGCGGAACGCCGCGTGGCTGTTGAGGTTGCTGACGTGCTCGGCTGGAAGCCAGAGCAGGCCCTGATGTCCGTGGTGATGGCCCCGTTGTTTGCAGGTGTAGCAGGGGACATCGTGATCGAGTTTGACCACGCCGTGGATGTTGATGCCGTTCGTGTTGTCCTCGACCAGACACCAGGCGTGCGTGTGGGTGATCCCGTACCAGGTCCTCGACGGGTAGCTGGCGACAGCACCATTTACGTCGGGCGTATTCGACCTGACCCTGACCCGACGCGGCTCCATCTGTGGTTTACGGCAGACAACCTCCGGGTTGGTGCAAGTGCGAACGCCCTGGCAATTGCGACGGCACTGTGGTCTGAAGGCTACGTATGATCTGGGTCTGGATGCTCAGCGCGGCTGCGGGGGCTGTTCCTGATCGGGTCGCAACCAGCTTGTCTGTGGGTACCCAGGTGGTCGATGTTGTTGCCTCCGAGGACCGAAGTACGGTCGCATTCCTGAGTGGTGCGGGGGCCGTATCGTTGATGGATCTGGGAACCTGGGACCTTCGTACTGTGGCTCCATGTAGCGGGGTGGGCGGCATCGCGAGGGCGCCAGGCGAGCCATCTCGTTTCTGGGCTGGCTGCGACGACGGCTCAATCCAGTGGTTCGAAATGGGCGATGAAGGACCCGAAGTTGGAGCGGAAGCCATTGAGTTGGCGGAGAGCGCGATCCTTGGGCTCACCTCAAACGACACGTTGGTGTTTGCCCTTGCAGACAATCCCGTCGGTGAGGGAAATCCGCAGGTGCATGCCTACAATGTGGACACAGCGACTGTCCTCACAGGGGGGTATCCCTCGACGCTCTCATACGGATCGGTCGAAGACATGGAGGCCAACAACAACTTTGTTCTCCTCTCGCATGGCGGTGCGAACTTCACAAAGGTTGCGAGCGGGGGCGGGGGAGCAACACGGCAACAAGGTGCACCAGGTGCGTCAAAAACATCGGATATTGAGACTATTGGTGCGTCTCGAGTCTTCGTGGCTGGCGGTGCAAGCGGCGTGCTCGAGTTTCAGACTGGTCCCAACATCCTCTCCCTGTTCCTCACGGAGGCTGGGGGCGTGAGCAGTGCCTCCGCCATCGCTGCAAATGAAGATGATGAGTGGTTTGCCATCGCCGACGACGAGACTGAGCAGCTGCTCATCGTCGAGATGGATGCGGGCTCTGGCACCCCAAGTTCCGTCCAGCTGGCCACGGTCGATGTTGCGAGTGCGGACGATGCGATTCGGGAACTTGACCATGTGAGTGGGTACCTTTTTGGCGGTACCGATGGCGGCGCTGTCCACATCTTCACGGATAAACCGTGGGTGGATGCCGGTGCCGCCACACCGACCGCAGCGCTGAATGGCGAGACCGTCAGCGTCACATTTACATCCGACCAGGCGGGCACCTGGGAGGCGCGTCTGGGCGCCTCCAGCAATGGAGGTGGGAGTCTCATCGCGGACGGTACGGTGGCCGCAGATAACGAGACTACGGCAACTTTTGAAGTGGATGGAGCCTTCAAGGAGGGTGACAACACCATACGGATTGTGGTCGAGAATGAAGCTGGAGAACGAGGGCATGACTCCACATCCGTCAGCGTGGACAATCCTCCGACCAAAGTCCAACTTCGGCCACGTGATGTGGGCTTCGGTGACAGGCGAGTTGAGATCCAAATCAACGGCATCACGGATGAAGACCTCAGCCATTACGTGATCTATGTCACTGCTGAGCCATTCAGTTCAGAGGACTACCCCACGGAAGGTCCAGCGTTCGTAGGGGTTGAAGGAGACGGGTCCGGTGCGGATATGAAGCTTCCCCGTCGGGTGAATATGGAGCCAGGAAAGGACAAGACAATTTCGATTGAGTCCCTTACAAATGGAGCCACCTACTATATGGCTATTCGAGCCTACGATCAGGCTGGCCAGGAGAGCGCAATGAGCAATGTTGTGGACGAGACGCCGCGAGAGACCTTTGGGGTTTCAGACCTCGTTGATGAAAAGGGCGGCTACAGCTGCAGTACGACGGGGACATCCTCGCTCGGTCTCTTGGCGTTGCTGGGTGGATTGCTCGCAGGTGCTCGTCGTTCGGGCATGGCCGTGGCCCTGGTTGGTGTGTCTCTGATTAGCCAACCAGCCCTGGCAGATGTGGACTCGGAGTGGCCGCAAAAAGGCCAAAAGTTCAGTGACTTTGTCGGGCGGACCTTCGAGGCCCGCTATGGCGACCAGACATTCGATGATCCAGTAATGGACCAAGTGTTCGGTGACTCACACCGAATCTTCTGGCTCGAGTACGGTATGACCCTCTTCGAGTTGACCGAGTTCACCGTCGCTTCGGGTCTGTACAAGGACCCCGGTCATCGGATTGATGCTGCGGGTAACCAGTCGGCCGACGACGACACCATGCAGGCTGTGCCATTTTCGGTGGATGCGACATTCCGACTCGATGTGCTTCCCGAGCAACCCATCGTCCCGTTTGCAGGCTTTGGCTATGACTACTGGCTCTGGGAGGAATCCTGGAATGGTGGTGAGAAGTCTGGCGGTAAGTCCGGCACACACACGTCCATGGGCGTGAATGTCTTGCTGGACATCTTCCAGCCTGGACGTGCCAGTCGCCTTGAGGCCAGCTCAGGCATCACAGACTCCTACATCTCGATCGAGTGGCGTAAGCAAAGCGTCGGCACCGGATCTGGCTTGTCCTTCTCCGGCGAAGCGGTGATGATCGGTCTCAAGCTGGACCACTAAGCCCCGTGGCTGAACGCTCGGGCCAGATGTGGATGGCCACTCTCGCGTGGCGAGGTACGGCATACGCGGGCTGGCAGATACAGCCCAATGCGCCGACGATCCAGGGTGCCCTGGAGGCTGCCGTTGCTGCGATGTGCGGCCTCGACGGCGCTATTCCGGTATCCGCAACTGGTCGTACTGACGCAGGTGTTCATGCGAAAATGCAGATTATCGGCTTCAGGCTACCAGTGGAGCGGACACCGCATCAGGTGGTGTCGGGAATCAACCACCACACCGCTTCCGATATCAGCTGCCTTCAGGCGCAGATGATGCCAGACGACTTCTCGCCGCGCAGATGGGCTCGTGGGAAGCTCTACAGATACCGGATCTTGAATAGGAAGCCGCGCTGCCCATTCAGGGCTGAGTTTGTTTGGCACATGAGGACGGCTTTAGACGTCCAGGCCATGTCGCTGGCCATCCCTACACTGGTTGGCCAGCACGACTTCAGCAGCTTTCGGGCTGCTGGATGCTCTGCAAACACCACGGTGCGGACCATCCAAGCTGCACGCTGTAGGCGGTCAGAGGACGATGAATTGATCCTCGAGTTTGAGGGCCATGGATTCCTGCGACATCAAGTGCGCATCATGGCTGGAACACTCGTGGATATCGGTCTTGGCCGGCGGTCAGCGAGTGAAATGGAGGACATTCTTGCTGCGCAAGACAGAGCCGCCGCCGGTCAGACGGCACCAGCACAGGGGCTCACTCTCGTGAGCGTCCAGATGGGGGATGGGCCTGGCTAAGCAGGGCCTCGTCCGTCTTAGGCCTCAGCCTCATTTTCGCCTTCATCACCCATGTCAGTCAGGTCATCGCCACCAGGAATGGTGTCGTCTTCGCCTTCCGGGTTTGCCGACTCGGTATCGTCGACGCTGAAAGCAGCCTTTGACGGCGCTGCGTCCTTCGCTGTGAGGCGAGAGCCCTTGTAGCGCTCCATGACTGCCACCCGTGGATCGGGGGTGGGGTCATCGAGCTGATTTGCACCACAACTTGGGCACACTGGCTCTGGCTTGTTGAGATCGTAGAACTTCACGCCGCACTCGTAGCAGGTGAATCGGGTGCCGAGTTTCGACTTGTCTTGCATGTGGTTCATCTCGCTACGAGGAAGGTCAGAGGAAAGCGATTCGGATTGATACCACACCCCGCCGGTACGTCAAGGTGTATGGCCAGAGGTTGAGTGTGGGTGTACTGTTGATGTTCAGAGGTATGTGTGCCCGAAAACCCTGAGTATATCCCGCAACCACGCGAGAATCGCCCACAGGCTGCGGGGCACGTGTGGGCGTGGATTATTGTTGCTGTGGGTTCGGTGATCTTTCTCGCGATAGCGCTTTGGGTCATTGTCGCTGGGAACGTGCGAGTCGACACATTGTCGGGTCATGAGGGCATCCATGTTGTATCGAGCCGATGGGCAGACCGGTGGGCGCAGGCCCCAGGGCCGCCGGCCGCCTACATGGCGTCTGCTGACGCAGCGATGGCTGAAGGGAATCCGGAAGAGGCCATGCGCTACACCGCGATGGCCCTCGCGCTCAACCCTGATGATGTCGCTGGGTGGCACGCCGCGTTGTGTCTCTCGTTGATCGTTCCTGAACACCACATGGCGATTTCAGTCGAAGAACGGGTCGGTGTGGTGGAGGGGCTCTTGGCGATGGATGACGCACACACCGGGCTTGAAGAGGTCCAGGTTTGGGTGGGCTCTGTCGGACCCGAGATGGGGGCTAAGTCGGCATTGCCGGCACTCTGTGCGCAAATTGAAGTCCCAGCCTCACCAAAAACAGGGCGACAAACGCTTGACACCATGGACATGTCGCCATAAACGCGGGTGCTGTTGCGGGCCTTTGGCGCCGCGAGAACTGTTTGAAGCCGGGGACGTCCAAGCCGACGGGCCCCGAATCGAGTGAATCATGAGCACTACAATTAAGAACTCCGAGAGCATCGACCGTGCCTGGTACGTCATCGATGCCCAAGACCAAGTACTCGGTCGCTTGGCCACCCGCGTCGCCACCGTGCTGCGCGGCAAGCACAAGCCGACCTTCGCGCCGCACATGGACGCCGGAGACTTCGTCGTCGTCATCAACGCGGACAAGGTCAAGCTGACTGGCAACAAGGAAGCAGCCAAAGAGTACTACCGCTACAGTGGTTACGCAGGCGGCCTCAAGGTCCGCACTGCTGCCCAACTTCGTGTCGAGGATCCTGAGCGGATCATCACCCAAGCGGTCAAGGGCATGCTGCCCAAGAACCGATTGGCACGCGAAGTGATTTCCAAGCTCAAGGTGTATGGCGGTGGGGAGCATCCTCACGGTGGCCAAAAGCCGCAACCATTCCCAGCGCACGTTTAAGAAGGATCAGACACATGGCCATCACCCAGTACTACGGAACCGGACGTCGTAAGACATCTGTAGCTCGTGTTTACCTCCGCCCAGGTAACGGCAACATCGTCGTGAACCGCACACCGATTGAGGATTACTTCAACCGGGACAGTGTCAAGCAGGTGCTCAAGCAGCCCCTCGCACTCACGGGCACAATCGAAGACTTCGATATCCTCGTCAACGTCAACGGTGGCGGTAAGACGGGTCAGGCTGGCGCAGTCCGCCTCGGCATCGCTCGGGCACTCTGCGAGTCGAACCCCTCGCACCGGCCCGTGCTCAAGTCAAACGGTCTGCTGACTCGTGACGCTCGGAAGGTCGAGCGTAAGAAGTACGGTCAGCCCGGCGCCCGGAAGAAGTTCCAGTTCAGCAAGCGCTAAGCCGCGAGCTCGTCAGGATCGCAAGAGGCCAACCTTCGGGTTGGCCTCTTTGCTTTTCCGGGTGCGGCACGATGCCGGACCCGTTACCAATCGTTCCCATGAGAGCCGTCGCAGTCATACCGGCACGCATGGGGTCGAAGAGGTTTCCAGGGAAGGTCCTTTCCTTGGTCGATGGCGTTCCGCTTGTGGTCCACGTATGGCGTCGTGTACGTGCTGCGACGTCGCTGGATGCAGTGTACGTCGCCACTGATGACGATGCTGTGGCGGATGCCATCGCCCAGGTGGGTGGCGAGGTCCTACGAACGACAGGCGTGCACCGCTGTGGGACTGATCGGGTCGCGGAAGCAGTGAAGTCGATTGATGCCGAGGTTGTGATCAACGTACAAGCAGACTGTGCACACCTTGACGTCGCCATCATCGATGAGATTGTTGAGCAGCTTGGTGAGCACGAACATGCAGTTGTGACGCCCGTAAGCCCGCTCACAGATGCTGAACTGGTTGCGAGTCCTGATTGTGTGAAGGCGGTCGTGGATCGGCGTGGACGAGGGGTCTATTTTTCCCGCGCGCCCGTTCCTCATAACGGTCCGTGGTTCAAGCACGTTGGGGTCTACGGGTTCCGTCGAGAGGCGCTTGAAGCCTTTGCCGCCTTAGGACCCAGCCCCCTTGAACTGACTGAGGATCTCGAGCAGCTTCGTCTCATCGAGAATGGCCTCGCTATTCAAACCATCTTGACCGACGCTTCAGGTATCTCCGTTGACTCTCCCAGCGACCTGCAGCGACTTCGAGTCCACCACTCATCTCACAATCGAGGAACCCATGCGTAAGAAGTTTATTTTTGTCACTGGAGGTGTCCTGTCCTCACTTGGAAAGGGCCTCTCAGGTGCAGCCATGGGCGCGCTTCTTGAAGCGAGAGGCCTCCGAGTCACGAACCTGAAGATGGACCCTTACATCAACGTTGATCCAGGTACGATGAGCCCGTACCAGCACGGCGAGGTCTTTGTGACTGACGACGGCGCTGAGACCGATCTCGACCTTGGGCACTACGAGCGCTTTACATCCAGTACGATGTTGCAGCGCAACAACTTCACCACTGGTCGTGTGTATCAAAACGTGATTGAGCGCGAGCGCAAGGGTGAGTACCTCGGACACACCGTTCAGGTCATTCCGCACATCACAGATGAGATCAAGAAACTGGTCTGGAATGGAGTGGGGGACGCAGACATTGCCATCGTCGAAGTCGGTGGAACTGTGGGTGACATCGAGTCGCTGCCTTACCTCGAAGCCATTCGTCAGTTCCGCAATGACGCCGGTCCCGACAACGTGCTCTACCTCCACCTCACCCTGGTGCCGTTCATCAAGACCTCAGGGGAGCTTAAGACCAAGCCAACGCAGCACTCTGTGAAGATGCTTCGCGAGATTGGTATCCAGCCAGACATTCTGCTCTGTCGGTCAGACCGCGACATCCCGAAGAGTACGCGCGAGAAGATTGCGCTCTTCTGCAACGTGGAAGGCGACTGTGTCATTGCATGCCCGGATGTGCGAAACATCTACCAGCTGCCGTACACGCTCCATGAAGAAGACCTCGACGATCGCATTCTTGAGAAGCTCGGGATCTGGGCGGCTGCAGCCAGGCTCGATCCTTGGGTGGAGCTTGTCGACCGGATGGACAAGGCCAAGAAATCGGCCAATGTGTGCATTGTGGGCAAGTACGTCCACCTCGCGGACACCTACAAGTCCCTCAATGAGGCGCTCACGCACGGTGGGATCGCGAACGGGGCAAAGGTAAACCTGGAGTTCGTCGACTCGGAGACCATTGATCCCACAAACGTCCAGGCGAGTCTTGGACATGCCGATGCCATCCTGGTTCCCGGTGGATTTGGTGAGCGAGGGGTCGAAGGTAAAATCGGCGCCATTCGCTGGGCACGAGAAAACGACGTCCCCTTCTTTGGAATCTGTCTGGGAATGCAGATGGCCGTCGTCGAGTTCGCTCGTCACGTCCTGGGGTACACCGATGCCCACAGTCGCGAGTTCAACGACCAGGCTGAGCACATCCTGATTGAGCTCATGGATGAGCAACAGAACGTGGTGGATAAGGGCGGCACAATGAGACTCGGCGCCTGGCCATGCGCCTTGCGTAAGGGGTCAAAGGTCGCCAAGCTGTACGGACAAGGCGAGATCAGCGAGCGACACCGACATCGTTATGAGGTCAACCCATCGTACTTCGAGTCCCTCGAACAGGCGGGTTTGAAGGTCACTGGTCGAAGCCCCGACGGGCGACTCGCAGAGATGGTCGAACTCAACTCACACCCGTACTTTGTGGCCTGCCAGTTCCATCCTGAATTCAAGAGCAAGCCGCTGGAGCCACATCCACTCTTCACGGCCTTCATCAAGGCCGCTCTCGAGCAGGCCAGCAAGGCGAAGACGGGAGGGAAGGCTGAGCCAAGTCCGCGCACCTCTGAGGTTGCTGAGGCGTAAGGGATGGTCGCCCTCATGCTCCTCAGCAGTGCGCTGGCCTCACCGCCGGTGGTTGCCCAGGGGGCCACGATTGAGGTGGGTCCTCCGGACGGTGCGCTCGTGATCCATGCCGCGACGACTCGCTTTGACCTTGAGCAGAGCAAGGGCTGGTTTACGGGCAACGTGACGGCCTCCCGGGGGGACATGAGTCTCACTGCGAATGAAGCAGAGGTCTCTCTCTCGGACGACGGTGCAATTCAGCGTGCCATTGCCCGCGGTCAGGTGGTGGTCTCTCAAGGTACACACCAGGCGACTGGAGAGGTGGCTGTCATGGAGGGTGACACGCTCACCCTCTCAGGCGACCCAGTGCTGACCTCGCCCCAGCACCGAATGAAAGGGCATGAGATGGTGTTTAAGGTCGGGGAAAAGACCGTCCGCTGCACGGCATGTACCGTGGTGGTTGAGGGACGGTGAGTCTTCAGGCGAAGACCCTCACTCACGCCTACCAGCGAACGCCGGCGCTCTGTGGGCTCGATGTGGCGGTTCCTGAAGGACAAATCGTCGGTCTGCTCGGCCCAAACGGAGCGGGCAAGAGCACGGCCATGGGGATCATTGCAGGCCAGATTCGACCAGACGCGGGACGGGTTGAGCTCGACGGTGAGTGCCTTGATGGCATGCCGACCCACGAGCGCGCGAAGCGAGGCCTGGTGTATCTACCGCAGGCGCCATCCATCTTTCGTGATTGCAGCGTGTGGGAGAACATGGCCATCGCGGTTCAAGGCCTCTCCGGAACCACGTCACAGGCCGAAGAGCGATTGCATGCACTTGGAATCGCTCACCTTCGGGATGCTCGGGCTGGACGCCTCTCGGGCGGTGAGCGGAGAAGGCTTGAGCTGGCACGCAGCCTGGTTGGTCGACCGAAGGTGCTGGTGTTGGATGAGCCGTTTGCCGGAGTCGACCCGGTGGGCGTCGAGAACCTACAGCGCATCATGATCGGGCTTGCTCGCGAGGGTCTTGGTGTCCTACTCACCGACCATGCCGTTGAGGCGACCTTGGGAATCTGTGATCACGCCATCATCATTGATGCGGGGGCTGTGATGAGTGAGGGACGCCCCGAAACGGTGGCCGCAGATGAGCGTGTACGCTCCCGTTACCTCGGGAACGACTTCGCCCTCAAAATGGCCAGCAAGCAGGGCACATAGGGCCGGATGATGGGGTTCGTGAGGCGGAGAATCCCAAAAAAATGGACGATGTCATCCCACCATCAGGGGTTTGATGTCGTATGATTCTCCTAAGGGCTAGCCGCCCGGGTCTATTGGGGACGAATGGCGCTTGAGATTCGTCAAACTCAGAAGCTTGCACAGAAGCTGGTGCTTACCCAGCAGCTTCAGCAAGCGATTGAACTGCTCGTACTGAACTCTCAAGAGTTGGTCGAAGCGGTCAACAAGGAGCTTTTGGAGAACCCAGCACTCGAAGAGGTGCCTGGGAGCCGAACGGAGCAGTTCTCTGAAGCTGAAAATGCACTTCAGGAACAGGCGGCAAAGCCCGGCCAAGACACGACTGAGCAAAACAATGGCTCACAGGAAGAGGCCGGAATTGACTGGAATCGTGTTCTTGAGGAACGGCGAAAGGGCGATGGCAGTCCATCGGTGTCGAGCGGTGGTCGTCATGAGGATCTACCGCCCATTGAGGCGACCCTTGCAACATCGACGGATTTGGCTGACCACTTGATGTGGCA
>Ga0115012_10000239_pt1 | contig 32028 bp, 28 predicted proteins | sample TroAtlMetagenome_FD_88706 | JGI IMG/M metagenome (GOLD analysis project Ga0115012, IMG submission 88706) | Marine eukaryotic phytoplankton communities from Atlantic Ocean - Tropical Atlantic ANT10 Metagenome | ecosystem: Environmental > Aquatic > Marine > Oceanic | place: Tropical Atlantic...
ATCGGTGGCCGTCGTGCCTTGCGGGATTTGCGGTGAAGACGTTGGGCCCGAGCACCGATCGGAGTGCCCCCACCACAGCGGGCGCTTCTTTCACACGGGGTGCCAAACGCATTGGTTGTCGGTCTACAACGGGAGCGAAGACGTCTGCCCCTTGTGTGGAATTCCGCTCAACTAGCCCGGTGCCGTTCCACAGCGGTTCGGTAATGGTCATCAAACACCGCCGGACCGATGGTGTGCCTAAGTTCAGCCAAACGCCCTTTTAGGAGGTTGATGGCGGCGGCGGGTACGAGTTCCCGGAGGTGCACAGCCGCCCGCACCAGGCGCTCGATGGCCGCTGTGGGATCGTCCGACGCCAACAAGATGGCGCTTCTGGTGATGTGACCATTCACCACGGCAAACCAGTTGGCCCTGCGGGCGCCGCTGATCAGCAATCGGTCGGCGATGGCGCCGGCTTGTTCCATGTCGCCTCGTTCCAAGAGGATGGCGGACAAGGGGGTGCCGGTGATCACGGTGGCCAGGTCGTTCTCTTCGCTCCGCGCGAGTTCAAAGGCGCGTTGCAGGTGGCGGGTGGCCAAGTCGTGTTTGCCTTGATTCAACAGCGCGTAGCCCAACCGGGTCAACGATTCGCACATCGCCTTTGGATCTTTGTGCTGTTCGGCCAGGTTCACCGCATCTTGGATGGCCTTGAGGGATCCACCGTGGTCAGACCCGCGAGCTTTGTCTTCGGCCAAGTCGAGCAGAACCGTGATGCGAACCGAGTCGCTCGCAGGGGACGTCAATCGGTCGAGTGCTTCGAGCCGAAGCGTGCTGGCGTTGGTCGGCTGGACCGTGGCCAGGGCCAAGCGCCACTCGGCCTCCAGTGTTCCCATCGATTGGGCTGCGCGCACCGCTTCATCGAGCACCGTGCGGGGAACGGCGTCTGGAAACTGGCGACCAACACTGGTGCACCAGAGCAGTTGCATGCGCACCCTTTCGTGTTCAAACCCATCCCGTGCCGCCCAGGATTCCGCCGTTGAGAGTTGAGCCAAGGTCGTGGACGAGGTGGGGCTGGCTTCGAAGCGACGAATCAGCAGCCTTAGGGCAAGTTCCGGCTGCGCATTGGGATCGATTCGCAATGCCAGAGAGTCCATCAGTTCTTGTGCTTTGACCCGATTGGTGCCCAACAAAGGCAGCGCCTCCAGCCGTTCCATTTCGCGCTGCAGGTTCATCGGTACAATCCCTCAGCAATGGCATTCAAAGACCACTGGCGGAGTTCATCAAAGGCCGCCGCCGCTTCGCGCATCCCTTGCACGCTGCGGGATGGCAGATCGTTGGTGGCCATCAAGGGAGCTCCGGTGGAGCGGTGAAGCCGGTCTCCGTGGCGCACCACACTGCGCGCCAATTCGCGCATTGCTTGATCCGCGTGCACCAGGGTGGAACGGGCAGGGGAGCCGGGCCGAACCCGGGCCAGAGCGATGGCGGCGGCAGCCAGTTCCACTTGCGCTTGACCCATGCGGTTCACCAGCGCAGTTGCGGCATCCAGAATGGGCTGGACTCGGTCGGCTTGGAGTCGCCGTTCTTGCGGCAGGTCCGAAGGCGCGCGTCCTCCCGTGTATTCCTCAAGAAGGGCATCGACCGCTGCCAGGGCGGAGTCTTGGATGGGCGGTGCCGGTGGCGGCGCAAATTCCAAGGATGGAATGGTGGGGACCGGTGATTCGGGCAAAATAGAAGCGAGCGCTTTTTGGCCCAACTTCACTCCAGTCAGCGCTTCGGTTGTCGTGTGGGTTCGCGGTTCGGTGAGGGTTGTTTCTTCCAAACTTTCGCCCGCCGCCTCCACGATTTCTGGGGCCACAACCCGACCGGTTTTGGCCAAGCGACCGGCAGCCTCAATGGCCGATGGCCATGCGTCGAGGCACAAGGCCAATCGCACGGCATTGTCGGTGGGAATGCCACCCTCTTCAGAGGCCTCGGCGCACACCACCAAGGATGCGAGTCGGGCCGCTGCGCCGGCGTGGCCCGTGGTGCTCGGCAAAAGCGCCGATGCGGGTCCTGCAATCGAACGGGCCAGTGCGCGGGTGTCGGACCGATTGGCCGACACGCCGAGGAACCGCCCTATGGCGGTGGATCGCCCAATCGGATCGAGGTGATCGGTCCGGTCCACCATGGATTCAGGCTTGAGTTCACGCCTTCCAATCGCGTGCGGCTTCAGCAAGCCGGTTTCGATGGCTCGATACCGCGCATCGCCCGATCGGAACTCTTCGCGCATTCTTGGTGTTTCGCCCAATCGGGTTTCGATGTGATCGATGTGGTCGTCCGGCAACAAGTCTTCGTCGTCGTAGGTGGGGGCACCTTCCTCATCCGCGAAGTTTCGATTGACCGGTTTTCGTTTCCGTTTCGGCGTGGGTTTGGGGGGGGCGTCGTCATCTCCGCCGAACAATCTTCCGACTTCCCATGGCGCAATTTCGATCGGATTTCCGTCGCCATCGCCGCCGCCGCCCATCTCCACGTTCGGCATGTCCAGGCTTCCGCCTTCAAAGTCTTCTTCTTCGGATTGCCCCACCTCTTCGGCCAGGTCCAGTTCTGCGGTGCCGGTGCTGGATTGGGTGGAGGACGAGGTTCGCGCGAGCAGGGCCTGGATGGCGCTGTTTCCCATTTGCGGTTGCAAGCGCTCTGCGGCATCGGCCGAGATCTCCTGTCCCTCCTCGACTCTCTCGAGATCGGGGGTGCGATCATGGTCGGTTTGCGGGGCTTCCTGGTGGGGAAGTCCAAGCTTCTTGCGCTGCTCTTGGGATATGGCCACGGGGACACGGTAGCACGGTTCTGATAAGCTACGACTTGCCCAAAACGGGTCGCGCGCGCTCGCGCACGAGGAGCCATCATGTCCCCCATTGCTGGAATGACCCCGACGGGCCGATCAAGGATCGGTCCGGCCTCGGATTTGGTCGAGGTTCAGGATGAGGACGGAATCGTCCATACAGCGATCGTGTTTCACGAACAATGGCGCGATCATTCGGCCATCACCGATGCACTGGGGGTCATTCTTGGCTTTTTGGAGTCCCCCCTCGTGACCGGTTTGGTCGAGTTGGTGGGCCACTCTCCGGATGAAGGGGCATTTTTGTACCCCACCGGTCAAGTGCGTTCGGTGTCGGACTTGGTCCGTGCGTTGTCGGATTGCGGACAGGTCGGCGGTGTCCGGGCTGGCCTTGAATTGATGTACACCGCGGGGCAAATCTTGACCGAGGGCGCCGAAGCGGGAGAGCCGCAGGGTGTGTACAGCCACGGAGGGCTGACTCCGCGCCGAATCGTCATCAAAGAAGACGGCCAGGTGATGATTCTTGGCTATGGCTTGCCACAGGTTGAAATTCTGCAGTTTCACCAAGACTCGGGTCAGGTTCCGAGGGAAGACTCCTTTCGGTATTGCCCGCCAGAACGGATTGATGCGCGCCCCGAGAACCTGAGCAGTGATTTGTTTGGGCTGGCCCTGATTGCCTTCGAACTGATGACCGGCAAGCCCGTCTACGATGGGTTGGTCAACGACATTCGTCAGCAAGCGGCGCGCGGAGAGGGTTCCCGTCGGTTGTTTCGATTTCGGGAAGTGCTCCCGGATGGAGTGCGCGATCTGTTGATCAAGGTGCTGCGCCCTGATCTGGATGCCCGCTATGAATCCGGCGAAGACTTTTTGTCCGATGTGCACACCTTGTTGTCGGATCGTTCGGTGCCCGGTTCGTCATTGCTGGGTTTGATGGAGTACCTGCAATCGAACAACCGCCGAACCGGAACGGCGCTGCAGCAAGGCAGCACGCAGATGGTGGGAGCCGACGAACTGCGGGAGCAACTGAAGGAAAGCGATGGCCACGCGGTTGCAAAACCGCCGAGCGCCGATGCGGAACGGCCTGCTTCCGATGATCCGGCACCCCAGCCGCTGCCGACTCCACCAAACACTGACGTCCCCGAGTCCGCCGAGGTCTCCGTCGATGAGTCGCCCAAGCGTTGGTCGAAAGTTCGGCGTCAGGCGCGCCGCGTTCGCCGGGCCGAACCGGCCGAAGACTTGGCCCCGCCGGTTGTGGAGTCTGTCCAAGCCGCATCGGCGGAATCCGACTCCGCCCCGGTTGCGACCCCACCCCTCCCTCCGGAGGCGTCCGAATCGGTGGTTCCTCCCCCAGAGGTGCCGGCGCCGCCCCGGGTTCCCCGCCGACCGGTGAGAAGGGCGCGGCCGCCTGCGCCCGTTGAAGCGAGTCCGCCGACCGCCCATGATCTTCTGTTGCAGATTCGCGGCGGTCCCGGTGGAAAGGAGCCTGTGGTCCGCAAGACCAGCGACGAACGAACCGCGATGTTCAAGCGGGACGAGGTGATGGAAGTGGTGATGGAGGACTCGGACAAAGACGATTTCGCCACCGTGATGATGACACCCGCTCAGTTGCGTGAAAAGCTTGCGGCGAACCTTGATGAATCGGATGAACATCAGCCTGAGGCAACGTCCAAGGGCGTCTTGCCTCCCGGTCCGGCCAATGTGGATCGGGTGGGCGTGCAGGTCATTTGTCCGCGTGGCCTTCGGCACACCTTCGGGGTCAACCCAGACACAAAAGTGGCCGATGCCGTTCTCTCGATGGTCGGCGATGTGGTCGCTTTGCCCCTCGATCAAATGGGCGGACTCCAAGGGTGGTACCGCCTGGAACGAGAAGGGCGGCCCATCGATGCCATGCAAAGTGCGATCGATCTCACGGGTCGGCCCACCCACCTGGTGTGGGTTGAATCGGGCTCTCGAGTGGTGGAGGTCTGCGTTCGAACGGGCGGCAAAGAGGTCCGCTTCAGCAACCCGATGAGCATCGCGGTTCCGGCTCGTTCCCTCGTGCGGTTTCTGGCGGATTGGCTTTCATTGCCGGACGGCGATTGGGTCATGGCCATTGACGGTCAAGACCTGTTGGATGGAAGCATTTTGGCCGATTTCAGTGGGTCGGGAACCCTCGCTGTTGAACTCAGGTTGCGGGATTCATGAGTCAGGAACGTTGGGACGTTCAGTTGCGTTTTCTGAACGGTCCGCTGGCTTTTGGCGGTGTTCGAACCGAACGCGGACCGGTGGTTCGCATCGGCGCCAACCCGGGGCCCGGCGGATTGAAAACGGCGGGCTACCGGGGGATTGACGACCGGCACGCGGTCATCACTTGCTATGACGGCGGAACCGTGTCCATCGCCCCGGTCGGAGGCAACCCGGTTCGGGTTGGGCCCAATGAGTACGTGACTTGGTCGGAATTGCAGCCGATTCAAAAGCCGGTCAATCTCTCGGAAGGCAACGCCATCCACCTTGGTCCGCTGGCGCGCGGATGCACCATGGAATTTGTCACCGCTCAGCGTCTGGGCGTGTGGGAACAAGGTCGAATTGCGTCCGGAGTGCCCCAGGTGGCCGTTGATATCGGTGATGCGGCAAACCCCGATATGGGCACACTGGACCCGGGAACCGGCGTGCCGAAATGGTTCATTCCCATCATGGTGTGTTTGTTCATGTTCACCATCGCCGGTGTGGGCTTGAAAATGTTCGGCCACCTCATCGCGGGCACGCCCGATCCGTTGGGGGTCAGCTTGGAGGGGGTTGAATACATTTCGAGTGTGGACCTGACCGAGCCCTTGGAGCCGCATTTGGTCGAAGGGTTGAACGAGCCGTTTGCGGCGTTTGTCATGTCCCACAATGCGGAACTCTCTGGCGATCCGAGGCTGTTGTCTGACCCCTCTCAGTGGGACCAACGGTTTTTGGAAAATGTGACCCGCTCCTTCAAGGCGCACGGCCGCATGCGGGCGTTTTGGAAGCGGTTGGACGTCATCCGCAAAGATTATGGCTACGTGGTGCGCGAACTTCGCCAAGAACGCCTGCCGGAGGTGTTTGCGGGCATTCCTTACCAAGAGAGTCGGTACACCTCTAAAATTACATCGAAAGCGTGCGCTGAAGGGTACTGGCAGTTTTTGCCGGAGCCGGCCAAGCGCGCGAACATCGAGGTCAGTGCGTGCCGCTTCAAGGGCACCGATCAGTATTGGACACCCACCCGTCTGGTTCCGGTCATTCAGGTGATGAAGCGGGCTCCATACATCGATTCTGCGAACCAAAAATGCCGAATTAGCTCCTGCAAGGTCGACGAGCGGCAGGATTTGAAGGTTTCGACCCGGGGGGCAATTTTCTCGCTCCGGGAAGCCTACGATGATCGCATCTTTCAACGCTCCGGTGCTGCAGTTCAACTCACCATTCTCAGCCACAATGCCGGCTACGACAACAGTCGGTACGAGGAGCGTCGGGTGAACTGGGTCAACATTCTGCCGGCCTACAAAAAGTTCCTGAAAAAGAACAAGCTCAATAAGGCCCCCGATTTCTACGGGGAGAACCTCACCTGTGGATCCTTGCGTGAAGAGGATTTGGCTTCGATGTCGGCCACGTGCGGTGGGGTCTTGTGGAACCACACCCAACATTATGCCTACAACATCGTCGCCCAGCATTTCCTGGCCGTTTGTTACTACGCCAAGAACTACGCGAACGAAAATTCGTTTGAACCGTGGAAACAGTGGGCGCGGGGCAACAACTACTGCGAACAGTTGATCGAGGTTCCAACGAAGGAGGAGGTTGCGAAGTGGTAGGAATGCGTCAGGTCATCGTGGCGGCCAGTTTTCTCATCGGCGTGGGCGCCTCCGGTTTTCTGCTGTTCAAAGAGCAGGTGGTCGGTCCGGAAGTCACCGGAACTCATGTCGCTTTGCGCGTCGACCCCTTGTTGCAGTTGCGGTACACCGAGAGCAATCGAACAGTGAACCTCAAAGCGTTTGGGTTGACCGAAACGATGCAGCAAGCGACCCTCGATCGCATGAGGCGCATCGAACAGCAACACGGTCGTAAGATTGAGCTGTTGCTGGATGGTGCCGCCGATCCCAACGCAGTGGCGGATGCGCTGTGTGGGCAGACTTCTCAGGTCAGGCCGCGCTACGGAGCGTTGCGTTTCCTGGTGAAAGAGAAAAATGGGATGCGATCGGCGTTGCGCATTTCTTCCGTCACCGGATTGGACGCGCAGGGGTGGGCGATGGTTGCGCCAATCAGTGACGTTTACGCCCAAGTTGAATTGTCTGATAAACGCGAAGTCGACGGCACATTGATGAGCTTGGCGGCCATTTTGGAGGGCCGCGAGGAAGATGTTCTGAAGGGTTTTGCCCCTTGGGGCCGAGGCATTCTTCCCGGGCAATGGTCGTGGGAGAAGGTCATGGGCAAGTTTGTCGGCGTCGACGAGCGTGTGGTGGAGTACGTGGCCGTCATGCACCTCTTCGTGGAGGCCGCCAATGCAGACGGTGGAATCTGCGGTGAAGAGGGCGACCAAAGCGGTTAGCCTGCGGGACCGTGTCCGCTTGTGCGAATATGAGCAATCACTCCAGAGGTGGAATGGAACCCCGTCGCCGATTCCGTATCGTCAAAGAACTCGCCGAAGGGGCGTTCGGAAAGGTGTATCTGGCGGAGATGATTACCGGAGACAACTTCAAGTCTGCGGTCGCCATCAAACTTCTCCACGGAAAGTGGGTCGGTCACGAAGAAATTGTTCAGCGTTCACGCGACGAAGCACGGGTGCTGGGCTTGCTTCATCACCGCAACATTGTCCGTGTGGAAGACCTCACGTCCATCAATGGACAGTGCGCCATCATCATGGAATACCTCGAAGGCGTTGACCTGAAGTCGCTGGTGCGGTTTTGCCGTGAGACTTCGGCCCGGCTTCCACGTAAAGTCGCTTTTGAGATCATCGCCAGCACGGCCACTGCTTTGGATGCGGCATTTCACCGAAAAACGCTCAACAGTGGACAAGCGCTGCGCTTGATTCACCGGGACATCAAACCGTCCAATGTGATGGTGACCGTGGCCGGAGAAGTCAAAGTCTTGGATTTCGGAACTGCGCAAGCGCAGTTCGAACATCGAGAAGCGGAAACCCAAGCCTTGGCCTTTGGTTCCGCCGCATACATGTCTCCCGAGCGCATGATGGGCGATCCGGACACGCCCGCTGGGGATGTGTTTTCGCTCGGCATCACCTTGTATGAATTGTTGGCTCTCGCGGCCTTTGGCAAGATCTACATTCGGGGTGAAAAGTTCGATGAGACATTGAACGAACGAATTGATGGACTTGACCTCAATGACCTCGGGCAGGCCCGGGCAACGCAGGTTCGTCAAGTTCTCCGGTTGATGCTGCACTACGATCCGACCGAACGCCCATCGGCGCAACAAGTCGTGGAGTTGATGGAAGCGTTGGCCGAAGAGGTGCAGGATGGCAGCTTGCGGCGCTTTTGCCGCGAAGTGGTTCACCCGGCTTACGAGTCGGAAGAAGCGGCGAATACGTCCAACGATCCCTTTACGGGTAGCACCCTGTTCGAAGACTCCTCTCGCGCCCGCGAAGAGGCGTTGGAAACCGTTGAAGCCCGCGTGACTTCCGAGGGCGATGAAGACATCATGGCGACGGGCGTGGTTCCGCTGAAAAGCGGCGACGAATGCATCGCCGATCCCAACATGGGCGGATCGGAGCCCAAGGCCGAAACGGCTTCCCCCGAACCCGTTTCTGAACCGTCTGAATCTGGTCCCGACGCCGCTTTTGCGCCGCAGGACTCCGGACTTGAGTCGCCGCTGGACTCAGAACCCGTCCGCGCCAATGATGGTGGTGGGCGTTGGTTGCTCCTGCTTTCGGCTTTGGGTTTGACCCTGGGTATAGGCGTTCTCTACGCCGGATTTGAGTTCTTCAAGGCTCAGCCAGAGTCTCCTGAGGTGGCTGTGGTCGAGACGTCAAAGTACCGACCCGGCGGCGAGGTTGAGACGGGCGAAGCCAAAGGCAAAGGTGGCGTTTTGTCCCTCGAGATTCAAGGGGTTGCGCCCACCAAAGTCACGGTGTCGGCTGCGCTGACAGGGTTCAACTACAAGTGGGACGGAGACCAGCCGCTCCAGTTGAAAGATTTGGAGCCCGGACCCTACCGAATTCGCATTCGGACCGAGGCAGCCAGCATTGTCCTTCAGTCAAAGGTTGAAACTGGGCGCACATGCGCGTACCGTTACGATCTTGATGGTGGGAGCGAAGATTGGGACCAGTCCGACTGCTGACTGCGGCTACAGCCTGGGCATTGACCCATGGCGCGGCGTTTGCCTTTCCGCAAGAGCACCTGTCGGCCGCCCGCCAAGCGTTGATTGACGGGGAACGAAAGGGCGCGCGCTCGGCGCTTGATGCCGCCGAAGAGGCGTTTCAGCAGACCGACTCGGTGGTTCTGAACGATGTGCTGGCTTCCTATTGGTTTTACCGGGGTGTGTTCGCGGACAGCCGCCGCAAGGACTCGGCGGCCATGGAATTTTTCCGTCAGGCCCTTGTGGTCGACGGCACCTATGCATGGGACCGGGAAGTGTCGGACAAGCTTGAACTGCGAAAAATGTTCGAAGCGTTGCGCGGCGAAGTTCAAGGCCGAGAACAGCGTTCTCCAAAAGTGCCTGCGGCAACCGGTTGCGCCGTCGCGTACGTCGACGGGACAAAAACGGTCGCGGAAGACACCGTAAGCATCGGATTGCGGTTGGCTCAGGTCCAGTGCCCAAAGGGCGATGTTTACAGCCAATGGATCGATTTTTCTGAAGACGATGCGTCGTTCGATTGGCTCGCTCTGTGCCCCTATGAGGTGGACACATCGATTGAGGCTTTTGTGGCCGCTTCGGACGAGGATGACTTTGCCAGCTTGGGCGTCGACTTTGGCGGGGAAGCACCCGTTGATGCCGGGCCCTGTGCCTTGGCGGCGGCATCCGATGCGCCCGAATCGCCGGCGCCCGCCAAGGAGGGCGAGGTTGAGGCTTCGGATAAACCGGAACCCAAGCCCAAGAAAGAAAAACCCAAGGCCAATCAGTCAGACTTTTTTGCGAAAGAGCGGTGGCCTGTGGGCCGATTGGTGGTGACCGGCGGCGGCGTGGGGCTGATGGGAGCCGGCGTGATCATGCACTTCGGAATTGTGAAGCCTTCGTTCGCGATGGTCGAATACGGCCGCCGCAACAACGAGTGGATCACCCCCAATGCAGCCGATGTGTTGACTCAGCGATTTGTGGAACGGCGTGCGATGACGTGGGCTGTGGGCGGCGTCGGAGCCGCAGCGACCGCGGCGGGACTGGTGTTGTTGCGCCCCAAAACGACAGCGGCCGTACAGCCCTTGTTGTTGCCCGGTGGGGCAGGGTTGCACGGCCGCTTTTGAGGTGAGCTAGAAACGCGTTCCGATGTACATCCTGGCAAAGGTGCCGTTCAAGTTCAGGCTCCCCACGGAAATGGGGTCCTTTGCCGCGTCTCGTTCCTTGAAGTTGAACCCAAGGATGTGCCCGTAACCGGCTTCCACACCGAGGTTGATTGCAGACTCGCCCACGATCAGGGCCGCCCACTCCACTCCTCCCGCGGCCGTAAAGCCGGGAGCGAAGGCGTTGTATGTCACTTCAACTTCACTGCCTTCCATCTCGATGTCTTCGTCCATGCGCAGGTTGGCGTGGGCAAAAATGGCTTGGCTGGTCACCGTCATTTTCAATCGTCGAGTCCAGTCAAATCGGTAGCGAACCCCCGCCTTGAGTTGGTTGACGGTGGAAGCGATGTGGAACGAAGGGTCTTCGAAGTTGTAGTCGTAGTAGCCGTCAGAGTCTTCGTACGCGATGGTCGCGGAGTCATTCCCGTCCGTTGATTGCGCGTAGACCACTTTGCCCACGGTGCCGGTGTGAAAGCCGATGAGGACGTTCAGGTTTTCGGCGACGGCGAACCCAAGGTCAACCCCTTGAGAGGGCATGGCCGTGCGATCGCTGAGGATGTCGAAGTCCTCATCGGAAGTGCCCAAGATGGCGGTGTTGAGGTTGACTTCGAACGACTGGGCGTTCGCCAAGCTCGGAGCCAAGAACAAGGTGCAGAGTGCAAAGATTCCCATGATTTACTCCGTGTCTCGGCGGGGAAGAACATCGTTGTCCATCCAGCCTGCTGTGGCGAAACCGCCGGTGGTTCTGATCTTCCCGGTTGTGGGGTCGAGAAAGCTCACTTGGCCCAACCCCGATTCGTGGGCGATGGTGAAGCCGCCGTTTGGACTGGCATCAATGCCAGCCGGGTCCGATGGCAGATCGATCATGCTGTAGTTGCCGGGTGCCGACAAATCGACTTGGATGAGCGAATCAAAGTCCGAGAGGAGCAAGAGGGCAAACGCGCCTTCTTCTGTTTGGACCATTTCCAGTCCAACGGGTTCTGATTCGAGCACCAGACTCACGATGTCGTTGCTCAACAAGTCCGCAACCGCCAGGCCCCACCGGCTCTTTTGGTACGAATCAAGTCCACTCGTTCCGCCCTCGTAGGTGGGCTTGAGTACGGCAACTGCGTAGTCGCCTTCCGGGCTCATCTTGAGCGAATCCACCGGGTTTGACGCGACGTACTCGGTGGTTTCGTGCGTCGAAAGATCGAGCAACACGATGTCCCGTACGCCATCGTTGCGGGAGTTGTAGAGCACCGCTGTTCCCGATCCCATGGCGATGTCCGTGGCGGGGTCATCCAGCGTGAGCGAGGTCCGTTCGATGAAGTCGTGTTCCGTGATCAGGTCCACTTGGGCCCGGTCTCGGTACACCAGCACCGTTTGGCCGTGTTCGGCATCCGCTGACATGTCGCTGGGGCTGGAGTCCAAAGCTTCCATGTCGATGCTCACCACTTCCAAGTCCAACTTGTACAAATCGTTGGTGCCCTCGATCGAAATCAAGACGTACCGTCCGTCCGGTGTGAGCACCGCCGCGGATGGATCAATCTCGATGTCGGCATCCAGGGTCAGCGGGTACTCCACCGTGATGGCCTGGGTTTCGAGATCGAGCACCACCACTTTGGAGCGCGACATCACCACGGCCCGGTAGCCGTCGTTGGTGAACAGGATGTTGTTGGGCATGAACCCGACCGATACCGATGTCGTGTCTCCGGACTCGATGTCCAGCAAGATCACTTCGCTCAGATCGATGATGGGTCCGCTGACCGACAAATCGCCGGCTGCGGAGTCCATGTACACCAAGGCCGTTTCCCCGTCCGGGGTGAAGGTCATGGCATTCATGTGCGCCGGAATCGACGCAACCGCTTTCCGTTTGCCGTTGTCCACGATCGCGAGTTCGTGGTTGAACTCCAGTGCATTGGACGGGCAGTCTTCGACCCGTTTGATGCTGGGATCGTTGTCTTCGCAGACAGGCCATTGGGCGTGCACCAACAGGCGTCCTTTGCCCGCATCGGCCCGCATGCTGAGCGGAGTGGCGCCATCGAGGTCCACCAGTTGCCAGGTTTGATCGGTGCCAATTCGAACCAATGCTCCAGCGTTTGGCAGACGGGCGTACACGCCGTCGTCCAAGGTCACGATGTCGGTGCTCCACAAGGGGGCAATCCATTCATCGCGGAGGTCTGGCCATGGGTTGCAGGCCATCAGGGCGAATAGAGGGAGGAAGAGTTGCTTGTTCATGATGTCCTCACTGCTCGATGTTTGCGTTGAGTTCGAAGCCCGTGATGGTCTGCAAGTCGCTGTCTTCCGGGTGGAAGAAGCTGATGCGTCCCAAGTGGTGCTCTTGACTGATGAAGGCGGTGTCGGTGTCCAGCAACGTGCCCAGGTGAACGGGGTTGCTCTTGAGTTCGATTTCATCGTGAATGAGGGTTTTGAAGTCGAGTACTTCAAGGAAGGGTTGACCCTCCATCACGAAAAATCCGGTTTCCCCGTCTGGGGTGTTGGCGAACTGGGTTGGTTCCGCGGGCAAGGCCAGTGAGCTTCCGAAGAAGGTGCTCAAGTCGACCAGCGAGAGTGCCGGGCGATTGTAGTAGGGCGAGCTGGAATCAACATCGGCCCCGTTGCTGGCGCCGTGGCTGATGATGGCGGTGCCTCCCGTAGGGCTGATGCCCATGCCTTTGACCGGCTTCACGAGGTCGCGCAGAACAACGTCGCCCGAGTTGCGGTCCCAACTGGCGTACAGGCTTTCGCCTGAGGCTGTGCTGTACAGCAGGCCTCGTTCGTTATCGGGACTCAGCAGAACCGAACCAAACAAGGTTTCTTCGGGGAGATCGAGGACCGACTGGGTGTCGAAGGGGTCGGCCAAATCGTAGACCCACAGTTCGCTGGACCCGCGAGCGACAACCACAAGTTCCGTGCCGTCTGGGGTGATGTCCAGGTCGGTGGGATTGTCGCCCACCGCCAACGGGGTTCGTTCCAGCAGGTCCAGATCGACGTGCACCAGGTCGGTCGCGCCAAATTGACGAACGATGGCTGTGACGCCCATTGGGTCGAGAACGACTTCCTCGGCCGTGGGTGGATCGATGAGGTCATCGGTGATTTGAATGTGTTCGGGCTCCGGTTCGGATGCCGTCAAATCGATTCGAGAAAGGTATGAATCGCTGACCACGACCGCGATTGCACCATCAACGGAAAAGTGAATGCCGCGCGGGTTGGGGCCCACGACCATTGGGAAGTGTTCCAGGGTTTCAAGGTTCACCAAGCTGATGTCGTTGAAAGACTGGGCTCCACCTGTGCTCGAACCGGTTTCGTCGGAATGCTGGTTGAAGTAGCAGATGACCCAAGCGCCATCGGGCGACATGACCATTTCGTTTCGGCCATCTCGGACTGCGACGGTTTGGACTTCCAGCGTTGCGGCATCGATGATGCTGACGTCATTGGAGTTCATGTTGTAGGTGACTGCGGTGGAGTGGTCGGGCGTAACGGACACTGAAATCGGGTTGTCGCCGACTTCGGTGGTGATCACCGCAAGGCCCGGGACTGAAATTCGAGTCACTGTGTTGCGGTCCGGGTTCGCCACGAAAACGTACTCGGGTGTGGTGGCGGGCATCAGGGCCAGCAGGTCATCTTCGACCTCGGGCTCGTAGCCGTCCTCGTAATCGCCGTATTCGCCGTCTTCGGTCGCCGTGGGAGCCTCGGCGCCGGCGTCCATCGTCGATTCGTCGTCGCCCGACATTGTTTTGGATACCGCCATTTCGCTGCAGCCAACGAGCAGGGGTATGAGTCCGATGGGCAGTAGACCAAGTTTCATGATTCCTCCAGGGGTGTGTGGTTGGTACAGATGCAAAGCCCGTGCCAAGTCACAAAAACGATGGACGGAGTTTAATCCGGCGAACGGTTGTCACCAGTGAAAGTTGAAAACAGCGACATCCCTGTCACGGTCTGCGGGCAAAAAAAAACCGCCGGACTCGTGAGCCGACGGTTTTCAATGAATGGTGCGGAAGGGGGGACTTGAACCCCCACAGCCAAGCGGCCACTAGAACCTGAATCTAGCGCGTCTACCAATTCCGCCACTTCCGCAGGAACCGACTGATATTCCGTGTGGCTCAGGTGTCAAGTCAGTCGGTGGGCAGCCGGTAGACCCGGTGCAATGGTCCGGTGTAGAGCAATTCTGCTTCCATCAGCAGGCTGTGATTCATGGTCTTCAGCGGTGCGGTGAATTCTTGCTTGTAGCGGTTGGGGTCAAGAAATTCGTAGTGAGATTTGGGGAAGTTGACGGTGCGAACCACCGCGTGGGTGGCGCCTTGGCGAACGAGCGCTCCGATGGGGTCGTCGGCGTGCCTCAGGAAGAAATGCCGCGACGGGTTGTGGTCTTCCACGCTGCCCAGCACTTGCCGTCGATGGATGGCGGCGCTGTTCCAGTCGAACAGCAGCGCCACCGTGGCGTCATCGGGGAGGTGCTGATTGCAGAACTCGATGGCCTCGGCTGGAGCGGGCAGGCCGTCCTTGAACGCCACACGGGTCTCGGACCACCGGCCCTCCATCCCTTTCAGTCCGGAAGGTGCCCAGCACAATAAGGCGGCAATGAGCCCGAACCGTCGCCAGCGTCCCGAGGCCAAGGGGATGACGACTGCAGCCCCCAGCAACGCCACAATCGGCAATGTGGGAATGAGGTACCGAAGCCAATGCGGCCCCGCGGCCCACCCGATCAGGCCAAGGGCTGCAGCGCCGAACCAAGGGCGAAGCGTTCGAGAGCGCCAGGCGAGGGGAACGGGGAGCAAACAAAGAATGAGGAGAGGGTGGATTCGACCGTGAAAGAGGTGGGTGTTGGGGTCGGCATCAAACACCGCTCGGTACGGCAGGTAGAGAAAATCGATGAGCGACCTTCCTGCGCCCCATTTTTCCGCGAACTGAAACGAGAACTGGGGGTCGGGCCACCCCATGAACGGGAAGAGGGGGTGGAGGTCGTTCCATGCGTTGCGTAGCCACCATGGGCTGACCAGTAGCAATGCCCCGACGGCCAAGCGGCCCGCAAGCAAGGGCCGGAGGCCTGCGGTGAGAAGAATGCCCGCCAAGGGAGCCACGGCGGTGTACTTGATGCTGATGGCCGCAGCGGCGGCCAGCATTGCGGATCGGTGGCGCCCGGTTGCGACGGCATCGATGGCGACCAGAACGGCGAAGGCGGTGGGGAAGTCGGAGGCGGCTTGACCGGTGGACTCTTGGAATGTGGTGGAAAGGGCGAGCATGCTCGCGGCCAGCACACCAATGTTCCAGCCTCCCAGGCGGTGGCGTCCCATTTGGATGACCAACGCGACGGTTGACACCGAGAGCAGCCAATGAAAACAAGCGAGGCTTCGACTTTCTCCGCTCGAAAGCAATCCGGTGTACACCAACTGCAGCAGGAGGGGCCGACTTCCATTGGGGTGAAGCGGACCCCCAACCAGTTCGCCGTGCATCAGAAGTTGTTGGGGCAATCCAACGTGGAGGTACTGTTCGTCGGTCCCCATGATGGGTCCCAGGGCATCGATCAGGCCGGGGAACACCAAGCAGGCAGACACCGCGATGGTGGCCCAGGCCGGTCGAGTCAGTCGGCCTCGGGTCCAGCCCAACAAGCTGACGGCTCCGACGGCCCCGAAAGCCAGCGGCGTGATCAACCCAAGAGCGCCCAAACCCAGTCCGACCAACCCCCACAGCAACAGCCCGGCCACCAACGCGTGCGCCCATTCTGTGGGGCCTTCGTTGGAAGCGATCCATCGGCCGGCACCCACGGCGGAAATGAGGCCCAACACCGCCACAGTCATGGCGATCACGGTTGCATGTCCCACGACCACAAGAGGCCGTCTTCCATAAAGAAGAGTCGGTGTTGGGTTCGAATGGGGCGCGTTTGGTGACCCTTGCGTCGAAGTGCGACTCCATCGGAGCAGGCGACATCCACGTCTTCATTGGTGCGTTCTTCCCAGCAAAGAACGCCTCGATGAAAGGACGGCGGAGCGTTGAAGCCCGTGTTTGCGAGGATCAGGTCCTGACGGTCGTTGTTCGGGTCAAACACCTTGATGTTTCCCTGACTCACCCAGGCCAACCGACGGCCATCGGTGACCGGGTGGTGAGGATCCGCCGATCCAACCTCGAGCGGCCGAGGCAACGGTTGCGCATGGCTTTGCCACCAGACTTCCCGAAATCCCTGCGGGCCGGCAGCCACCCAAGCAACGCCACCTTCTGCGACCGCGACCTGGGTTCCCATCATCGGTGGCGGGATCAAGTCGGGCGTTGGCGATGCGATCGGGGGTGTGTTGTTCCCGGTGACCGAAAGGGACTGAGGCTCAATGCGCACGGTGGGCGTGCGCTGTTCTCCGCACGCCATCAAGACCGAGTCGACCACCTTTGGGTACGACCGATCCGAGCATGGATGGGAGCCGGCATGGATGGGAACCGGGGGACTCGCGCTTGCTTGTGCAAGCAGCAGGGCGAGGAGCACTCTCGGTTTACTTGGCCAGGTAGCCGCAGCAGTTGACGGTGTGGGTCACAAGCTGTGAGCTTTCTTGGCCTGTGCAGTCCACTGCCGACAAGCGGAAGGAGTAGGTGGTGGCTGCGCATACATCCGGAGCATTGGGCCGCGCACCCGACAAAATCGCGCGCGTTTCCAGCGATGTGGAGTCGGTCACAGAAGCCGAACCGCTCAACGAGGTCCATTCAAAATCGACTGTGTCGCCGTCGGGATCGTTGATGACAGCATCGGTGCCGAGGGGCACGTTCCGAGCGTCGCACACGCCGCAAATGTAGGAATAGCCGGACGGCTCGCAGATGGCTTCGCCGCCTTCGTACACTTGCCCCAAACCGGGATTGACCGCGGTTGGACTGTTGTAGTCCCGCTCGTTGGCCGTCAGCGTGATTTGGTCGGGCACCGACCACCCCACGCCGTCGTACACCGACAAGGAGACCAGGTACTCGCCATCGACATCCGGATGAAACGAGGTGACGCCTTCGCCATGGTCAGCAAAGGAATCCACCGTGGCCGAGGAACCCGCAGGGCGTTCTTCCAAGTCCCATGCGTAGGTCAACGGTTCGCCGTTCGGGTCGTACGATTCCGATCCGTCCAAGACGATGTTGGTGCAGTCGTCTCCTTCGACGTCACCGCCGGCATTGGCGATGGGAATGTCGGAGTCGCTTGCTTGAACTCGCACAACCGTGGTGTCGGGGCTCGACGATTCGAGGCCGTTGTCGACGACCAGTGCGACCAAGTACATGCCGCTCACGTCGGGCACGAAGGAGGCGGCTGCGGAGCCGTCCTCGCTGAGGCCTTCGAGAGCGCTGTAGGCCGGAACTTGGGCAAAGCTCCACGAATAGGTCAGGTCTCGGCCCAGGGTGTCCCACGATTCGGAACCGTCGACGCTGATCGTTTCGCCGACGTTGCCGATGACGTCGTCTCCGGCTTCAGCGACCGGCGCGTCCCCGGAGTTCACCGTGATGGTTGTTCGGTCGGGCGCGGATTCGGCCCCTTGGCCGTCGATTACGGTCAAGGAAACGACGAATGTGCCTTCGGCGTCGGGGGTGAATGTGGTGGTCGGATCCCGTTCGTCGTTCACGGTGAACGGTGCATCTGCCGATGGGAGATCGGATTCTTCCGGAGCGGAGTCGATGGCCCAATGGAAGCTGAGGGGATCGCCGTCCGGATCGAAGGAGCCGGATCCGGACAAGTTCACCGCGGAATTGGAACTCAGCAGTTGAGGACCGCCGGCTTCAGCGACAGGCGGGGCATTTTCGCCCTCGCCGTCATCGTCGTCTTTGCCGCAACCCGCGGTCATCAGGGCTCCGACAAGAAGCCATGCCACGGATTTAGTAGGGCAGTTCAGGTGGGACATACTCGCCTCGGCAGGTGTAGGTCAGTGTGATTCGGTCGTCGTCGGCGAGGGTGCAGTCGTTGACTTCAAGCTGCACCTCGTAGTCGGATTCGAGGTTGACCTCGTGCTCCGCCGCGCTGGCCGGAAAAATGATGTTGGTCACAGGGGTGGTTGTGCCGGTGAACTCGAGCGAGCCGGAAAGCTCCGACCACTCGTATTGGAGGGTGTCGCCGTCCGGATCCGATGAGCCGCTGCCGTCGAGCGCGTACATCGTTTCTGGACATTCTTCGCAGGTGAACACGTACGAAGAAGTGGAGCATGCTGCCTCAACCAGAACGGTTTGATCGCCGCCTGCATTGGCTGTTGGGCTGTTGTTGTCGCCTTCCGCACCCATGATGTAGGTCACAATGTCGGGGCTGGACGTTTGGAAGGCGTCGCTGACCTGGAGTTGGAAGGTCCATTCGCCGGCGCGGTCCCAGGTGAAGTGGGGGGCCACGGTGGTTTCGTCATCAAAACCATACGCCTCTGGGTCGGCCCCTGGAGGCGAACTGACAACGGACCACGAGTAGGTCATGGCATCGCCGTCGGGGTCGTAGCTCTCCCAGCCGCTCAGTTGAAAAGGATTCTCGGCGCAAGCGGGCAGAACACCACCGGCGCCGGCTTCGGCCACTGGAGAGCGGTTGTCTGAGCGCACATCAACGGTGCAGTAGTCCGGGTTCGACCAGTTCAAGCCATCGGAGATGACCAAGCTCAGGACATACAGGCCGTCGCAGTCGGGGACGATCGACGGGCGCGGAGTTCCTTGGTCGAACATGCTGCTGGTTGTGATGGTTGAGCACTCTGGAGTGGACGATACGCCCCAAGAGAAAGTGAGCTCAGCGCCTTCTGGGTCATAGGAGCCCCGGCCATTCAAGACGCTGGCGACCCCCACGGTTCCGATTTTGTCACTGCCGCAGTCGGCCACGGGAGGCATGTCATCAGACACGATGGTGATGACCACATAGTCCGGGGTTGAGGCCGTCACCGGATCGCTCACTCGCAGGGCAAGGACGTATTCGCCGGGGACGTCCGGTACGAAGCTGGGTTTGTCCGCAGTGCTGGAACCGTTGTCCGACAGGGAGGCATCGTCGACTTCTGAGTCGGAAGGCACGCGATCAAAGCCCCACGTGAACGAGACCTGGTGGGCCTTGTAGTCGTCGCAGACCGTGCTGTTGGCCCCGTTCAGGGTGATTTGTGCACCCAGCGGCAGAGTCTGGGAGTTTCCCGCTTCTGCCGAGGGGGCTGCGCAATTGTTGGCCGGTGCGGTGTCTCCGCTTTTGCCGCCGCAAGATGCCAGCAGCGCGATTGCACACACAGTCAGAGGGGCCGAAAGGTTTTTGATGTCCATCATGGTCATTCCTGGGCTCGTACGCGCGCGAGGAGCAACGCGTCCATCGTGCGGTAGTGTACGTAGTATGAAGCCCAACCGTCAACGAAAGAAACTCGTTCCTTGCCTCGAACGGGGGCCACTGCCTGACCAAAGGCGTGGCAGACTTGCCCCAGCTTGGCTCGGACTGGTGCTGTACCCTGGGGTCGTCGCAGCGGCAATGCCGCCGGCGATGGATGTTTCGGATGAGTCGACGGCCTCGGGAGCGTTCTTTGTTCATCACGGAACCGAAGTCGTTCCACCGTTTCTTGCCGCGCCCAGAAACCGCAGCCGAGCGGGTCTTGCGGCGCGTTTTCGGCCGGCGGAATCGGTGCAACTGGACGCGGAGTGGTCCTGGCTGCGGGATCGAATGCCCACCGGAGAGGTGCGAAACGGCCCCGGTGACATCCGGTTGGATGTTCGAACCGATGTGTGGAAGCTGCAGAGCACGGTGTTCGCGCTGGGGTGGGGGGTCAAATGGCCCAATGCAGCCGACGGGGCCGAGTTGGGAACCGATGAGACCGACGTTTCGGCCTACGGTGCGGTTCATCAACGCATCGGCCCGTTTCACGGTTCAGTGTTGGCCGGAATTGCTGTGTTGGGGGACCCCATTCGATTCGCCAACCAAGACGATGCGGCCCTGTTTGCCGCCGATGCGTCCGTCCTCTGGGGGCAGACTCACTGGCGGGGCCGGGTCGGTGGAACCCTGTCGACGGCGCGAAATCCTTCTCGGATACTCGGCGAAGTGGGCGCGTGGTGGGGGTGCGAAGCCCGAGGAGGCGTATCGACAGGAACGGGCTTTACGCCGGCGGCACCGGGCTGGAGTGTCCGGGCTTGGGTGGGCCTGGGCGCCGGTTGCGATTAGGGGGTCCGCTGAATGTTACGGAGCACCACATTATGGGACTGTTCGACTTTTTTTCCGGCGGCGCTGAAGGTCAGCTCAAGCGGCACACAAAACGAGCCATGAACCTCAACGCCCAGGCGGAAGACCGCGAGGCGAGTTTGCATTGGCTCGCCCAAGAAGGCTCGGAACAAGCGATTTTGGGTTTATTGGGTCGCTATTCGGTGACCTACGAGCACCAGATGAAAGACCTCAATGAAAAGCAGCTGGTCTTTGAACTGCTGAGCGGGTTGGGCGACGAAGTCTGTTCTCCGATCAAAACCTGGGCGCGCGGCGCCATTAAGTTTGCTCGGCCTCTGCAGTTGGTGGACAAGTTTGAAGGAGAAGAGTCCACGGTTTCGCTGTTGATTGAAATGCTGGCCATGGAGAACGATCCATTCAAGCCAGAGAAAAAACGCCAAATCTTGATCAAGCTGGCCGAGTACAACGACGACCGGATCGTTCCCGCCATCGAACCGTGCTTGCGCGACTTCGATGAAGGGATCCGGTATGCGGCGGTGGAAGCGGCGTTGTCTCAGCCCGACGAAACGGTGCAGGGGCATTTGGCTGAATCAATCGCCGACGACAAAGAAGAGAGCAACCGACTTCGGGTGCGCATCGCCGAAGCGTTTCATCAACGAGGATGGTCCTTGGGCGAGCATGCCGCAGCGGTGGAAGCGCGCCTTCCCCACGGGTGGGTCGTCACAGGCGGGAAGCTGAACCCGGCGTAATCTCGCCCGACAGTGGGGCCAACAGTGCGGTGCGGAAGGACTCTCCCGTCACGCCACGCCCCAACAGGCACATGGACTTGACCACAGCGGCTTCGCCGGTCAGGTCGCCGATGAAGATCGCGCCCGCGTCCCGCGCGGCATCGCTTCCCGCGTAGCGGCCGGGTCGGCTGGCTCCCGCACGGCACTGGCTGCCGACCAAGATGTGAACGCCCGCATCCGTGGCTCGACGGATGGCCTGAGGCCACCCGGTGGTGGGAAGGTTTCCTTCGCCGAACCCGCGAAGCATGATCATGCGTTTGCCGGCTTCGGTGAGTGCATCGATGGCTTTCGGTTCCATTCCAGGGAATGCACTGAGCACCGTGACGTCGGTGCAAATGCCGGTGTTGAGCGTCAGCGGTCCTGATCGTTGAAGGGAAGGGCTTACCCGCTCGATGTCCACGCCCAGTTCCACCAATGGGGGATGGTTGGGCGATGCGTATGCGTCGTAGGCGTGCACCGATGTTTTGGTCGCCCGGTTGCCCCGAAAGAGGTGACTGCCGAAGTACAGGCCCACTTCACGCACATTCATGGTGGCGCTGATGGCGGAGTGCACCAAGTTGGAGCGTGCGTCGGTTCGCGGTTCGGCGAGGGGCCTCTGCGAGCCGGTGAGGACCACCGGCTTGTGGTCCCCCCCCAACATGAAACTCAATGCGCAGGCCGTGAACGCCATGGTGTCGGTGCCGTGCACGATCACGAAGCCGTCGAAGTCGTTGTGCGCTTCGGCGATGGTCGCTGCCAGGTCGGCCCAGTGGTCCGGTGTCAGGTCCGAAGAATCGACATTGGCGATGGCTCGGCTTTCGATCCGGGCCACAGAGGAGAGAACGGGGGCGTGCCGGAGCACATCGGGCGGCGATTCGCTTACCGCCAGGAGCCCGGCGTCATCGGACTCCACCATGCTGATGGTGCCCCCGGTGAAGAGGAACAGCAGTCGGGGCGTTTCGTTCACCAGATGTACAACTCTTCGTCGTAGCATTCGCCCGCGGCGATGGCGTCGCACTCGCTGGACTGGATGCACTTTTTCAGTTCTTTGAAGGCTTCGCGCTCATCGCTGTCTTCGCCAATGTCTTCGTAGACTTCTTCTTGGGTCAAACAAGAGGCTTCGCATTCCTCTTCTTCAGTGACTTCCGTTTCAACACCCTCGCACGCAAGCAAGGTCTTGCACGTTTTGGCGCAACTGGGTTCGCACCCGATGAGCGCCGTGGAAGACAGCAACAAGAGGGGGGTCAGAAGTTTCATGATTACCAGACAGGAGCGCAGTAGCCGCTCGCGAGGTTGTCGCAGCTGTGCGATTCGACGCAATCCATCCACACGGCAGCCTGACGATCGTTTTCGAGTTCGACGGGTTGATCGCTCGGTGTGTACTCGGTCGGTCGGTAATCGCCGACTTCACCGGGTGTTTCGAGCGCGCCCTCGCAGGCGTCCATGCATTGACGGGTCTTCTTTTCGCGGGTTTGGCCAAAGGTGACCAGGCCCGGGAAGTAGCTGTCGGTGCCTTTTTCGCCGGAGGGATCGCCGCAGTTTGGAGCGGTGCCGTACAGCTTTGCGCACGTGCTTTGGCAATCGTTTCCGCATCCGGAAAAGAAGAGTGACAGGGATGCTGCCAAGCAGAAAGCGAGCGGGGAGCGAGTGGGCATGAGACCTCCAACGGTTCCCAGCTTAATCTCGCCGTCCGGCATTCGCCAACGGTCATCGCCGGCGGCATCGTGCTAGGTTCGTATTCTCACGCTGAGGCCTTGTGCACATCCTCCAGGTCACCCCCTACTTTCCGCCCACCTGGGCCTACGGTGGCATTCCCCGCATCGTGGACGGACTCAGTCGTTCGTTGGTGCAAAAGGGTCACCGCGTGACGGTGCTGACCACCGACGCGATGGATGCGGTGAGTCGAGTTGGCCTGCCCAACGATCGCGACCATCATGGCGTGCGCGTGCTGACCGCTCGCAATCGGTCGAATCGATTGGCGTACGACCATCAGTTGTTTCTTCCCGAGGGCGCGGGTGCTTTGTTGAACAACGCATGCCAAGACGTGGATGTGATCCATCTGCACGGGCACCGCCATTTGCTCAACAACACCGCGGTTCGTTGGGCTCAGGATCGAGGCGTTCCGTACGTGCTGACGGCCAACGGGACCTTGCTTCGGCACGAACGGAAAATCGGAGTGAAGTGGCTGTGGGACCGATTCGTTTCCGGTTCGATTCCGGACGGGGCATCCAAACTCATTGCGGTGAGTGCTTCGGATGCGGCCCGCCATCGTTCTGCGGGGGTGGCTGCGGATCGGATTGTTCGGATCCCCAATGGCCTGGATTTGGGTGAGTTTGAGGCCTTGCCTTCGGTGGGCGAGTTTCGAGCCAAGCATCGATTGAGTTCGGCGCCGATTGTGACCTACCTTGGTCGAGTCTCGCCCCGGAAAGGAGTGGAACACTTGGTCCGGGCCTTCGCCGATGGTGGTCTGGGCCATGCGCAGTTGGTGATTGCGGGCAATGATATGGGTGCCATGGCAACAGCCAAGGCGGAACCTCACGGGGACAATGTGTTTTTTGCGGGATTGGTCCAGGGAGAAGATCGGTTGCGTTTGCTCGCCGACACCGATGTGTTGGTCTACCCGTCCGCCGACGAAGTGTTCGGGCTGGTTCCGTTTGAGGGGCTGTTGTGCGGCGCACCGGTGGTGGTCGCCGATGATTGCGGGTGCGGCGAGTTGATCGCCGAAGCGGGCGCGGGCTTGTTGGTGCGGTACGGAGACATCGCGGGCTTGCGGTCACGCATTCGAACCTTGCTGGAAGACCGCGAATCCGCGCAAGCCATGGTGGCGCGGGGGCGACGGTACGTGTCCGAACAATTGGGGTTTGACTCCATCGCAGACCGTCACTTGGCCCTGTACGATTCGGTGTGTTCATGAGCCAAGACAAGTTGCGATTGCGGTTGTGGTGGCTTGCGGTGGTCGGCCTCATTGCCGTGGCCTTCTTCAATGGACTGCACGGCCCGTTTGTCTACGACGACAAGATCGAGGTGGTTGGCAACTCGACCATCCGAGACCTGGGCCAGTTGCAAGCGGTGCTCGAATACAACGTCAGCCGGGTGCTTCTGATTTTGACCTATGCGTGGAATTTTAGGTCGTTTGGGTTGGACCCGTTTGGCTACCACGTCACCAGTGTTGTGATTCACGGTTTGGTTGTCTGGGCTGGCCTAAACTTGGCGGTCCGTTTGGGGCATTTGGCGGGGCACCCGAGGCCCGTGATCCCCGCGGTGGTGGCCTGCGGTGTGTGGGCGATTCACCCGATGACAACCGAAGGTGTGACCTACATCACGGGCCGGTCCGAAAGTTTGTGCGCGCTTTTTGTCCTGTCGACCCTGATGGTGTGGGCCGGCGCCTTGCGGGCCGAAGTCGAAACCGAGAAGACCGCCGTCGCGCGCCGCGCGCTCGCGATCGGGTTGAGTTTGGTGGCCATGGGCACCAAAGAAGTGGCGGTGATGACCCCGTTCGCTTTGTTGCTGATGGAGCGCTTGTTGGGCCGTCATCGACTTCGGTGGCGTTGGTATGTGCCCTTTTTGGGCGCCATTGCCTTGGGCGTTCTCGCTCGGGTGCTGTACGCCGAGCACTTTTTGCCGAGGGAGGTCGACCGCCCGTTCACGTCGCAGATCACCACGCAGGCAGAAGTGTGGATTCGGTATGCGGGGCTGTGGTTTTTGCCCATGCGGCAAACCCTGTACCACCACATTCCCGACGGTTCGTTGTTCAGCCTTAGGGGCATGGGCGTGTGGTTCGCGTGGGCAGCGGGGGCATTGGCTGCGGTGCACTGGTCGCGGACGCGCCCTTTGGTGGGCTTTGCGTTGGGGTGTGCGGCGCTCTTTTTGATCCCGAGCAGTTCGGTGGTGGCCCTCAAAGAGAGCATGGCCGAACACCGGGCCTATGCAACGGGACTGTATTTGGCGTTGGCGGTGGCGTGGAGTGTGCCCGTTCGTGGATTGCGCGTGCTCCGGCTGGCCGCAACTCTGTTGGTCCCGGTGCTGATGCTGGCCACGATTGAGCGGAACAAGGTGTGGTCATCGGAAGTGGCCTTGTGGGAAGAGGCCACGGCGCTGTCTCCGAATGTGGCCGAAGCCTGGTACGGCTTGGGCGATGCTCAGCGGTTTTCCGGGGATTTGGAGTCGAGCGAGGCCTCGTTTGCTCTGGCTGTCGAGCGCGACCCAAAGCACCTCGACTCGTGGAACAACCTGGGCATCGTTCGCGCTCAAATGGGCGACCATCGCGGCGCCAAAGAGGCTTGGAAGTCTGCTTTGTTGGTCAACCGCACCTACTGCAAGGCGCACTCCAATTTGGGTCTGCTGGCCAACCAGCGGGGTTCGGTCGAAGAAGCCATTGTAGAGTTCAGTTCAGCGTTGAGTCATTGCCCGGAAAATCTGGCGGCTCACTACGGTTTGGGGACCATTTACGCGGAAGGGCGACGGAACAAGAGGCGGGCCGAATTCCACTTTGAGGCCCTGCTCAAGCTGGACCCAGACTTTTCACGCGCAGAAGAGGTTCGGCAGCAGTTGTTGGAGCTCACCTGGTAGCGGTTGTCAGGCGGCCAGCCGCCAACGGCCCAGCGCGCGGCCCATCCGCCATGCTTCGTCAATCGAGCCCGATGCTATGGCGTCGCGAAGCAGGCGCGCCATGGGGCGGGGCCTCAGGTAGAACCCCAGCCACGCCGATCGAACAAGGCGCCCCAATTCTTCGCCATCCATGTCGGTGAGGGTCATGCGGTTTTGGTCGGCATCAAGGGGGTTGGTGATGCTTTGGTCTGCGTTCCGCGGGTGCGAAAACAGGGGCGTTCCCGGCATGGCCGAAAGCGTTGAAAACTGGACGTAATCGGCCTCGATGTCACGACAGAAGCGAATCGAGGCTTCGACCGAAGCCTGGTCCTCGCCGGGCGCTCCGAGAATCATGTAGGCCAAACTTCTCAAGCCAGCGGCTTTGGTGTCCGCGAATGCGGAGATGGCCTGCGGAACGGTGACGTCTTTGCGCAGCAGTGCCAAGGTCTCGGGATTGGCGCTTTCGACGCCATAGGCGACCACGCGGCACCCAGCGCGCCGCATCAGGGTCAACATTTCAGGATCGACGCTGTCGACCCGGCCTTCGCATTTCCATTCAATGTCCAGTCCGCGTTGGATGATTTCCGTGCAGATGGCCATGACGCGTTTGCGCGAGATGGTGAAGTTGTCGTCGTAAAAGTTGATGAAGCCAACCCCAAAGTTCCGCTGTAGTTCGGCCATTTCATTGACCACGTCTTTGGCGGATCGGGCCCTCCATTTGGATCCGCCCACGCTCTTGTCGCAGAACGAGCAGCGGTAGGGGCAACCCCGACTGCTGATCATCGTGGCGAAGCCCCGTCGCGTGGCGAACAAATACCGGTAGGCGTCGTTGGGCAACAAATCGCGCGCTGGGCGAGGGATCAACCCCGGATCCATGGGAGTGGCTCCGGTGAACGCGCCGCCCGGCACGCGAACGCCCGGTGGGGGTGGGCCCGGTTGGTCGTTCTGCCACCACTCGAGCAATGGCCCGATCACGGGCTCGCCCTCTCCAATCACGGCAGCGTCCAATCCCGGCATTTCTTGAAAGACCGACTCGCCCACCGCCGTGGGGTGGGGGCCACCGAGTACGATTTTGCCGACGTATGGTCGGCAGATTCGCACAGCACGCGCCACAACATCGGCCACGGGCGTCATGGCGGTAAAGCCAACGGCTTGGGGCCTGCGGCATCGCATGAATGCATCGAAATCCGCCCACGACATTTCGGTGGCGTAGGCATCCAGGATTTCGACCGAATGACCCAAGTCTCTTGCGACCGCTGCGATGTAGGCCAAACCCAGCGGAGGCACGCTCAATCCGGCGTCGGATGGATCGCGTCTCGGGGGCCGAACAAGCAGCAAGTCCATTCGTTTATCGCCCACTCAAGAATGCAGAGATCAAATTGGCCGCCCGTTCCTCAGTCAGGTCCGCGTCGGCTTCTTCGGGAAACAAATGGCCCATCGATGCGATGCCGTGAACCCCCGACTGCGCGGCGATGGCTGCGGTTTCCACTGAAATTCCACCCAGGGCAAAAACGGGAAGGGGGGATCCATCAACCATGGTTCGAAGTTGATCGGGGCCCAGCGTCGGGCGCGCATCGGAGGGCTTGGAGAACGGGGGAAACACAGGGCTTAAGGTTGCGTAGTCAGCGCCAGCAGCAGCGGCGTTTTGGAGATCTTCTGCCGAGTGGCAACTCATGCCCAACAAGCCTTGAATTCGTCCGCGAAGTCCGCTCCACTCCACCTTGCCCGGTGCATGCAAGCCCCATCCTGAGGCTTCGGCCACGTCGATGGCGTCGGGGTGCGAGGCGTGAAGGATCAAACCGTTTTCAAACAACGGGGACAGGCGGCGGGCCAGTTCGACATAGGCCGGCCGAGAAAGGTGAGGTTCACGCAACACCAGGGCGGTCAATCCGCCGTGCACCGCGCCTTGAACCAGCCAGGTCAGGGTACGGCCGCAGCCATGATCGCCGGGGGAGAGGCCAAGCAGCGGTGGGATCAGGGCCATGCCGCCCCCACCGTTTTGCGTGATTGGACGAGCCCTTCTGTGGGGCTGCTTGCGGTGGCGTACAGCCGTTTGGGCATTCGGCCCGCCTCGTGGGCTGCCCGCCCGGACTCCACAGCCAGCCGCATTGCGCGCGCCATGGCCACCGGTTCGTTTGCGCCGGCGATTGCGGTGTTCATCAGCACGGCATCGGCGCCCAGTTCCATCGCTTGGGCGGCATCGGATGCCGTACCCAGGCCTGCATCCACAATCATTGGGCAATGGATTTGCGCCCTGATGATTTCCAGCCGCTTGGGGTTGGCGATGCCGCGACCACTGCCAATTGGGGAGGCCAAGGGCATCACGCCGACGCAGCCAATGTCGGCCAAGCGAGAGCAGAGGACCGGGTCGTCGGTGCAGTAGGGCAATACGTGAAAGCCCTCTTTGACCAGTTCGCGCGCGGCCTCCAGCGTGCCCTCAGCGCATGGAAACAGGGTGTTGGGGCAACCGATCACCTCAAGCTTCAACCATTTGGTTTCCAGCAGTTCAGCGGCCAGATGAGCGGTCATCACCGCATCTTCGGGTGTGTAGCATCCGGCAGTGTTGGGCAGCAGGTGCACTTTTGATCTGTCGATGTGATCGAGGATGTTGCCGACTTGATCGTGTTGAATGTCCACCCGACGCACCGCCAAAGTCACCATTTCTGTGCCCGATGCGTCGTGGACTTTGGCCATGGTTGAAAAGTCTGCGTAGCGCCCGGTTCCCACCAGAAGGCGCGAGTTCAACGTCAAATCCCCAAGTGCAAGCATGTTTTTTTGTATCCCAATATGGGTGTTCGATCGAGGGAAGGAAAGCCAATCCGGAACTTTTTTTAGAATTGTACTTGTGATTAATGTTCAAGAAGAAACACATGCGGTATAAAAGCAATGCCGAATTTCCGGCTGATGGAGGTCATCATGCTGAAGGTTATCCTTCCCCTCGCTGCTCTCATTGCATTCACTGCTTGTGCCAAAGACGAAGACGACACAGCTGCTGAAGAAACCGAAGAGACAGAAGAGGAGTAAACGCTGAGCGTTTGCGACTTTAATGAAAGCGCCTGTTCCAATTGTGGGGCAGGCGTTTTTTTTTACCTTTTGGGGATGAAAGATGAATGTTCAAGTACTGATGATGGCGAGCCTGTTGGCTTCGGGTTGCACCAAAAGCGAGTGCATCAGCGATGATGGATGCGATACCGCCGTAGAGGAGGTTGCCCCCGTCGGTGCGGTGGATGTGGCGTTTGACTGGGTCACTCCAGCGGCCTTCGAGGTGGAGATGTACGGACTCGATTCCGCCAAGCTGGGGATCGCTGAGACTGGTTTGGGCGGGACAGGGTACTACTTGGAGGACTGCGTGAGTCCGGGATCGAAGTGCCACCCCATCTCCGAGGGCGCCAATACGTTGATCAGTCGCCATCAAAATGCAACGGGTGAACTTTGGGATGGCACGCTTGAAGACGGTGAAACGGCATTGCATCAGTCATCCGAAGAGAATTTGACCTACGCGGTTTGGACCCTCGACGGCCAGTGCGTCGCGGTTTCAGGGCAGGATGTGGACTTCTTCGCTCCGCACGATTGCGTGAACCTGCCGTAAAGGTTGCCGGGCATTTGAATTGCGGATTTTTATCTTGAAACTGTCGCGTTCCAAAAAATCGGTTACGCTCCCGGCGCATTGCAGTGGTACGGGTTGGCCGACCGCTGTGAGCTTTTAGTCTGAGGAGACAAAAATGAAGAATCTTACTCTTATGTTCGTGGGCCTTTCGAGCCTTGCTATCGGTTGTGGCGACAAGTGCGAAGACACCGCTGGTGAAGGCTGTGACACAGCTGTTGAAGCCGATGCCGATGCCGATGCCGATGCCGATGCTGACGCTGATGCCGACGCTACTTTTGCCGTGGCTTGGACCGCTGACAGCATCGACGCTGACGTCACCAACCCGCACGAAGATGGCTACTACTTTGGTCTCGCCCAAACCGGTGCTGGCGATGCTGGCTGGTATGGCGAAAACGCCATCGATGGCGACTACCTTCACGAAGTGTTTGCCGACACCGGCTCTTTGAGCCTCGGTTGCGTGGCTGCCATTGCAGACATCGTTTCCAGCTCAACCACGCTTCACTGCGACCACGAAGCCACAACAACGTGGGCCTTTTTCGGTAACGAAAACGGTGATGACTGGAGTTCCGTGAGCGCAAGCGGCGGCGACGACACCTCGTACTACAACTAGGCCTTTGCCTAACGGTGGGTTCGCCCGCTGAAAAACAAGCCCGCCTGGCTCGCCAGGCGGGCTTTGTTGTTTCATGGACCAATGGGGGCGTTCGCCGGCGGTGCCTTCGGGTTCAGTCGTTGTCGATCCGGACGATGAATACGTCCACGGTGCCATCGTCGTTGTAGTGGACTGTGGAACGCATGGGTCTGTCTGCGAGCCAACGAGGTTCGGTGGGGATCATGTCGACCGTGAGCGTTTGGTCATCGGTCCATTGGACCGCAATGTCCCCCGTACCGTGGCCGCGCTGTTCGTTGACGTGCATGGCAAAGCGCGACCGGGCGACCCCGTCAAATGGTCGTCTCAGATCGGGGAGCGCCGGCTGCAACACCAGATCGAAGGTTCGCAGTTTCAGCCCGTGCTGCGCCACGGACATGCCGTGAAGTTCACCGTCGTTGGTTCGGTGGGTGAACCGAACGATGCCATTGTCATGGGTGGCGACGCCGTTGCTGTGCGTCCAGCTTTCGAGCCCGCGTGTGGGCCATTCCGGTTGAGCGGGCGATGGCCGCTGCAGTGAAAACCCGTCGGTTGCAGAGCCCAAACGGTAGTTGGCGATCGCCAAGCCGGCTTGGGTCTGGCGGAGCAGGCAGCTGAATGGAATCAACCCCAACACCCGGTCGAGGTTCACGGGTTCATCGCCGATTTGGATGCTGCCCGTTGCATTGAACAGATTGAACCTGTCGATGTCCAGGACGGCCGCGACCACATCCCGGCTGTGACCCATGGTGTTCCCATTCCGTTTCGCCGGGGGCCGGTTGGGCATGGTGCCTTTGGCCATCACCGAAACCGGGTCGCCTTTAGGGTTGGTGTACTCAAGCCGTACATCGACGTTCGGCCCTTCGCTTCGATCGTCCACCAAAACCGACCGTTCGAAGCGCGGTGCGGGGATCTCTGGCATCCACGACTCGAGATTTGGAAGGTCGGCGACGATGGTTTGTCTTCCCTGATGGTTCGAATCTTTGGCGATCCACACGGACCCTTTGGGGGTGTCGAGGCGCGCGTATTCGTGCATTCCCCAGTCTTTGTGATCGCTCACGAGGACGACATCGACCGCATACTGCACCCCAAAAGGTTGCAGTGCGAACACAGGAAAGTCGACCTTGGGCGGGCCGGTGTATTCAACACTCGCCGGCATGGGCTCATCGAAGAACGACAGGTTCGAACCCTTGATCACAGGTGCGCCCGGGAGCAAAGAACGCAAGCCGCACCCGGATAGTGCCAGTGAAATCAAAGCCAATCGCATGCTGTCAGTCTACCCGTAGATTCGTTGAAGGCTCAGCACACTCAAGGCGAGAAGCCACCCGATGGGTGCGATCCAGGCCCATCGATTGAGCCATGGGTGTTGAAATTTAGGTTGCCCTTGGAGGAATGCTGCGAGTAGAAACAAGCCCATGGGGTCGTAGTATTTTTGGTACGCCCGCCCGCTCATAAGGTTGGCGAGTGCGAAGGCGACGGCGACGAGGCCCAAAAAGCGTCCGTGGTGCGCCTTGGGGTGGGTTGCCATGGCCAACAGCGCCAGTCCCCCCATCGGCACCGTGATCCAGAAGGTCACCGGTACATTCAACAATTCAGGGACGTGACGGGATGCCGTCCACAAAGCTCCACCCAAGCGGGTGGGTTCATCAACCCAAGGCATCGGATGCACCGAAAGCAAAGCCCAGCACAACGCCACCACGCCAGGCACCCAGAGCTTGGCCTCGCTTCGGCGCAATGAGCGGATGAGCCACGGAGAGATGCACACGGCATGCGCACCCCAGACGCCCAACAGCATCGTCAAGGCATCCAAGTTGATGCCCCGCTGGTGTCCGCCGGCAAACTGAGGGGGGGTGAGGGCCCCCCACGTCCACAGAAATGGGACCAAGGACAGTGCGGGAAGGGCCAGCCACACCAGCTGTTTGGGGTGGGGGCGCAACCGTAGGGCGGCGAACACCAAGGGCGCCATGACCCAGAGGTGGATTTGCCGAGTCAGCACGGCGGCGGTGGCCCACAACGCGGCCGTTCTCAGGCTGGATCGGGAGCGGGGGTGCGTGGCCCACAAGACACCAAACACACACAGGAGCGCTGCGTTGTCGGTGCTGAGTCGAACCGAGGGTCCAATGAAGTAGGG
>Ga0115012_10000242_pt1 | contig 31866 bp, 35 predicted proteins | sample TroAtlMetagenome_FD_88706 | JGI IMG/M metagenome (GOLD analysis project Ga0115012, IMG submission 88706) | Marine eukaryotic phytoplankton communities from Atlantic Ocean - Tropical Atlantic ANT10 Metagenome | ecosystem: Environmental > Aquatic > Marine > Oceanic | place: Tropical Atlantic...
CAGCCATAGTTGCCATTTGTTTCTCATCCTATCAGCCGCTCTCTTTGGTTCGGTGCGTTGATGATGAGGTGCAAATATAATGTATAACCAATTAGAATACTTAGGACTGTGAGGGTCTTTAGGAGTATCAAATGTTGCATGATGTGTTCTATGCCAAGCACTATAAGATATTGGAGTACCTAATAAAGCATTCATTGATATAACACTCATTATATTTTGAAACCACACTGGTGGATTCCAAAGATTGTGTGTAGCCCATCTGTGTAAAAATAAGCTCATTACAACTTCTAATAAGAAATAAAATAAAATATATGCAATAAGTAAATGCTGCCAGCTAAGAACAAATAATGAATAAATAGCTAATACAAAATAAAATGTATACAAACCAGATATGTACTTTCCCATTTAGTAAGTCCATATCATTTGTTTCATATTTAAATCCAAATCAGTTTCCTCTAGTGTACCAAAACATACACCATTGTTGTGCATACCTGTATAATAAGTATCAATAGCTGTATCTTTAATACATTCAATGCCCCATTTGGTACCACCCAGTGCTTGTATATAATCTTTATTAGCTTGATGAAACTCTGTGGTAGCAGTCCATGATTTACTGTTATTAACTTTAGCTACTATACCCGTAACCCACAAAAAAAGACCATTTTGATATACACAATGGTTAAACATAACAGGCACGCTATCTTTGTAGATTTTTATGTTATGTTTATTTTGAACATTTTGATTATTCATTAAATTAATCATTGTTTGTTTTCTTTCTTCATCTGTCCAATCAGGGTTTTGATGGATTGTCCCACTTTCTAAATCTTCTTTACTATCTTCATATAAAGAGTTCCATTCATCATCTATAGCGAATGTGTCTACTTGTACCCATGTGTATGCCATTTTATCTCCTTATACAAATACTACTGTGTTAGTTCCACTACTGGATATACCACCACTATTACCCCACTCATAATGATTTCCATTCTGTACTACTGCTGATGTTCTGTTGTAATTAATAAAACTATTACCACCATTTGAAGAAACTTTCATTGTAGTCCAGCCTGTTTGGTTACTATTAAAATGTAATCTAATTCTATCAGGTGCACCAAATCCAGCAGCTATTGGACTATCATCGTGAAAGTATAATGCTTCTATATTTGTGCCTAATCCTACTTGGTTTGCTATTGAACCAAACGATTGATTACCTGTGCCATTATTACTTGCACCATTACTGTAACCTCTTTGGTTTGTACCAGCTTTTAAGTTTCTATTACCATTGGTTATAACAGCATTAAAAGTGACATCAGATGTACCATAAAAATCAGAAAATGTTATCATACCTGATGATGGTACTGTGTCTGAACCATAATATTCTGATAAAGCATGAGGAGCAGAGCCACCGAACTCAGTAGCTATTTCGCTTAGTTTTATTTGACCACTACTTTGTAATGCCATTCTTTAACTCCTTAATTTCCTCTTTAAGTTCCTTAATACAGTTAATTAATAAGCCATGTATAGCGTCGTACTCTACTGTTTTATATTTTTTACCATCTACAAGTTTAAGTTCTTTTTCTCTTACAGCTTCAGGTAAAACTTTTTCTAATTCTTGTGCAATGATACCAGCAGATTTTTGTCCGTTGTGTCTTGTAAATGTAACACCTCTGACTTCATCTATCTTATCTAAAGCATTAGGTATCATCTCTATATCAGACTTTAATGCAACATCTGATACTGTAGTAGAGAAAGCAATAACATCTCCATCTGCATGAAAGTCTCCATCTGCTTCCATTCTAAATCTTTCAGAATCATTTGTTTTAAATCTCATGCTATTATCAGAATGAACATAAGATATTTGTCCTATATCGGGGTCATCTGTATCTGCAAAGTTAATAAAACTTGTGCCTGAGTTAGCACTGGTCAAATTCATACCACCATTACCACTCGTTTTAGACACATCTAATAATTCAGCGGGTGAGGTAGTTCCTATACCAACTCTGTCATTTGATGAATCTACTTTCAATGTAGATGTATCAACAGTAAAATCACCACTTACTGTATTAGTTATATAATTTGAATCATTAGTCCACTGAGAGATGTTTCCTGATTTGTTTGTAAATGTAGTTGTAGAATCGGCTGTAGCCATTCCAGCTATTTCACCTGACCCTACTAATGTGTGACTTCCTGACGGTAGTGTTGCTTCACTAGCTCCAGCTACAGCGGGTGCTTTTAATATCACCTCACCTGAGGTTTCACCTAATAATTTAATACTACTCATCTTTACTCCTTAGGATACTTGTCTTTAATTGATTTAATTGTAGTTTTCCAACCATCAATTCCATTGTGATAAATGTCATCTAGTTGGTCTTCTATGCTTGGATATTCGGCTGCTCTATTATGTTGATACACACTAGCGTCCCACAACGCCTGTAATTCAGCTAGTTTAGTGTTACATTCTTCTAATGTAGGTTGTGCATTTTCAGTGTCATTCCATTCAATAGTAGAATAATCTTGGTCTTTCATTGTAAATGTAGAAGAAGGTCTTAATGCTACTATTGCTTCCATTAATTCAGGTTGTTTACTATAATCCATTTTTACCTCTATGTACTAATTGTTGTGTTTGAACCAGCTAATTCTATTGCATATAAGTAACAAGACGCTCTACCATGTGATACATTTGAATCGTTGTTATCGTTTTTACTTCTACCAATATACCATTGTCCATTATTTTCAGCAGACATTTGTACTCTGTATGTCAATGCACTTGTTGAGTTAGGTGATAATATACAAGACCCAGCAAATAATGTTGAATGGTTATTTTCACTTGGACCTCTAATTTTAAAAGAAACTCTAGTTCTGTTTCCATCAGCGTCACCTAGACCAACCCCTGTGTTGTTTTCTGTAAATATAACTGCAACAGTATTTTTATCAGTACCTATAACACCTGTTGTAAATAATAAAATCTTGTTAGCAGCGTCTGCTGGTGTAATAGTTACTTCTAATCCTGTATTAGAAAATCCACCTGAACCACTTAAAGTTGTTGTAATCTCATCTGCTGCTATTTTTACTATCGTTCCTATTGATGATATACCTGTAAGTGACGAGCCATCTATAGCTGGTAAAGCCCCAGTAAGTTGAGCAGATGGTAAAGCTGTTAAAGAAGCCCCACTACCACTAAACAAGTTAGCAGCTACTGTTCCTGTTGCAGTTAAAGTAGCACTGTTAACATCCCCTGTGCTAGTTAAGTCACCACTGCCTAAATCAACATTACCTGTAGCAGTATCTTTTACTACTATATCAGTGTTGTTAGCTTTAGTTCCAAATATGCTTATTGCCATGTTTACTCCGTCTCCAAATTAGTTTTTAATAATGTAAAAAATGTTCTCATGTTATCTGCGTTTGGAAAGTTACCAGTTGTAATAACAGCGATTAACTCATTTAGTTTTGTAACTTTTTCTGTATTTGTAGCGGTGTTGCTTTTTAGTATATCTAAAACATCTTTATATGCTTGTTGATGTGCTTCCATATATACCTCTTAATTAATTGTTATTGTTACTGGATTTCCTAATGAAGTTAACATTGTACTAAGGTGTACATTTCCATAGTTTGTATAACTACCGCACAACGCACTAGCAGCTACAGTACAAAAGTCTGCGTTTCCACCGCTGCTGTTATAACTTAAAGCATTGCTAAATGGACAAGTTGTAATACCATTAGCAGTAGAACCAAATTGACCTGAAACATTAACAAAGTTACCAGCAGTGTCAAAACCCCAAACATAAATACCATTAGGAGAAGGAAGACCTTGACCACCATTATAGAATTGACTTGCACTTGTTCTATTAAAAGTTACTGAGCCACTATTAGGAACGCCTGAGCCACTAATTGTTAGTGTACTCCAACCTGTAGGGTTTGCTCCTGAAGACGCACCATTAGATGTACCTAATCCTAAAGCAAAATAACCATAACCTTGTTGTTCAGTATAATGAGATAAAAAGTTTATGTAGTAAGTAGTACCACCAATGTTTAATGAATTATTACCACCAGTCCAACTTCCATGATTAGCATTGCTATAATAAGTTGCATATTGCCCTGTGTTATTAAAACCTGAAGCAACAGTACCTACTCTCCACACACTTCCTGTGTAGTGCCATTGTTCTTGCCCTACTAAACCAACAGTTAAAGTGTTTTGGAACATGTTACTAGAAGTACCATAAAAATCATCTAGTGCAATAGTGCCACTTGCTGGAATACCACTAGCAGCTGAATAATATTCACTAATTGATATCGGATTTGTACCACCAAATTCAGTTTGAATATCGTTTAAACTGATAGCTCCTGACGATTGTAAAGGCATTAAACTGTACCATATGCTGTTACATTACCTGTAACGATTAAATTCCCTGAAGCGTCTAGCTTCATCTTGTTAGTACCGCCAGTAGCGAAGTATAAAACACCGCCTGATTCTGTAATTGTCCAGTCACCTAAATCTACTGTAGTAACTTCTAAAGTAGTTACACCAGTTATATTATTTGATTGACCGTCTAAATTACCACCTAATTGTGGTGTTGTATCATTTACAACGTCTGAGTTTAACCCAGTTAATGATGAGCCATTACCAATAAATGATGTAGCAGTAAAATTACCAGCTGCGTCCATTGACATTTTAGTTACACCATTAGATTGTAAATCAATAGCACCGCTGCTATCTGATTCTATTAATAAACCACCAGCACCTGTGGTACTTGCGTTAATCTTACACGTCATAGTACTATCCACCTCTGTCCACTAGGGACTGTGACTACTACACCAGTATTTATAGTTAATGGTCCTACTGACATAGCATTTTTGTTTGAATTTAATGTGTAACTTGTAGTTACCGCTTGGTCTGTTTCTACAAACACGGCGTCAGAACCACCGCCAGTAGCTCCGCCACCACCACCAATAGCACCCCATGCAGAGCCGTCATAGCCTTCAAAGGATGTTTCGGTAGAGTTAAATCTAAGATATCCAGCTGATGGTGAACCATCTCTTTGTGCTGTAGTACCTGATGGTACATAAGCTGAGCCAGTATTACTTGATTTTTCTACTAAGTTAGTTGTACTGACAGCTGTATTATTCCATGATGAACCATCATAAACTTTCATGTTGTTGTCAGATGTATTGAAATACAAGTCACCAGCACTTAATGCGTCACCGTCATTATCTACTGTAGGGTCAGAAGACTTAGCTCCTAAATATGTGTCATCAAAATTATCTGCTGCTGCCTCAGCTGCCGCTTGAGCTGTTTGAGCTGCGGTCGCAGAAGTTGCTGCATTGGTAGCTTGAGTCGAAGCTGTAGTAGCAGAAGCCGCTGCGTTGGTTTCTGATGTACCAGCATTGGTCGCAGAAGTCGAAGCCGAAGACGCACTAGACGCCGCATTGGTTTCACTTGTGGACGCTGCCGTTGCTGAGTTAGCCGCTGCCGTAGCAGACGTGCCAGCTTGAGTTGCAGATGTCCCAGCGTTGGTCTCAGATGTACCAGCGTTCGTTGCAGCTGTTGAAGCTGTGCTTGCAGATGAAGCCGCAGCTGTAGCCGAAGCCGCTGCGTTTGTAGCATTTGTAGCTACGGATGATTCGGAAGCCGCTGCGTTAGTTGCAGAGGTCGCTGCTGCACTTGCAGAGTTAGCAGCCGCTGTAGCGGACGTGCCAGCTTGAGTTGCACTTGTGCCAGCATTAGTTTCAGACGTGCCAGCTGCTGTCTCACTAAGAGCCGCCGCTGTTGCACTAGCTGCCGCTTGAGTTGCACTTGTTGCAGCATTAGTCTCACTGGACGAAGCGTTGGTCGCACTGGTTGCAGCCTCACTTGCCTTTGTTGTAGCCTGAGCTAACTGTGAAGACATAGCTGTTTCTGACCAGTTCTTAGTAGCTGCGTCTTGTGCAGATGTAGGGTCAGCTACATTAGTTAGACGTTTGTTTTGTGCGTCCCATTGGAAATTTGTTCCTGATATTTTAATGACGTCACCTGAGTCATCAATAGCTTCTTGAGCCATAAAGAAAGCTTGGTCACTATCCGTGTCTAAATCTGATTCTGTTAGTACTGAACCTGACGCATAATCTACGAGCTTTGTGCCCTGACTTGTGGTTCTACGGATTTCTATAGCTACGTCAAGAGCGGGCGGACTGGTAAAGGTAATCTGTGTACCAGCTCCATTCCATGTAAATGCAGTGGTAGCGACACCAGCTAATGTAACTGCGACGTCTTCTTGTGCTCTATAGCTAAATGGTACGGAATAAGTAGCGGTGTTACCGTTACCTGTGTACCTTACAAAACTGTTTGCCATGTGTTTCCTCTAAAATGATTCTTCTAAGACGGGGACTTTAGTTAGGTGGGTAGTATTTTTCAGGGTCAATGCTTTTAGGTAGTAACCCTTCTAGACCAGCGTCTCTTCTTTTCTTATCCCACTCCATTGCTTTTTGCATGTTAGTTACATTGATGTCCCTAGCTGTTTTATCAATGATAGGAAACTCACGTAACACATGTTCTAAAGCATATTTTTCATACTTCCTAACTAAGCCAAGAATAATTGCCTGTCTTAAGTCTTTCCCTTTTACGTCAGGGTCAGGATGTGTTTTATTTAATTGACTGTTAGCCCACAACACTTCTTCATTAAATGCTTGTTTTAATGTAAGGGCTTGCTTGTAATAAGGTGAATCTTTGTCTCTACTAATGTAAATTGGGACACCTAGTACAGATGTAGTTATTTCTCCTTTTAACTCTAACCACCTATCATACGCAGTTTGGTTGTTACTGTTTCTTATTGTAGTTAAATCTAAATTACTATCTTTATGTGTAGTTGAAGGTCTTAAGTATTGTATCTCTCTTCCTTCTGTATTAAAGAAATCAGCTATTCTACTGTTGCTTGCTTTACTCATAGCAAAAGGACTAGACCACCAACCTTTGTCATCTCCAATACCGAACATCCATCCTCTTCTTCTATCTATTGGCTCACCAAACATATTTCTTCTAGGCATGATTCTGTTATCACCATCAAATGGATTTAAAGTTGCAAGACGGTCTTGTAAGCTTCTGTATTCTTTTTCATGGTCTCTTTGTATTCTATCAGCATATCTAAGACCACCTGATAAAGGTACAAATTTAAATGAATGTCTTTGTACCATCTGTCCACCTTTTCTAATTGGGTCTTGCCAATACAATGCACCATCACCTAATAACAAATCTATTGTTTCCATCATAGCTTTTGTATAGAATTTAGATGTAAGGTTTCTAGTTACAGCAGCTAGAGTTCCCATTGCTGCCTCTTCCAGTTTTTGCCACTCTTCTTCAGGTACATCATCTTGATGATTGTGTGCAAGATAGTCACTTATAACATCCCACATATCAGCTGCTATACCAAAAGGCATAAACAATGGGTCTAGTCTATTCATACTAATGTATGTGTCACCATCTTTAACTGAGTATTCTTGCCAACCTGTTAATGCTTTTCTTTCCTCATTTACTTTATAATCTCTTGAGCCACCGCCTGTTACTTTACCATTCATAGCTGCTGTAATAGCTGCCATCCATATCATCCAACCCATAGTTACTCTTGCGTCAGCTTCTGCTGCTGCTGAAGGGTCGAAGTATGTTCCGTCTTTCTTTTTCTTCTTAGCTTGTTTCATAGCAAAATGGCTATAACCTAAAGGTGAGTGTTGCCATGTGTGTCTTAACAAGTTAGAAGGGGTGTTAATAAAGTTTAATCCAAAAGCCCTAGACCATCTGTTGTTTCCAGCCCATTTTAATATTGCACCACCTATACCACCTTGTAGTTTATTGGTTTCAGGGTCTCTAAAATATGCAGAAGCTGTATAAGTACTTTCTCTTGCATAGTATGCTGGGTCATTATATAAACTTTTCTCACCAGCAGTTAATAACTTAGAGTGTTTAGAATCAGCATTAGAAATTAAACGCCCTTGTGTGTCTTGTAAGTTGCTTATAAGCTCATCAAACTTTTGTTTATACAATGTAGGGTTATCCATTAGGTCAGGAAACTCTCGAAGAATTATTGTGTTAGCTTGAGCAGCTGCTCTTGCTTTAAAGTTCATGTATTTTAAGCCTTCGTCACCAGCTCCTAAGAATCTCATTGGAAATGAAATAGCCCTCATACTTGCTTTATATGGCAGAGCAATAGCACTGGCTGCACCTTGAGCTATATCTCCCATGAGTCCCTCAGGTTTATTCCAAAGTTTATCCATGTTATCCGCCCATTGGACTAACAAGTTTTGTCTACCAATGGCGTCTTGTTTCATAGCTACTGGGTCTAAGATAGGTTTACCAGCGTATAGAGTTCTCCAAAATTGTTTTATACCATCAACAGTGTAATACATAGTATAAATCCAAGTATCCATAGCTTCTCTAGCAGTTGTTTTTGCTAGTTGACTGTCTTTGTTTGATAGATACGCAGCCCTAATTAACATAGTAGCTGGTTTAAGTTGGGTTTGTACTAAAGATGATGTGATGTTAAGGATGTGTGTATCAGGACTTGATAACAATGAGTTGTTAACCCATTCAGTAACATAGTCCCATCTAGATACATCTATGTCTTCAGGCTTAGCCAAAGCTTTAGACATGTCTCTTTTATCTTTTATTTGAGCAAGCTTCTTCCAATACTGAGTAGCGTCTCCTTCTAGTGTTTTTTTATAATTAGCGTCAGTTGGATTAAAGATGAGTTCGATAGTTTTCATATCTAAATCTTCATCAGTAAATCTTCTTTTTGCTCTCATAGAAGCCAGTACTTGAGCCACTGATTGCTCTATTTGTTTCTTAATAACCATTAAGTGTGCATTTAACTGTCTTCTCTTTTCTAATTCTTTTATGATTCTATCAGATTCTTTTTTAGATATATTAGGAGCGTCTAGCATTACTAACAATTTACTTGTTTCGTCTCCATTGTTTAAAAGTTGCATATCCCACGCAAAGATTCTACCCGCTAACTTTCTCATGTTCTCAGGTAACTCAGGGTTAGACATAAAATCGTTTAACTCTTTTGGATTAACGTTAAACTCTTTAGCCATAGCTTCTACCTGTTCAAATGGTAGTGAATTGCTTACAGCGTCAATTTCATTTCCTAACTCATCTGCTTGTGCATTAATAAGGTTAACTAATTCTTCTTTGTTTTCACTGTACCTATTCATATTAAAGTGTGGTGTAGGTACTACTACTCTTTCGTTCTTGTTGTTTACATAAGCTGTTCCATCTTTATTAGTAGTGTTATAGTTTTCATCTCCCATGTCTTTTAATTTAGAAGGAAGAGGTTTATTTACATCTACTATTTCTTTCCTTACGATTTCTTCAGCTTCTTTAGTTGTAGCTTTAGAACCTATTAAATCTTTTAGTTGTATAGGTCTTGCTATAACATTAAATAATTCTTTACCAGTGACATCATTGACACCTAAGTTATGTAGTGTTTCCATGTTTTTTACTGCTGAGTTCTTAAAGGATTGTTTACCTAAGAACGCTCCACCAGCACCAAAGCCACCACCAAACACTGTACCAAAAGCACTGCTTATAAGTGTGTTTCTTAATGTTTGTTGTAAGTCTCTTTCATCTCTTAAACCTGTTTTCATCTCTATGCTTTGTAGCATGTGGTCGTGAGTATAGCCGTAACCAGCTCCTATTAAAGCTTCTATACCAGCACCATAACCTATAGCTTTTGTGTACATACCTTTTGTACCACGCTCTATAGATTCTTCTAGCATTTCTTTGCTAAGTTCTTTTAGTGCTTTATCTTTTAAAGCGTCTTTTATACTGGCATTTACTGCTGTTTTAGCTACTGCTCCACCAGCACCAAAGCCTACTAAGTTAACAGGGTCTAATACTAATGCACCACCAACATCTAACAGCCATGTACCAAAGCTTCTTGGGTCTTTATCATTGTCCCACCAAGATGGTAGTTTGTTATAAGTGTCTTGGATGTAACCAAACTGTTTATTTCTAAATTCATCTTTCTCTTCTTGTATACGGTCTAAATCGTTATACATTCCTACTGTGTTTAAGTTACCCCATGTTCTATCTTCATAGAAATATTCTAATAAATCAGCTTCATTCATTGACTCAAAGTCTTCATCAGGTGTAGTGTATGAATAATAGCTTCTTAATGTTTTATAGAATTTAGGGTCTTGTAAACGTTTTAAAGCTTCTTTAGAGTCTTGTGCTATACCAAAATCAATATCTGATTGTATCTCTTCTTCTTGTTGTTGCACTGTTGGTGCTTCAGGGTCAAGATTCCATTTAATAAATTCCACTATTTCTTACCTTCTTCTTTGTATTGATTTACTTGTTTAACTATTTCATCAAGAAACTGTTGAACAGCCATAGCGTCTTCCATATCTTTAAAGCCTAATGCTGAAGCTAGTTTTTGTAAATCAGCATTGTATAACTGTTGATTAGCAGTCTTAGTCATCTCCATTATAAGAGGTTCAATATCTGTAAAGTAATTTAATTTAAATGCAGTTTTAATAACGTTTTCAAAAGCGTCGGAACGTTCAGTGTCTGTGTAATCAAAACCTGAAGTGTCCCTATCATCAAACAGTCCCGAAAACCCAAAGCCTTCAGGGTCAGGTAAGTCTTTTGCTTCTATAATAAACTTCTTAATGTTATCAGTCACTACTTTTGCTGTTTCTCTAGATGTTGCCAGTTCAGGATTATTAATCCTTTCTAATTGAGCTTCTAGTTCATTTGCAGTTCGTTGTCCTTCTATTTGTTCCATAACTTCTTTAATAGGTTTGCCTCTTAAGCTTTCTTCTGAAGCTATAACATTACCTTCTCTGTCTGTTATGTCTAAATCAGTTTCATCCATGTTATATAACTTAGAAACAATAGGCTCTAGTTGAGACATAAACCCATCACGTTCTATATTGTTAGGCTGTCTACCGTTATTAGCTTGGAAATCATCTTCAAAATCTAAGATAGACTTTTCCATAAATCTTTGTGCATTTATCATTTGTGAAGTAGATTCAGATTTGTAATACCTTCTACCCATAGTATCTAATGCTCCATAACTAGATTTAACCATGTTTAGAGTATTGGTTATTCCTCGTTTATACATAGCATTATTTTCAAAGACAGGTGTATCTCCTTTATCTCTTAGCTCCACTCCTTTTTCATATGCTGTTACTAACTTATCCATAACAACATTGACAGGTAAATCATTGTCTTTAATTGCTTTCATTAATTCTTCTACAGAACCATATTGACCCGTTCTAGCTGAAATTTCTATGTTCTCATATTTCTCTGTGTTAAACACAGCGTTCTTTTGGTTGTCCATTAGTCTGTCAAAGACAGCTACTGATTGTGGGTGAATCTGAATTATCTTATTACGTACCTCATCTGCTTTACTAGGGTTTGTTATTCCTTCTCGGACTAAGTTTATAAGGCTTTCATCACGCTCTTTATTTTTCTTAAACTCATTGTTTCTAAATAAAGACTCTCTTCTTTGCATACCTTCTTTAAATAGTTTTATAGCCTCTAAATTAGATGAACCTATTAATGACCCTAATGGATTACCGCCTTTACCTTTACCTCTGTCTAACGTTAAGAGTTCTAAAGCTTTATCAACATCTTCTTCAGTGGTAGCTGTTTTAATCATTGTGTTAGCAGCATTTATAATAAGTTGGTTTTGTTCAGCAGCTTCAAATAAGTATGTTCTTTTTCCGTCTACATGTGGAAGTTCTACACTAAAGTTTCTAATCTTTTCTATTAAATCGTCTGAACCATTTACTAGCATTTCATTTACAATAAAGGATGTACCTTGTTCCATCTTTTTGTTTTGGTAGTATTCACCTCTCATCTTAGCGTCAGCTACTAGTGCTTTAGCTTTGTACTCATTAAAGGTAGAAGCGAAACCAGCTGTGTATCCTTTAGAAGCGTTAGAAAAGTCAGGTAAAAAGTCTTGGTAAAATTCTTCTAGAGTTTGTGGCTCTCTTGTTAACTCCCCATTTTCATTGTAAGTACCAAATGGATTGTAATTTTCCATCTCTCCTTCAATTTTAGTAATAGCTGCTGCTGCGGCAAATTTACCGTATTGTGTATTAACAGCTTCTTCAGCATAAAAGTTAGTAAGCTCAGGATGTACACCAGCCATAATTTCCTTTCTAATATCTTCTTCTGATTTACCAGCCGCATACAGCTCATTCATCTTAGTAGTAGCTGTTGTTTCAACATTTTGAATATAAGCTTGTCCATACTTTTGCATAGCTGGAGTAAACTGATTAGATAAGACGTTGACCACTTGTTGTAGTTCTGAGTTTTTACCTACAGTAGGTGCTCCAGCAAAACTTGCTCCGAGATATTTATTAGTTATTCTACTTTTATATGCCATGTTATACCTTTGGATTTGTACCTGTTATTGTCTCTGTCTCATTAGGGTTAAATGGAGAATCAGCTCCTATCCCATAGCCAGTTAAGAATTTACGTTTACTAGCGTCTTCACTTAGATAACCAGCACCAGCTGTTGCTATTTGTAAACCAAGTCCTAATGCAGATGGTTTTGAGACAGGTGGTATCTTGTTATAAGTTCTTTGTAAAGTTGCATAAGAATTAGTGGCTTGTGTTTGTGCTTTATACATATCAAAGTTAAACTCATTTAGAGTTTTAACCCATTGTAAATCTCTGTCTGCACCAAAGCTTCTCATAATTGCTATTGGATTTCCTAAATCCATGTTAAGGGCTTTGTGCTTATTTTGCCTATTAACTTGTGAAGCTTCAAAGTCTGATAACACTTTTTCTCTAGCTGCTAATCCTTTTTCTTTTTCTATCGCTTGTAAATCATTTAAATAAGCTATGTTAGCATTTGCTGCTGTAACTTTATTAGCTTGTTCCTGTGCTTCTGCTTGCTTTTTTTGAGCTTGATAGCCCATTACGGATTGAGCTATTTGCAGTACAGCCATTGCTTCAGGTACGCCACACATGTGTTATCTCCTTCATCATTAAATAAAATGGCATTTTAGCTTTGCCATATTGTTCTTCTCGTTCTATTGTATTAAATCCTAAATACCTAAGCCACTTAATAGACTTTTCATTTCTACAGTCTACGTAGTTGTATAGATATTTGTAACCTTTTCCCATTTCATCAACCCACTGGGGTGATTGTTTTATAAATTCTTTTTTATACTTAAATAATTCTTCACTAGATAATAACCAAGCTATACCATAGTCAGGTTCTATTGTTGGTACACTACCAAACATGCCTATAACATATTCTTCTTCTGTACCTATAACACTCCATGTTCTATGTCCTTTATATTCAAAAGGTGTCATAAGAGCCTCAACAGCTCCTACATTGTCTGACGCTTTGATTTCATCTAAGTCTGCTTGTCTAATTTTATCAGCAAGAAAAAGTACATCTGCTGAGATTGCCCGCCTCACATATGCCATTAAATTCTCCTAGAACGTCTATGGTAGTAACCTTCCACTTCAGCACTAGGAATAAACATAGGTAAGTGTGAGCTACTTTTTATATCTAATGTAAATAATGTATTTCTACTTTGTACAGGAACAATAATAGTACCTGACGAAATCGCTGGGTTATCAACAGTACCTGAAAAACCTACAACATAACCATTCATAGCTGTAGTATATGTGTCTCTATTCTCAGGTGTTACTTCTACTTGGAAGAATCCACTGTCCTCATAGTCAAATGATATAGTACGTATCTGATACCTACCTGAAGTAACAGCTATAGAACCTTGTCCTGAAGCTTCTCGTACGTACTGTGGTGACAGTGTATATTTAGATTCATAAGGTACACCCATAACTAAGTTAGTGTGGTTACCTTCTATTGTATATGTTGAACCTGTTGTATTTGTTGCTGTGTAATCAGCTCCTGTGCTAGCGTTTACAGCTATTAATCCTGTTTTAGCTCCATATGGGCTAGTGAATGTAGTCTTGTCTGTTGCTGAATCATAAGTTCCAGTCACAGATTTCTTCATATCTAGATATACATTAAAGCCTATGGTTGAGTCTGATAAATCTTGTAGGTCAATACGTAGTAACTTTGTGTCTGTTCCTTCAACAACAAATAGGTATACAAAACTTTGGTCTACCATACCACCTATTATCTTAGTATTATTAAACACCCACTTGGACCATGCAGTCTGTACTTTCTCTCCTCTATCAAAGAAGTATTTGTACATATACATTGTGTCAGCGTTGGTAGGTGATACAGCTGTTCCTGTAGTGTATGGTGCTGTTTGTGTATCAGCTGTATCTGAGCACAGCACTACTAAAGAATCCTCTGTTGTATTGCTTAATATCGAATAAGCGTTGTTAGGTATAAGTGTTTGTACCGCTACAGTAACATCTAGACCATCATTGGTTAGCGTGTCATTGTCTGAGTAGTACTCTCTTATAGCTGTATTTAAGTTACGTTTCTGTGCAAAGTATGCGTACCTACCTGATGAGATAGGTGTTACTTCATCATTGTGTGAAAATGTAGATACTTCATTCAACACCGCAGAGGTGGGGGTGATAGTCTCTGCGGCTGAAGCGAGTTTATACTGTGAAGTGTCGGAGAACAGTAGTAAAGTCTCGTTGAATGATATTGAATTTCTTAATACGTTAACAGTTGTACCTGAAGCTGCGACATCTATAACATCTGTATCTAATACTTGTGTTACTGTTGTCCCAAAGAAATTAAAGTAATCAGCATTACCTGATAATATTAAGTTCTCTCCAGCTAATATACCTAGTCTATTTTTATAGAATGTAAGGTTCTGTATTTTTTGTCCTACAAATGAAGGGTCAGGGTTTGTTGTATCATCTCCAGCGTCTCTAGCTGTATAGCTTTGCTGTGCAAAAGTAAATGTACCGTTATTGTTATTAATAAGAGCGTGCGGCATTGTAGAATTATCTAGCCCTGTACTTGTGTTAGGTGCTATACACTCTTCCCATACACCATTACCTGTATACTTAACATAGTAATCTGATGTAGTATCACCAGCGTCACCTGTTACTTTAATCTTATCATCTAACTTTGCATAATAAGGCAGCTTAGTAAAATCTTGTATCTCATCTTTAACAGCATACAGTTCACTATTACCAGCACCATCATGTGTCTCTACTGTGTAGTTAGCGTTTTGGTCTACTACATAACCACGTAGTGCAGACTGGTGTTCTGTAAATGTAAACTCAGCTGTAATTGCTGAATAGTTGCTTAAGCCTTGTGTAGTACTTAGTGTTGCCCCATTATCTGCTCTAACTAATTTAAACTCTATACTAGAAGAAGCATTCCAATAAGCACTGCCTGTACCATATCTAAAAATATCTATTAGTTTTGCTGTGTCTCTAAAATCTGTATCAGTACTAGCATTGCTTCCGTCAGGCATTTGTATAACAGCATTAATACCGTATGGTAAATCAGGATGGGTAAGATGTATTGCATACTCTCTACCAAAATTACTTACTTTAAACACTACATAAAAGTATTCTACTTTAGCTGCTGTAGTTGAACCACTTTGTGCTGGTGTTATAGATTTGTTAGATACAAAAGTATAGTCAGCAATGTTGACCATCTTAAGGTCAGCCTTAGGGTTAGTAGTTGCAAGATAAGATGTACCGTCAGGGTAGCTTACAGTCTTCTCATTACCTTGCAAGTCAAAGACTCTTACACCACCATTATAAAAAGCACAGATGTATTTATTGTTCTCGTCTCTTTGTATGTTCCATATCTTTGTAGTGTTAGGAAATACATTTGTACCATCTAGCGTAGCTATATATTCTGATGGTGGGCGTTTACCTAAGCCTTTGATTATATTGTTTTGACAATTAATCTGTTCTTCACCTTGATTAATACCACGTTGGGTAGGTGTTTGCTGGCTTACACCATTCAGAAAGTTAGGTATCGACTGAGAAACTACTGCCATTAATAAGTCCTTCTTGGTGGTCTATTGATTATTGAATATGTATTTGCGTCACCTTCTAGTATGTTTACATCCTCACTTCTAGAATCAGATTGCTTAAAGTTATTATAAGCTTCTTGTTCATCTACACTCATTAATTCAGATAAACCAGCGTCACCAATAAACCTAGCTGCAAAACGTCTAGCTGCTTTAACTGTAATATAGCGTCTAGCGTATTCAGGTAGTTGTTCAAATTGTTGTACTAATACAACATCTAATGGTGGGACAGTTGTAAAAATGTCAGTGTGGTTATCTAGGTCATACAGTTTACCGTCACGTATTACTACGTTCTTGTATCTGTGTGTTGCATGAGCGTCAGCTTGGACGCAGTTGGAAGGTAATGGAATCTTACTATCGTCGTCTATTGAGTAAGTTACATTGTATTCAGTGTTAAAGTTCCAGCCCTCACTTTGTACAGAGAGGCTAGTCTCATCAAGTATATTTATAGCGACAGATACATCTACGTTTGTTACGCCGCTAATAGAGTTAACAGGTGCTTCTCCAATAGCAGAGAGCATGGTGTTGATAGCTTGTAACTCAGTAGTTGGTGTTATTTGTGTTGCCATAATGTCCTCAAGAAAGAGGGGACAGCATAAGCCATCCCCTCAGGGTTAAGTATAAGAAACGATTAAGCTTCTTTAATACCTACAGCTGCCTCAGGACGAAGAACCCCGTGTCCCATAGCGTATTTAGCTACCATCAATGTACCTTGACGTCTTATGTCATATTCCATTTCAGTTGCTAAGTCCATGAGCTTAACAGTTCCCGCAGCTGAAGGATGGCAAACCAATGCAACATAGTTAGCTAAGTTAACTTGTTGTGGGTTAGAACCACCAGCTGTAGCAGAACCGCCATCAACGCCTGTGTTTGATGATAGGTCAGAAGCTACGAAATGTGGTGTTGGGACTAGCTCAATACCAGCTATCTTAACTACTTTACCTTCAGCAATAGAACCTTGACCGCTAAAGTCAACGTTAATAGCGTTAGTAGCGTTTGCTAATTTATAATACTCTTCAAGTCTGATGAAACATTTACGTCCTTCTTTAGGAACATAGTTTTCATCCATTGCTTTAGCAGCATTGAAGAGTTCATCAATCATAGCGTTAGCAGCTGTAGCAGCTGTAGCACTAGCGATTGAAGTGTTTGTTAACACAGTTCCTGAAGCGTAGCCTGAATCAGATACGTTTGCAGAACCTTGTGCTGCTTGACCGATTGTTTGTAGAACGTGCTTGTCTTTTTGGAAAGCCAATGCTCTACCGATTTCGGTTGAATAAGAACCTCTAACGTCGTAGTGGTTCTTAGCTTCCTCAATATTTGATAAGAATACTGAGCTAATGAGTAAGTCATTAATTGTAATGATTTTCTCGTTGTGGTTTACATCACTACCAGTGATTTCAGCACCAGCTGTGTGGTACTCAGCACCAATTCTACCCATTACTGGGAATTGAGCTGACTTACCTGAGCTGATTGTACGGACTGTTTCAGAACCTTGAGTAACTGAAGCTCGTTCAAAAGAAGTAAGAACCTCACCACTAAAGACTTTAAGAAACAGAGCGTCTTCTGTTCCACCAGCGTTGATTCTACCGACAGATACTGGACTAGCATTTGCCATAGTATAATCTCCTAGTTTAAAGTTTATCGTTGTGTTGAACGCCTCTAAGTCTCGTCATCAAGATTGTCTTCCGCAGAAGGTCAAGTTACTACTACTTGTTGGCAGCTGCCATCTAACGAGATAGCACAGCTTAAATCATTTACCGCCTTTGCCTTTCTTTTTTTTCTTGTAATTGCAAGCCATTATAAATTACTGTTAGCAAGTTTAGCTTGTACTTCAGCTTGGAACGCTGGGTCTTTGCTATACTCAGGTTTACTCATATCAGCTTGGACTTGAGCCCATGACTGATAACCCGCATTTGAAGTAGCACCCGCTTTACCAGCTACTAACTGTGGGTCACTACCATTAGCTGCTGTAAATCTAGCTTGTAAGCCAGTAACAGCTAACTTAATAGTTTCCATGTCCCCAGCATTTACTGCTTGGTTATATGCGTCTACTTCTGCTTCTGTTAGGTTTTGTTGAGCCCATGCTGTCATCTCAATATAAGCGTCATCTCCACCTACAAGGCTTTTAACCTCACTTTGTTGTTGTGTAGCAACAGCTTGTTGCCCCGCAATAAACTGGTCTACTGTTTCTTTTGGTATACCAGCTTTAGCTAGTGCTTCATATGATTGTTCAGCTAGCTCACCATTGTCAGCATACTCTTGAGTCAATGCTTCCATATTAAGACCAGCTGATTCAACAGCTTTGTCAGCTATTTCTAAATCATTTGTAGGCTCTGCCTTTGCTTCTTCTTTTGGTGCTTCTTCTTTAGGTTGTCCTAATTTAGATTCCAGCTCAGCATATGATTTAGCCATAGCCTCGACAGATTCAAACTTGTCAGGTAACCCCTCAGGTCTAGTAGATTCTACTTTCTCTTCTTGTGCTGGTGCTTCTGATGTTGTTTCAGTACCTGTCATCTGTACTTGTTCTACCATTTATTTTCTCCTTTATTGTGGTTTGGTCATGTTGTTAGCAACCTGTGGTACAGCACTTTGTGCTATATCCATCATTTGTTGTTGCTGCATTTGTTGCTGTTGAGCTTCTTGTTCTTGAGCTAGTTGTTCTTCACTCTTCATTAATCCCTCAGTGTCTATACCTAAGCTGGTAGCAACACGGGTAAGTAAGTCATTAGTATTTAATGCTTGTACTACTTCAGGACTAATCTGTGCAAGTTGTGCTATCTCTGCAACAAACTCTCTAAGTTTCTGTAAGTCATTACCACGTCCTAAGGCTTCTATACCTGTGATGATAGTAGGTGCTACAGAATCTTTTGGTAACGGTGGTATCTCATTTGCTTGAGACATACGTTTCATTAACACTTGTACTAGAGGTAGTTGAAACTCTTGAGATAGTAAAGAATAAATACCACCCATAGAGGTCTCTAGTTGTTCAGCCATATATCTTATCTCTTGTGCAGTAACACGCTCAGCGTCTCTTTGTATGGCTGTGTGTAATAAGAAAGCGTAAGACATACGTTCTTCTAAACGTCCTATGCTACGCTCTACTATTTGTAAATCGTATTGCTTTTCTGTTTGTAATACAGTTACATCATCTCTTTGTCCTGTAATGATGTCACCGTTTCTAGTCTGTGATAAATCTTTTTTACGTGTGACCGCATTAGGTCTAACCATAAAGACTACTTTACTTGCAGCTGCTGATGACTCTACTAATGATTGTGATAGTCCTTCTAGTGACTTAAGGTCTCCTAAAAATTCCTCTACATAACCACGTCCATAATCTTCACCATCTACTCTTACCATACGTAGTGCTTGGTAAGGCATGTTGTCTTTAGGGTATGTACCTACAGAAGCTGGAATCTTATAGCCCATAACTTCTTGACACACATAGAATTTACTATCAGGTAATCTGTATATATGTGTATATATTTCACAGTCCTCATCTTCTTTATAATCAGGATATTTACCTATAACTTGTAGGGTTTCTTCATCTAATGATGTAGCATTTACTTTCTCTTTTATAATTACTTCTAACAAGTTACCTTCTTCATCACGTCTGCATACATATTGTGTTATCCCATACACACGCATGTTGCCTTTCTTAGGTAGATATGTTAGTACATTACCACTTACAATTAAGTGTTTTAGTGCCTCGAATACAGATACTCTTATCGCTAAGTTTTCTATTTTCTTATGAATCTCACGCTCAATCTTACCTAGAGATTTTTCTACTTCAGACTGTAGTTCTTTGTTTTGCTCTAGTTCTTCTTTAGTTTTACCTGATAAAGACAGTCTAAAGAAAGGTGAGTTAGGTGGTAATAATAATAATAAGAGTTTAGAAGCTAGGTTGTTAACACCTCTTGCTCCTACAGATTGGAATGGGGTATAGATTTGCGAGCTCGACTCAAAGCCGTCGTTGGGTATAAGGGTTGGAATTGTAAGTTCGGAGCACTCACGGGCTCTATCGACATAATGTTGTTTATCTTGCTGTAGCTTCTCGTAGCGTTCTTTAGCAGTTTCTTTCATCATAATTAACTAATGTTTAATCCTGAACCTGAAGTAGGGATGGAAAGTCCTGAAGTTTGTAGAGCCTTTGTACCTTTACGTTTAACTTTTTTCTTTCTCTCTTCCTCTGTCAGTTTATCTTCAGCTACCTTAAGTGTAGGTGCTATCTCATCACCTGAAGGTGACGCAATAGGTGGAGCTGGAGCTGGTGCTGGTGGTGGAGTAGATACTCTTGGGCTACCTGAACACATATTATCTCCTATGTTTTATAAATTTCTAATCCTGTATTTTGTCCTTTGACTCTACGTTTTTGTGCTTCCATAGAAGCTATCTTATCTTTTCTGTCATCTTGATAAGCTTCTTCTTTTTCTATTGCTAACCTGTTCTTATCTTTTTCAGCATTTCTTCTGTCAGCATTACGCATGACTTGCCCCGCTGGGGTTGCGTCTTTGTACATTCTCTTGGCGTTCTTACCGCCAGCAAACATTAATCCACTACACATATCTATACTCTCTGTATTTCTAGACCAGTGCTAGACTTATCTAATGGGTTAGAGCCAACAGCTGTTTTAGATTTTTTATTATTTGATTGCTTATTATTAGATTTAATTTTCTTTAATGAAGGTGCTTGTGAGTTAGTATGTATTCTTAAAGCTTCATAAGTTTTTTCATCTTGAGTAGGTGGTACTTTAGAGACAGCTCCTTGTTCTTCAAGCATTTCTATACCACGACCCATTCCACACATTACTTATCTCTATCCTTTAGTTCATTAATAAAACGAACAACATCACGTTGTCCAGCCTTGAAGTATATGTCCTTCATTTCATCTGATAAGTCAGGTGACCTCTCAGGATACACAGTGTTTAACAATTTAATTAACTGTGGTACTGTGTTAGGTAAAGAAATTTCTTCTTCATCCCCTTCTATATCTTTTATTAACATATTTTATCCTTCTAAAACGGGTACTTTAAGCCCACAGTGTACCAGTTATTGTTCCTTTATTGTATTCGGTTGCTCTATTCTCAAAGAAGTTAGCATGTTCAACACCATTTAGTACCCAGTCTAACCACTCTAATGGATTATCTTTTACTTTGTAGTTGGGTTTTAATGATAGTTGTAACAGTCTACGGTCCGCAATGTACCTTATGTATTGCTTGACTTGCTTAGGCTCAAGCCCACGAATACCGCCTTGTTCAAATGCTAGGTCAATAAACTTATCCTCTAGCTCAACCATGTCTCTACACTGTTGGTAGATAGTGGCTTTGAAATCATCATTCCATACGTTAGGATTCTCTTTAATTAGTTCTTTGAATAACTTAATCATGTTCTCTACATGGTGTGACTCATCACGGATAGACCATGTAACTATCTGACACATGCCCTTCATACGACCAAAGCGTTGGAAGTTAAGTAACATAACAAATGAAGCGAACAGTTGTAGTCCTTCACCGAACGCAGAGAAACAAGCCATGTCTCTAGCTAGTCCTTCTACACCTTTACCTTTATCTTTAAACAGGTACTTGTGCTTATCAACCATCTCTTTGTATTCTTGAAATGCTTTGTATTCAGACTCAGGTAGACCTATGGTGTCATTAAGTAGTGAGTAGCTATGTGCATGGTTAGCTTCAGCCGCAGCAAAAGAAGTCAACATCATGCGTACCTCAGGTGCTTTAAACTTAGGCATGTATTTATCTAGGTATGCTTGTGCTATATCTATATCACCTTGTGTAAAGAATTTAAGTATCTGATTAATAAGATTCTTCTCAGGTTCAGTCAGCCTTTCGTTCCAGTCTCTTACATCTTCATGTAATGATACCTCTGACGGTAGCCAGTGCATTTTCTGTTGCATGTCATAGGCTTCAAACGCCCAGTCATACGTGAATGGTTTATAATATGTTCTTTCTTTGTTTAGCATTTATCCCTCGCAAGCTATACATTCCCCATCAGGAATTATTGTTCGTTCTATCTTTTGTGATACTAGTTCTGCTCTCTTGATTGCTTCCGAGCGACAGTAGTAAAGTGTCTTCAGTTTTCTTTTCCAAGCCAACATATGTATGTCATGTAACTCACGAATGTGTACATCAGCTGGAACAAATACATTAACAGATTGTCCCTGACAAATAAACTCTTGTCTGTCAGCAGCGTGCTCAATGACCCATTGCTGATTAATTTCTATGGCTGTCTTAAATGTATCTTTCTCATAATCAGACAGTCCTTTAAGTTCTAACACTGAGCCTCTGTTGGCTAGTATCTTTTTCCATGTCTTATCATCATTCATTCCTTTGCTTTCTAATAGTTTTTCTAGGTGTTTGTTCTTAACCAAGAATGAACCTGACATAGTCTTCTGTACATAAGCGTTAGCCCTGTAAGGTTCGATAGATGGTGAAGTAGTACCACAGATAATGGAGCTAGAAGCGTTAGGTGCAATAGCTAAGAGATGTGCGTTACGCATACCAGTGCCAGCCATGTCAGGTGCTTCACCTTTCTTAATAGCTAATCGTTTAGATTCTTGGACCGCTTGGTCTTTAATATGTTTAAACATCTGCATGTTCTTTGACTTAGCCAGTGCTGATTCAAATGGTATGCCGTGTGATTGTAAGTATGAATGAAATCCCATTGCACCCAACCCTAGACTACGTTCGTTTACAGCAGAAAACTTAGCCTTTTCTAAAGTGTCAGGTGCATTGTCGATAAAGTGTTGTAGTACGTTATCGAGGAAGTGGATTAAATCAGGTATAAACATCTTACATGTTTTCCATTCATCATACTTTTCTAAATTGACAGACGATAAACAACACACAGCTGTGCGGTCATCATCAGTTGGTAGGGTAATCTCTGTACATAAATTAGAATGATGTACTTTGAGACCTAATTCTTTTTGTGCTTCGGGTAACCCATCATTGACTGTGTCACTAAACATAATGTATGGCTCACCTGTGGCGACACGATTCTCAAGTATGCGTTGCCATAGCTCACGGGCTGAAACAGTCTTGACCACTTTGTTAGTGTGTGGGTCAATTAGATTCCATGAGTCATCATAGGTGGCTTCTTTGATACAGTTGTCTATAAGCTCCATGAAGTCATTAGATATGTTAATGCCGTGATGTAAATTCAGGCATTTCCTGTGTATGTCACCACCACTAGGCTTACGCATTTCTAGAAACTCTATAATTTCAGGATGGCTTACGTCCATGTAAGCGGCATAGCTGCCCCTTCTAGTCTTTCCTTGAGAGAAGGCTAACATCTCTGAGTCTACTACATGTAGAAAAGGTATTGACCCTGACGACTGAGACCCATTACTTGTACCAGTTCCATCTGAGCGAACGTGTCCCCAGTATCCACCAACCCCGCCACCGACAGAAGCCAGCCATGCGTTTTCAGTGTAGTGTCCAGTCAATCCCTCTCTACTATCAGGAACATAATTAAGGAAGCATGAAATAGGCAGTCCTCGTTCTGTTCCACCATTAGTTAATATAGGTGTTGCATACATGAACCACAGCTTAGATGAATAATTATATATACGTTCAGCCATCTCATCATTATCAGAGAACGCTTTGGCGGCTCTCATAAATGCGTCTTGCGGTGACGACTCAGTTGGTAATAAGTACCTATCATGTAAGGTAGTCTTACCAAACGAGGTCAATAGTTCATCTCTACTGTAATCCATATTTACTCCTATAATATGTTAAGGGGGTTAACGTGTGTGTTTTCTTTAATCAATATATCTATATACTGTCGGGCTTTCTTTAAATCCTCAAGCTTACCTTCCATGTCCTTGTGCTTGGTACGCCAGCGACATAGATACTTGATAACATTAGCCTCACAGTATGGTATCTCATTCTCGATAATAAACTGGATGGGTTGTATCTTATATCTTGAGTAATGCTTGGGATTGATTGCGTCTACTTCTACCTTCTTCTTGGTTGCCATAGTTTTACTTCTCCTTTTTTTCTATTGTAATCTCCTTTACGTAAGATACGGGCACACCTAGCTTGTTGCAAAGCTTCAGCCTCAGTGTATCCCTTCTTCTTATAGGTATATAATACTTTGTCCCACAGTTCTAAGATGGGTACATTAATATCATCCCCTAGTATCTTCTCAGCTGTCTTAATACCTATACTAGGACAGCCAGCATATCCATCTACTGCGTCACCAGTTAGGGACTGTATCATAAACCAGTAATCAGCTTCGGCTTGGGTTATCTTATTGACGGTAGTTCCATCAGCACATACTTTTGTAGGTATCTGTCTTAAGTCTTTATCAATAGAGACAATGACATTATCATAATCATAGTATGGGTCAGGTGTTGTAGCTAAGATACCTAAGACATCATCTGCCTCTAGGTTATCCCACATCACACCTTTGTGGTTTTCCATTATGTGCTTACGTAGTAACGGTAGTACTAATGGTTTACGTTTAGCTTTACGATTGTCTTTGTATGTTGGTAGTACATCCTTCCTAAAGTTAGTAGGGGATGTTAAACATATCCTGACTTTGTCTCCGTCTAAGTTTTGTTTGAGTGTCTTAATGGCTTCATCTACTAGACCACAGCACTTGTCCTCGTATGAGTGTAGTGTCCATAGTCCATCACCCCAGTTAACTGCTTCTTCATTTTGAAGAGCGACAGTATAAATAAGAATGTCACCATCAATAAGTAACTGCTTCTTAATGTGCAGTGGTTGTTTAGGTTGTCTGTTCAATGTGTTTCGCTCCAGTTGTCACCGACTTTGTATTCACCAGTCAGTGGTATTCTTAAATCAAAGTACTTGCCTGTTGCTTCGATAGCTTCGACAGCTTTCTTACCTATGATGTCCGCCCAGTCATTTCCACACTCTACTTGTATTTCATCATGTACCCACACCACTTGGTTAACATTCATGTACCCTTGTGTCCTTTTATTAAACTCAACCAACCAACGTTTGCATACTAATGCACCACCTGATTGTAGTAATGTATTCAATGCTGAATGTGCTGAGCGTACCTTAACGTTCCTACCATCTAGTCCTTTGATGTAACCTTTGGCAGCCGACGTTTGTACAGCTTCCATAAGTTTACTCAAGGCTGGTAGGTTGTTTAAGAATCTTTGTTTAACTAACTTAGCTTCCTTAACTGACTTACCAGTAACGTCAGCTATTTTGTTAACGCCACCACCATACAAGAAACAATAATAAAAACGTTTAGCTAAGTCTCTTGAGTCTAGACCAGCTAACTTCTGTGTCTCTGTGTGTATGTCACCATCAAGTACTACCTTAGTGTATGCCCCGTTGTCAAACTTAGCCATGTAGTGTGCTAACATTCTGACTTCCAGTGCTGATACATCTATGCCCACTAGCTTACGATTGTATGGTGTAGTAAATAATTCTCTACACTCTTTACCGTATGGTGCGTGAGCACTGGGTACTTGTGCTAAATTAGGGTAGGCATGGCTGGCTCTTGCAGTCACCGTTGAATTAGTGTTGCAAGTGCCGTGAAGTCTGCCAGCTTTAACAAGCTTCAACCATGCCTGATTCCCCGTAGCTAACTGTCCAATCCTTTTATCTAAAAGGAAATGTTCAGCGAGGAGTTTCGCTTCGGGAAAATCTAAACTATTTAATACTGCGTCATCTACCTTTGGTTTACCGTCAGATGTATACTCGTCAGGCTTCCAGCCATACTTTTCTATTAGTCTTTGTGATACGTGTTGTCTACTGGATGGATTAAATACTTCTTCAGTCTTCTTAATAAATGGTTGTCCCTTAACATACCCTCTAGTCTTGTTGTTAACTTTGGGTATGAATGTTGTCTCTTTAACAATAGGTGGGAATAATTCTTGTAACTCTTCTTCTATCTCTAAGCGTCTAGCTTCTAGTCTACCGTAGAGTTCTTTAGCTTTGTCTTCATCAAACATAAAACCAAATTGTTCTTGCTTAAATATAATCTTAGCAACGTCATGCTCTAGCTTCATAGCTTTATCAGAGTAACCCTTCTTCTCTATTGCTCTGTATAAACCAACGTTAACATGTACGTCTTGCTTACAGTACTCTAACATCTCAGGCGTAAACGTTTTCCAGTCAGTCTCTATGTGTGCTTTGTATGTACCGATACGGTGACCCCATGACTCAAGGCTGTGTCTGCCTATAAGTTTAGTTGGAAAATCTTTACCACGTTTAAAGTCTGCGTCTCTAATGTCAGGGAATAATAAACGAGTAGCAATGATGGTATCAAAGACATCACCTTTAGGTTTAAAGTCATATAACTTTTTCAATACAGGTAAATCAAACTTTAAAATGTTATGACCCACTAGTAAGGCTGCTTTTTCCATGCGGTGTATAGCTTCCTCTACTGGGACATCTATTAATTCATCTTTATCTAAATCATAAAGTACAATGCAATGTACCTTAGTACACTCATGTAAGAAACCATCAGTTTCTATATCAAATAAATATCTTCTCTTCATTTGTTAAAGTGTTCTCCTTTGCTCATTTGTTGTCTATATTCTTTTAAGTCACGCTTGAACCAAACCTTTTTAGTTTCAGGACAGACGTAAACTATTCTTACACCAAGCTTATTACCTAGTGCATTAGTAATACGTGAAGTGACCCAACCCTTTGGGTTGTAATATGCACATTTAAAATCAATGTAAATACATTCATGGGTCTTGCTATTAATAGCGACACAGTCAATAACACCTTGTGGTGCTACGTTGTCGAAGACCCAGTAACCTTGCTCAACCAGCCACGCCTTGCCGAACAGCTCAGCCCAGTGACCCTTATCTCTTTTCTTCATAATTTTATTTTAATTATTTTTTGTATTACACAAGTGGGAATAATAGTAGTGTTGCCAATATCTTTTATCTTACCATCACTATCAATGTTGAAGTCACTAGCTAGTCTAGTAACCTTGCTGTCTTTTTTAATTAACCATCCACTAGATATACATATAGGTAGCTCGTCTGTGATTAAGTCATCTTTATCACGCCACTCACTGTCTGACTCTATGTCATACCAGTAGACCATGACAAAGTCATGCTTCATTATATCTAGTTTAGGTAAGTATCTTTTCTTTTGCATTAGTGTACGGGGTGTTTGACCACCTCTATTTGTAGGGCTCTGTTGTCCCCCTCTTCTATGAGTTGGTCAAGAGCCATGTTTATTAAACCTTCCGCAATATCAGTACCAACAGGAATTTGAATAATATGATTAGTCTCCTCAGTCTCCTTAAGGGCTCTCATAATTATCTGTGTCCATTGTACTGATTTGTATTCCATGTTAGAAGTCGTCCTGTACATCTCCATCTGTCTCCGTTAAACATCCTGTTGCTAAGTCATAGTAAAGAGTACAAGCCTTGCCTGTCTCTCCACTAAACCTGTTCTTAAGAATATTTACTTGAGCCAAGTTCTTGTCTGACTGTAAATCTCTAGACATACTTATTATCATATCAGATAATTGTCCGATTGACGCAGACCCACGTAAACTATTCATTGATACTGCTACACCATCCTCATAACCTTTGTTACCTTCAGGTCTTTTAAGATGTGATACCAATATCAGTCCTATCCCTGTCTCTTCTACTAGAGTCCTAAGCTTTGATACTGTGTAATCTATAAGTTTACGCTCGTCACTTGTAGTCTCATCACCCACAGCTGACAATGCCATGTGTAAGTGGTCGAGTATTACAAAGTCAACGCCGCACCCTTTAGCTAAGTATCTAATCTTAGATAGTAAGTTGTCACTTGCAGTTGAACCAAAGTGATTATATAAATAAAATTTACCACTGCCTACGGTCTTGTCGAAGACAGTCTTAAGCTTCTTATCATCAACACCAGTACGGTCTAGATGTAATGGCTTACCTAATTCTATACCCATAATACCTAAGGCACTACGCTTGATAGATTCCTCAAGTGCTATGTAACCAACGCTGAAATTTTTTTTCAGTAAATGTAAGGCTACATGTCTACAGAAACTAGACTTACCTACACCACTACCAGCGGTGACAGTAACCAGTTCACCTTTACGTAGTCCATGTGTCTTGATGTTAAGACAGTCAAAAGGATACTCTACTGTAACGTAGTTGTCTTCCTTCCGTATGTCATCCCACAGGTCAGCCCCAGCTACAATGCCGTCGGGCTGATAAGCTTTGGCTGACCAAACGCAGTCGATTAACTCTTGTGCTTTACCAGCACACAGCATTTCGTTTGCGTCCTTCAAAGGCAACGAGCATATTTTTGCCTTGTTTGGTGAGAAGATTTTTGCACATTCAGTGGCAGCCTCTTTACCAGCTGTATCATTATCAAACATTAGAACAACAGAGTCGAAACCCTCAAGCCATTCTAACTCTTTAAGTAAATCACGCTTTGCCCCCTTAGCTCCAGTCTTAACTGATACTACAGGATACTTATTCTTATTTACTTTCGAGACAGAGAGAGCGTCAATCTCACCCTCTGTAACAATAACCATCTTACCTTTATCACGCCATAGGTGCTGACCAAATAACTGAGCGTCCTTAGCTTCACCTATCCACTGAAAACTTTTATCAGGGTAGCGTAGCTTCTGAGCTACTAGTTCATGGTCTTTGTTATAGAAATTAGCTATCTGCACTGGTCTCTTATGAGCTGTGCCTATCTGATAGTTAAACTTCTGTAACGTATCGACATCTAGTTTACGTTTGGCAAGAGAGGTGACTGTCCCACTGACAAAGTCAGCGTTGCTGTTGGTGGAAAGCTCGGGTGTTGTCATTGATTCTCCATTTGTATGATATCCACAACCAAAACAGTAACTGTGTCCGTCGCTATATACGGCAAGGTTATCCTTGCTACCACAGGATGGACATGGTGCATGGTGTAGAAATGTGCTGTCATTTGTATTCATGTCTAAAGGGGTACTTTAGTCGTAGGGTTTTCTGTCTTGTAATTTTTTATAAGCTTGGTCAATCAAGAAAGCTACCTCACCTGACCCACTTCTAAATGATTCTTTAGTAAGAGAGACTAGTTTTTGTTTTGTCTCATGTGTTACTACTACTTGAGTGTATTTCTGTTTTCTTTCTGCATTAACGTCTCTAAATTTTTTTTCCATTTTATTTCTCCATTTTATTTTAATAGTTCTTGTACATTAAATTCAGGCTCAGTTGTGTGGAAGATGTCCCTGTGTCCTATGATTTCTATAACGTCAGGAAACTCCATCTTCAAGTCATCTACTGTCCGCTTCAATGCTTTAAACTGGTCAAGTGTGTAGTTACATTCTGATGTACCGTCACCTTTGCCACCACCTATCAATACTATACCGATAGAATTTTTATTGGTGGGTTGATGTTTGTTTCGGTTCATTTCGTAATGTAAGAACGCACCAGCTGAGTCAATATCTCTACCGTCCTCTACTGTTCCATCTCTCTTTATTATTTTATGAAATCCACCTTCGAGTAAACCTTCCTTGCGTCCCTCTATGTCTATCTCTCTGCTACCCCAGTTTTCACTCGGTTTAGTATGAGAACAACAGACCACTATGTACTTGGTTTTTTTTCTTTGATTTCGCATAGCCATTCCTTTGGAATATGTTTAGTAGCATACTTGAAGCCATACTTTTCACACCACATACCATATGTAGTCTTACTCCGTTTGTTTATCTTGGCTTTAGCATTGCTGAATAAGAAACGTATATCCAATTCAGGATACTGTTCCTTAATTAGTTTCATTTTCTGTCTATCTGCTGTCGTAAACAATCCCTTCGTCTCAATGAATATGTTTTGCTCAGGAAGATAGAAGTCAGGTGTATAAGTATGTAGTTTCTCAGGTTTAGTGTACTTTAATTTAGTCTCTTCAAACTCATATAATATACTTTGACTTCTAAGTTCCCCAGCGATTCGTTCTTCAAGTCCTGACCTGAATCCGTAAACTAGTCCAACCTTTTTAGAAGTCAGAGGTTTCCGTTTCAGTCGTGCTCTCCATGTCATTGTTAACTTGTGTCTCCTGATGTTCGTAGCCATCTGTTTCATCAAACCCGAAGCCTTTGGCATTGCCGCCACCACCTTCTACAAGTTTAATTATTTGTACTGCTCTCAGTCTCATAGAAACACCAGCACCAACCATAGCTGTATAGTATGGGATAAGTTCAGCTGATACTTTTATCTCTGACCCTGACCATACGTTTACATCTTTCATTGGTGTACCTTTAGCGTCAAACAATGCAACCTTGTTAGGTATAATTGTTCCGTCCTTAGATACTATCTGTGCTTTACATTTGAATTTAAAGATAGTGTTACCAGTTGAATTACCAGCGTCATCTACCTCTTCAAAGTAAGGTGCGTCAGCTTGTTTAATCTTCTTGCCCTTAGCTTTTTCTTGAGCTAATTCTTTAGAAGTTTCTAAAGCTCGGTCAATGCGTTGCATTAACTCTCCAGCGTCCTCAGTCTTTAAGATGAGATTAGTTTTATAATGCCCATTCTCATCAAAGCGAGTATCAGGCTGTGTTAACCACGCATACTGACTAACGCCAATAGGTGTTACTACTTTTTCATTTTGTTGTGTTGCCATTTTATCTCCTTGATTATGGTTTTATTATCTTATATGGGTACTTTAAGCGAAGAAGAAATCACAGTCTTTTAACTGTTGAATATCTAAGTCACCCTTCTCTAGTTCTTCAGGTAACTCAGTGTGTAGTTCAACAGGTAACTGCGACTTAACATCTTCTTTAAACTCTTTAAGTACGTCCGTCTCTGTGAATGTCTGAATGAAGGCTTGCTTCAATGATACACTCAACATCTCAACGTCGGCTGCCGTAGTTCCGAAGCTGTCATGCACATTACAAAAGTTTCTTATGCCATTGTCATATGCAACATTAACAGTCCTCATCATAGCTGCCGAGTCTAATGAGTGTACAAAGTTAGGTGCAACCCCATTGCTCATCCTCAGCTTATCCGTCTTGTCAGTCTCATAGTTTACTCGAGGCTTGATAACCTCACCGAGTAACATGGTCTTGACTCTCTTGGATTTCATTTCAGGATAGGATTGATAAACAGGGAAGCCGACAGGTGTTATCCAATGTATAGGTAGCTGCTCTTTAGATACCACCTTAGCTATCTGTTGAAGATAATCCATACCATGACGTGCTGATGTCAGGTTATCACCAATGCTGTCCCATATGACACCAGCTAAATAAATGGCTGGCTTGAACACGTCAGTGGTGAACGGATGTTCTTCTCCCTTATCCTTACGCTTGGTCAAGTCTTCGACAACAAAGTCAGTGCATGAGTATCTAGTAGACCCATAGCATATAGTCATAATGCTACGTTTAGTGGTGCTACGCTTTACTCCATACTCTAACCATGCGTGTGCATAAGGCTTGCCCTCAGCTTTGTCTTGTTTCAGTTTCTCTGTCACTGAGTCAGCGACAAGTTGGTATATGTCCTGTGGTGTATCACTAGGCACTACATTGACCAGCTTGCCAGCTGTCTCATCACGTAACATTAGCGAGTATAACTGTAACCCATTACAGCTACCGTCAATCGAGACAGGTAAGTGAGACACAAAGCCGTAGCCTGTGTCCTGAAACTCGACCCACTCTTTACACCAAGCGAGGAATTGAAATGGTGAGTCTGCCTCTTCCCATTCCCGATTGACAATAGGGTCTTGAACGATACGACGAAACATTTTCATGTTGTCATCATTCATGGACCAATCTGCCCTCTCTTCGAGGGTAATCTTATCATTGCCCCACACGTTAGCCCCGTGCACAGCTAACCAAAAACCACCTGAATTATCTTCAGTGATTTCTTTACCATGACTAAACTCAAGTAAAGCTTTAGCACCTGATATTCCCTGATAATTTAGGAACGCTGGTACGCAATAGGCTCTACCTCTGAAGTCTAATTGAAGAGGGAAGTAGATGTTCTCATAATCTTTAAA
>Ga0115012_10000244_pt1 | contig 31627 bp, 32 predicted proteins | sample TroAtlMetagenome_FD_88706 | JGI IMG/M metagenome (GOLD analysis project Ga0115012, IMG submission 88706) | Marine eukaryotic phytoplankton communities from Atlantic Ocean - Tropical Atlantic ANT10 Metagenome | ecosystem: Environmental > Aquatic > Marine > Oceanic | place: Tropical Atlantic...
CACTATAAAACCAGTAGGTGAACACACACTTTCTGTAGTGCTCTCTTTTATAAGCTCAAGTTCGGGTGAGACCACACTCACGCTCCCTAACGAGTGGGGAGATAGAAAAGACTTTTTCAAGCACATCAAAAACCTTACTGTTAAGGGTGAAAGCAACCCCTCCATCAGCAATGATGCCCTACCCTATAAAAAGCATGTTCATCATGTGCCAAACGAAAAGCTCACGCTTTCATATCAAATTGAACAAAGCTTCCCTGGAAAACCTATGAAGCCCCATGACTTTTTCGAGGCGGTCATACAAAAAGAGTATGCTCACTTTATTGGCATAAACGTACTCATAGTACCTGTGCTCGATACCCCAATTGCAGCAGATGGAACACGTGATGTTGTAGCTGACAAGGTTAAGAATCCCCCCCATTTTTAAATCTATCTACTATACTTACCTCTAACATAGGATAAAACGACTATTTGAGGGTATATATCGTGGCTATTAATAACCTAAGTGAAGCAGCGGCGATACTCAACATATCTACTGATGCAACAGAAGCTGAAGTAAGATCAGCTTACAGAAAAGCAAGCCTCAGAGAACATCCCGATAAAATACAACAAAATTTACCGAAAGATCTCTCAGATGAAGAAAAAGATGCTGCCATGACGAGAGCAAAAGAAACATTTCAAGACATTGGCAACGCAAAAGACCTTTTTGATGAGCACTTTGAGCAACAAAATGCGCAGCAATCACAGTCTGAACCAGAACCTGAACCAAAATACGATACTTACAGCGAAGCTAATCCTGACGAATATGATGATTTCTATGATGATGACTTTGAAGATACAACGTCCTATCAAGAACAAAAAAAAGATAACAGTAGCCCCAACCCTCGCGATCCTGAAAATTACTCTTTTGTAGATGAAACTGAGATACGAAATGTGTTCAATAATATGCTAGATAGAATTAGCTCTGCAAAAGCAGCTATGGCTGCCGCAACATTTTTCTACGAAATCACGATGCTAGAGAATACCGCTGAGTCGCAAGATATTCTTAACAATCAAATTGCAACAGACTCGAATGATAAGAGCATGACCTTCGATGATTTAATCAGTGAATATGAAAACTCTGAACATGGTAAAAACAGCCCACCATCCAAAGCAGAAGACGGCTCAGTGAATGTTAAGTTTGCTTCGGAAAAGGATGCGATTAAATTTATGTCTGATATGGCAGAAAAAGGTTACAGTTTTACTATGCAGGATGCCTCTGGCAATGCGCTCGCTTCTTCAGATGGTACGGGGCTCACGCGACCTGACGGCAGTTCTCTCAAAGACGCTGAGAGCTTCAAGAATGATGCAGAAGAGCAACAAAGACCGACTGCACCATAGCAGCAAAAGCCTTAAGACATACTCATCTTTGCTTGGGTTGACATGCTTTCAGTAAGTATTTTACATATCTCCTCTCGTGCCTCAAGGCTCACTTCACAACCTGCGCGATGCTCACTAAGTACTTCTAAAATGACATCAGCCATAGACTGCCTATCAGCTTGAGACGGCAATGAGGCGACCAGATCTATAGGTCGTGTATTGGATTTATCAAAAAGAAGTTGCTCTGCTAAAGCAAAGTAATCCATTGTTGTCACACCAGTTAACAGCCCTCTCACGCATTCAAGATGGTTACCACGTATCGCTGCATGTAATGCAATTTCTTTAGATGTTGGGCCTTGGCTTAAAATATTACTGTATCTTGATATGGCCAGAAAACTAGTACAATTTATAGCATTAAAATGCGCGGCATTTCTTAGTGCATAATTTAGATCTTCCTGGAAGTTTGGTTTAGACGACTCAACAGCTCGAATATACTGAATAAGTCCATGCTTATCATCTCGCTTAATATATTTAAGCATCTCCTTTCGTACATCTACGCGTGATACAGTTTCTTGATTACGTTTTTCAGCATTCTCAATGGCTTCAAGCCCCTCTCGCATCGCCGTCCTATAGCTCTCAAGCAGGCTTTTAACCTCTTTCAGATTCACATCAGGGTAAAAGCTTCAAAAAAGTGTCTGAAATGCTGCAAAAAAATAGCATCACACTTGCTATTGATGACTTTGGCATCAAGCAATCCTCCATGAACCGACTGGTTGAATACGACTTTCAGACGATTAAAATCGACAAGCACTTTATTGATAAACTTGTCACCAAGCAAAAGAAGCAAGCTTATGCGGTAATCCGTGCAGTGCTAAGTCTAGCACATGATCTTAATTTAACAGTCATTGCTGAAGGCGTTGAAAAGCCCTCCCAGCTTGCCTCACTGGAGGCTCTTGGTATCAAACTTATTCAAGGTTTTTTAATTTCTGAGCCAATGCCCATTCAAAAAGTAGCAAAGTTACTCAATAGCTGATAACTTCCGTAACCATGAAAAAATATGATGTAATTATTATAGGTGCTGGTGCCGCTGGGCTGATGTGCGCCATTGAAGCTGGTAAAAGAGGCCGACGTGTTTTGGTGCTTGATCACGCCAATAAAGTCGGCAAGAAAATACTGATGTCCGGTGGAGGGCGTTGTAATTTTACCAATTACCATATCGAGCCTGATTGTTATCAGTCCCACAACCCGCACTTTGTTAAGTCTGCCTTGAGTCGATATACCCAATGGGACTTTATCAAGCTCGTAGAGAAGCATAACGTCCCCTATTATGAGAAAACCCTTGGCCAACTCTTTTGTGTGAACAAATCTATTGATATCGTCAATATCTTGCTTAAAGAGTGTGAAGACGCAAGCGTAGATATTAAGCTTAAAGTTTCTGTTGAGAGTATTAAGCATCAGGATAATCAGTATCACTTAGCCACGACCATTGGCATGCTACACTGTGAAGCCTTAGTTATTGCTACAGGAGGTCTATCGATACCCACGATGGGCGCCACCCCATTTGCATATAAAATTGCAGAGCAATTTGGCTTACATGTTTGGCCCACGCGCGCAGGCCTTGTCCCCTTTACTTTGAACCCCGAACAAAAAACGCGTTTTTTGCCTTTGGTAGGCTCGAGTACCATGTGTACCGTAAACACAGCTGGTACAGCATTTAAAGAAGCCATACTATTTACCCACCGAGGCTTAAGTGGCCCCAGCATGCTGCAGATTTCTTCTTACTGGGATTTGAAGCAAGAGATTGAAATCAACCTACTTCCAGAACATGATTTATTAGATGAGCTACAGCACGCAAGAGACAATACCCCCAAAAAGCAAATCAGCTCAGTACTGCACCAATACCTGCCAAAGCGGATGATTGAAGTATTTATACCTGAAAAACTACGTATCATGAAGCTTGCAGATTGCAGTAACCAAACGCTTGAAAGCATAGTAAATGCCCTTCAGTACTGGCGTATAAAGCCTAATGGCACCGAGGGGTATAGAACAGCAGAAGTCACGATGGGCGGCGTAGATTGTCACGCACTATCGTCTAAGACCATGGAGGTTAATACTATCTCAGGGCTATATTTCATTGGAGAAGCTCTAGATGTAACTGGCTGGCTTGGCGGCTACAATTTTCAGTGGGCTTGGTCCTCAGGTTTTGCTGCCGGTCAAGTTGTTTAGTGACTTTTGCCATGACTCGAATATGTTTAACATCACCATTTGGCCAGCGCACTCTAAATAATGCATTAAATGGCGCCCCACCCTGTAGAGGAGTTAATTCTAGGCATGGCAATCCTTAATAAAGTATTCGTTCCATACCTAGATTATAGTATATATTTTATACTTTGAGTTTAAATTCTACGCCTTCCAAGACATCAACAGCAAACCACCATTTTGCATGGGGATATTGCTCACATTTCCTGTTGCTGTGACCGGATTTGTGCCACTGGTTGTAAGCGTTGCTGAGCCTGAGTAAATACCCTGATAAACCAGTGCGATATCAACGTGCTTAGATAAGTTTTTGCTCATACCTACTTGGACTTCGGGGCTGATTTGCGTTTTGGTATTCATGGTATCGCGATCAAAATGCATTTGACGATAGGCAAAGCCTACCTTGGCTAACAGGTTGCTATCTGCCATCCAATCCATTGCTTTTTGGCTGTAGGGTACATGATTCATCGTACTTTTCATGGACTCATGCATTTGTAATGGCATGCTTGCTGTGCCTAAGAGATCCCAGAAAGGTTTGATGATAGTTTGAACGGCAGGACCGCCTAAGTTATCTATCAAGGTTTGGGTTGCCTGTAAACGTGAGTCTAGGCCGGTTTGAGCTCCAAGCTCGATACCAAATGTTGTGGCGTGATTAAAAATACTATAATCAAATAAATCACGCTGAGCGGAAAGCCGCAGTACTGTCGTGTTTGGATCAACCATATCATTGTAGTTAACATAGCCTATGCCGGTACTGAAGTGCCATGGCATAACCTCTGCTGGCCCAACTGTGCCTGCAGTGGCATTAAGGCTACCGAATAAGCAAGCTGTGGTTATCAGCTTTTTCATTTATCCATCCCTAGTTAAGTTATATTATTATCCATTATAAACTTAGCATACTTCTCTTGACTGAGGCAATTACTTCGACCCACCCTTTATAAGCTTGCTCGTAGGATATACGTGCCTCATCTGGTACAAAAGTTTGACCTGAGGTCCAGTACAAAGCAACATCAGATAAGCTCTCAAGATAGCCACAACCCACGGCTGCGAGCATAGCTGCGCCAAATGCTGTGGTTTCAACTTCTTGAGGCCGCTTAACAACAATATTACAAGTAGACGCAAGATATTGCATAAACCAAGCATTTTGTGCCATCCCCCCATCTGCATGCAAAACATGCAGGGGTGTTGTGGTGTTGCTTTGAATACAACGAATAATATCATTGGTTTGATAAACCACGGTTTCCAATGCCGACCGTATGATATGAGCCGATGTAGAGTGTTGTGTGATGCCAGTAATAAGTGCGCCAGGTGGTGTCATCCAATGGGGCGCGCCAAGGCTTGTAAATGAAGGTAGAAAATAGACTCCATCGCTACTAGCAACGCTTTTGCTGATGCTTTCAGTTTCTGCGTAGTCAGTAAGAATGTTCAAGCCATTTTTCAACCACTTTAATATAGTACCAGCATGATAAATACTGCCTTCAATACCATAGTGTGTTTTTTCTTTGACTTGATACGCAACCGTGGTTAATAGATGCGGAGAACGCACTGGCTTCTCCCCAGTATTTAACAGTAAAAAAGCACCACTACCAAAGGTCGTTTTCATCATCCCTGACTCAATACAAGCCTGGCCGATTAAGCTTGATTGCTGATCACCGACCATGGCAGTAATGGGAATAGAAGCCCCAACAATACTTGGGTGAATATCACCAAAGACCGCATCATTCGACAAAGCTTTAGGTAAAACAGATATCGGAATATCAAATAAAGCTAATAAATTATCACTCCATTGACATGTCTCAATATCAAACAATAAAGTTCTAGATGCGTTGGTTACATCAGTGGCATGCACTTCACCTTGGGTTAAGCGCCAGAGCAAGTAAGCATCAATCGTACCAAAGGCTAGACGATTGCTCGCTGCTAAATCTTGAGCTTTCGGTACGTTTTTGAGTAACCACTGTAGTTTGCTTGCTGAAAAGTAAGCATTAGGGATAAGCCCTGTTTTACTTTGCATAAGCTCAAGCTCAGCGTCTGAAAATTGCTTAAATAATGATTCTGTACGCGTATCTTGCCAAGAAATGGCCGGGCCCAGACAATGATGCGTTTTCTTATCCCAGATAACGGTCGTTTCTCGCTGGTTGGTAATACCACAGGCTTTGATGTCAGCCACATTAACTTGAGACACAACCTCACGGAGTGCAAGACAAGTTTTTTCCCAAATCTCCTCGGGATCTTGCTCAACCCAACCAAGCTTTGGATAGGTTGTAGTCAATGCATGTTGGCTTTTAAAACACACGCGACCCTGCTCGTTATATAAAATAGCGCGTGTACTACTGGTACCCTCATCAAGCGCTAAGAAGTACATGTATCACCATCCACAACACAATACTCTTCAGAGTCAGTAACCTCGCGTGAAAGTTCTGGCGGTAATAGTGGCGTATATTGAACATCTCCAAAAACACTCAGTCCACGGTGCGGTTGTTGCCGGGGTGACGCAATCATAAGTTCTACAGTTGCAGAGATATCGTCACTTTCATCAATATGCTTTCTATTCCAAAGTACAGCTTGGTTGCTCAAGTTAAGCACAGAGTGATTTTTAGCTGTAAGCGCAAGAATGTCTTTTTTTAGCATATCCAGGTAAAAGTCACTGTCGGTCTGACACCTTAAATCAATCGTGTCAATCTCACCTAAGCTTTGCTCTATGGCTTGTCCACTGGCATCAAGCATACCAAAGCAATGTTTATCCAAATTGACATATATCATGCCTGGCTTCAGGCTTGGCGAATCTTGTGTTAAAACTAACTCATAACCTAAAACACCAGCAGTATAAGCTTTAGTGAGGGCATCACAAGTTTGTTTTGGATGATATGCTTTTGCTATACAGGCATGATTTTTTTTTACATCTATATACGCAAAGGGACGCTCGTTGAGCTTTAAAAATACCCCAATATACTCTATAGGCGCATTGCTTCTGGCAATGAGCTCGTAGTTTGTTTGCATGTCTTCACCCGATAGTAAATCACCTGCGAACTCCCTAAGTGCAACATCAAGCATATTTGGGCTTGGGTGTTTCGCTGCAAGTTGAAAATTGAGCTCGGCGCTTTTGCCATCAAGCAGGCCCTTTTCTTGTAGAAACTCCCATACACTTCTTAATGCAGGGTAATGATAGTACAGTGGTTTTTGTACAAAATAATTTAAAAATGAAGAACTGGCCCAAAATAGTGATGTATTCGAGTGTTTAAAAACCTCAGCATCAGGCATTTCACTCTCTATCAATCCACCGAGAAGCTCAGGTATAAGCAATAAACGGCACAAGATAGTGACGTTATTATAAAACTGTTTAATTTGATTTATTTCTGAAACGGTATCTCCAGCATAATCTTTCATACGACCTCATTACATATCATCTATACATATCAGGTCGTTTTATTCTATAGAGCAGATTTCTTAAGCTCAATGAAAATTACACTTTAGATTTAAGAAAAATCACAAGCCTGTATATTGGTGAAAGGAAGATACCCCATAACAACCACAGACAAAGTCGCAATCGCCATATTCACAAACGACATGGCACTTGATGCCGTCGCCCTATCAGATATGGCATTAAAAGGTGCCAATCAGATTAATCACAAGCCCGGCCCGAAGCGCCGCCAGACGGCCGAAACGATTCGCAAGCACATAACCAACCAGAAAAATAGAAATTACCCATTCCAATGCACCGTGGCTAAGCGTAAAGGCTTACTCGATATTGGGATTTATCGAACCTTTTTTTGAATCTGGTTCTTCTTGTTTTGCCTCATCCTCGGGGCTGAAAAGAGTATCGACACCTCGTTTCGAGCCACTCGATGTTGTTGAACTTAATGAGTTTGGAGGTGATGTAAACATACTAGAAGATGTATCTACACTAATTGCAGGCGCGGCTGAACTAGAAGCGCTGCTTCGGTTGCTTGGAACAGTATAAGCTGTAATATTTTTAAAACCCCATTCAAAGATAAACTGACTATACACATTTCGATTGCTTGCGGCTTTATAAGAGTAAGTACCATCGTCTTTATAAATTCTTCTTAAGCCAAATGGGTTATATATTTGATTGTCAGCAATGAGTGTATCTAATTCTTGTAAAACATTCTTATTTAGATCATCTTGCTCTAAGAAATACTTGATCTTGGAGATAACAGTATTGATTTTACCGATGATATAATAGTGATGCCCAGCATCATATGAATAAGCTTCGAAGTGCTGAAAATCACTATCAGCTCTTCTTTTTAGGTTGATTAGGTCTAAAACTAAGCAGTCCCAACGCTCTTCATTCGTTGCTACCTTATCAAAATCTTCCGCTTTGTAGCGCGAGCCATCAGGCCGTGTTGCATATTTATGGTTCCTACCATGGTATTCATGGGGATCTCTGGGTACGACGGTGCCACCTGGCGATTGCAGCTTATCTTTATATGGCTTAGAAGCTGGCTGGCGATAATAGTGTGTGTGTGTAAGGCCAATCGGAGTACCATCAGTTGCTTTTAATGGTGATGGCCCATCAAACACAGGTTTTGCTTTCTCTGGTGTCGTTGGCATAATCATACTCTCAACAAATAAAAATAAACCATATGATTATACATTAATCAGTTAGTAATTTAAAGTGGCACTATCTTTGGTTCTATTTCGCGGCACCGTGGGTATTTGAGATAAAGGCGAGTCATTTACATCATCGCCATAAAAACTATGTGACTTTAGTATAGAGCGCGTAGTAGTAAAAGGCTCTGTAAGTTCTCTTAGGGACGACTGTAGGCTTTCAAGCTTCGCTTCAAAATCTTCAATCGTAAGTTTTGCAGCTTCGCTTTTAAGATTTGCTTTATAACTGGATAAAGCTTTTTCGTGCCTATCATCTACATGCTCGTGTTTTTCCTGAGCGGGCTTATCAGGCTGTTTCTCTTCTGCTTTGTGCTCTATAGCTAATAGCTTTTCTCGCCCTGCTCGCAAGGCTTGTAGCCTTTGGCTTTGTAGTTCAGGACGATACATTTTTCTCTTCCACTCATTAAAATGGATTCGCTTTACTTGACCTAAAGCACTGTTTCGGAAAAGTTCAATATCTTCTTTTGTTGCTTCTTCTTGTTCGGTTTTTTCATGAATTAATGCTCGAAGCTTATCATAACGCTCTTTGAGGCTTTTTACCTTCCTGGCATTCACATCTCGACCTTGTTGACTTAAAGCTCTCAGATCAAACAGCTGCTTTGCAATGGCGTCTAGTGGGCGCTCAAACTTATTAAGCTCACCAATTTTATGCTTTTGCTTTTCTAAACTCTCTTCACTATAGCGAAGCGCCATATCAAGAATAATCCTGACAGGAGATTTTTCAGTAACATCACTTAATACTTTATCCATCGTTTGTTCTAATTTTCTTTTATTCCTCCATTCGCGCTCTATCGGGTCGAGCCATGCCGACCATTTGGCTGTGCTAGATGGCATCGTCCATGAGTCTATCGTCGGATTCATATTTCGCTCGGCGTTTTCCTCTAGCTGCTTTTTTGTATTGTAAGCTGCAGTGTGTGCGTATCTAAAACATTTACAGGCTTCATCTATGCTCCTTTGTAAGGCTGGTGTTGTTCTTGCTTTGATTCTTCTGATTCTTTCTAGTGCTTCCGTGGCATTGGTAATTTCAGTTGCAAGTGTAATATTAGAGTCATTACTAGATTTATCTGATGCTTTATCGCTTTCGTTATCATCAGAAATATGGCTCATTCTTTCTGCTTTATTTAATAACACCTGATAACTCTTATCACGAGTAAACTTTTTACTGATACGTATTTTACTGATATCACCAAGTGAGCAATAGCTTTTATCCTGAGGTTTATCCTCTGTTCTAGGCTCATCTATCGCTTTGGGATCTACTAAGAGCAATGAGTCATCATCAGCGACATCTACCTGCTCCTCTGGATAAACTACTTCGTTTTTTTGCACTTTGTCAACGAGCCAGAGATTCATCATCGTTAGGAACTCAACTTCCCACAAGCTCTCACTGTCATCAGAATCACTTGGCATTCTATCGCTTATCTCTGTGAGAATGTCTTTCATTTTTTCTTTTAGTTGCTCGCGCTTTAGGTTGATTAAATATGGGGTATGCTTTAAGTTCTCAAAAAAAGCGTACATACTTTGCTCAATTTCATCTTCAGATGTTGGGAGCAGTTGGTCGCTTTTGAGTTTATCGAGCAGTGCATTTATCCGCTCAGAAGTACTACTTAAAGTGATTGAGGCCACACTTATGTTACTATCATCCAAGATATCTACAGCTTGAGTCTTGCTCTCATGGTTAGGGCTTGGTCTGAAGTGACTTGTGCTTAATGATGTAAGGCTGTCTTTAAGAGCATTGATACTGTCTTTTGCATCTTCAATTTCACTCACTTCAACAGCAGCTTTTCTCTCTAAAAGGTAAATCAGATTGATGTCTTCTGTGATTTGTCTTTGTATAAACTCAGTCGCCAATCTTATTTTTCGGGTATAAATAAGTGCTTCTCCCAAGTTTGTATGATGCTTCACAGCTTTTACTCGTCGCAGCAGCTTTTCATAGGTTACCGCTGCGTAGTGCCCATTTAATTTTTTGGTAGAGCGATTCAATTGCTGTACTTTACTGTTAAGCACTTCTAGCGCAATTTGTAATTGCTGATTTGAAGCTAAACTTCGGGGCTTATCGCTTTGCTCTTGCATTAACTTAGATATATTTTGTCTTATGCTCGTAACATTAGCTTGCATGCGCACACGCCTATAAAAATCATTAGCTTCATGATTGCTCTTGGGGCTCGACACATCACTACCAAGCGTAATGGTGCCTACTAAATCAAGACTCCTTTTTCTTGCTATAAGCGCCGCATTTTTATACTCAAGCAGTCTTGCTCTTGTACTATAACCAAACCAATGATGTCGCTCCATAAAGCCTGCATTCTCAGGTATCGAGTCCTTTTGTGCTTTGGCGCTCGATGCTTCCGCCTTTACCATATTGGCTCTGGATAAGATCGTACCTGCCTCTTGTTCATCTGCACCTGAAGCTGAGTCAAACTTACAGTTCTCATGGGTGTATGCTTCGCATATGATCTTATGGTTGAGCTCAACATCTTGCTCACACAAATCAATGATGCTTGCAAGTGTAATGTCATCCACCTCCTCTTCATTAAGCAACTCAAAAATATTATCTATAGTATCGTAAAGCTCTTCTTTTCTGTGCTTAACTTGAGATTTAAGTGAAGACTGTGGTGTTAGACTGCGCTCACTTTGTTCAGTAAAGCCCTGCTCTAGGTAGGTTTCGATATCTACGGCACTAGAAAACTCAAAAACCAACGCGTAGGCTTCGGCTATTTTCTGAGCCTCAGTTGCTTGCTCTAGATAAAACTGAATTTTGAAGCGAAGTTTAAGCACTTCTGCTTGTTGTTGTTCCTTTTCATTATGATAAAGTGAACCTCTTTGATTAAACGCAGCATCTTGTCCAAGCCTATCTAGAAGCAACTGAAAGTTTTTTTGACAAAACATATGCAAGCTAAACGCTACTTTTGCATGCGTCGAAATGGCGTGTGACGCTGCCAAAGCATGCTGGTGAATACGAGATTCTTTTAACGGCTCATCTCGTATGGTATTAAGACTTGAAATGCTGGACTCCAGAAGTGTTTCGGTAAGTGTGAAGTAGTCGTCTTGCGATGGGCCATAAGTATTTGCACATGCCATAAGGTCTTTCACTGCATGCGCCGCATTCTTAACTGTAGCAACCACTTCAAGTTGCTTTTTGGCACGGTCTTTTGCTCTTAGTGCAAGCCCAAGCATTTCACGCTCATTTCTCTGCACATTTTCTATCATCTTTACAACTGCTTCTCTTGCTTCATTGGCATCGAATGAATTGCTTGCTGCTTGCATCGCTTTAAATTGACTGTAGTTCTCTTTAGTAACAACTTCTTCTTCTTCTTCACTGGCACCGTGCATAGCCTTAAATATGGCTTGTGTTCTTAAGTGCCATCTAGCATCTCGACTACGCGTCCAGGGGCACTCTTCACGTTCATCTGGATAACGTATATCTTCATCCTTCGTTTCTTCATCTTCACACTTTTCTTCAGAGTCATTGTGATAGTTCGCTGTGTAATAGATATAATCTGGAAAAAGCCGTCGAAGTGCTGTAACACTGTCATCAGATAGCGTCTCCTCAAGGGTCGTCGCAAAACTCACACCTAAGTCTGAAGTGTTTTCGTTATGACCGAGTAAAATCATTGGATATTTTCTGGTGCCACTCACCCCTTCAAACTCTCGCTTGTTTTCCTTAAGCCCTGAAATTACAGTCAGATCTTTTGCTGTTAAAATGGGAGCATGGTTTAGTGCTCCAAGAATGGTATAGGTCTTGTATGGTACGATTTGCGTGGTTAATAAATCCACATGTGCCCCATGCCCTCCTAAAAGCGCTCGCACTGCAGGCCCATAGCGTGAAAGTAAAGACTCTGCTAGAGGATCGAGCTCAAGCGTTTTACGCGTACCCAACTTCAACGACATACGTAAATTTCTAAAATCAACATAAGGCCAGTCACGGTAACTGATAAAGTCTGATGCCGGAGGCACACAAGCATCAATCAACGCTTTGATTTCATTACCTTTATGCTCTTTGAGATTTTCTACAGCGAATGTATTCATCGATTTCAAAAAAAACTTTACAAGCTTAAAGTAGCCATTTTCGCCAGATGCAAGCCTAAAGATTAAAGGGCGATAACGTTTGGTTTGAATTTCCGCAACCCGCTCTGAAATAACATCATAGTCTTGTGAAGACATAAAGTGAAGAAACTCAGCCGTATGATATTCCTGTAGTACTTCTTTTTCTTGGCGACGTTCTTCAAAACCATTCATGGCTGTTGTTCCTGCCAGCTCTGCAGCTGAAATTGCGATATTAGCAGCAGAGTTTAGCCCCATAGGCGCGCCACCTGTGGCTGTTTTGGCAGCTTCCGCCATCGCCGTAAATTTAGCCTTTTGCTTTTGATGCTTTCTGGACAAAAAATTAAAATACTTGGTACGTTCTTTCGCCAATTTTCTTCTGACATCATGATCTGTCAATATAAACATGACGCCATCTTTAAGTTCAGACTTAAACTCAGCGCACTTATGAGCCATCATACGATTGAACTCTTTACGATCTTCTTCGGTCATACGGATGGGCATATTAAATCCTTTTAAATAAGCTCACCCGAGTCTAGAAAAAAATATCAATATGCTCAAACATCTTTACTCATGCCTAAGGTAAATTATATGGTTACACCCTGCTAAGAGAGTAAAGTCTTGAGCAAGTTAGGCGACTGTTATGATAACGCTGCTATGGAAAGTTGGAATCATAGCTTTAATGGTCGCTTAGTTAGGTGTCTGTTTTTTCGGGGCAAGATCACATTCTATAAATACGTATTGAGTAAGCTCAGTACTCACGCTCAACAGCGTACTTGGCAAGACCTATAAGTGCGCTTTTGTACTCTGAGTCTGGTAAGCAGTCTAGTGCTTCAATGGCCAGATTCATCTCTGTTGATGCAAGATCTAAGGTATACTCAATGGCTTTTGTTTCTTTGATGGCTTGTAACACATCGGGGAGAAACTCAAGCGTACCCTCTTCGAGGCTTGTTTTGATTTTTGAGCGTTGAGCTCTTGTGCCATGCTCAATCACATGAAGTAAGGGCAGCGTAACTTTTCCGGAGATTAAGTCATCGCCTTGGTTTTTACCGAGCGTTTCTGCATCTGATGAATAATCCAGTGCATCATCTGTCATTTGAAACGCATTGCCTAAATGTAAACCATACTTATACAGAGACTTTTGTGTGGCTTTATTCACAGGGCTGACCATTGTACCAACCATGGCAGAGGCAGCAAACAGTAAAGAGGTTTTACCTCGAATCACTTCGAAGTACTCGTCACGCGTGAGGGTCATGTGCTTGCGTTTAGAAAACTGTAAAATTTCACCACTTCCAATTTGTGGTGAAATACCTATCATCAGCTCAACAACATCAATACTTGCGACTTCGACCATCAGTTGGAGGGCCTGTGCAAAGAGATAATCCCCTACCAATACGCAGGCTTTACTACCCCAAATCTTATTTGCGCTTTTTTGACCACGGCGCAAAGAAGACTCGTCAACCACATCATCGTGTAACAGGGTCGCCGTATGAAAAAGTTCTATCATCGCAGCAAGCTTGATATGCGCTTTACCGTCATAAAGACATGCTTTACTTGCTAGAAGGGTTAATAAAGGACGAAGACGCTTACCACCACCTTTAACAATATGACTAGATAAGTCTTTGATAAGCTCAATCGGTGACTGTACCCTTTCTGTGATTAATGCATTGACCGCTTCAAAATCTTCACTCACCAACTCGTGTAAATGCGCAATATGCATTGAAAATCCGTCCTTTTAGGTAAGAAAAGATGATAAGCTGGGCATTGGGTGATGTCAACTTAACCTAGCTTTTGCGCGGCACTTCTGCATATACTTAATGACACACATGACACATACGTGATTTTTGAGGGATTAAATATGACGTTTGGTAAATTACATCCAGTTTCACTTGGGATTTGTGCGGGTTTGCTTGCAGCTATTGCAGCTTTTGGTGCCGGCCTTGCACTTTGGTTGTTTTATACCGGAAAGCCACTCGCAGCAATGATGGGAGCCATTTACTTTACGTACACACCCTCATTACTCATGAGCATGATAGGCGCTGGAGCTGCAGGTGTGGGCGCCTTCGTTGTTGCCTTCATCGGGGCTGAAATCTATAACCGCGTGCTTGAATATATACTTGATGATGAAGACACATTTTAACGCTCATCTGCATCCCACTCTAAAGGGTTATCAACCACCTTTGGAATGAATTTTGCAAGCGCTTCAAGTCGAGATTTTGACACCTTTTGATAGATTTCATTAAACCCTTCTTCAGTGTGAGCATAGTCTACCCATGAGGTCTGTAGAGCGCATAAAACGCGATAACCCATCTCTATATCTTCGGCAAGCAATAGGTCAATCGCCTTTTCAAATTCTGCATCTTGTGACGCTTTTTCCGTACTAAAACCAAGATAATGACTGAGCATGGTGTCGGCAATGTTCTTACATTTTTGGTACTTTTCAACTGGTGTCGTTTGCTTTTCGATTTGTTTTGCAATTTTTTGTGCCCATTTTGACCCAGACATTGCTTTGGGGGCATTAGGCTTTACATACTCTTCAGAAAATCGCTTAACTTTCTCTAGAATATGATAATCCTTAACAAAATCATCTACAGCTTTATTTTTAAAGCTTTCTTGACTGAATGTATTTTGCTCTTCTTCATGATTGTTATCTAATGCCGCAAAAGCCTGCATGCGCTGAAATGCATCTTGGAATGCGTCTTTAAATAATTGAGGAATAGGTAAAAAGCCATCAAAAACGCGGGTATCGGCGCTGATAGAAATAGGCACTACGGTTTTGGTCTCAAAGCTTTGGGTGGCTTGATTCCATACTTGTTTTTGCTCTAAAGAGAGCAACAGAACTTGTATGCCTATATTTTTGAATAACGGAGATACCGCTTGCGTATAACCATACTGACCGAGATCAGTAATATAAGCCCCAGATTTACCTGGCGCAGGGGGTGGATATAAATCGTGAGCATACTCATAGAGTAAATCATCAAACTGCTTTTTGACTTGAGGGTTTTCAAGTGCCACAGCCTCACGCTTTTGATAGCAATAGGCCATCATCTCCAAACCACGATGCATGCGTGCCATTAAAACTTGCAAAGCCATGTTATGGCAGTCTTTAAAGTAGATTGTGCCAGTATGTCCTTCGCAGCCAGGTACTTTTTCAGCAATGCATACAAAAGCTGATTCCTCGCGGTAGAGCTTATTGTGGCTTAAGTAATTTCTAAATGCGTCATGCTTTGCAAGAAGCTGACTGCATGATTGCACAAGTAATGGCGTTAACCATTCACTTGGGTAGCCTGCGTCAAAAAAACACCCCACATCCACATCAAATTGTGTGCTCATGGTGGGATTGCCAGGTGCATTGAGCTCTATCATCATCAGCTTTTGTGTCGGGCTCATCTCAATTTCATCTGTTTCTTTTTCTAGGGCTTGATGCATGTCTTCAGCATGCAGCATGCCTGCAGATTTAAGATTAGCAGCAATTTCTATGCCGAGTTCCCACTTTTGATTTGGCGTTATATTAATTTTATTGAGCTGGCGCAAGTGCTTCGCATAAAGCGCATCAATAAAAGAACTACTCCCCTTTGGGCCAAGTAAGGTTGTCATGGCTGCGATATATTTCGGTTGCATAAATACAGCCGTCAAGAAAAGTTTTTCAAGATTTTCAACCGTCTCCGCTAACTCATCTTTATCTGGCAAGCCAATTTCGGCGTATAAGTCGGCTTCTTCGACATGACGGTTTTCATCTTCTAGTATGGGGTCGAATATTTGTGAGGCAATTTTGGCCTTGGCACAAGCTTCAAACACCTCTTCAATCATGCCCTCTCCGACAATGTTGCTTACAACCAGACGGACTTGGTCAGACTTAATGTCTCTGATATAGGTACAAAATGCTTCGATATGCTCGTTGTACTTGGGAGGATACGCATAGGGCTCTGAAAGTAAATACACTGTTTTGGTAAATGCCATCGCATGAAAAATCTCATCCAGAAGCTGGAGTCGCATGCGCGCTTTTAAGTCTGGGTTTTTGAGTTTAGGCCCAAACTGTAAAGGCAGTTGAATGGCCGCTACTTCCAATTGAGCCATTAAAGAAAAAAGGTAAATGTAGAGTATTTTCTCATGCTTAAGTTCAAACGGCAGCCCATCTTGAAACATATCTGACATGCGGGCTCTAATGATGTCTTTTTCATCGTTTGATAAATCATTCCAGCCTTCGCGTATACGAGGCTCTGAGCCCCAAGTCGGTTTCAGCAGTGCAGCTAAATCATCCACAGTATATCCTTAAAGCACATTGAGGGGTTAATTAACCCTAAGATTAAAATTAGATTTTTCAATCAAAGCATATAAAACAGCGCTTACAAAGCCACCAATAACCGTGCCTACACCAGGTGCACGCAAACTCCCAAGTGTTGCACCAACACCAAGCACCAAGCTTATTTTGATGCTAAATGATAAATAGACCAAAACAACCTGCCATATATTCTCTCGGGTAATGGCTAAGCTGGGATCCCCTTTAAAAAAAGCCTTCATGCCCGTGATGCCACCTGAAATAATACCGCCAATGATTGCTCCGGTACACACACCAAAGAAAGCAAATAAAACAAGCTCCAAAGGCACGCCTACAAGCAACTGCATATGGGCATCAATGGTTAGGTTCCATGTTTCTGTCATGTATATACCGCAGAACCCGCCAAATATGCCACCGGCAAGCATACCAGGCGGCGTACCAACCACTAAGGCAACAAACAGTTGTGGGTTTTTAAACAACCGATCGTAATTAGGCTGAAATTGCATCGACAACACTTCCCTAATACGCAGCTTTGAGGTAGCAGCAGAGCTTTTCTTCTTTCGAGTTCTTTTGAATTTCATTGCTTAACCTATGGCATCCTTCACATCAACCTATACTACGCTGGAGCGCACAGCCCTTGCAAATGCTTCCATAACATTTTATAAAAGCTATACACATATTTATACTTTTTAACTTTGATGCTAAATACTCAGAAAAGAAGCTACACTGTATTACTGATGTGTATACTTGGCACCCCAGGCCTCACATTTATTGATAGCCCCTATTTTGCTAAGCACCTCTTTGATGGCAGACTTCTTGCTGACGCGCTAGTTATTATGGGTTATATCTGGGTATTACTGAACTCAGATAAAAAACTATTTAAACTGGCATTAATCATGCCTTTTGTTGGCTTATTCTATGAATGCTTTGGCTCTATTATCTTTGAAATCTATCATTACCGACTTGATAATATCCCGTTTTATATCCCAATTGGCCATGCTGTGGTATACACTGCAGTCTATGAACTGACTAAGCTACCTCTTATCTGGCAACATCATAAAGAAGTCAGTGATTTTTCCAACAAGCTTATTTTTGTCATATGTTTCGTCTCTTTACTTATGCACAATGACGTTGGTGGTTTTTTAGGATATTTGTTCTTCTTGGTGATTGTATCCTCCAGGAAAAAGCCTCTCTTTTATCAACTTATGTTTCTTTATACTTTTTATCTCGAGCTTTGTGGGACATCATTAAATACATGGAAATACTATGGCCTTATGGGTAATCACCCCTCTTGGCCTCATGTTGGTATTTTACCTTGTGGGATCTCAGGCATCTATATGGTGCTCGACATCACAGCAAACTCAGTCTATTTGCATCTTGCACGCTATAAACATACAAAATGGAAACTTAAAAAATCAAAAGAAGCCCAACCTTTATACTACAATAATTAAACTAAAAGAATAAGTTGGGATCGCATTGAGATAGGCCTTTAAAGATTTAAGGAAAGGTGCCCGTACCATCCAGACCGCGTATAAAAAGCACCTAGATAACCTTAAAGAAGATCAACAAAATAATGATGAGTCCCCACTAAAGGGGGAGTAGTTGCTTTTCATTTTCTAAGCCTCGTCATTGCTGTATAGGTTACCTCTTTCAAAAAACAAATAATTGGGAAATGCTTTATGTACTATTGCTTTGTAATCTATCGCACCTATGCGACTCACTAAACTGCCTGTTGCATGAAACCCCATGGCTTCATAAAATTTTTGTGCTGGCAGATTATTCTCTAAAGTTTTTACAAAATAGGGCATCATTTTTTTCTGTCGCAATTGTTGCAAAGCATGACACAAAAGTAATTTTCCAGCACCATATCTTTGATAATCAGTCAGTACATTAATAGCATATATCTCACCCTTACCATGTTCCGGATATTGAGAAACGCCAAAATCGCTCAGACATAGCCCACCCAACGACTTTACGTGAGTATAAGTCCATGACAACAGCGAGGTAGGGGCAACTGGCAAGTGATGGTTACTATTTGTCGTAGCTTTGAATTTCTTAGCCGCTTTTTTTAGGAAAGCATTCTCCTCCGATGCTCAAGATTTTACTCTCTTAGCAGGGTGTCAGACAAATCAGGGCAGGAACAATTTCCTAGCTTTTTAGGATTAATAATACTTAAATCTTGATTATTCTATATAATCCTACTAAATTAGTATTAAATAGGTTTTATAAGTATTTATACACATAAAGGATAACTTACTAGGATTTATTATGGCAAAAACCGTAAAAGCGATGCCAACGCCTGTGCTTAATCAACCTGTTACACCTGAGCTATTAGGGCAAGCCATCAAGGCCCGGCGCACGCAAAGTAACTTAACCATTGAAGATGCCGCAGCCTTGTGTGGTATGGCCAAGCAGACCTTGATGCACATAGAACATGGACATGAAAATTGTAGGCTCAAAAACGTGTTGCAAGCATGTCACACGCTTGGGGTCAAACTACACATCGATACATGGGAGCAGCAAGGAGCCATTGATGACTGGCAGTGAGTATCAGCTATCGGTCTACCTAGGGCCACACCAAGTCGCGACATTATCACTTGTTGAAGAGCAGTTGCATATGCAATACAGCAGCGCTTGGATGGGTGATGGCTTTGCTTTATCCCCTCACCTCCCATTAAAAGCTAATATTCCTAATACCAATTTACATCGTTTTCTAAGAAACTTGTTTCCTGAAGGACCAGGGTTTGAAATATTGCTGTATAGCTTTCATTTAAGTCGAAGTAACACTTTCGGCATTATTCGAGCGCTGGGCCATGACATCCCTGGCGCATTGACCGTAAGGCCAGAGGCAGAACCCGCACCTAAAGAGGCCCAATTCCAACCCTTGTCAGAAGCAGACATTGAGGCACGACTTAATCAGCCAGAAACAAGCAATCTGATAGTTTGGGACGACAAACCCAGGCTTTCTGTTGCAGGGGTTCAAGATAAAATCAATGTTTGTGTCTTAAACAATCAACAGATTGGCTTTGGGGATGGTACCTTATGCTCAACGCACCTGCTCAAGTTTGAAAAGCAACCAAACTTAGTTTTAAACGAGTTTGTCTCGATGAAACTTGCAGCCTTTTGTGGGCTTCAGGTTGCAGAAGTTGATATCAAACACTTCGGAGCTCATCCAACGCTTCTGGTTAAGCGCTTCGATAGGCGTTTTGCATCTGAAACACAAATCGAACGCCGACACTTAATTGATGGCTGCCAAGCCTTAAATTTACCACCAGAGTATAAATATGAAAGAAACCTTGGCAATAACCGAGATGTAAAGCACATTGAAGATGGCGCGAGCCTACCAAAACTCTTTGAGTTCACAAACCAATGTGTTAACCCTGCCCTGGTCAAACAAAGTGTGCTCGATTGGGTTTTATTTAACTTAACCATATTCAACTATGATGCGCATGGCAAAAACATCAGCTTCTTTGTAGGCGCCAATGGCATCACCCTTACGCCATTCTATGACTTGGTCAACATTGAACTCTTCCCAGAGTTCGCAGATGATATGGCCATGAAAGTCGGTGACGAATACGACATGAAAGGTATTTACGCCTTTCAATTGATTAATTTTGCTAACGAGTGCAAGCTTCCTAAAAAATTAGTTATGAATCGCTTAACACGTTTGGTGAAGCATGTCTCACAATTCAACTGGTCTGATATGCAAAGCTATGCAAAAACAAATGCAGAATCAGAGCATCTCAAGCAATATCAGAAGCTTGTAACTGCAAGATGCAATCACTGGATTGAACAGGTTGGCTATATGGTGGATACTAGCCTATAACAGGTTTTTCCCCTATGATTCCCTAAGCTGCTAAAGTCTTAGATCCAGTCATGTTAGGACCTTCATTACTATGCGATGTTGAATAATCAGTATGACTTTGAAGACCAGGAAAGAATTGTCCCTTAATTGGTGCTCGTCGCATTCAGGCAGAACTGCGGGAAGCAGGACGCTTACACGATATTAAGACCATTTCAGATAGTATGAAGCGACAAAATTTAGTGCCGAAGGCGGCGCGAAAATTTAAGGTGACAACGGATAGTCATCACCCACTTCCTGTAGCACCTAATTTATTGCAGCAAGATTTTACAGCTTCATCAGCGAATCAAAAAGTTGAGTGTCCGTTTTTGATGGTGCAGATCATCTTAAAGCATGGGACTTTTGACGTACATGCTTAAGCTTTTAAGTTTATCACCATCATGCTTGTCAGAACTGGCGCGCCTATCAAGCTCAGCAATCATTGCAAGCTCTGTGGCCTGAAACTTCTCTATAAGTTTATTCCGCTGTTCAAGCAGGGCGTGAGCCCGATTCACCAACCCAACAAGCTCACCGGTATACACTTCTTTTTGACATGTCGCTTTGAAATCATTACTCAGAGCTGTAAAAGCTTGCTCCGTAGTCAGAATAAAGCCCTTAAGCGCTTGAAGACATAATACCGCTTCTGCAATTTGTACGGAGCTTCTTAATGCGGTATTGTTTAGGTGCTCATAGGCTTCTTCTGTCTTAGCCCCTATCAGTTCCACAGCATATTCAAATTCACTGATGTACTCCCTAATGGTGCGGTCGAATAATTTCATACTTCTAAAATCTTTAATGCTTGGTAAACAGCTGCTTAACTTCCGAATTATTAAATTCAAACTGTTGATGACAATACTCACATGTAACTTCAATAAAACGATTGTTTTTTAAAAGTTCTAGCGCCTCTTTCTCTCCAAGCACAGAAATAGCATCTAACATTTTTCTGCCATTACAGGGGCAGTAAAAACTTGCTGCAGATGGTTCAAAAAGCTGAATGGTTTCTTCATGAAAAAGCTTGGTTAGAAGCTTTTCATTGTCTTCATTTAGCAGCTCGTCTTCAGTCAGGGTGTCTGCCAAGACTTGAATATGCTCCCAATGCTCACTTACATCCTCTTTACCGGGTAATTTTTGTAACAAAAGCCCTGCGGCTTGTTGTGTTTTTTCATCGTATGCAAGCCAAAAACGCGTCTCTAACTGCTCTGATTGAGTAAAATAGCTTTCCAAAGCTTTGCTTATAGATTGGTGTTTAATTTCAACAATACTTTGATACTGACTACTGGGCTTGTACTTCTTAATGGTGATGACAAGGTGACCCTTTTCAAAGGCTTCTTTTAATTGGCCTGGTAAACTTTCTTCACCCCACCTTGAAGTCCCTCGCATTCTAAACTGATTATCACACTTGGCTACAAGCATTCTTAGTGGACCATCGCTTTGAAACTGTATGGTAAGGTCACCTTCATACTTTAATGTCGCTGACATAAGCGCCGAGGCACATAAAGTTTGACTTAAAAGCTCACGAATTTCTTCTGGGTAGGCTGATTGCTGCAATATGGTGCTTAACGTATCATCAAGCCTAATAAATTTTCCTCGAATTTGACTGTTTCCAAAAACAAATCTTTGTAGTGTATCTGACATATAAGCCTTTTTTACTAGGAACATCTTAACATCCGAACTGTAACATTATGGCTTGATTTGGGCAAACACTGTTTATGTTTATGCTGGTGAAGGCGTCAGCAACACATTCAATGCTCCTGAGGTGATTGCCAGCAGAATACCGGAATAAGAGGTACTTTAAGTACCAGAAAAAATACCTTTGAACTTCAAAAATATATAGTAACATAGAGGAAAAAATGTTTTCAGAAACTGATAATATGTAACATGGTAAGCCAAGAAAAGTGGAATAAATTAAATGCATGGATGCTTAAGCTTGACATCCAAGAATCGGAACTGATTGAAAAGTTCATTATTGGTAGCGGCAAAGGCGGACAAAATCTACATAAAACCGCCTCTACAGTTTACATAAAGCATATACCCTCAGGCATTGAGGTCAAATGCCAAGACACAAGATTTCGCGAAGACAACCGCTATTTTGCACGCCAGCGGCTCTGTGAAAAGCTGCATAACTCAATTTCAGATGAAAAAACCAAAGCACAACAAGCAATTGAAAAAATAAAGCGTCAGAAGAAGCGTCGCTCAAGACGCGCCAAGCAAAAGATGCTCGATAATAAAACCAAACAAGGCCAGTTAAAGAGACTTAGAAAAAAACCAGACCACCCTATATAATATAATTAACAATGGATGGATATCATAATTGAAAATTTGGATTGATGGTGATGCATGCCCAAAAGCAATCAAGCAAATATTATTTCGTGCAGCCACAAAACGAGAGGTGCCCTTACTTCTTGTTGCAAATCACCTTACGACCGTACCACCCTCACCCTTTATCAAGAAGGTTTTGGTGAAGTCAGGCTTTGATGCTGCTGATAATTATATTGTTGAACATGTAGAAAAAAACGATCTGGTCATCACTGCTGATATTATTCTAGCAGATCACATTATTGCTAAACATGCTTATGCCCTAAACCCAAGAGGCACACTCTATACAGATAAGAATATTAAACAAACACTAAGCACTAGAAATATCAATGAATCGCTTCGTAGCAGTGGGCAAATACAAGGCGGCCCCAATGCTTTAAATGCTAAAGACATTCAGGCCTTCTCAAATCATTTGGATAAAATGATTACTCAATTCAAGAAAATCAATGGTGTCTGACCCCATTGGTTTCATTTTGCACTTCTTCCTTTTCAACCTTCATTGCATCAATTGTTTGAATAAATTCTTCAAATGATAAGGGTTCTGGCTCTTCCTCGACTAGATAATTTGATTTTAGCCATTCAATAACGTTGTCATACTCTCGCTTATCGTCGTTTGTATTATCAAAGCCGAAATATTTCATGTACTTTTTTTGTTGCGTGCCTTGCTTACTAAGATCAATCAGCGTTCCACCTATGGATTTAATCTTTAAGATGTCATGCCAATTTTGTGTTATAAGCGAGAGTATATAGCTCTTTTCGACTGGCTTTCCAGCTTCGAAAAAGTCAGGGGTGCCCCCCATTTTCTTTGCACTATAATTTAATTTCATGTTACATCTCCGTTTTACTTATAGATTTCGGAGCGATAATATGCTTTACGTAAGCCAATTGCAAGCATTTATCTAACCATAGAGTTAACTGTTTGCCCATTAATTGCAAGTAATAAACACCCCAGCCCATAGCTTGTTAGCGCAACAATATTGTGCCTACCCTGATATGCGAGATACCTTAAGTTACTCTCATGATTTCATTGTTTTTGATATACTAATATTAGCAAACCATGAGTAATTGCACTTAAGTTAAAAATTCTTCTTTATTTTACAATATGTTACGGACTCAACTATGTTTCGAATATTTTTTCATATGGTTTGTTATTACATCGTGTGGTTTACCTGTATATTATCAGCGTCTCATCAATATTATTGGCTAGGATTGGTTACCTCTATTTTTTTTACATCTATACAGTATTTCATCCAGGTTAAAGCTAATCAGTCACGCCACCTATTGATATTAATAGGTTCGCTTACACTAACTGGGTTTGTGATTGATAGTATTTTTGCAAAGTATAACTTGCTGGTATTTCAGGCCAATCCGTTTTACAAAAACCTTTCTCCACCTTGGATGATAGCTCTTTGGTTAAATTTCAGCACAGTTTTATATGCATGCTTAAAAAAATATTTTTTGAAATACAAAATCTTAGCCTTTTTATCTTTATTTGGCTTCCCCTTAGCATATTATGTAGGCGTCAGCCTTGGAGCCGCCTCATTGCCAAATGGAAATATTGGTCTATTAATTATTGGCGTTACCTGGTCGATTGTACTTCCAGGTATATTGTATGCATATGAAAAATTACTAGATAATCAGAACAACATACCTAACTGAACTGGTCACACTGTTAAAGATTTAAACCAGCCGATAATTATATATCGAGATAAAGAAAAAAAGCATGAGACAAATTCACTATTGCATCCCTTTAACACAATAAAAAATGAGACTAATCAGTGTCTTCTTTTACAACAATATGCCTTGGTTAAAATGGATACCCTATACACCAATTTATAGCTTTTTATACTTAAGCTTTATTTAATAAAAATTAATTACTAAACTTAAGACTCACACTATCCGTTTAAGGTCTAATTTATTATGAAACCAACGACACCCAATGAGCACTCACCCAATGAGCGCATTGCATACATATATTCCATATCTGACCTCAGTCAATATATTGTTCAAATTCAATATCAGAAGGAATCATTTTTTATTGAAAAAAGTGGGGAACAAGAAACTTTTTTAAGTATGGACTTGGCAGTGGAAGCTGCAAAGTCAAAAGGGTGTAGTCACGGCTATGTTTGTCTTGAAAATACTTATAATGAGCTTGGTCCCATAGAGCCTGAGCAGCGATTTTCCTGTTCAAAAATATTTTAACGAGATTGTATTGAGCTGTAATAATCAATGCTCTGCTAAGTTCTTTTAGAAAAATTGCAATAAAAGTTTCATTAATGCAAGGGAGTCTACCAAGATGGAATTCAAAAAATTACCCCTATTACCTGCAATATTTACTTTATTTGGGAGCTGTCATTTAAGTCATGCTCAGTCTGTTACGGTCTATTACCCAAATTGGGCTACTTATAGTGCGAATTATCAACCAAGTGATATTCCTGTAGAGTATATTGATAAAATTATTTATGCTTTTGCACAAGTGGGTAATTGCGCGCCTCCCTATGCAACTACCTCTAATCCTACCCTATGCAACGCAAGCAACCCAGATATTGGCTACTTTAAAGGTATACAAGACTATAAATTATATTCAACAGATCCATACGCTGATTTTAATAAGATTCCAAATGATTATTACCACCCAGGCGATTGGGATGGCGGAAAAGGTATCATAGGCGAGGTATTATCAACTGGTAAACCAGTACTACTTTCTGTAGGGGGATGGTCGTTATCTGTTCCTTTATTTGAAGCAATGGATAACAATCATAGAGATGGTTTTGTGCAGTCCATCGTAAGTTTTTTTGAACAAGTAACGGCTGATACTGGTAAGAAATTTTCTGGAATTGACATAGACTGGGAGCCAAATGAAAACTCATGGAGTTTTGTAAATACATCTTCAGGTGTACAGCAATTACAATATTATCTAGATTTAATAAAAGCAATCAAAGCAGCATTACCTGAAGGACAAAACTTTGTTGGCATAGCTGCACCTGCAAGCCCTAGTGTCATTAATAATGTAAATACAGTATATCCTGGATTTTGGAAATCAATGTCAGAAGAAGTGAATATTATTAACGTCATGAGCTACGATTATCATGGTGTTTGGGATATAGGTCAGACTACTAACTTTAATGCAGCACTCTATTATGATCCAGCTCAACCTCAAAATACGACAGGCAGAGAAACATTTAATGCACAAGCGACTATTGATACTTATATAAGTGCTGGTGTTGCCCCTTCTAAGATGAATTTGGGCATCCCTGCTTATGGAAGAACCTATGCGGGTGTAAATGTGGGCGAAAGCAGTAAAAAGGGCTTGTATCAAGCATTTGATGGTGCTGCAAAAACGCCAAGCGGGAATGGGACGCTTCAATATACTGAAATCATGCAAAACGCCGGTGGCTTCATTTGGGAAATTACCCAAAACTATGATGCTGGACAAGCATCAGCATACGATAGTACCAATAAAGTATTTATTACCTTTGATAATCCAGCAAGTGTTATAAATAAAAGTATTTTTGCAAATAACAAAGGCCTTTATGGCGTCATGCTATGGGACATATCTGGGGACTATAAAGTTGGCGATATAAACTTCTCAACGGGCTCATTGGTAAAAGCGGCTAAGGATAGTTTGAGTGCTCCTCCGTACCTGATATATACAAAAGAATAAAGAGATCCGCTACACTGAGGCCCCTGCCCCATCTGGCCTAATATCTTTTTTAAGTACTTCTTCTATTTTGGTCTGAGTATTAAAAAGGCCAAAATGGCTGCTGCTTAATTCAGACGGCCTACCATCGCTTGAAGGGCATTTCAAATCTTCAATACTAGTAAAGCTAGGTCTCCTTTGCCTCGGCCTACTTTGAGGTATTTGACAAGCATCCTGGGTAAGAGGTTGATCAAAAATCGTATTTGTAAGTTTTTTATTTGGTGATTCATTAGCACTTTGGTTAAACTCAACTCCGTGCACTTTAAAATTCATCTCATCAGAGTATTGCTCATCCACCTGTTTATAAAATTTTCTTCTTACTTTGGGGTTGTAAGCCTGGTTGGCAACAGTCATCAAATTTTCTAGCCAGGAAATATTTATTTTAAGATAATATTTATCATTATCAATTATTAGTACATCTGAAGTAAGCCTCTTTAAGGGACTATCACTAGACTTTAAATAGTAAAATCCGTGCTTACAACGTATGTCTTCTTTTGGCACTTCATAATAGTACCCACCATCAATTTTTTGGTAAGACATATTACCAATACTTGCATTAAGAATATTGTCGGATGAATCAAGCTTTACTTGCAAAAACTCAGAACCTTCTGTACTTGAAAAATTAATTAAAAAAGAAGCAAAATAGTAAACCGGTGCCGTCGATGAAGCGCTCCATCGAGTACGTTCCTGTACTTCTTTAGGGGCATTAATAATTTTTTCAATCATACAATCACAAAATTAATCCAAATAATTGGTTATTCAAAGAATGATAAAATCTTCTTTTAACATCAAGCAGAACAAAATTAAAGACACAAATATTAACTCATATGGCAATTTTGCACAATTGCCAGTACTACCCTTGACACTAATACAAGCTAAAGATAGATTTTTATTATTCTAATGAGCAAATTCAATCATGCCCTAAAAGAAGATCCCTCTCAGTATGATGGGGTCATAGTTGTTTTTCATTTTCTACGATCCCTTACCTCCACATTCTTCCCGACCATTATATAACGAGTGCAAGCTCCCAAAAAAACCTGACGCTTTCGAGAGTGTAAGAGAAGTAAATACTTCTACCTATTAATATACCTGGATATCGTATTAATACCTTGAGGCAATGATGATTTGCTACAGGCTTATATTGACGCATCATTAATTTGTGCCGCAGCTAGCATTGCAGCAAAATGATGACCTCTGTTAGTGGGGTGTACAAGATCAAAAAACATGTATTTATCGCAGTTTGGTTTTACAGTCTTAACTAATTTTGAATGAGTGTATCGCTCAATAGCATAAGTTTCAGTGTAATCATTATCTTGAAAATCAATACACGGCTTCATGGTATAATCAAAGCCATACTTTTCTGGATTATCATAAGCATCTTTGAAAAATTGATAAATATCAAAATATACCCACTTTGTCATTGTTTCCGTTTCTTTCAAACGTTCTATTTTTTGCTTAAGCTTTTGATTATGTAAAACTGATATATCACTAATAGATTCATCAAGACTTATTTCACGAGAAAAAGGAGTTTTACCAAGATCTGGTACATTTCCAACCAAAATATTTTTTGCGCCAAGTTTTACAAGACGCATAGTTTCATCAGATATTTTTGCAATAATCCGATCAGTTACAAGCTCAGGATTTTCAAGTGCCACCTGAGGATTTGACATATAGTCATTACCGCCTATTAAGAAAATATATAGTGTATGAGGATCAATTTCATGCGTCATTTTTTGGTTAAGATAAAAATCCACTTGTGAAGACAGGGTAAGATTTGCTCCTTCAAGATAAATTACACCATCATCTACTGCCATGGCACCACCAAAAGCATAGTTCTCCAACTTTATTTTTTGGTTATTCTCTGCAAGTAATTCAGGCAGCCATTCAACCCAGACCTTACCGTTTGAAAAGCGCCCATGGAAGTATGGTGGTGACACAGGAAATTGTTTAGACATGACTTGGTATAAGTTTCCAGAGTCTGACAAGCTGTCCCCAAAAACAACAATGTTATTGTAAGGTGACGAGAATGCATTCGTAATACAGCAAAAAAACAGCACAACAAGACAGCACTTCACATATTTCATAACAGACCTATTTTAGATAAAAAAACGGCGAAAAAGGTAAAAATCATAAACACCATTGCCACCGCCCACCAGACCGGTTGTAACTGACCTCCTTCAAGTCTAAGCCAGGACGCGTAGGCTTCAAAATACATGTTTTTTGCAACAATACCAAGCCAAATATTATCTGTAATAACAAAAACTAAGAAAGCAATTATAAACAGTTTTAAGTGAGACATATTCCTTCCCTGCTGTCACTTATCGTAAGGTAATTTATTCTAAACCCACCATCTCAGTCAAGTATAAACATTATGATTTCAATATCTTAGATTAGGGAAGGCCTGTTTACAATTGAACATAGTTCATTGATTCATAGTTTCGATCCAAGTGCCTTTGAAGCGCACAAAAAGCATAGAAGAGCTACTTCCCTGGCTTTATTTAAAGGGACTATCGATAGGCAATGATTCTGAGGCACTATGGGCTCTTCTTGGAAGGAACGCTAAGGCGTTAAAAGCAGGTATAGCTTCTCAATAAAATGCAAGTAGTGAACTTATGGGTCGACTTATTACTTTTTATTTTTAGTTTTATTTTTCATTTTTTTGTTATCTTGATGGAACTCATAAATGGTACAAGAAATCCCTAATACTAATAGAATAAAAGTTGGCACAGCAACTTCAAAAATAATTCCAAGATTCATGCTGCTCATCCTTTTCTATTAAGAGAAATAAACCCTAATAACTTAAAATATGTGGCAAAACCAAGAATGCTTGGCACCCATATGGCAGTAAATATTCCCTCTATCTTTTGGCCTGCAAACCAAAGATAGGCAGAAACAAAAAATGAAATTAATACGGCAGCTATGATAAACAAATCCGATAACTTAAACATAAACGCTCCTTCATCACTTTGTTATATTTCCCAATATGCCCAAGCTGAAATCAGATAACAGATAATATTACATTGTGCCAAAAAACGAACAAGACTCTCACCCCAAAAAACGCCTTTAATTGGGACAACGCCTAAAATACCCATCGCAATGTATATCGATAAGATAAGGCCAAGAATTGCTGTAATAAAACCAATTTTCTTTTTCATTCAATTATACTACCAAAGCTGTAATATGATTCAATACCCCCTTCATTATGTTGGTGTAACCGCCATGAAAGCTATACCTAGGTATCTAAGTTATAATTTAAATATAGAATTGAATACACGTATAAAAATGATAGTGCTGCAACATACTAAAGCGGCTTTGAAACGGCCAAACAAATAATCTCTATAATAGGAAATAAAAATGATAAATAATATTGCAGTCATTGGAAGTGCTGGTGCAATTGGGTCTGCATTTACTCTTCATTTTTCTCAATATTACCCAAACGCTTCAATTCACGCTTTTTCACGAGATGGCTCAGCGGTTAATCACGAGAATGTTATATCTCATCTCATAGACTATGATAGTGAAGCCTCCATTGAGCAAGCAGCATTGCTTTCATCTAAAAAGGCACCACTGGATATGGTTATTGTTGCCACCGGAATATTGCATAATGACACACTTCAGCCTGAAAAATCGTTGAAAGATATGAGTGAGGAAAAATTCAATACATTATTTAAAGTAAATACTATTGTACCGGCATTAGTAGCAAAGCATTTTACGTCAAAACTTAATAAAAAACATCAGTCATTGTTTGCTGTTCTCTCTGCACGTGTTGGTAGTATTTCAGATAACCAACTAGGTGGCTGGTATGCATACCGAGCATCAAAAGCGGCCCTGAATATGATTATCAAAACTACAGCTATTGAAATTAAAAGACAAAATGAAAAAGCGGTCATTGTAGGGTTGCACCCAGGCACTGTAGATAGCAATTTATCTAAGCCTTTCCAAGCGAATGTACCCGAATCAAAGTTATTTACACCAGAATATTCAGTATCAAAAATGACTAATGTTCTAGAAGGGTTGAACTCAGACGATAGTGGTCGATGCTTCGCGTGGGATGGTACAGAGATTCACCCCTAAGCAAACTGTGATCTTGCCCCGAAAAAAACGGATAGCTTACTTAGTGACTTTTTGGCCTTTTCGTAAGATGTCAGCTGCTGCTCTGCCATACTATACCCGTGCTCAAGATGCTATCGACAACACACCTATCTAATATAAGTCAAATATAATTGCAACCCATTGGTATAGAAGTGTTGAGTTTTATAAGCCAAACTTGGATTCGAGCCAGAACCTGGGTTGAAAGAGTTTTTACCCCAATCGGAAAATTGATATCCGATGCCGCCGAATAGGTGGGTATTAATTATTTTTTGGAAGCCGGCTTCAAATGTATAAGCAAATGCATCGTAGAGACTACGATTCATAAAGGGTTGCATGGGCTCTTTTCCAGAAACAAGGGGGGTTGCGTAAAAATAATCAGTCCGATTGAAGCCAACACCGAGACTTGCACCAAGATAAGGTGCAACGGTTGTAGTCCATTGTTTATAGATCTTTCCTTTAATATTGATGTGAGTGTACATGGCGTCATATCGATAAGCGTAGTAATTTGAGTTGGGGTCTGAATCTTCCCATATATTCCCTGAGAATTTTATGAGATCAGTGAAAGCATATGAGACCCCAAGTTGCCCAAAATAATTCAACATTATATTGGATTGGTAACCGAAAAAAATCTCACTTGCAATCAAAGTTCTAGTATTACGGTTAGCAACATATGTATTGGTAACTGTTGGGAGAACAGAAATAGTCTGATCTTCGCCTGCGTTGGTCCAAACAGGCCCTGAACTAGCAGAAAAAAACCAATGTGAGGTCGTCTGCTCCTCTGCTCCAATATTGCCAGCTGATGCCGCGCTCGAAATGAAATTTAGAGATACTAATACAGCTAGGCATTGTTTTTTCACAACCATCATACCAGACCTACTTTTTTATTTTTTAAAGCAATCTAGCCGTAAAAGAAAATGCTGTCAATAGCCCCCTATTTTTAATTGTTCCTAAAAGGGAGATTTTATTAACTGGGATGTAAAACATGCACTCAAAACTTATAACTGGGGTACTCTAAGTATTTTCATTTTTGCGCAAGACAACTGAGATATCATAATTTAGTTGTACATTTTTTAATAATTCAATCTGTAGAGGTTGATTCAATATGCTGAATGATCTCTTC
>Ga0115012_10000245_pt1 | contig 31595 bp, 26 predicted proteins | sample TroAtlMetagenome_FD_88706 | JGI IMG/M metagenome (GOLD analysis project Ga0115012, IMG submission 88706) | Marine eukaryotic phytoplankton communities from Atlantic Ocean - Tropical Atlantic ANT10 Metagenome | ecosystem: Environmental > Aquatic > Marine > Oceanic | place: Tropical Atlantic...
GCTCTTTAAATTTTTTATTATCAAGACACAAGATTGAGGTTAATCCATTTGTTGGATACCTAGATAAATTTCAAGATTTTAAGGGAAATTTTGAGATTGATGAAATATTTACGGTCCCTATAAGCTTTCTAATGAATGATAAGAATATTATTTATAAAGAATTTAATAGAAAGGATTTAAAAGTATATATTCCAAGTTGGGTTTATAATGGGAATCGTATATGGGGATTAACGGCGATGATAGCAGCAGATTTTTTAAATATCTGTTTTGATGCCTCTATTAATACTGATTTAGATTTGATAAGAACTTACGATGAATATTGATTTAGGAAACAAGAAACTAAAGACAGATGGAGATAATTTTTGGATTGCTCCAAATGCAACCGTAATCGGAGATGTTCATCTAGCTAAAGATGCAAGCATTTGGTTTAACGCTGTTCTTAGAGGTGATAATGAACCTATATATGTAGGAGAAGGATCAAATGTGCAGGATGGTTCAATTATACATACTGATCCTGGGTTTTCTTGTTCAATAGGTAAAAATGTTACTGTCGGACATTTGGCAATGCTCCATGGCTGTTCAATTGGAGATGGAAGTTTAATTGGCATAGGTTCTGTTATTTTAAATGGAGCAAAAATTGGTAAAAATTGCATAATTGGCTCTAAAGCACTTATTACAGAGGGTATGGAAATTCCAGATGGCTCTATGGTTTTAGGTATCCCAGGAAAAATAAAGAAAACGCTAAATGAAGAAGAGCAGAGTCTTGTTCCTCTAGGAGCAGAACATTATATTGAGAATTATAAAAAATTTAAGAAATTGATGAGCCCAAATGAAAACTAGTGAAATAAGACAATCTTTCCTAGACTTTTTTAGCTCAAAAAAACATGAGGTAGTATCTTCAAGCTCTTTGGTGCCTGTGAATGATGAAACCCTTCTATTTACCAATGCTGGGATGGTTCAATTTAAAGATGTTTTTCTTGGAACTGAGAAAAAAAATTATACAAGGGCGACTACTTCTCAAAGATGTATTAGGGCTGGCGGCAAACACAATGATTTAGAGAATGTAGGTTACACCTTAAGGCATCACACATTCTTTGAAATGTTAGGCAACTTTAGCTTTGGAGACTATTTCAAAGAAGATGCAATTAAATTTGCCTGGGAATTTTTAACTGAAGTTCTTAAACTGGAAAAAGATAGATTGTGGATAACCGTCTATAAAGATGACGATGAGGCAGAAGAAATTTGGAAAAATGTAATTGGTATTGATCCTGTTAGGATTTCAAGATTGGGTGATGAAGATAATTTTTGGTCAATGGGCGACACAGGGCCGTGTGGACCATGTTCAGAAATATTTTATGATCATGGTGAAGGTATAGAGGGAACACCGCCTGGATCTGAGGGTGATGAAGGTGATAGATTTGTAGAAATATGGAACCTAGTTTTTATGCAATTTAATCGAGACGAAGCAGGAAATATGGAGCCACTTCCTAAGCCATCTGTAGATACAGGAATGGGTTTAGAAAGAATTGCTGCTGTAATGCAGGGCGTTAATTCAAACTATGAAACAGACGTCTTTAAAGATTTAATTCTTGCTTCTGAAAATTTACTAGGCAGTAAAAAAAATATATCTCATAAAGTTATCGCCGACCATATTCGATCTACGGTGGCTTTGATTGCTGATGGAATTTTGCCTGAAAATGAAGGAAGGGGCTATGTGTTAAGAAGGATTATGAGAAGAGGTATAAGGCATGGTTATAAAATTGGTGCTAAGAAACCATTTATGTTCAATTTAGTAAAAGATATGGTCAGACTCATGAAACCAGCATTCCCAGATTTAGAAGAAAAAGAAAAAGATATCACTAAATTAGTTGAAGCTGAAGAGGCTAAGTTTTTTGAAACTCTTGAAAAGGGAATAGAAATCCTTGATCAAGAAATCTCTAATATGAATGAAGGCACTATCTCTGGAGATATAGTTTTTAAGCTTCATGATACTTTCGGATTTCCTTTTGACTTGACTGCTGATATTGCAAGAGAAAGAAATTTATTGATAGATGAAGAAAGATTTAATGAATGCATGAATCAACAAAAAGAATCTTCAAAAGCATCTAGTAATTTCGTTTCTAAACTTCCTGCTGCTTCAGGGGTTCAAGAAACAGAGTTTCTTGGATATGAAAAATTAGAATCTGAATCTAAGATATTAGAGATTTGGAGAGATCAAGAAAGAGTAGATGAAGTTAATGATGAAGAAGAAATATTTTTAGCTTGTGATCATACTCCCTTTTATGCTGAAGCTGGTGGACAAATTGGCGACCAAGGAACATTTGCATCTAAGACAGCTGCTGGTAATATTTTAGATTGCAAAAAACAAGGAAAAGTATATCTTCATAAAGCAATAGTTAAAAAAGGAAATATCAAAAAAGGCGATGTAATAAAAATGACAGTAGAAAAAGAAAAAAGATCTGCAATCGCAATTCATCATTCAGCAACTCATCTTGTTCATGCTGCTCTTAGAGAGGTGTTGGGAGAGCATGTCCAGCAAAAAGGTTCGCTTGTAGACGAAAATAAGCTTCGATTTGATTTTTCTCATTCAAAACCACTAACCAAAGATGAGATTTCTAAAATAGAAGCAATAGTAAATAAAGAAGCTTTAAATAATTTAGAGGTTGAAACAGAATTAATGAAAATAGATGATGCTCTTAAATCAGGAGCAATGGCTCTATTTGGGGAGAAATATGACGACGATGTTAGAGTTCTTAAGATGGGCGAGAATTCTTTTTCTGTAGAATTATGTGGTGGTACTCATGTTGATAGAACTGGTGATATTGGTTTTTTTATTATCACTAATCAATCAAATGTAGCTTCTGGAATAAGAAGAATCGAAGGACAGGCTGGATTTCAATCAATTAAATATATAAATAATATGAGAGAGCTAAATACTTCTCTTCAATCCGCATTAAATGTTTCAACTGATGATATGTATGAAAAGATTCTTTCATTAATCGAAGAGAATAAAAGGCTCAAAAAAAGTCCTATTACTAAGAAATCCTCAAGATCATTAGTTTTATCAGAAGTTTATGATATTGACGATTGGAAATTAATTATCGAACAAGTTGATATTGAAAATACTAAAGATCTTAGAATCATAGTTGATGAGCATAAAAGTTCTAATAAAAAGGCATGCATAATAGTATTAAATGCTGTTAAGAATAAAGTTGCTTTTGTATGCGGAGTTACTAGCAATTTATCAGATTTTATTTCTGCAAAAGATATTGTTTCACATTTATCAGATTTAATTGACGGAAAAGGAGGCGGTAGATCTGATTTTGCTCAAGGCGCAGGTGAAACAGAAAATATTACAGATTTCGTGACTTCCATTGTAAATACAGTAAAATCGCTCGCTAAATAAAAAAAATACTATGTCAGATATTATTGTTCAAAAATTTGGAGGAACATCGGTTGGATCAGTTGAAAGGATTGATGCTGTTGCAGAGATAATAAAAAATGCCTCTATATCCAACCAAGTTATTGTAGTCGTATCTGCAATGGGTGGTGAGACAAATAAGTTAATTGAATTGTCTAAGCACTTCGGTGAGAATCCTAATAAAAGAGAATTTGATGCTTTGGTATCAACTGGAGAGACTGTAAGTTCTGCTCTTCTTGCAATGGCACTTCATTCTAAAGGTATAAAAGCTAAATCTTATTCTGCTTCGCAAATTTCTATGAAAACTACTGATTCATATTCAAAAGCTAAAATCTTAGATGTAAATGCAGATAAAATTCTTGAAGTTGTAAAAGATAATACCATTCCAATTATAACTGGTTTCCAGGGGGTTACTGAGGGTGGAGATGTCACAACCTTAGGAAGGGGTGGATCTGATACCACAGCTGTTGCAATAGCAGCTCAAGTAGGAGCAATGAGATGTGACATATACACAGATGTTGATGGTATCTATACAACAGACCCTAAAATTGTTTCGAATGCAAAAAAATTAGATTCTATTACAATGGAAGAAATGCTTGAACTTGCTGGACAGGGAGCAAAAGTTATACAAACGAGAGCTGTTGAGTTTGCTAATAAATATAATGTTCCAGTAAGAGTTTTATCAAGTTTTAATGATGGAAAAGGAACATTAATTTCTTTAAAGGATGAAAGTATGGAAAATGCATTAGTTTCAGGTATTGCTTTTCAAAAAGACCAAATTAAATTTACTTTACATGGAGTTGGAGATATTCCTGGAACTGCTTTTAAGATTTTGGGTCCAATTAGTGATGCTGAAATTGAAGTTGATGTAATTGTTCAAAATGTCAGTGTTGATGGAAAGACTGACTTCACCTTTACTGTTTCATCAGAAGATCAAGAAACAGTTATTAGGGTTCTAGAAAGTATAAAAAAAGAAGTAGATTACAGAGAATTAATTGTGGATTCAAATATTGCAAAAGTTTCTTTGGTAGGTGTAGGAATGAGATCACAGGCCGGTGTTGCAAGTAAAGCGTTTAAGGCGCTATCTGAAAACAATGTTAATATACAGATCATATGTACATCTGAAATTAAAATAACAATGGTAATAGATGAACAATTGATTGATAAGGCAGTATCAGTTCTTCATAAAGAGTTTGAATTAGAAAAATAAATGTTTGACCTGATTTTAAAGAATTGCAAAATTGTAAATGAAAATACCATATTTGAATCTGATATTGCTATTAAGAATTCTAGAATTGAATTAATTTCTAAAGAAATTTCTTCAGATACCAAAGAAATAATCGATGTTGAAGGTCGTTATGTAATACCTGGATTAATAGATGATCAGGTTCATTTTAGAGAGCCAGGATTAACGCATAAGGGTGATATTGCATCAGAATCAAAATCAGGACTCGCAGGTGGTGTAACAAGCTATTTTGAGATGCCTAATGTAAATCCTACCACCACAACAAATGAGAACTTAACTAAAAAATTTCAAATAGCTAGCACAAAGTCTCTATCAAATTACTCATTTCACCTTGGTGCAAGTAATACAAATATTGAGGAAATTAAAAAAGCAGATATTCATCAAGCTTCAGCGCTTAAAGTATTTATGGGGGCCTCAACTGGTGAAATGTTAGTAGATGACTTAGACGCACTTGATGATATTTTTAATTACTCTCCTTTAATAGTTGTAACTCATTGCGAAGATCAAAAAACAGTTAAGAAAAATGAACAAATATTTTTTGAAAAATATGGTGATGAAGTTTCAGCAGAACATCATCATTTAATTCGAGATGTTGAAAGTTGCTATTTATCAAGCTCATTGGCAGTAGATTTAGCCAAGAAGTATGATGCAGACTTGCATGTTTTCCATTTAACAACTCAAAAAGAAATGGATTTGTTTGCTGCTGGCGCAATTGATGGAAAAAAAATTACAGCAGAGGTCTGTGTCCATCATATGTATTTCAATCAGTCGTATTATTCCAAGTTAGGCAATCAAATAAAATGTAATCCATCTATTAAAGAAGAGTCAGATAGACAGGCTCTTATAAAATCTTTATTAGAAAATAAAATAGATATTATTGCCACTGATCATGCTCCACATACCTGGGATGAAAAGAGCATGCCATACCCACAAGCTCCTGCAGGATTACCTCTTGTTCAACATGGCCTTCAAATACTTATGGATTTTTATCATCAAGATATTCTTACCCTTGAAACGATTGTTGAAAAAACTAGCCATAACGTAGCAAAAAGATTCCAGGTTAAGGATAGAGGTTATATTAGAGAAGGATATTATGCTGATCTAGCTATTTTAGACTTAGATAGGCCTTATGAGGTCTCCAAAGATAATATTTTATATAAATGTGGTTGGTCGCCATTCGAAGGTCATAAATTCAATTCATCAATACATATGACAATTGTAAATGGAAACATCGCTTTTAAAGATGGATTAGTTAGCAACAATTTGCCTTTTGGAATGCAAATAGAATTCAATAGATAAATTAGTTATTTTTAAGCTGTCTTGGAGTTATAATCCTTTTTTTTAGACTAAATAGGAGAGTTGGCTGAGTGGTCGAAAGCGCCTCCCTGCTAAGGAGGTAACTGGGTAACTGGTTCGAGGGTTCGAATCCCTCACTCTCCGCCAGATTTATGTTTTAATGTATTATGAGCAACAAATCACTTAAAAGTTTTTTAAACGAATTTTCAATTGAAGTAACGCCAAGAGCAGTAGCAAAAATTGAAAATCTTTCTGATTTAATACCATCAGGAACCCTTATATATATTGCACATATTGAAGGCACTCCTATAGACGAAATGGTTAAAACTGCTAGAAAAATAAATGACCAAGGCTATACGACTATGCCTCATTTTCCTGCTCGAATTATAAAAGATAAAAATACTTTAAAAGATTGGATTTTAAAATACCAAAATGAAGCTAATGTTTATAATGCACTTTTACTAGGAGGTGGGGTGAATAAACCTTATGGTGAATATGATTCATCAATACAATTAATTGAATCAGAATTATTTGATTTAGCAGGATTTAAAAAACTATATATTGCTGGACATCCAGAGGGTAATAAAGATATTGATCCAGATGGATCAACTAAAAACGTTGATGAAGCATTGTCTTGGAAAAATAAATTTAAGGATAGAACTGATGCTGATATGGCAATAACCACTCAATTTTGTTTTGATTCTAAAACAGTAATTAATTGGGCAAACGATATTAAAGACAAAGGTATAGATATCCCAGTTCATATAGGCATTGCAGGACCTGCAAAACTTCAGACCTTATTGAAATATTCTTTAGAATGTGGGGTGGGTGCTTCTATCAAGATACTTCAAAAACGAGCTATGGATCTAAAAAAGTTATTACTCCCTTATAGACCAACATCAATTCTTACAGAGCTAGCTGAATATAAATCAGATAATCCAAATTTCAATATTGAAAAAGTTCATTTCTTTCCATTAGGCGGAGTAAAGCAAGTTACAAATTTTGTAAAAGAACTATAAATTTATTAAATATGTATCAAATATTTACATAAATATTTCATAACACTACTAAACTTCATGTAGTATATTCATTTTATAAACATAAACAGGGAGAAATTATGGATGTAATAGCAAGTGCAACTATGGAAGTTGCTTTGTGGGAAGTTTTCGCACAATCAAGAGGGGCTAATGCAACAGTATTCTTAGCTACCGTTATCGCAGTATGGGTTGCGGCTAGATTTTCTAGCGTGTCCATGGATAAAGGTGCCAATATGATGGCTAAAGTCCTTTGTACAGCTTTTGCTGTATCAGTGTTCTTATTCGGCTTAAATTTAGGCGGATGGGTTACAGGCACATATGAAGGTCATGCTCAAGCATTAGCTGCCCTAGATGCAGCAAATGGTGATGTTGCTATAGGCGCAGGATCACAAGCTTTTATTGACGGAATGAAAGAAGGTGGAAACATGATGGGAACGGTAGGAGCATGGTTATTTTATGTTTCTGGACTCTTAATCGCAGTATTACCACTTTGGATCAAAACTAGTGATTAATTAATAATCTATAAAAATAAACGCCTATCCTAAGTATAGGCGTTTTTTTTGCTCAAAATAATTCAGTTAACATACACCTCGCAGATCCACCCCCATATTTTTCTATAGTTGGAATATCGGAATGAATTATTTCTTTATAACTTGTAAGAAGTTTATTGATTTGTTCTTGATTTAATGCCTTGAAGGCTCTTGAGGACATGATTAGAAATAGGTCATCATCTTCATTTTTTGCTTCAATCGCATTTCCACAAAATTCTTCTATTTGTTCTGATGATAACTCTACAACTTCGTGATGTTTCCGAACCTTTTCTTTTACGTAGTCTATATGTTCCGATTTAATCACATCAAAACATATTCCAATAATATCAGTACCAACATACATTAAAACATCAGTATGATATATCGCAGATCCTGTATGGCTTTCTGTTTCAAATAAAACAAGTTCGTAATTATTATGTCTACACCATATTATCAACTGGACTGCATTGGTTCTTGGAGAAATTCCTGCATATACGATTCTGTTTACTCTATCAAATACCATACTGCTTGTTGATTCTAAAAAGATTTCCTTTTCTTCAAGATGGGACATATCATCAGTAAGATCATAGGTTTCCATTAGGTGTTCGATCATTGATAATTTTTTTTCTTTTCTTCTATTTGGGGCCATCATGCTAAATATTTGCATGGTTTTATCTTCAAATGTAATAAACCAATTTGGAAATATATGATCTGGACAATCTTTAGAGCCTTTAAGGCTAGTTACCTTAATTCCTTTTTCTTCGATTTTGTTTTTAAGTTTATGAAATTCTTCTAATGCTTTTTCAGCAATAATTTCTGGACTCTCATCGCTTGCTTTTTTTTGATAATGGTTTGTAAATGCAGTTTGCTCATTTACATAGAAAGATTCAGGTTCAATCATAAATAAATGTGAGGTTGATTGTTTCGACATACACTCCCTTGCTGATATTTACTATGCGGTTAAAATACACTTATGTCAGGAAGTTTACAAGACGAATATATAAAAAAAGAATCCCTTTTTGGTGCTCAAAATTATTCGCCCTTATCTGTAGTTCTTGAGCGTGGAGAGGGCGCCTATCTTTGGGATGTTGATGGGAATAAATATCTTGATATGGTTTCAGCATACTCTGCGGTAAGTCACGGACATTCTCATCCAGAGTTAGTTAATACCATAAAAGAGCAGGCAGAAAAGTTATCGATTACTTCAAGGGCATTTTACACCGAACCATTTGCAGATTTTCTAGAATCAATAACCAAGATTACTGGATATGAAAATGTTTTAACAATGAATACAGGTGCTGAGGCTGTTGAGACAGCTATAAAGGCTGCCCGTCGCTGGGGATATTTTACAAAAGGTATAAAGGAAAATAAGGCTGAAATAATTGTTGCTGATGGAAATTTTCATGGAAGAACTACGACTATTGTTGGATTCTCATCTGAAGATTCTTATAAAGATGGATTTGGGCCTTTTAGTGAAGGTTTTGTTACTGCCAAATTTTGTTGGTCTGGATGTAGCTTAGAAGAATCAATCAAGTCTTTTAAGAGTAAAATTAATAAGAATACATGCGCGATTTTAGTTGAACCCATTCAAGGTGAGGCTGGCATAAGAGTACCTGATAAAGGTTGGTTAAAGGAATTAAGAAAAATTTGTGATAGTGAAAATATTCTTCTTATTTTAGATGAGATTCAATCTGGATTAGGTAGGACTGGTAAATTATTTGCTTACGAACACGAAGACATCTTCCCAGATGGCTTAATTCTAGGAAAAGCATTAGGCGGGGCTATGATGCCTATTTCTGCCTTTTTAAGTTCAAAAGAAATTATGAGTCATTTTAATTCTGGCTCTCACGGCTCAACTTTTGGAGGCAATCCATTAGCTTCAAAAGTAGCAACCAAGGCTCTTGAACTTTTATATAAAGATTCTTTAATAGAAAATAGTAAAATTCTCGGTGATTATTTTATATCAGCCTTAAAATCAATTGATAATAAAATTATTAAAGAAGTAAGAGGCAAAGGTCTTTGGATTGGTATGGAGCTTAATAAATCTAAAATAAATGCAAAAGATCTATGTTTAATGTTGTTAAATGAAGGACTATTATGCAAGGAAACCCATAAAAGCGTTATAAGGTTCGCTCCACCCTTGATGATTTCAAAAGATCAGATTGATTGGGCTATTAACAAAATTATTAGAGTAATTAGCTCAATATAAATGAAAAGTAATTCGAATTTTACGAGTTTAGTTTGGAATGAAATTTATAAAATACCTTACGGCGAAACAAGATCATATAAAGAAATAGCTGAAGCAATTGGTAAACCTAAATCATATAGAGCCGTTGCCAATGCATGTGGAAAGAATCCGTTACCAATAATAAGACCGTGTCATAGAGTTATTTGTTCTGATGGAAGTGTAGGGGGTTACAGCTTATCGAGTGGAACTAAATTAAAAAAAATTCTACTGAAAATAGAGTCTTCTTAAAAATTTAATCAAAAAAAAAGGAGGTAAAAAACCTCCCTTTTATAAATAATTAAAAAATCTAAATTTTAGCTTTTGTTATGCTGCTAATGGATCTGCTCCATACTGATTTTCTACGTTTTCTCCTTTAGTAATATATATTTTTATTGCATACATAAAACCAAATAAGACTAAATAATTAGACTTACCACTAGCCATATCTGTTCTGTCTATGACAAAAGGTGCCAACGAAACAAAAAGCCACCAGCCAGATAGTCCAACATCATGAAATCTTCTTACAGTCATTGATAACAATGCAATTGCAAGCGCAAGAGACAAAAATGCCCCTACAAAAGGGATAAAACTTACAATTAGATTAAGAATTGTAATAACTAAATAAAACCACCAAAATTCTGATCTTGATGCTCTACCTTTAAAGTTAATTATATTTGTGAATCCGCTTGTTGTTGCTTCAATAATATTCATATATATCCTCCCAATAATTCGAATAAGGCTTTATTGTACACATAAATTTAAAGATTTAACGAAAAATTAACAATCTTTAGCCTTATTGAGGTTAACATTAACTCTCTAAAGCTTTAGAAATTTTCCAATTTAAAAATTCAAAATGGACTTTAATCTTTGAATCTCCATAAACCGATTTTGTGAATTTTTTTATATCAACTAAAGAAGAATAGATAGCTGCTCTAGAAATTTCATCATAATCATCGTCATCTAAGGCGCTTATTAGACTGTCTACATATTTTGATTGAAGATTCATTTTAAAAGTTGTTGGTATTTCACCCCGAACAAAAATTCCACTATAAAGATCACCAAGGACCTCGTCCGGTAGATAGGTATTACCATATTGTGAACTGTCTATTAATCTCATCATTACTGTAGGGTGAAGAATATGAGAAATAACTCTGCCTTGAATACCAAGGACTAAATCATGAAGTTGTGGGTCTTCATTTCCTCTTCTGCCAGGACTATAGGCTGCCCTTTTTTCACTTTGAAGATGTCTAAGAATATTCTCATCAAATATAAAAGCATTATTTGATAAAAGCTTATCTTTAATTAAATTCATGGCATCCTTTTGATCTTTATATGACACAGCTTCAAAAGGAGTCATATCAATTTCTCCATCATTCACTATTCTATTTGAGTAGACACCGCCGATTAGTCTAGACACCCCGTCAAGAAATCTTCCTTTTTCACTAGTAAGGCTATAAAAAACAGATCTGAATTCTGTTGAGGTTTCTCCATCGACAAGAAAAATATCTGGCAGCTCAGCAATTTTCTTATCGATAATATCAATTCTATCAGAGGTATAGGTAATAGGATCGTTGGACATATCACCCCTTAAGTTTCTTGGATCAATATTTACTCCAGGTGAAGACATTGCATCACCGTCTGTGCCAAAAATATATTCAGGCAGAGTAGATTTTGAAAGGATGTTTTCTCTTTGCACATCAGAAAGGTTTGGGGTATAACCAAATTCAATTGCCCAAATATCGTAAAATCCTGGTCCAGAAGGGAAGTAATTGCCTTGGGTAACACCTTCAGGAGCTAAATTAATTGGATCATAATCCATTACTGAACCAATATGATTATTTCCTGTTATAGAAACATCATGAACTTCTTTTGCATCATATATCCAACTAGATTTAAAGTTATGTCTTAAACCAAGAGTATGCCCGACCTCATGCATAGTTAGAGAAATTATCCATTGTTCTAAAGGATCATTATCTTCTGAGTATCCCCATAATTTTCGGTATGTATAACCTCTTTTAATAGCATTAAATTCTTGAACAATATCTGCAGCTATAATTTCACCAGTTCTTGGATTCGCAACGCTTGGCCCATATCCAGAATATCTTGGATCAGGAGTTGAAGCCCATCTTATAACGTTGTATCTTACATCGCCTGCATCCCAGTTAGCGTCATCAGGCTGTATCTTTGCAACAATTGCGTTTTTAAAACCTGCTTTCTCAAAAGCCTTATTCCACCCTTCAATACCTTTAACAACAAATGGACGTATTTCTTCTGGCGTAGAATTTTCTACCCAATACACTATTGGTTCAACTGGTTCAGATAACTCTGCTTCAGGATTTTTTTTAATAAGTCTCCACCTATTCATCAAGTCCCTCGCATTATTTGAATCATATGTAGATAAATCAGTTACTTTTTCTGAAAAATAACCAATTCTCTGATCGGCTATACGAGGTTCAAAATTATCATCAGGCATTTCTACAAACAAATGAAGGCCATCCACAAAGGTGTACCTTTTATCAGTAACAGCATCTATAGCTCTACCACCTTTAGGTTTTGGGTTAAAAAATCCATACCTTACTTTAAAAGAAGTATTCTTTTTATAATTTCTTACTTCATCTATAAATGTTTTTTCCTTATCAGGCCTTCCAAGTATAAGGTTGTAATATTCCATATATTCTGGAGGAATATTAGGGGTGATGCTTACCAACATCTCGCTTAAAAACATTTTATCTATATTGATAAGAAATTTTGAGTCTTCTTTTACAACAACCGGGAATCTTCCCACAAAAGCTTCAATAATATTCGTTAATTTTGATTGCGATATTTTATTTGATTGATCGTATATAAATTTGGTATTTTTTTTGTATAAACCAATATCTTCTTTAAATTCTCTAAATTCAAGTATAAATGCCTCTCCCATGTCACCACCGCTCGGACCTGCATCTGAAGGACCATTAAGAATGTAAGTAAAGTAAATAAATTCTTTATTAAGCTGATCCGTATTTAAAACAAGATAGTATTTATCTTTTTCTGTTTCATGCAAAATATTCATAAATCCATCCATGGAAGTAAATTTCCCATCCTCAATAAACTCATCTACAGTTTTATATTCTTTCTTTTTACCAGGCATTCCCTTAGGTTTTTTTGATGCTGAATCATCAGTTTTCTCTTCAGATGAGTTCACTTTTTCATCATTTGCAGATATATCGATTGAAAATGCATTCAAACCAATAAAAATTATTGTGAATAAGAATATATTTAACAGTTTAGATTTATTTTTCATTTGTATAGTCCTTTAAAAATAGCATGTAATTCTATCCTAGAAACAAGCTTACTGATAGTATATGTATATGAAAAATTCATATGCGTTAATTACAGGAGCATCTTCAGGAATAGGTTTAGAAATAGCTAAAAAACTAGCTGAGAGAGGATATAATTTAATTTTGACTGCTCGAAGAATTGAGTTGCTTCAATCGATTGCTAAAGAAATCACTGATAAAAATAATGTTCATGTTGATCTTATTTCAAAAGATTTAAGTAAATATGAAACCCCAAATGAAATTTTTGAATTTTGTGAATCTAAAAATTACCAAGTAGATTTATTAGTTAATAATGCTGGTTATGGAATTAAGACTCCCTTCCATGAAACAAGCATTGAGATAGAAGAGGACTTTATAAGGGTTTTGGGAACTTCAGTTATTATGCTAACGAAGCTTTTTATTCCTAAAATGCTTTCAAATGGAGGAGGCAAAATCATGATTATTTCCTCTGTTGCTTCATTTGCAGCTCCTTCTGCCATTCAGCCACTTTACGGCCCAATTAAAACTTTTATGAATCGGTTTAGTGATTCAATAAATATTAATTATAAGCATAAAGGAATAACATCAACCTCTGTTTGTCCTGGATTTACAACTACTGGTTTTCATTCTGCAAGTGGGGTTCAAGAAGAGATGGACAGGGTTCCTAAGTTTATGGTTTTTTCAGCAGAACGAATTGCAAAAGAGGCTATTGATGCAACTTTAGCAGGTAAAAGTCTTTGTGTCCCAACAAAAACATATAAGTTTTTAGTATTTATGTTAAAAAATATCCCGCAATCAATTTTAAGGCTTATTGGTACAGCTTTAGCTCCGGGAAGATACGATAGGAATTAATTTAAACCAAGGACTGTATCTGAAACAAAAGGGTTAGATGCTCTTTCTGCTTCAAATGTTGATACCGGGCCGTGGCCAGGTATAAAATCAATATCTTTTCCAAGTGGCCATAATTTATTTTTGACTGAATTTACAAGCTCATTAAAATTTCCACCAGGTAGATCCGTTCTGCCAATAGATCCATTAAATAAGACATCTCCAACTATAGCCAACTTATTTTCTTTGTTAAAAAATATAATATGTCCAGGTGTGTGTCCTGGACAAAAATAAACCTCTAAAGTTTCATTACCTATTTGAATAATATCGCCTTCATCAAGCCATTTATCGGGCTTGCAGTTTTTTGAAGGGAGCCCAAACATTTCACCTTGTCTCTGGAGCTCGTCTAGTAAGAATTTATCTGCTTTGTGCGGACCATAGATTTCTATATTAAGTATTTCAGATAACTCAGTCGCACCTCCAGCATGATCGATATGTCCATGTGTAAGAAGGACTCTGTCTGGTATTAGATTATTATCTTTAGAAATATTGAGTAAAAGCTCAATATCACCTCCTGGGTCAACAATCACGCATTTTTTAGTTTCAGAACAGAAAACTATTGATGCATTTTGTTGAAAAGGAGTGACCGGCTGGATTAATGTTTTTAACATAATTGATTTTAATTTTTTTTATGTATGCATAGTATATATAAAGAATAGCAATCATGTTCTTTTAAAAAATCCCCAAGCTATAAGATATATTTTAGGTTTAATTTTTAAAAAAATGCTATAGAATATGCTTTTTTAACATTACTGGAATATAAGAATGAGCAAAAAAGTATCTAAGGATGAAGCTTTAAAGGCTGTAAAAACTATTACTAAAGAAATTTCTGAGAGCTCCCTTGAGCAAGAAGCACTTGAAGCAGTTAGAACGCTTATACTTTGGGCTGGCGATGACCCAGAAAGGGAAGGTCTTATAGATACACCAAAAAGAGTTGTTAAAGCATATAAAGAATTTTTTTGTGGATATGACGAAAATCCTGAAGAAATTTTAAGCAGAACCTTCGAAGAAGTTGAAGGTTATGATGATGCAGTGATAGTAAGAAATATAAGAGTTGAATCACATTGTGAACATCATATGGTTCCAATTGTAGGAGTTGCACATATTGGTTATATTCCAAAAAAAAGAGTTGTTGGAATTAGTAAATTAGCTAGATTAGTTGATTTGTTTGGGAAAAGACTTCAAACACAGGAGACAATGACTGCACAAATTGCAGATACAATTGATAAAGTCCTTCAACCAAAGGGGGTAGCTGTTGTAATTGATGCCAATCATCAGTGTATGAGTACAAGAGGAGTCCATAAAACAGAGTCAAGCACCATTACATCGAGAATGTTGGGAACTTTTAGATCAGACAATAAAGCTAGAGAAGAATTTATTAGTCTTATTCAGTCTCCTAAAAAATATTAAATGAGTAGGTCTCTGGAATATTCCAGTATCAAACCAAAATCACAAATTATTCTTGCATCTGGCTCTGAGAGTAGAAAGTTAATGCTTGAAGAGGCTGGTATAGAGTTCAACGTCATTGTCTCAGACGCTGACGAAGATTCCTTAAAAAATAAAATATCAAATCTACCACATAGTGAGCAAGTTCTTCATTTAGCAAAAGCAAAAGCACAGAGCGTCAGCTTGCAAAATAAAGAAGCGGTTGTTATTGGAGGAGATCAAATGTGCGTGCTGAAAAACACTATTTTTAATAAGCCAGGAAATAAAGATAAAGCAATTGAAAATTTAAAATTATTATCTGGTGAAAAACATTTTCAAAATAGCGGAATATGCATATTTAGAAATAATAAGTGTTTGTGGGAATACAGTGAAACAGTTGAATTACAAATGCACAATCTATCAGATGAAGAAATTAAAAATTATGTTGAAATGGAAAATCCCATTAATGCTGCTGGGGCCTATAAATTTGAATCATTAGGATGTAATTTATTCTCTTCTGTAAATGGCTCTTCATATACTGTTAGAGGTATGCCGCTTATTCCTTTATTAAATGCATTGAGAGAATTACAAATAATTAGTTTAAAATAATTTAATGAGTAGTTTGAAGATATTTAATACTTTAAATAGTAAAAAGGAAGTATTTAATCCTATTGATAAAAATCACATCAAAATATATGCATGTGGACCTACTGTATATAATTTTGCTCATATTGGTAATGCTAGGATGGCTGTTGTTTTTGATACTTTTGTAAGGACTTTAAGAATTATTTATCCAAAAGTTACATATGTTTCAAATATTACAGACATAGATGACAAAATTATAGAGGCAGCAAAAGAGCAAAATACTGAAATATCTGAGATAACTCAAAAATATACTCAGATTTACAATGAAGATATGTCTATGCTGAATGTCTTAGAACCGGATATACAACCTAAAGCAACAGAATATATTCAAGAAATGATTGAATTAATTAAAGATTTAATCAATAAAGAATTTGCTTATGAAAAAAATGGACATGTTCTATTCCATGTTCCTGCTTATTCTATGTATGGAAAATTATCTAAAAGAAATAGAGAAGAGCAGATTGCAGGAAGTAGGGTTGAAATAGCGCCATTCAAAAAAGACCCATCTGATTTTGTATTATGGAAGCCTAGTGATGATACACAACCAGGCTGGGATTCTCCATGGGGCTTTGGAAGGCCAGGATGGCATACAGAATGTTCTGCAATGTCAGAAAAAACCTTAGGACTACCATTTGATATACATGGAGGTGGTAGAGATCTTATTTTTCCACATCATGAGAATGAAATTGCTCAAAGTTGTTGTTCAACAGCAAATATAGATGAACCAGATTCTTATGCAAAATATTGGATGCACAATGGCTTTGTAACTATTGAGGGTGAAAAAATGTCAAAATCTCTTGGCAATATTATTCTTGTTAGAGATTTAATCGAAGACCATCATGGTGAGGTAATTAGATTAGCTCTTTTATCATCTCATTATAGACAAGGCCTTGATTGGAATGAAAAAATAATTCATCAGGCCAAAAAATTACTTAATAAGATGTATGCGATACTTGATGATTTAAAAAATATTGATATTACCTTAAATGAGAATCTAAATAATAATGAGTCTATCGGAATATTATTAGATGATTTTAACACCCCAGGTTTAATTGCCGAACTTAATAAAATTTCTAAAGAATTTAATTCAGGAACTTCGGACAAGAATTTAATTAAGTCAAAGCTTTTATTAATTGGATCTGTTCTGGGAATCTTTGAAGATCAATCTTTTAATGAAATTTCAAATGAGATGAGAGAAAAAGTTAAGAAATTAATAGCTAAAAGAGATGGCGCAAAAAAAGATAAAAATTTTGATTTAGCGGATGAAATTCGAAATGAGCTAAATGAGCTTGGTATTGAAATAAAGGATTCTAGTGATGGCACTTCTTGGAACATAAAATCGTGACAACAAGCTCAATCTTAAATATCCCTGATAATTACTCAAACTTAGAAGAAACTCTCAAGGTTGCAGATGAAATTTTATCTGATGCTGTTGATAATTCTAAAACTCTATTTCATACATTAGTTGTATCTTCATTTAACGGTTCAAAAATCTCATCAAGAGTAATGGTTCTTAGAGAATTTGATATGAATAAAAGAATTATGCGATTTCATACCGACTATAGAGCACCTAAAATAGGACAATTATCTGATTATATATTTGCAACCGTTATTGGTTATGATCCAAATTTAAAAGTACAGATTAAATTGCACGGAAAAATTAATGTGAACTATCAAAATGAGATTACCCAAAAAGCATGGAAATCCTCTTCTAACAGGTCCAAGAAATGTTACTCAGTGAAAGGAGGATCTTCGCTAGAAATACAAAATCCTAATGAATACGATATTGTGGAATATGAAGTTGAAAGCGGATATGAAAATTTTTCAGTATTAATTTTTTCCTTTGACTCACTTGAATTTTTATACCTTAAAAGATCTGGGCACAGAAGAGCGCTTCATTCGTGGAATGATGATTTAGAATCCAGCTGGCTAGTTCCGTAAACTTATCTTCTATTTAACTATGTTTCAGTATATAAAAAAAAATAAATTTTTCTTTATTTGTATCGGTATTATTTTTATTTCAAGCTTTTTTGCATCCATTATCCAAACAAGTTTTGGTAATGTTTATATTGAACTTAAAAAACTTAAAACAGATGATGGTCAAACCTTGGTTTACGACTTATACAAACCTGAATCAGCAGACAGCTCTAATCAAGTACCTTTTGTTGTCGTGGTTCCTGGCTTTCAGAGATCAAAAGAGGCTTTATCAAATATAGCAATTGAACTTTCTAGAAGAGGATTGGTAGTAGCATTAATTGATCCATATGCTCAGGGCATGTCTTCATCTTCAACAAGCAGGCTAGCAGCAACTACGCAAGGTTACGGGATGTTTGCACTAGTTGATTATGCATATGAAGGAAATTTTTCATTTGTTGATATTAATAAGATTGGTTCCACTGGTCATTCTATGGGTGGTAATGCAGCTATTAGAGGGGCAGATCATTTTGGCAAGCAAGCTATTAAAGAAAATTCTAAAAGTAAGCTAGATTCAGTTTTTGTTTCTGGATATGTTTTAACTTTACGAGATAATATTTTAAAAGACTCTAAATCAAATATGGGCATTAGTTACGCTTTATACGATGAGGGGGCTTTTAGAAATGAACTTAAGGGCTGGGATGCAGCCAATATGGAGATAGCTCCAGAGTCTTTAAGGGTTATTAATAATATTTTAGAAAAAAATAATAAAATAAATAGAGTAGAGTTGGGCAAATATTATGGCAATAAAGATAATAATAATTTAAGAGTTATTTTTAACGAGAAACTTCTTCATCCGTTTCAACCATACAATAAAGAGGCTACAGCTAATCAAATCAATTATTTTGAGAAAGTATTTGGATTTCCAATCAAGCTGGAAGCAAATAACCAGATATGGCAATTTAAAGAATTTTTTACCTTAATAAATATGGTCGTTTCTTTGATAATGTTAATACCCTTAACCAAAATGCTGCTTCAAATAAATTTCTTTAAAGAAATAATCAAACCTATTCCTGATGCTCTTCCAATGCAATCAAAAAAAAGCAGTATAGTTTTTTGGATAGTATTTTATATTAGTGCATCAATAGCATGCATAACATTTATACCAATGGTTGATATTGCAAAAGTTTTATTTGTTGATGCCGCTAACAGAGAATTAACATGGTTTTTCCCTCAAAGAATGAACAATTCTGTAATGCTTTGGGCGGCACTGAATGGATCTATTGGAATTATGATTTTTCTTTTGTCATTTCATTTTTTTGGAAAACATCATGGAGTAAATAAGAAATCTTGGGGCTTAAAAGTTTCAAAAAAAGAGCTTACTAAAACTATAATTTTAGCTTTATTGGTTTTCAGTATTTACTATGCAATCTTATTTTTAAATTACCTTATATTCCACATTGATTACAGGTTTTGGTTTATGGGGGTCAGAATATTTCAGCCAGAAATGCTATTAGTTCTTTTAATGTATTTTCCTTTATTCTTTATATTTTTCTTTTCAAACTCATTAAGAGTCAATGGATCCATGCGATTTAAAAATCAACCTGAATGGCAATCAAGACTAATTGCTGGCTTTGCTAACTCATTAGGATTAATTCTAATAATTGTAATTCAATACACTACCTATGCATTCACTGGAACCGTTTATTGGACCACAAACTGGCTTAGTGTGAACCTATTGTTTGGAATTGTACCGATGATGTTTATTCTTCCTTATTTTAATAGAATCTTTTTTAACATGACTGGTAGAGTCTACCTTGGGCCGATCGTAACCTGTTTAATTTTTATAATGATACTCTCAACAAATACTGTCATATATTTACCAATTAAATAGAATTATTAAAAATTGCTTAACCAATCTATAATATTCGCATGAAATTAACCTTGCCAGACAAAAGCATTAGAGAGTTACCTGAAGGGTCTTCTGGATATGATCTTGCAAAAGATATAGGCGCAGGCTTAGCAAAAGCAGCAGTAGCGATAGAAATTGATGGTGAACAGAAAGATCTTCATGATCTTATTAATTCAGATTGTTATGTTTCAATTATCACAATTGATTCAGATAAAGGTCTTGAGATTATGCGTCATACGCTCACTGCACAGGTTTTAGCAAGAGCTTTAAAAAATCTTTATTCAAAATCATTTTTAGCAATAGGGCCTACTATTGATAACGGTTTTTATTACGATGTAGAAGTAGATGAGGCTATTTCTGTTGATGATTTACAAAAGATTGAAGATGAAATGCATAGAATTATAAAGACAAACTCATCTATAACGAAAAAATTAAAGAGTAAAAAAGATGCTTTAAAGATATTTAAATCTTTAAAAGAGCCATATAAGGTTGAAATAATAAATGAATCAGATCAAAAAGATGATTTTCAATTATATTATCAAGATGATGAAAAGTTTGTTGATTTATGCAGAGGGCCGCATTTACCCAGCCTAAACTTTATTGGATCTTTCAAATTAACTAAAGTTTCAGGTGCATATTGGAAAGGGGACTCAGAGAACAAAATGCTTACCAGGATATATGGTACAGCTTGGAATAATGAAAAAGAATTGAATAAACATTTAAGTGATATTGAAGAGGCGCATAAAAGGGATCATAGGCAGCTCGGCAAAGAAATGAATTTATTTCATTTTCAAGACGAAGCTCCAGGAATGGTTTTCTGGCATCCTTATGGCTGGACTATTTATAGACAGCTTCAAAATTTTATGCGACAGAAACTTGAGAATTCAGGATACCTAGAAATTAATACTCCGTTAGTAGTTGATAGAAAGTTATGGGAGGCATCAGGTCACTGGGACAAATACCGTGAAAATATGTTTATAACCGAAATAGATGAAGAGCATGCTAATGAAAAAAGAGTAAATGCATTAAAGCCAATGAATTGTCCTTGTCATGTTCAGGTATACAATCAAGGTATTAAATCTTACAAAGATCTTCCAATTAAATTTGCTGAATTTGGATCATGTCACAGATATGAACCATCTGGAACCATGCATGGATTAATGAGAGTAAGAGGTTTTACTCAAGATGATGGTCATATATTTTGTACCGAAGATCAAATAGAGTCAGAAACTGGTAAATTTATAGAATTGCTTTCAGATGTATATGCTGATTTAGGATTTAAGGATTTTGATATAAAACTCTCTACAAGGCCTGAAACAAGAGTTGGTTCTGATGATGTCTGGGATAGGGCTGAATCCTCTTTGGAAGCTGCAATAAAAAATTTAGGTTATCCTTATAAAATTGATGAAGGAGACGGGGCTTTTTATGGTCCAAAGTTAGATTTTGTCCTTACTGATGCAATAGGAAGAGATTGGCAGTGCGGCACCTTCCAATTGGATTTTAATTTACCAGAAAGGCTTAATGCAGAATATGTTGGCGAGGATGGAAATAAAAATAGCCCTGTCATGATTCACAGAGCAGTGCTAGGTTCCTTTGAGAGATTTATAGGCATTCTTATCGAAAACTATGCTGGAAAACTTCCATTTTGGCTTGCTCCTCAACAGGTTGTAATAGCTTCAATTATTTCTGATGTGAATGATTACTCAGTTGAAATTATGAATTTACTTAAAAAAGAAGGTATTAGGGCTGAAGTAGATCTCAGGAATGAAAAAATTAGTTATAAAGTGAGAGAGCATAGTTCCAAAAAAGTGCCAATTATTTTAGCAATTGGTAAAAATGAAAAAAATGATAGAACTGTCTCAATAAGGCGAATAGGTAGTAAAGATACTAGTGTTTTGAAATTAGATGATGTTATTCAAGAAATCAGCAAGGAAAATAAAGCATAATGCTAATGGTTGCTAAGATATTTATCCTCCCAATTCGATTTTATAGATATTTTATATCTCCACTTTTCCCTCCATCTTGCAGGTTTCAACCAACATGCTCTCAATACGCAATAGAAGTTATATTGAAAGAAGGGGTTTTCAAAGGAAGTTATCTTGCAATCAAAAGAATTTCAAAGTGCCATCCTTGGCATAACAATAATAAATAATACTTATTTCTGATTATAAATAACACATATAATTTTTATATATTTATTTTGTAGTTAACTTTTATAATGCTATAGTTACATCAGATTTTAGTTCAATAAAGCCAATATTAGGGGGGTTAATATGAACAAATTTTTAAAGCTTACATTTAGTTTTTGTGCCTGCTTTTCTTTAATTTTCTCTTTGAATGTCATTTCTCAAGAAGTTGAAGAAGTAGTTGTTACAGCAACTAAGAAAGAAGAATCTATTCAAGATTTGGCTGTTTCTGTAGAAGCATTTACTGCCGATGATATAGATAATAATATGGTCGAAGATTTTAGTGACCTTGCAGAAATAGTACCAGGTTTAATTATAGACAAAGCTATAGGATCAGGAGCTTCATATTCTATGAGGGGTGTTGGTTCATATGGTGTTGGTGCTGCCGTTGTTGGTTCGCTGGTAGTTAATATGAATGGTCATGAATATGGTAGTTCTACAATATCAGAAATTGGTTTTCATGATATTGAAAGGATAGAAGTATTAAAAGGACCTCAAGGAACTTTATCAGGAAGGAATGCTGTTCAAGGTTTGGTTAATATTGTTACAGCAAGACCGACCTCAGAATGGGGTGGATCATTTGATGTATCTGCTGGTAATTTCAATTCTACAAGATCTAATCTAATGCTTAATATGCCTTTTAGCGATAGAGTGAGTGCAAGACTTGCATACACAACATTCGAAAGAGATGGAACTATAGAAAATATCCATACCGGCAATGATATAGATGGAAGAAATGCCTTCGGTGTTAGACTTTCAGTTGATTTTGATGTTTCAGAAACGACTTCGCTTGAGTTTACATATGACAGATCTGAAACTGATGACAATAGACAAAATATTGGAATTATTGTCTGTGAATCTCATCCAGTATTTGGTTGTAATCCTTTTGAAAGAGGAACTTTTGGCCAGCCTGGAGACACTAGGGGTAGTACAGCTGCTATATTTAACTTTATAGCAGGCTTAAATGGAACAGCAGACAATAATTCATATGCTGGCGCAACGGTTTTAGGCTCTCTTGAAAAAGTAAATATCAATAAAGATCCTGAACATACACAATTGTCTGAATACACAATGCTTCAGCTTAATCATGAGATTAATGAAAATATTGATATGGTAGCTAAAGCAACCTATTCAGTAAGAGACTATTATCATATGGGTGACAATGATTATTCAGTAGCTACTCAGAAATTCCCTGGATTATTTCAAGCTGGCCATCCACTCGGTTTGGATCTTATCCCAATGCAATGGACAGGTTGTTTTGGTGGAGAAGGTTATGGTTTCTGCGAAATGATAGATTCAGATAGAACTTATGAATTTTCAAATGCAGACTCTGAAACGAGACAAGCTGAAGTAACATTCATATCTAATTATGATGGACCTGTTAACTATGTAGTTGGTTTTTATCATTACGACTATACAACTAAAAATATTTATCAAGTTCAAACCGCATCATGGAACTTAATTTCTGATGGTAGTCTTCATCCATATAACACTCTCTTTGGAGGAGCTTTAACAGGATCTGGTTCAACGGACTTCTTTGTTCCTTGGGCTTTAAATGGATTTGATGCAAGTCTATTACCTGTTCTATTGAATGGTTATACGACTCCAACTCCAATTCAAGGCTTTATAAATGAAGACCATGTAAGAGTTAAATCAAAAGCTATTCTTGGTGAGGTATACATAGATCTTTCCGAAGATACAATGGTTACTGTTGGAATGAGATATAACGATGACGTAGTTAAAGATAGTGTTGCATCATGTTTAACATTCTTTAGCTGTCCTGCTTACCCTGCTTCTCAAAAGGCAACTGGAGAATATGGATTCTTCCCAACTCAAGTTGTTGAAGCTGATGACGCGATCGGTTATAAATTAGCAGTTCAGCATAATTTAAATGACAACCAAATGGTTTATGCAAGTTATACAACTGCAACTAAAGCCGGTGGTAATAATCCAAATTCAACAGGAACTCCTGATCCATATGATCAAGAGGAGACAGGCGTTTTTGAAATTGGTACAAAGAGCATACTTTTAGACGGAGCTATGTTATTTAATGCTGCATATTTCCAAAATACAACAGATGGCATGTTAATTTCATCTATTGTTAATGCTGGATCAAGAAACGTTAATACTGATGCTGAGATTACTGGTTTCGAAGGTAATTTATTATTCTTTATGAATGAGACCACAAGTATTGATTTAACTTGGTTAAAAGTTGATGCTGAGATTACAGCATTAAGCTTAATTAACCCAGTTAACATACTTAACGCATCTTCTGGTCTTGGAAACAGAGTCAATGTTGACGCTTTGGGCGCATTGGCAATAACAACAACTGATTTAGGTAATGTATTTAAATCAGCAGGTTATATGTGTTCTGTTCCATTTAACCCATTAGGTGGAGTTTCATGTCCAACAGCAGGTCTTGGTACACCAGTTGATGTTTCAGGTAACAAGCTTCCTCAGTCACCTGATTTATCATATAGCTTAGGCTTGAATAAAGACTTTCCTACTTCCAACGGAATGGTTTCTTCAAGATTAGCTTTTAGATATATGGGAGAAAGAGAAGGTACTGTATACAATGAAGCGCAAACTAGAGTTCCAGAACATAAATACTGGGATGCATCTGTTACTTTCAGACCAAACGATGGTAACTGGTTTGTAAAATTTGAGGGTAAAAACCTAAATGACGATAAGTATGTTGGTTCATGGTATATGGCGAGTGGATTGCAAGGTGGTGCAAAATTCGCAACGATTACAGATCCTAGAACATGGAGTATCGGATTTGGTACTACTTTCTAAGATTTTTTAAATCTTATAAAAAGGCTGGTTTATCCAGCCTTTTTTAATTAAAATATAGCGTTATATAAACTCAGGGGGATATATGTTTAATATAAATTTTAATAATAGAATATTATTTACATCATTAATTGCTCTTTCTTTCTCCTTTTCTTCATTTGCTCAAGAAGTTGAAGAAGTGGTTGTTACAGCAACGAAGAAAGAAGAATCAACACAGGATATTGCTATTTCTGTAGAGGCTTTTACTTCAGACATGCTTGATTCAGAGCAAATTTATGATCTTTCAGACTTAACAGAAGTAGTACCAGGTTTTGGATTTGGTAAAGGTATTGGTTCTGGTTCAGCATTTTCTATGCGTGGAATTGGTTCATATGGTATTGGAGCAGCTGTTGTTTCATCACTTGTAACTAATATGAATGGTCATAGCGTAGGTACGGGTCAGTTTGTTGATCTAGGTTTTATGGATATTGAAAGAGTTGAGGTTCTTAAAGGACCACAAGGAACTCTAAACGGAAGAAATTCTGTTCAAGGGGTTATAAACCTTATTACTAAAAGGCCAACTTCTGAGTTAGGTGGCTATGTTGATATTGAAAGTGGTAATTTCGGTAGATCATTAATGAAAGGGGCTATAAATATCCCAATTTCAGATAATGTTAATTCAAGACTAGCGTTTATGTCTAATCAAAGAGATGGAATGGTTCATAACGCACACACCGGTAATGACTATGATGACAGAAATGATGTCGGACTTAGATTATCTTTAGATTGGAATCTTAGTGATGCAACAGACGTTAAGTTTACGTATTCTGGTCAAAAAAGTGATGATAGTAGACCTCAGGAAGAGGTTTCTTTTTGCGCGCAAGATCAATTTTTTGGATGTTCCCCATATTCTAGAGGTGGTATTAACCAAGCAGCAGATACAAGAGGGCATGTAGCAGGATTATTTGGTTTTTACTCTTTAATAGACCCAGGAACTATTGTTAACAAATATGGTCCTTCTTTAGCTGGTGGTTTTGATACCTTATATCTAGATAGAGAACCTACTCATTATCAAGAATCAGAAGTTACAAATTTAGAGTTAACACATGACTTAAATGATGACGTTCAGATGATAGTTAAATACACTTATTCAACAAGAGCTTTTCATCAAATGAATGACAATGATGGCAGCATATCAAATGTTCCATTATTAGGTGTTGGTGCTGCATTAGGATTGCCTGCTGTTGAGGCAAATGTATGTTTTGGTGGCGATATTCAATTCTGTGAAATGGCTAACTCTGATAGAACCTATGATTTTTCAGATGTAGAAACTGAGAACAAGCAAGCAGAAATAAATTTTGTTTCAAATTTTGAAGATTCATTTAACTATACTTTTGGATACTATTGGTATGATGACACAACTGACAATGAGTATAGAGTTCAAACAATGGGAACTCAGTTAATTGGCGATTTTGGCGCACACCCATATGCACCAGTCCTTTTCAGCTTAACTGGGCTTGATTATTCAAATAAAGGTGGTTTTGCTTTTTATGATCAATTATTAAGACTTATGGCTGTAATTCCAAGTGTTCAACAAGTTCAAGCTGGTTTAATAACTGATCCAGCTACTGTTCAAGGTATATTAGGTGCATATAGTACTCTTGTTGGAACGATTAATGCTATGCCTGATATGACAGTTCCAGTTGATCTTAGAGGTACTTTAAGTGATCAGCATGTTCGTACAAAATCTCAGGCTTTATATGGTGAGCTTTATTTTGATTTAAATGAAAATACAATGCTTACTATTGGGGCTAGATATGATGATTTTCTTGTAGATAGCTCAAACTTCAATGACTTAGTTGGAAGACAATATGTAGCTAGAGGTGGAAATGCTTATGAAAATCCAAGAGATATTCCTGGAATGCTTCAAAAAAGAACTGTTTCTGATACATCTTCTTCCTACAAATTAGCTCTTCAGCATTATCTTAGTGAAGATGTAATGGTTTACGGAAGTTATACAACTGCAACAAAAGCTGGCGGTGTAAATGCTGGTTCTAGTTCAAGCACTTATGATCCAGAAGAAACTGCAGTTTTAGATTTTGGCTTAAAAGGTATCTTCATGGATGGAGCAATGTTATTAAATATGAATATATTTAAAAATGATAATCAAGGCATGCTCCTTGCGGCTATTGTAGATGATGCAAGTATCAACTATAACCTTGATGCAGAGATAACTGGTTTTGAGGGACAAATGTCATTCTTCCCATCAGAGACTACTCAAATTCAATTTAGCTGGTTAAAAATTGATAATGAAATAACTTCTGACACCAGTATTATTAATTATCTAAATCCGGTTGGAGGGCAATTGGTTGCTTATCTTGGCGCCCTGGATCCTAATGGAACTGGTGCGATTACAGGTGCAGCATTCTCAAATGGATTAAATTTATTTAAATCAGGTGGATTTAATTGTTTAGCTCCTACATTTGCTCCTGCAGCAGGATTACCTTGCCCAGTGGCTCAAGGTGTTCCATCAAGCTTAAAAGGGAATAAGCTTCCTAATACTGCGGAACTTGAATATAGCTTATCTTTAACAAAGATTTTCGCATCTAATAATGGCGAAACATCTGCAAGATTGTCATATCGATATAGAGATGAATCTAACTCAAGCGCTTTCGAAGAAGTTAGAATGGCAATTCCTGCAAACAAATACTTTGACATGCTTGTTAAATTTACTCCAAATGACAGCGATTGGTATGTTGCACTATATGGTAAAAATATAGCAGATGACAGACAGCTACAATTCTTAAGAACTGCGAGTAACTTACAAGGTGGACAGCTTTATGGATCCTTCTCAGACCCTAGAACATGGGGCCTGCAATTTGGACTCGAGTTTTAATTAGTTACTAATTATTTAAGCCCAGCGTGATGCTGGGCTTTTTTTTACTTATACTAATAATATGAAAGCACTTCCATACGTTCATAGCGTTATAAAGGTTACAGAAAATATGTGTGATCACAATGGTCATATGAATGTGAACTTTTACTACCAACTATTTGATAGCACCTATACTTCTTTTTACATTGATGAGCTAAATTTTAGTCAAGAATATATTGAAAGTGGGTTTTCTACATTCACTTTAGAAGATAATATTAGATATCTAAAAGAGTTTAGATTAAATGAATCTGTTTATCCTTCATTTATCTTATATAAAGCAAATAAGAAATTAATGCATTTTGTAGGGATACTTCAAAATAAAGATTCAGAAATTGCTGCAATCTTTGAAACAATTCTTGGACACATAGATCTAAACAAAAGGAAAATTGTTGATTTTCCAAAAGATAAATTTCAACACATCATGAGTGTAAGTAGTAAGCAAAATAAAAATATTGATATTCCATTTGAAATAAAACTATATATTAAAGATATAGATGCGTAATTTTTTATTTATATCAGTTTTTTTTATATCATTTTCTGTGCTTAGTTATGAATTTAGCGTAATGACTATTAACGCTCAAAACCTTTTTGATGTTCTTGATGACCCTATGAAAGATGATAAAGCTTATTTACCAATCGAATTAAAGAAATCAAAAAACCATATCAATTCTTGTAAAGATATTAAGGTCAACTCATGGAAAGATGAATGTTTAAATCTTGATTGGGATGAAGAGACAAAAAATGCAAAGTTAATAAATTTAGCTAATGAAATTATAAAATATAATGATTCAGGGCCTGATATTTTAGCCCTTCAAGAAGTTGAAAACTTAAATATTTTAACTCAGTTATTTAAATTGCTTGAACCATATGGCTATAAAGACTTGGCTCTAATAGAGGGTAAGGATTACAGAGGTATTGACACCGCATTTTTATCTAAATTCAAGATTATAGAATCTAAATTACATTACATTTCTTTTACAGGAAAGCATAAAAATAAAGATACGAGACCAATCCTTGAGGCGACACTAAAAATTAGTAATAAAAAAATAAAAATATATAACGTTCACTTTCCTGCTGGATATCATGATGTCTCAATGAGAATTGATTCTTTGAATGTATTGAGAGACTTATTGAAAACACATCAACATCCTTCCATAGCACTCGGAGATTTTAATATTAATAGCAAAGAAGACAAAAAATTAGATATATATAAGTCACAGGAAAATTATTGGTTTGTTGCTCATTTAAATGGATGTAGTAATTGTAAAGGAACTTATTATTATGCCTATGAAGACAACTGGAGTTTTCTTGACACAATTTTCTTATCAAAAGACAGGGATATTAAATATATTCCACAAAGCATTAAAGTTTATTCAACTCCCACAAATTCATATAGTGATACAGGTAGGCCAATTAAGTTTAATCCAAAAACCAAACTAGGTGTTTCTGATCACCTGCCTATGGTTGCAAAGTTTATATTAAATTAGCTAATTTAATTATCGTGACAGGAGCATTCTAACTCTTTACATGTTCTATAATTCTTAAAGTGAGAAAATGCTACGAGCATTGATCCAGTAAGCGTTACCAACTGCTCTCCAAGTTCACTAAGTAAATTTTCGCCCAACATAACTGCAAGAATAAGAACTGATAAGCCTACTATGCCTGTAATCAGATAGGATGCTTTTTTATGATTTCTATAGCCAATTGCTAAAGCAATAGAGCTTATAGGAACTGCAAGCACCACAATCAGGTAATGAACTAATTCACTTTCTATGCTGAATGAAGAAATTCCGTATGAAAAAATTATTAGTGTAGGAGCAAAAAAACAGTGGATAACACAAGCTGTTGATAATCCCATAGCTAAGCCATCTGATGCATATTGTGTTTTGAACATTTATTGTCTCCAACCACCTCTATCAAATATTCTTAAGTAAGTAAGCTGATCATGGTCTGAGTCATTCACAACTTTACAATAGTCTCCAGATTCAACAAGAACTACATCTCCAGCAGAAAGTTCATATGAGTCTTTATGTTCAATTCCATAGGATGGATTTGATCCATGTCCTTCATCAGAATTCATATACTCTACAACCTCCATAGTTCCTCTTCCATTTGTAATTATATAAACAACATCTGAATCAATAAGTTTATGTCCTAGGGTTGATTTACCAGGTTGAATAACAGTTTTGCTAGCTATAATTCTTTCAAGAAGGTCATTTGACCATACAGTATAATCATCTGTTATTTTTTGTGGAGAACCACCAATTCTAAAGTTTGTGTATTTTTTAGCCATAATAGATATCCTTCGGTAATTATAATTATTTGTAATGAATATACCAGCATATATTGTTAATATAGGTGTTGTTATTAAATATAATTTACTATACTTAGTCATACATATATTCAATATATAGAGGAGTACTTTCAATGAGCAAAACATATTCAAACCCAGAAACTATTGGTCTTCATGCAGGATGGAGAAAAGATGAGAACACTAATTCAGTAGCAGTTCCAATCCATCAAACAACAAGTTTTCAATTCGATGACACTGAGCACGCTGCAAATCTTTTCGCTTTATCAGAGCTAGGAAATATTTATTCTAGAATAATGAATCCTACTTGCGCGGTCTTAGAAGATAGAGTTGCTGCCCTTGAGGGTGGTGTTGGTGCTTTAGCAGTTGCATCAGGTCAAGCTGCTTCAGCAGTAGCAATTCAAAACTTAGCTACAAATGGAGATAATATCGTTGCATCCGCACATCTTTATGGTGGTACCTATAATCTTTTCAAAAATGTTTTCTCTGACATGGGTATTGAAGTTCGTTTTGTAGATCCTGCAGATCCGAATAATTTTGCAGAAGCAACAGATGAAAAGACTAGAGCTTATTATGGTGAGGTACTTCCCAACCCTAGCTTTGAAGTATTCCCAATATCTGAAGTTGCTGAAATTGGTCGGCCATTGGGTATTCCATTAATTGTTGATAATACTGCTGCTCCAGTAATTTGTAAGCCATTTGATCATGGCGCGGCTATTTCAATGCACTCTACAACAAAATTTATAGGCGGTCATGGAACTTCAATTGGAGGAATAATTATCGATAGTGGTAATTTTGATTGGGAAGCAGTTCCTGAAAGGCAGCCTGCTTTAAATACTCCTGATCCATCATATGGGGGTGCGGTTTGGACCGAAGCAGTAAAACCTTTAGGACCTATAGCTTATATTTTAAAAGCTAGAACAACTATTTTAAGAGACATGGGGGCTGCAATGAGTCCATTTAATGCTTTTATGTTCATTCAAGGGTTAGAAACGCTTGCGTTAAGAATGCGAGAGCACTGCAGTAATGCTGAAAAAGTTGCCCAATATCTTTCAAATCATGATTCTGTGGAAAGAGTTAGCTATCCTTCTTTAATGGACGGTTATGCAAAAGAAAGAGCTGAAAAATACTTAACAAGAGGTAATGGTGGTTTAATGGGTTTTGAGGTGAAAGGTGGTAGAGAAGCAGGAGAAAAGTTCATTAATGCTTTAGAGATGGTATACCATGTAGCAAACATTGGTGATTCAAGAAGTTTAGCGATTCACCCTGGTAGCACCACACATAGTCAACTTAATGAAGATGAGTTACTAGCGGCAGGCATTACACCAGGATATGTAAGGCTTTCAATTGGCTTAGAGCATGTTGATGACATCATTGCTGACTTTGAGCAAGCTTTGTCGAAGATATAAAAAATTTTGAGCCAAGAATTAGTTACTTACATAGTTCTTGGCTCATACGAAAGATTAAAGGGTTTAAGATTTCCTAATTTATCAAAAAATGAAGAATTTATATCAGCCAATCTTTCTGATAAAAAATCACATGAAGAGACTA
>Ga0115012_10000246_pt1 | contig 31577 bp, 27 predicted proteins | sample TroAtlMetagenome_FD_88706 | JGI IMG/M metagenome (GOLD analysis project Ga0115012, IMG submission 88706) | Marine eukaryotic phytoplankton communities from Atlantic Ocean - Tropical Atlantic ANT10 Metagenome | ecosystem: Environmental > Aquatic > Marine > Oceanic | place: Tropical Atlantic...
GCCGCCAGCTCTTTGGTAAGCGCGGCGGCCAGCCTGAAAACTGCCTACCGTCAACGCCTGTCACCCATCCTACGGCAAGGTGGCATGCGGTGCAGACTGTCAAGATAACGCCACAAGCTCCTCTTTGGCATAGCCTTCATCGCCCCAGACCTTGCGACCAAACTCGCGGTCAAGGCGGCTCTTGTGCTTTGTCCAGTGTGTCAGTTCATGGGCGAGGGTTGCATAGTAGGCCTCGGGGCTGCGGAAAGACTCGAACATCGGCATCTGCACATGATCACTGCCGCCGCTATAGTGCGCGCTGTTGCCGCCATGACGGATGTCTGCGCCGGTCGCGGCAAAGAATGCATCCGCATGGGTGATCCGCTGGGCGGGATCAATCACGGGCTCGGGCTTGGCGTAGTAGTGCTCCGGCAGGCCTTCGATCTGCTCGACGTTAAAGACGGTGTATTGCTTGAGGTAGGGGATTTTCCGCTCTTCCTCTGATCCATCGTCCTGTTCCTCGGTCTTGGTCAGGGTGTTTGCATAGACCACCTGATTGCCGCGCTCGCCCTTCTTCACATGAGCGCCGAGCTCTTTGGCCTGCTTGAAGGTCATCCAGAACGGTGAGAGGAAGCCGCCTTCGACCGCGGCGCCCCAAAGCATCAGCACGTTAATGCCGCTATAGGGCGCGCCGTTGTGGCGCAGGGGCTTGGTGATCCGCCCCTCGAGGTTTCCGGCGCTCCATGGCCTCAGCCACGTAAGCTGGCCTTGCTCCAGATCGGCAATGATCTTGTCGGTAACTTTCTGATAAATATCCTGTTTCATTGGCTTTCCCCTTCATGGGTTAGTCGGTTTCGCATGAAACCGGACTAGGCCCGCGCCAATGAGCGGGGGGACGGCAGTCAAGGCCGCAGGCAGCGGAGGGGGATCACCCGTTCTGCACGAACCGAAGAGAGGAAGAACGGGGAAACCGCTGGAAAGCGCCCGCAGAGAAGCGAAGGGCTTGGCCTTGACGGAGGATGGGGACGCCAGGCCCCCAAACAAGAAGGAAAGTGTCAGCCCCTCGGGGCTGGCCACTGATGCGCAAGGGATGGAAGCCGTATTTCCGAGACCGCGAGCGGGCTCGGTTCACGACAGCCCGCCCCGAAGGGGTGCGGTCATGACTGTGATTTAATCAGCGCTTCGAGAGCTGCATCAGCGACGCCAATCGAGGTCCATAGGTTGGGCTCTGCCTTGCAGACATGGTAGATCAAAGTGCGTAGCTCGGCAGCTTCGTCAATGGTGATCTGACTGAGAGCCAATTCTTCGAGTGCGCCCCCCAAAAAGTCGCACCAATCTTTCAATTCCTCAAACGCTGCTGCGGCAAAGAATATTGCGCGATAGGCACCAGATATTGACAATTGATGAAATAAATCTCTTCTGTATTTTCTAACCAAGATCCGCACATCACGTGCGAGATCATGATTTCGTGAAACAGCGGAGATCATTGCCAAACCTGCGAGAACCTGCATCAGATCACTTGCACTCTCAACTTCGTGCAGGTGATATTGACCGGCTCTCAAAATTTTGATAATACGCCCTGGCAGATCATCTTCGATCAAAAACACATTTGCCAGATTGATTGCAATAATGAACGATTTCACACTCAGCCGAGGTTGCGATAACTGCTCCTCAATTATCGACTTAAACTCGTCAGGCATTTCCTCATTCGGCATCAAGCTGCCTTCCAACGGGCCTGGGTAGTACGGCTGAGGAAATTCTACAGCCTGCTGAAGTCTTGAAGCATTGTCTTCACCAAATCTGAAAAGCTCCGCCAATCGCCCTTCACCAAGGAAACTCTTGTTCCTAGCTCCTGCGCCGATAATTCTACCGAGAAACTCTTGCTTTAGTTGATCGGACCTTATCAATTCTGGGTGCCAGCGAGGTGCAATCCGCATATCCACGAGCGTTTGAGCAAAATATTGAGAACCAAAATGGCTTCTGATCCACCGCCGGAATTTCTCTAAGTCCGCCCCTTCACGAATAAGAACTCTTTGAATAAGGGAAGCTTGAGCGAAAGAGGCTGCCCTTCGATAGAACGGTGACGTCCCCTTCAGCACCCCTTGGGAGGAAATCTCCGATTCAACGAAAATGAAAATTTGCATGAGATCAGAAAAACCATCGGAGCCACGTTCTTCATCTTGATCAAGAATGCTATGAATTAGGTCAGCCACTAGCTCTGAAAGGTCCGGCAATTTCTCTAAGAGCAAGATCCCGACTTCGACGGCTCCGAGCCTAGAGATCATGTCGCCACGCTCCAGCAACGATTTAAAAACGCTTTCTACGTGGTCTCTTTTGAGGTTTTCTAACGGCATACCAACGCTTATCGAAGAATGGGATGCCAAAGACAGTGCAATCATGAACCCTTCTTCATGCTTCCATTTGACCAGAGACTCAGCATGATCCCGTGCTGTGCCCTCGCCAAACTCACGAATGTCTGCCTCTTGCCCAAAGGCTCCAATGAGCCTTTCATAATATCTACGGCTCTCGGGAATAAACTCGGTATGTGGAATACCGCCAGAATGGAGCGCTTCTGAAAGACGTTCTTCTACATTCACAGGAGTATCAGCAAGGTCGCGATGAAGTTCTCCGATCTCGTTTCTATTGAGTGGACGCTCAGATATTACCGCACTCCATTTCTGGACATCGCGTACAGGAAGGCCAGCCTGAAATGCCATCTCGGAGAATGTTTGTTCTCTTGCATCTTGATCGGACAGCAAAAGTACGCTCTCCGGCTGCGCAAACGTCGCTTGTCCGTTGCTGATTTTTGGCAAAATTCTAGCGCCTTCATCGACGCCAATCTCGACGCTCCAGGCCGATCCTTCTATATCGGTGAGGGTGACAGGGGATTTGGAACATTCTGCCTCGATAACGGCAGCATAGAGCTCGGAGGTTACAAAACTCGGGCCGCCATGGAAGCAAACCTTGCCTTCCATGCTTAGACGAAGACCAAATTTTTCCAAAAACTCCTGATCCTCGAGCAAGCGATCTCTGATTTCGACCGGAACCATAGCGAGCCCGGCTTGTCCCAAAATTCCATTCGCAAAACTTTGATCAACCATCCACGTCTACCTCTTCGAGAATATCGCTATCCAGATATGACTCCAGAGTATCTCGCTTCAACTGAACAATTTTCTCGAAAAGCTCCAGACACTCCCTCATCAAAGGAACTAAAATCCGTTCACTGACCCACTCCAAGAAATACTCTTGCAGCGCTTCATCGAAGTTTGCCGGAGGAGCAATTAAGACGGCCAAGTGAGTGGCTCGTCCCTCATTCAGAATGTATTGAGCCTGTTCATAGGGAAAGGACGAGAGCCACCCCCGGATGTCGAGCAGATCGAGGAGCCACTCTGCCCTTGCTTTTCTTAGCTCGAAATCTTCATCCACGCCCCAAACACGTCGATACGTCATGAGAAACGAAGAAATTGATCTATCCAGCCAAGGCGTCTCATCGCTGGTACGCAGAACTTTGCATAGACGGATAAAGGTGAAGTTTTCACGTATCGAGCGAAGCTCGGCAGTCTCCTGAACCTGGCCATCGACAATGTTGCAGGAACAAAGCTCTCCGAACACCTCGTCTTCGTCGACTTCCATAAACAGATAGCCTCCGCGTCGCAGTTTTGTGACGGCCTCCTGCGCGCGCTCTTGGTCTAAGATATCCGAATCGCAGAGTACACGCAGTAAATCTGTGGACGTCCAAATCGGTCTACTCACGCTTCCAGGAAGGCTGATATTAGGGTGCTGGTTCACAAACCTATCATCGAAGGCAACAACGTCGCACACGTCATCCAAGAGCAGGGTCTGGGCCGTAGGCTGGGAACGAAAACTGCGCTCTTCATCGTCCTGTTCATCGTTTCGCCCCACAGAGTTGATCTCGATTTTTCCCAACTGAATGCCGTTAAGAAGAAATGCATGCAGCTCAGATATCGAGCTGTCCAATTTATCTGATAGCCTTTGATAATTTAGCAAAGACCTGCATTCGTCCGAATACCGCTCGGAAACCATTACAGTGAATCCCGCGTCACATAGGTTTTCAAGAAGCTGGCAGCTCTGAAGGTATTCAACAGATAGACTGTCCAAGAGCAGAGTGGAACGGTCTGAAATTTCTGGCTCGCTTGGCCAGCGTTGCTCATGAAGTTTGAGGTATGAGCTCGCGCGTTTTGCCTCTGCTCCCATCAACCGGCCGCGACTGACGAGTTTCTCAAGTACGCTCTGGCAGCTCACCAAGACGGATGAGTGAGCAGAAAGATCGGCGTCCTCTTGCATAAGAGAGCCAATTTTTCGTACGGGAGCTGATCGAACCACGTATTTGCGGGCGCTGATTTCGGAGCCGGCTTCATCCTCGGCATCCCCGATCATGCTTGCAAGCTCATCACCAACCTCGTTCACAAGCTCATCGTCAGCCATGGATGAAGGAGCAAAGACCTTTACTTTGTTCGTTGCAATCAGGTCCTGAAGCTTCTGAGCTCTATGGATTCGGCTGGGCTGATGAAAGGCCACTCGCCGCTTTTCTTCGAGAAGCCACTGTAGCGCTGAATGTGCGATACGGATCTTGAATGGTGCGGTTTTCAATAGGTCCAGCAAACCTAGTCCGCTGAAGGTCAGCAAGACAGAGGTATCCATGCCGACTTTCTTTGGGACCCCCTTAATTTTGAAAGGAACTCGCTTCCCGCTGAATGCATATACTGGAATGCGCCTCCTGGGATCATCTTGGTCTTGATTGGCCAGAAGTGGAGTAAGAACCATCTCGATTAGGGAACGATTTAGAGACTGCGCAGCCATAAACATTGGAATCTCACCGTTTCGCAGCATCTCTGACGTCTTTTCCTGACGCCTATTCCAATCTGGTTGCATTTCTAGAATTTCCTCAAGCGATGCCGTCCGGAGTGGGCCGTCCTCACCGGACAGTTCGGCTGCACGGTTTAACCAAAGACCAACTTTTGGCTCGTCTTCCAATCCGGCCTGCGTAGCAAGAAAGTAAGCGCGGGACAAAACCGCCGGGTCATCGTCTGCTCTCTCTGCTGCCGCAAAAAGCAGAGTTTTCGATGACGGTGAACCAACTTGAAATCCGAGATAGGCCGCTTGAATAAGCTCCTCGGGTGAGTGATCGTCCATTTTTTGGCAGATGTCACCTACGATTTGTGAAAGCTCCTGCCAGTCGCCGGTCGCCACCGCGATATTACGGCGAAGAATTGCGTGATTTTCATTTTCTTCTGGAACGAACGCTAGCGCCTTCTTGGCTTCCAACATGTCTCCTGAGCGGTATAGAGCCCAGCACCGCAAAACCCGCAACTTTCTTGATTGCTCTACGAGGCTCGCATTCTCGTTCAAGAAGTCAACGGCGGCTGTATCCTGACCTGACTTCACCAAGCCAGCTGACATTTGTTCGGCGGACTGCGTCGAGTGCGTGAGATTGTAAAGTTCTGATCCGTACAGCGCGAGCTGTGCCCAGTCTTCACCGTCTTCGAGAGAATCTACGAGATTTTTCAGGTCCCCGAGGGATTTGCTTTGCTCATACTGTACGCGTCGCGCGGCAACGGGGTCGTTGCTTGTTCCCTCTGCCATGACCAAATTGAGCCTGGCTCTCTCGTTTTCTTCGAGGAGGCCGTCTTCGTCCAGCTTCGAAAAGACACGTTGGGCTTCATCTGCCTGACCTGACGCCGACAGCATCTCTATCTCGAGGAAGCCGATTGAGCGGGGATCGAGCCAAGGCTCCAGTTCGCCGCGATGACGCTCAATATACTCTGCTACTTTCGCCTTTGACGGCTGCGTGAGTGAGAGAGAGAGCCTCGCCAATGCCGTCTCTCCGCTACCTCCCCCTGAAAGGGCGACTTTCTTGTCAATCGCTCGTTCGACGGCATCGAGGTCCAATGGTATCTCGAAGTTCAGTGCAATGTGTACAATGCGCAGCGCCTCGTCTGCGTTCCGCAGTATGGCTCGAACCCGCTCTTGCCCTGAGGCTCTCAATTCTGGATGAAGGAGAGCTAGCCACAGATCGTAGCCTTCTGTGATGTCGGCCGCCTTGTGCATATTCATCTCGCGAAAACGCTCGGTCGCTTTCTGGAACTTGGCTTGAGCTTCAAGATGTAGCTGCGAAGCGTCGGCTCCTGATGCGAGATCGAATCTTGCTAGCTGGAAAGGGAGTTGAGCGTGGACGATGGGTCGGAACTCTTCTGGAACAATTCGTAGGAAATTCTCGAAGGCTAGGCCGAGAAGAAGTAGAGGGTTTTCGTCCCAGTCCGTATTGTCGCATGCCTCTGCAGTGAGTTTCGCACCAGCCCAATCGCGCTCCTGAATCTGGATATCGAGCAGAAGTGCTTTTCCATCGGCGTCTAGCTGTGCCGCTTCCAGTCCTGTCTTCGCAAACCATTCTAGGGCACCCCCTCTACCGTCATGTGTAAAGACGATGGAAAGCATTGCGGCTCTGGCTCGAGTTGTGCCGATATCGCTAAGCGAGGCGAGCGCAGCGGCTTTCCCATCCGTCTTTGAGATGACGAACGCCTTCGCTACTTCAATCTCCGGGCTGCTATCTAGACGCTCGGCGTCGCCGATAAGCTGCTGGGCAGTTTTTGGATCGTCTTGCGACAAGATCCGCGCGCACCATGCAATCGCGCTCGCACGGACTGACCCAGTGCCGCTGCTAAGATTGCCGGACATACACCGCTCGGCGAAGCGACGGGCCTCGCCTAGGCGATCAAACTCACTGAACTGCCGACTTGCTCGCAGTATTTTTAGCTCTTGCGGTATCTTCTCGTCGGCAAGCGAAGGATCAACAAGATTAACAGTGAGCGACTCGATGTTAAACTGGTCGCGTCCTGCAATATTGCCGCCAGCTCGGGCGTATTTCTGGTTTGCACTCACAGCGGCTTAGCTCACTATTTCTTGTCTCGACCTACAATGTCTCCAGTTGCTCGCGCCCTGGACTGATCCACTGCGTTTCCATTCGCACGGGCACTCAAGGTCTTCTGCACTCTTATAGAGACCAGAGTAATCGCAATACCTCCCGCCAACCCGGCGAGAAAGCTCAAAATTTCAAAATTTTCCAGCATTTTCCTACCCTTAAACCTACATTTACCATGTCAAAAATTGCTTTTGAGGCTAGCAGATGACATGGGCGCACGCAATATATAGTAGGTATGCAAGTTTCCCACGCAAGACCATCACGAGAGAATTCGGTGATATCCGCAAAGAGGTTGTCACGCCGTTTGCGTATCCAAGCCCGCGTGAGGGTTGGTCAGGTGTCCAGAGGCCTCGAAGGGTCTTTGGTCGCTGGGATGGTTCCAAGGAAGGGTAGCGGCGGTACGCTCGCTTACTGGTCTCCATGAAATGGTCATGGGGGTGTCGGGGGAGCGCAGAATGCTCCCCTGATTGGCGATCGAACGGCCAGACGTTTCGTGCATGGTTCGGTGCAGGTGGAGAGGCACGTCTCCAAGTCCTGCGAGTGGGGTTCAGGGGTGGCGCGATAGCCCCCTTGATCGATGGGTGCAGGGAGAGCGAAGTCTCCCGCGAGTGTTTGACCGGCGACACGGTCTGCTGGCTCTGCAATGGGCTACTATGCCCTGGAAGAGCCACCAGCCGGAGGGATGCAACGGGAGCGCGCAGCGGGCTCCCTTGCCAAGATGTGTTGTAGTACAACACACATCTTGCGGAAGAGCTTATTGAGCACGCTACGTATGCAAAACGGACACAGACAGTGTTAAACCCATGGAAGGAAAATCGACAATGAGGACTAGCTACTTTGGATCACACAAGCGATCATGTTGGATCAAGAGTGATTCAATTTCATATTCTTCGTAGTCATATCTTTGTCCCGAGGGGCCGACCTGCATCCATGCTTTTGAGGGATTTTGGTATACTGAAGATTGCCTAAAGTGATCCAACATTTCGGACAGGAGATAATCAGCTTGCTCTTTGCGCGAAACTCTTCCCATCACAGATAAGTCTTTGTTAGAAAAAAAGCACCTCACCAGAACAAGAGATAAACTCAAAAGAAATGCAATAACTCATTACCCCCCCCAAAAAAATGAGCATTTTGCGCCAGGCGTGTGGTTCTGTCAAGAAAAAGGAATAGAGCAATGGATGTAATGACATTAGAGGATCTAATCGAAGCTCCAGAAGACGAGTTTTTTGGAAGCTGCCTTTTCAGAGTATTCGAAAACGGTGTTATTTGAAAGAAAGCCAGGGAAAAAGCACAGAATTCAAATCGCAAATGATTGGATTCAAGAATTTTTGCCCGCCGTAAAGCAGAGAATTTGTAGAAAGCGTGTTCGCGATGTGATCGGAGCGTTTGCTATTTCAGATGCGTTTGAGTTTCTTGTAGAAACGCTTGCCAGTGCTGCAGATGAAGGCGGCTTAGTTGTATCTTCATCCGCTCTACTATCCTTCTCTGCAATATATATTCTAAGGATTGGTCTTGACGCATTCTGCGGAGCTGACAGTGATAATTGATCTAAAATCAACAGCTGAGGGTGAGGCGGAGGAAGTTATTGCAAATATCTGCGAGGAGATTGGTGTAAATAATATAGCAAGAGATTTATTAAAATGTGCGATCTTGAATTCAATTCTGCCGGCAAAGAGCTTTGCCCTGACTAATTCCAGGGGTGCGACAGTTAAGCTTTCGCTATCAGAATACGCCGTTCCCTACGTGGTAGGTGGGACTGATCAGTTTGAAATTGTCTATCCGGTGAAGACGCTTCTCTCAGCTTTTTTGGCCTCATTCGACTACTCAAGAATGTTAAGCAGCGGGGCTCCGGAGTGGATCGAAGAGAATGATAGAGCATTCTCTATTTTTAATGGTAGCGGCGGTTTAGATAAATGGGCGCAATGTTACCGGAACTTTGAGCGTGGATTAGGAAAGCCGGCACCGAGCAAACCTTATACGATCCCTGATTCCACGATGGGAAGCTTGTTGGATGGATTGAATGATATATTGGATGGCGTTAATCTTAGCTCCGCAGATTTCATATTTGCAGAGCAGATGTTCTATTTTATTTGTCTGTCCACAATCGTTCATGGAATGGCGCATATTCAACTCAACCATCTACTCATTTGCGAAATTCTTGATGACGTTCGCGACAGGTCTCGCAAGGAAATGATTGAAAATGGGATAGAAATCGAAGCAGATGCAGTGGCGGAAGCCAGAATGATCGATGCTGCGCGTTTGTATTCTTACGATTTGTCGCACGCCTTATTACAGCATGGCCACCGTGGTAGCTTTCTCTTTGGATTTTCTGAAGGTCAGAGTATCTCATATTTCACGTTTTACGCTCTATTCTTAAGAATAAGTGATTTGCTGCGAACCTCATGGTTTTTTGGTTGCAAGTTCGACGCGCCGTTGAAGGATGTTGCGCTAGCCCAAAAATGGTCTCGTCGTCGCTTTTTCTTCAATTATAAAGAAGGCCGGGTACAACAGTATGCGCCATTCGGAGAGGGAACGGCTGAATTCGTTTTCGCACACAATGCTGGTCAGTATGCAATCGAAACTGACTTCTATACAATATTATCAAATATCGACGAGAAGGTAGCAAGTGTACCGGCCTCGCCCTCATTTTACGAGAATCGAATGATGGAGGTCCACCCTCCTTACAATCTTTCCGGTGGAGCGCTTGCTGCATTCAAAGATTTTCGCCTGCAGTCTGGATTGTTCTAAAGCATGTTGTTGTATGATTTTTTGTCTTTTAAGCCCTATTTTTATTAAGTTTAGGACATATTGAATTCACAACCCCCTAATCTCGCGCAATATCGAAGAATAATAGCTCTCTGCGCAAATCCTCATACATCATGCTCCATGGATAATGATGCGCTCGCGATCTTGTCTTAAGCGCTAGCAACTCTTCCTTCTCCAATAGGAGAGCCAATTCGTCAGTCACTTTCTCAAACCTTCGTACGACATGCCCATATTTCGGGAAGAAGCCCTCTTTGTGCATATTTTCTTTGATCCACGTGCTGATTTCGCGCACTTGAATGAGAGCGTTCATGACGTCGGGCGGGTAGTCGGTCAGAGTGCCTTCCCGCATCGACAGGTTGCAGAACAAGCGGATCACTACCTCGAAGAGGAGCGCTCTTGCCTCCTTCTTCGAGCGTATACGTGGCGCGTGGCGGCGTAGGTGCTCAGCATATAGTTCACTCTCGGCAACACCTTCAACAAAGCGTCGCGCTCGATCTCCCAGGCTTCCGCCTCGGAAGAGATAGAAACCCGCCCCGCCAAACGCGTGAGGGTGTGTCAGCGCTGCTTCGAGGAGTTTTAGGCGCAAGTTCTTGTAGGTCGCTCGAACCGTCTTTTCCGAAACTCGAACTTCGCCTGCTAGCTCCTGAACGGTCTTGTCTTCCGCGAAGCCTCTGAGAATCTTTAGAAATTTATACTCTGAGAGCTTGGCCCCATGCATGTAACGGTTCCTGGGGCGCGCTTTCTTCTTCGCGGCCTGTGAAGGCCGCTTTTTTGTTTTTGAAAGGCGTGTTTTCTCCATTTTTCACAGAACCTTACAGCGTCGATCTGGGTGCTCTTCTTCCCTAGCGCGTTTGGCGAGCGCGGCAAAGAGCCGTATCTTGGCTCCATACCGCGTCAGTACGCGGCCCCCGCAATATTGATCGCAATCGCGCGCCGGAGTTTCCGTGTTCGGCGCTCAGGAGAGGTGTGTTCAACGACATGAAACATCAGGATTTCCACATTCCTGCGCAGGAGGTCAGCGAAGCCGAGCGCTTTAGCCTGATCTACCAGTTTTACTATCAACCGCTGCTCTTATTCATCTTTCTGCTCGGCTCGTGGTGGACAAGTAAAGCCGGTGTCCTGGCGATGGCCGAGTGGATCAGCGGCGCGAGCGCGGAGACCGAACAAATCGCGCTTCTGGTGAGCGCCTTGGCCATGGCCGCCCAGTATGCGCTCTGGCATTACGCCATGCGCCTGATCCCGCGCTACAAGGCCTATCAGGCCAAAGGTATCGGTATTGTTGTGGTCGCTGTGCTTCTCGTGCTTCTGGCACTTTCCAGCACCTATACCAGCTTCATCGGCATCACGCAGGACTCCGCGAGGGGGCTCGAACTGCAAAGCCAATCCGACATTTATGCGGATAAGGCTCGCATGTTGGCCGCGCGCTCTACGGCCATGGAAGATGCGTTGCTGGTTGTCGCCCCTCAGGCCGAGAGTGCTTGCGCGCGCTATGAACAGGAGCTTCAGACCGGCGCGATTACTGGGGCGCGCGGCAAAGGGGTCGTGACGGGGTATCTCCTCGGATTCTGCACCGGAAAGACCAAGATCGCGGAGGTGATCTCCGAGACGATCTCCGCCAATGCCATCCGCACCAAGCAGATCGCACAGCTCAGCGGCGACTTGGATGGCATCATTTTCGACCGCGCCAAGGAGATCGGCGAGCGCGAGCTGTCTTTCCTGTCCCTTGCCCGGAAAATGGATGCGTTGCTGCAAGAGCTGCAAAATGCCGACCGCACGCGGGGCCTGCGGGCCGCGTCGGAAGCGATGGCGGACTCCGTCGCAGAACTTGGCAACAGCACCGATAGCGCGCTTGGACAGGCACAGGCGCAAGCTGTCGCGGCTATCGTGCAAGAGGAGCGCGCATCTGGTCGCGCCATCGCAGGGCTGATCGAGAAGATCGAGGCTCTGCCGGTTCCCGAGGCTGGCCGTGCATCGTTGCTGCCTGCGCAGGTGCTCGTTCTGAAGCACTGGCGCCTGCACCTGCCTCAGATCGCGCTGGCCCTGGCCGTCGATCTCTTCGCACCGCTCTCAACAATGCTCTTCTGGGCCGCTGCCATCAAGTCGCGGCGCAGAGGTGCTGCCCTTCAGGAAGGAGACATCAAATGAAGTTGCTCAAGGATATCTTCGGTACGCTCATCGGCATGGTGATGGTTCTGGTCTTTGCGCTCGCCATCATTGCCCTGATTTTCTCGCTGGCCGCAGACCAGATGCCGGGGCTTCGAGCCCTCACCGCAGACGCGCGCTGCCTCACCGGGCTCGCTTCTGATGCCAGCGTCTGCGGCAGGGGCGAGATCGCGCGCCTTAACGACAAGGTTGCCGCGCTTGGCGAAGAACTCGAGGTCGCGAAGAACGGTAGCGGCGGTCAGAACCTGGTCTTCGAACAGGGCGTAGATGTGACCGACGTCGTGAGCGTCGTTGTCGGCACGATCTTCCGGCAAAAGGCGGGACAGAACGTCCCTGTGCGTTCATTCTGCTTTGTCAACCTTGACGATAAGGGCCTCGATCCAAGGCTTGTTCTCGCGATCAAAGAGCCCGATGGCACGATCTCGGAAGGGGTGATCACCGTCAGCGATCTCGCGCTTTTTGGCATCGGCGCTGCCGATATTCATGCCGCGCGCCGCGCATGCCAATTCCCGGACATGCCGTGATGAGCAAGCCCCAAGGACATAAGCCTTCGGTCGCGGGGAAGTTGGTCCTGACCACAGCGCTTGGCTACGCGTTGTGGGAGACCTATCCGCTGGTGATCCGGCACCAACATGACGCGGAGTGGGGCATTTATGCCTGGGGGCTAGGTGGAGCATGCTTTGCGGCGGGAGCGCTTCAGGTCGCTGGCGCGGCTGCTCAAGCCGTCATGAGCGGGGCGCGGAGTTTCCGGGCGCACCGCCCCAAACTCCCGAAATCTTCTTCTCGCTGGCTGAGCGCGGGTGAGGCGCGCAAGGCGGGGCTTGGGCGCGCCAAGGGTATGTTCCTCGGAATTCTGGAGGGGCAACCGATCTTCGTCCCGAACGCCGTCCATTCGCTGGTCTGCGCCCCTGCGCGCAAGGGCAAGACGACTTCGGCTGTGATGCCTGCGCTTTGCCATGACATCGGCTGCTCGCGCCTTGTGACAGATATGAAGGGTGAGCTTCTCGTGCAGACCGCCGAATTGATCGCGAAGAAACAGGGGCAGCGCGTCCTCTCGCTGAATCCGGCGCATAAGTTTGGACAGTCCAACGCCTGCTATAACCCCTTCCAGATTGTCTTGGATGATCTGGAGTTCGCGCCCGAGGACGCGATCTCCGATGCCCGCAGTATCGCGTTGAAATTGCATTCTGATCCGGCTGGTGGCGCGCGCGATCCATTCTGGCCGAACGGCACGCGCAAGCTGCTCAGCTTCGTCGTCATCACGCTCTGCGTGCTGCGACAGCCCGAAGAGGCAAATCTTCCCCGCGCCTTCGAAATTCTGGGGCGCAGCGAAGAGTTGCTTGATCTACTCGTGGAGGCAGGGGAAAGTCATGCGCTCGGCGGCGAACTTGCGGTGCTGGCCAGCAATCTGCTGAGCACGTGGGAGAACACCGAGAAGCAGTTCGAAAGCTTCCGAGAGGGTGCAATCCAAAGCCTTGTGCCATTCGGGCCGAGTGGGCGGCTGGCGGCGTCCGTAACCACCTGCGATTTCCGCTTTCGTGACCTCAAGAACGAGCGCATGACGATTTTCATGGTGGCTGATCCGAGCCGCATGGATGTCTTCGCGCCCTGGATTTCGCTGATGGTCTGGGCGGCGATGAAAGAGCTGATCCGCGAAGACAACGCGGTACCTGTTCAGTTCATCCTTGATGAATTCACCAACTACCGGCTGCCCGGCCTGCCCGAAACGCTGACAGCGCTTGGCGGCTACGGCATTCGCTGCATGATCGTGGTGCAAGAACTCCAGGAGATCGCTCGCGTCTATGGCCGCGAAGCGCTCGAGACGATCCTGAGCCAGACCGATGTGAAGCAGTTCTTCGGCGTGGCATCTGATGCCACTGCGCAGCTCGTCAGCCGCATGCTGGGCGAAGAGGTTGTGGCTTCCGAGAGCTTTGGCATGGGCTCCCAGCTCGGCCAAGCGCCGGACTTTTCGCTCGGACGGAAAGCAAAACCACTGCTGAGCCCTGAAGAACTGCGCCGCCTACCGGATGATGGGCAGGTCATCTTCGTGCGCAACCTTCGCCCGATCCGCGCGCTCAAGGTCGGATACCAAGAGATCAGCCCTTGGCGAGACCAGGTTGCTCCGAACCCGCTGCATGGCGGCAGGCGCTACCTCGGAAAGCGCAAGGTGCTGATCAAGAATGGGCGTGCGAGGGTCGTTGGGCCCGGGCGCAAGGTCTCAAAGGCCCGACGCAGGCCTTTCTGGCGTCCGCTTTCTGCCGCGCTCCGCCCGCTTATGCCTAGAATGCCTGTGATGTTGCTCGGCGCTGCAGCTCTGGTGGTTCTGCAGTTCGGCTGGCCGCATCTGCTCTGGGAGTACACGCGCTCGCACGGCTGGTGCCGGTATATCGGCCTGCCAGTGGTCTCGAAGGGTTTCGAGATTAGCGGATCAGCCCATTGTCCCTGGATCGTTTGGAGGAAGTGAAATGCCCAAAACGCGGCAGTTTCTAAGGTCTTTCGTCTACGATGAAATTTGCGCAATACCACCTATGGGTGATAATATGGTAATGAAAGGGTTGGTTGAGCTGCATCTCTCACGCCGTTGGAGGAGCGCCCAACCAGATAAAGGTGACCCTGTCGCGAGAGCCGACCGAAGCGTCGAGCCCGTGAACCACAATCAACCATATCGGACGAAAACTTGGACGCCTGCGCATGATAACGCGCTGGCGGGAGACACGGAGTCTATGCACGAAGGAGGCAAGTGCGATGAACGGCATTGAGAGTAACGATCTGCAGAAGCTTTTCGAGCAAGCAAGCGCTGAGGCCAGCGGCCAGAGCAAAGGCATTGAGGTCGATTTGATGTCCTATGTCTCGATGCTGGAAGGCGTGGACGGAACGCTCGAGCAGAAACTCGAATTCCTCCGTTCACTCGGCGCTATTCTCATGGGAGTCATCGATCTCGGCTTTGAGGTGGTTTTCACCGAGGAAAGCTGTGGAAAAGTCTTTGAACCCGCCGCTGATCCTGCACAGGAGGGGCAATCTGCCGTAGACTCTGAAGGATACGAAAGGGGGCAAAGATGAACCAAAGCCTGCTTGCCAGCGAAGCGCCTCGAAAGGCAGTGATTTATGTGCGCGTATCCAGCGCCGCGCAAACCAAGCGCGGCTCCGGTCTCGCCAGCCAAGAAACCCGCTGCCGCGAATATGCCCGGTACAAGGGACATGAGGTGGCTGAGGTCTTTCAGGATGACGCATCTGGCGGCCTGATCGACCGGCCAGGCATTCAGGCCATGCTTACCTTTATAAGAAGACGCAAGAGCGAGCGATATGTTGTCATTCATGATGACGTGTCCCGCCTCGCGCGCGGGCTGGATGCTCACTTGGCTCTGCGATCCGCGATTTCGGCGGCAGGCGGTATGCTTGAAAGCCCGTCTATTGAGTTCGGCGAGGATTCGGACTCGATCCTCGTGGAGAACATGCTGGCCTCGGTCTCACAGCACCAACGCCAGAAAAACGCAGAGCAAACCAAGAACCGCATGCGGGCGCGTTTGATGAATGGCTACGCCGTTTTCTCCGCGCCTGTGGGCTACAAATTCGAGCGCAGGCCCGGGCACGGCAATGTTCTGGTGCGCGATGAGCCCATCGCATCAATTTTGCAGGAGGCGCTGGAAGGGTACGCCAATGGGCGCTTCCAGACGCAGGTGGAGGTGAAGCGTTTCTTGGAGGCGCAGCCCGCGTTCCCCAAAGACCTGAACGGCACAGAAATCCGCAATCAGCGGGTCACCGACATGCTGACGCGCCCGATCTATGAGGGGTACGTTGAAGCGCCGAACTGGGGCGTGTCGCTCCGCAAGGGACATCATGAGCCCCTGATCAGCTTCCAGACGTTCGAGCGTATTCAGCAGCGTCTTTCGCAGACGGCGAAGGCACCAGCGCGCAAAGACATCAGCGCCGACTTCCCGCTGCGCGGCTTTGTGCTTTGCGCGGATTGTGGTCACGCGCTTACATCCTGCTGGTCGACCAGCAAGACCGGGGACAAGCACCCTTACTATATGTGCAAGAAGAAGGGCTGCGAGAGTTACCGGAAGTCGATCCGCCGCGATCAGCTTGAAGGAGATTTCGCCGATATTCTGCAGGCCATGCAACCATCCACAGATTTCTTTCAGGTCGTGCGCAAGATGTTTAACGACCTTTGGGATGCGCGAGTGGCTCAGGCGAGTGAGAATGCGGCGCTGGCCAAACGCAGCGTGCGAGACACCCAGAAGAAGATCGATGGGCTTCTGGAGCGGATTGTTGACGCTGGCAGCTCATCAGTGGTCCGCGCCTATGAGAAGAAGATCGAAGAGCTGGAGCGCCAGAAGATTCTTCTGGAAGAAAGGGCTGAGGCGGCGCGTAAGCCACGCTATGCCCGAGAGGATTTGTTCGAACTCGCGTTCGAATTTCTCTCAAGTCCTTGGAATATATGGGATAAGGGGACGCTTGCGGTGCGGAAAACAGTGCTGCGATTGGCGTTTTCAGGGCCTTTGGCCTACTGCCGAAAACAGGGTGTTCGAACCCCTGATTTATCATTCCCCTTCAAGATGTTAGGGGAGTTATCAACAGGTCAATGTGAAATGGCGCACCCAGTAGGATTCGAACCTACGACCTTCGCCTTCGGAGGGCGACACTCTATCCAGCTGAGCTATGGGTGCAAACTGCTTACGCAGTGCTTACTTCAATTTTCCGCGGGATTAAAGCAAGAATCACAGGCCCCGCAAGCCACTGATCTAAAACGATTATTTTCACTCGCATTCACATAACGGACCCTTGACATCAGCCTTCGGAGGGCAGCGCTCTATCCAGCTGAGCTACGGGTGCCTGCGCCGCGGTGATAGTGCAAAGCAAAGCCGCCCGCAATCGGGAATTCCCGTTCCGCGCCGCTTTCCTGCACTCACTCCGGTCGGCGCGCTTCGGCCAGCATCGTCATCTGCGGGATCATCTCGGAGACCGTCACCTCGGCAAAGCCCGCCGCCCCCAGATCCCTCGCCAGCCCCTCGGCATCGACCGAGCGCGCCTCGGGCGTGAAGGCGGTGTGCTGGAGCTGCCAGAGCGCCGCCAGCGGCGGGCCGCTGCGGTCGGCATGGACCACGAAATCGTGGATTAGAAGCCGCCCGCCCGGCATCAGCCGATCATGGGCGGCGCGGAGCAGCCCCTCATGCGCCGATCCAGGCACGCCGGAGAACAGGTAGGACATCAGCACCACGTCCTGCCCGCCCGGCCAGTCGGTTTCGAGCGCGTTCCCCTCGACATACGCGATCCGGTCCGACAAACCTGCCTCGGCGACATGGCGGCGGCCGAGCGCCGCGACATTGGGGAAATCCACGATGGTGACCGAGAGCTCCGGGAAGGCCTTGCACAGCGTGATCGCGAAGGCGCCGGTGCCGCCGCCCACGTCGAGCAGCTGGCGCGCGCTCGACAGGTCGATGCGCTTGGCGAGCTGGCGCGCCGGGCCGAGCGAGCCCGCATGCTGGCTCTCGGAATAGAGCCGCGCCTGTTCTGGGTCGGAGAACCATTGCTCGTAGGAGGCCGTGGCCCCCTCGCCCAGCGTCCCCGAGACCGCGTCACCGAGCTGGCCCATGAGCCCGTACATCTGCTTGCCGACCTGAAGCCGCAGGTAATCGCCGAAATCGTATTTCGCGCCCTTCACCAGAAAGGCCTCGGCGGCCGGTGAATTCGCAAAGCGCCCATCCGAGACCGTCACCAGCCCCAGCCCTGCCAGCGCGGTCAGCAGCGTCTCGGCGCGATCGCGATGCAGGCCGGTGCGGTCTGCCAGCGCCTCTGCATCAAGCGCGCCCTCCGCCAGAACGGTAAAGAGGCCATGATCAAGCGCCGTGAACAGCGCCTGTGACCCCATGAACCCGAAGGCAATTCGCGAAATCTCGTCGGCATCCGTGACCGGCCCCATGCATCTCTCCCGCTTGTCGATGGTGCGGCGAGGCTATCAGGGGGGCGCGGCGTGTCCAGAAGGATTGCCCGAAACCGACATATCACGTCGGTTTCGGACCGGAAACGTCACGTCTCAGGCAAAAAGCTCGTGCGCCAGTTCCAGCGCGTCGATCAGCGTGTCGACCTCGGCCTCGGTGTTGTAGAGCGCAAACGAGGCGCGGCAGGTGGCCGAGACGCCAAGGTGGTCCATCAGCGGACCGGCACAGTGATGGCCGGCGCGCACTGCGACGCCCTTCTTGTCGAGGATGGTCGAGATGTCATGCGCGTGCGCCGCACCGTCGAGCGTGAACGAGAAGATGGCCGCCTTCCCGGGCGCGTGACCCTGCACCTGCAGCCAGTTGAGACCGGCGAGCCGCTCCATCGCATAAGCCGCGATGCGCGCCTCGTGGGCCGCGACGTTCTCCATCCCGAGGTCCATCATGTACTCGAGCGCGACGCCAAGGCCGATCTGCTGCACGATGCCGGGCGTGCCGGCCTCGAACTTCATCGGCGGGTCGGCATAGGTCACGACGTCCTTGTGGACTTCCCGGATCATGTCGCCGCCACCCATGAACGGCTGCATCTCGGCCATCCGCTCCTTGCGGATCCAGATCGCGCCCGAGCCCGAGGGGCCGTAGAGCTTGTGCCCGGTGATGGCGTAGAAGTCGCAGCCGAGCTCTTCGACATTCACCGGCATGTGCACGGCGCCCTGCGAGCCGTCGACCAGCACCGCCACGCCCCGCTCGCGGGCCGCGGAACAGATCGTCTTCACGTCGACCACGGTGCCCAACACGTTCGACAGCTGGGTGATCGCAACGAGCTTGGTCTTCGGGCCGATGGCGTCGATCACCTTCTGCGGATCGAGCGCGCCGGTCTCGTCGACATCGACCCACTTGATCACAACGCCCTGCCGCTCGCGCAGAAAGTGCCACGGCACGATATTGGCGTGGTGCTCCATCACCGACAGCACGATCTCGTCGCCGGGCTCGAAGCGCGGCATGGCCCAGCCATAGGCCACGAGGTTGATGCCCTCGGTGGTGCCGGAGGTGAACACCACCTCCTCCTCGTCCTTGGCGCCGAGGAAGCGGGCGATGATGCCGCGCGTGCCCTCGTATTTCTCGGTTGCGAGGTTCGACAGGTAGTGCAGGCCGCGATGGACGTTGGCGTACTCCTCGGCATAGCCGCGGGTCACCGCGTCGATCACCACCTGCGGCTTCTGAGCCGAGGCGCCGTTGTCGAGATAGACCAGCGGCTTGCCGTTCACCTCCCGGGAGAGGATCGGGAAGTCTTTGCGGATTTCGGTCACGTCATACATCAGATCGCCATCGCGTTGGGGCTTATGCCCATCAGGGATACGAGCAGGCTCATCGCCATGACAAGGACAAGCCCACCGATCACGAGCACGGCGAGCGCCCGCAGCAGGTTTCCGAAGCCATGAGCCACGTCGAGAAAATTCAGGAAAATGTAGATGCCGGCGAGGAAGCCAAGCACCGCGAGAATCGAGGCCAGCGCCGGGGCCAGAAGCGCCGCGACGGCGACGATGACCTGCCAGAGAATGCGCACCGCCTGCAGCCAGGCCAGCAGGACGGCCAGATCCTCGGCCCGGGCGGTCCCGCCCAGCATCCGGCCGACGCCGGTCAGCACCATGACCGACACCACCAGCATCGCCGCGAGCAGCGCGCCGAAGAGCACCGGACTCATCACGAAGGGCAGCGCGCCGGCGCCCATCGAGACCTGCAGGATGCCCATGACCAGCGCGTTGAGTGCCACGACCAGCGCCATCGCGGTCAGGATGGCCTCGTGGCTGAGCCTTGCTGCGATGAGCAGCTGCGCCACCTCGCGCGGGGCGGTGACGGTCTGCCACGCCAGGCGGACGAACCCGGCCGGGGTCATGCTTGAACCGCCTTCTGCGCGGCGGCAAGCCCAGAGAGCCAGAACCATAGGAACACCGCGAACCAGACCAGCCCCACGAGCGTGAGCTGGAGCCCCGGCCCCATCAGCCCGGCCACGAGCCCGTTCAGAAGCACCAGTGGCGTCGCCGCCAGAAGCGCCCAGAACAGCGCCAGCCGCGCACCATAGGCGCTGCCCTTGCCGCCGAACAGCTTGGCGACGAGGTGGCTCAGGAAGGCGACGAGGTAGAACAGCAGCGGCGCCAGCACGAGCCACGCCAGAAGCGCTCCACCCAAAAGCGGATTCAACTCCGTTTCTTCCAAATGCGCCTGCCGCGACAGGGCCGGCATCTGCGCGATGAAGAACAACGCGCAGGCCGCCATGACGAGCATCAGCGCACGGTCTTCGCGCGGCCCCTGCGAGAGGAGCCGCGCGACGACCTTGCCCGGCCCCCGGTAGGTGGCCAGGATTTCGCGCGAGAGCGACATCAGCCGCGGCGCCGCAGCAGCCAGGCTTCGACGCGCTCGACGATCTCTTCCTGCAGGCCCTCGTCCTCGACCTCCTGCACCGCTTCCGCGATGAAGGCGATGGTCAGCAGGTCCTCGGCGATGCCGCGCGGCAGGCCGCGGGCGCGCAGGTAGAACAGGCCGTCCTCGTCGATCGCACCGGAGGTGGAGCCGTGCGAGCAGGCCACGTCGTCGGCGTAGATCTCGAGCTCGGGCTTGGCGAGGAACTGGCTGTCATCGTCGAGCAGCAGCGACTGCGAGATCTGGTAGCCGTCGGTCTTCTGGGCGTCCGGCTTGACGAGGATCTTGCCCTGGAACACGCCGGTGGCGCCGTTGCGCAGCACCTTCTTGAACACCTGGCGGCTTTCGCAGTTCACCGCGTCATGGGTGATGAACACCGTGTCGTCGTGATGGAAATCGCCATCGCCCATGCAGGCGCCCGCGACATGAGCCACGGCATCGTCGCCGTTCAGCTCGAGCACGCACTCGTTGCGGGTCATCACGCCGTTCACCGTGAGGGTGAAGGTTTTGAAGGTGCTCTCGGTGCCCAGACGGCCGAAGATGTGCGTCGCCGCGCGGCGCTCGTGATCCCGGCCCTGCGTGCGCACGTGGTGGAAGCCCGACCGGTCCGCCACGTCCACTTCCATCACCTTGTTGAACCGTGCCGCCGCCGGGCCGTTCTCGAGGATGGTGACGTCGCCGCCCTCCTCGACCTTGACCACGTGGTGCAGGATCGCATCGGAGCTGTCCGACTTGTGGTGATAGATCAGGTTGATCGGCTTCGACACCTTGCCAGTGACTCGCATCAGGATGCCGTCGGTGGCGAAGGCGGTGTTGAGCGCCGCCAGCGGGCGCTCCACCGGGGTCTGGCCGTTGGCTTCCAGCGTGCCGTAGAGATCCTTGGCCCAGTGGATGTCGGTCGCATCCGCAAGGCGGGCGATCTCGACCCCCTCGAGCGCCAGCTCGTCCGAGGCCTCGGCATCGAACACGCCGTCCACGAAGACGATCTTCAGACGGTCGCGCTCACCGAAGATCGGCGCCTCATCGGCCTCGAACACGGAGGCCTTGGGCGCCTCGGCGCTGACCAGCGTCTCGGGACGGGTGTATTTCCAGTACTCGTCACGCGCGTGGGGCAGCCCCATGGCGCGCAGACGGGCCAGCGCGTCCTTGCGCGCCGGGGCCGACCAGCCGCCCTCGGGCAGCTCGAGCGCGGCGATGCGCGCCTCGGTCGCGTCCAGTTTCGGTTGCGGAAGAGCCATTTACGCCTCCTCTTCGATCAGGTGGGCATAGCCTTCGTTCTCGACCTCGAGGGCCAACTCGGGGCCACCGGTCTTGATGATGCGGCCATCGTGCATGATGTGCACCACGTCCGGCTTGATGTGGTCGAGAAGGCGCTGGTAGTGGGTGATCACGAGGAAGCCGCGGCCCTCGTCACGCAGCGCGTTGACGCCATCGGCCACCAGTTTCATTGCGTCCACGTCGAGGCCGGAGTCGGTCTCGTCGAGGATGCAGAGCTTGGGCTCGAGCATCGCCATCTGCAGGATCTCGTTGCGCTTCTTCTCACCGCCGGAGAAGCCCACATTGACCGGGCGCTTCAGCATCTCGGCGTCGATCTTGAGGCTCTTGGCCTTCTCGCGCACGACCTTGAGGAACTCGGTCGAGCTCATCTCTTCCTCGCCGCGCGCCTTGCGCTGGCTGTTCACCGCGGTGCGCAGGAAGGTCATGTTGCCGACGCCGGGGATCTCCACCGGGTACTGGAAGGCCAGGAACAGGCCTGCCGCGGCGCGCTCTTCGGCGTCCATGTCGAGCAGGTCCTCGCCGAGCAGCTCGGCAGACCCGTCGGTGACCTCGTAGCCGTCCTTGCCCGAGAGCACGTAGGACAGGGTCGATTTGCCCGAGCCGTTCGGGCCCATGATCGCGTGCACCTTGCCGGCCTCGACGGTGAGGTCGACGCCCTTGAGGATCTGCTTGTCCTCTTCTTCAAGTTTCACTTGCAGGTTTTTGATTTCCAGCATGTTTTTCTCCTGTCGGCCGCGGGCCGATCTTCCTCTTTCCGGCCTCAGGGCCGCATCGTCAATTGCATGATCCGCAGCAGGCGCTTCGCCGGGACCGGCTGCGGGGTGATCTCGAACCGGGCCATGCGGCCGGTCATTTCGGGTTGGCCGAGGAACTCCTCGACCTTGTGGTATTGCTTGCGCTGCGCGTAATCGTCGAACAGCAGCGTCAGCGGTTTCTCGGCAAGGAAGGCCGCCGCCAGCGCGCAGCCCTCGCGAAAGCGCCCGTCCACCAGCACCACATCGGGCTGACGGAACTCGGGCAACTCCCAGACCTCGAGCGGATAGCGTGACCAGCGCCGCCACTCGCCGTCGTCGACCGGGTGGCCCCACTCCTTGGTGGCACCGATATCGGACCAGATCACGTCGACCTGGGTGCCCTCGGCGGGCGGGTTCTGATCGAACCAGCCGCGCATCATCTGCGCCCAGTCCCGGTCACTCTCGACCGCGAAGACGGTGCGCCCCGGCAGTTCCGAGGCCACCACGGTCGAGCCGCCGGTGCCGTATTCGAGGATCACCCCGGCCCGGCCATAGGTCTCGCGCAGCAGCGCGGACTCGGCCTCGGGCATCGTGAGCTCCGGGCGCGTTATGGGCGCGGCTCCGGTCACTCGATCAGCACCGCCGTGCCGGAGGCCGAGACCATGAGCATCGAGTTGTCGACCACCATGCCCTTGTAGGCGGTGGTGCGATGGCCCTCGATGCTGTTGGTCGTGGTCACGATCATCGTTTCCCTCCAATCCCTTACGGGGCGAACCTCAGACGGCGGTAAAGTACTTCATCGTCATCATGACGAGCATGGCGAGCCCCGCCGCCGCACTTGCGGTGAGCAGGACCGAGCCGCCAAGCAGCCCCTCTGTCTTGCCCTTGCGCTTGCGGATGCCAAGCCCGATCAGCACGCCGAGGAAGACGCCAATGCCGGTGCCGAGCGACTGGATGGCAAGTTGCTGGATCATGTCCGGTCTCTCCCGAGGGGGTGGGCTTGCCGCCCACCCGTGCCGTGCGTCAGCCCACCGAGCCTTCGAGCGAGATGGCGACCAGCGCCTGCGCTTCCATGGCAAACTCCATTGGCAGCGCCTGCAGCACTTCCTTGCAGAAGCCGTTCACCACGAGAGCCACGGCCTCTTCCTCGTCCATGCCGCGCTGGCGGCAGTAGAACAGCTGGTCGTCATCGACCTTCGAGGTCGTCGCCTCGTGCTCGCAGCGCGAGGAGTTGTTCTTCACCTCGATATACGGGACCGTGTGGGCGCCGCACTTGTCGCCGATGAGCAAGCTGTCGCACTGGGTATAGTTGCGCGAGTTCTTGGCCTTGGGGTGCATCGAGACGAGACCGCGATAGGTGTTCTGCGCCACGCCGGCCGAGATGCCCTTCGAGACGATCCGGCTCTTGGTGTCCTTGCCAAGGTGGATCATCTTGGTGCCGGTGTCCGCCTGCTGGTGGTTGTTGGCGATGGCGATCGAGTAGAACTCGCCCTGGCTCTCGTTGCCACGCAGGATGCAGGACGGGTATTTCCACGTCACCGCCGAGCCGGTCTCGACCTGGGTCCACATGATCTTCGCCCGGTCGCCGCGGCAATCCGCGCGCTTGGTGACGAAGTTGTAGATGCCGCCCTTGCCCTCTTCGTCGCCGGGGAACCAGTTCTGCACCGTGGAGTACTTCACCTCGGCGTCTTCCTCGACGATGATCTCGACCACGGCGGCGTGCAGCTGCGCGGTGTCGCGCTTGGGCGCGGTGCAGCCTTCAAGGTAGCTCACGTAAGAGCCCTTGTCGGCGATGATCAGCGTCCGCTCGAACTGGCCGGTGTTCTCGGCGTTGATGCGGAAATAGGTCGACAGTTCCATCGGGCAGCGCACGCCCGGCGGCACGTAGACGAAGGAGCCATCCGAGAACACGGCGCTGTTGAGCGTGGCATAGAAGTTGTCCGACACCGGAACGACCGAGCCGAGATACTTCTTCACCAGCTCCGGGTGCTTTTCGATCGCCTCGGAGATCGAGCAGAAGATCACGCCGGCCTTCTCGAGCTCCTTCTGGAAGGTGGTGCCCACCGAGACACTGTCGAAGACGGCATCGACGGCCACTTTGCGCTCGGGCGCGTTGGCATCCTCGGCGCCCTCGACCCCGGCCAGCACCATCTGCTCCTTGAGCGGGATGCCGAGCTTCTCATAGGTCGCCAGAAGCTTCGGATCGACCTCGTCCAGCGACTTGGGCTTGGTCTCCATGCTCTTGGGGCGGGCGTAGTAGTACTGCTTCTGGAAGTCGATTTCCGGATACTCGACCATCGCCCAGTCGGGCTCTTTCTTGGTCAGCCAGCGCCGATAGGCCTCGAGGCGCCATTCGGTCATCCATTCCGGCTCGCCGTTCTTGCTCGAGATCAGCCGCACGATGTCCTCGTCGAGGCCCATCGGGGCGTATTCCATCTCGATCTCGGTTTCCCAGCCGTACTTGTAGGTCGAGACGGCTTCGACCGCGTCCACGGTCTCCTTCTCGACACCTTCCTTGACCGTCACGTTGTCAAAGGCTGCCATGCGTTCTCTCCTGTCATCGCGCGACATGCGCGCGTCTCGTGCTTCCACCGGCGCTGCGGGCGCCGCCTGTTCTCGTCTCGCGCCCGAGGGCGCGGTTAAATCCCTGCGCCCCGCGGCGCGGTCTAATCTCTGCGCGTCTCAGCGCGGCCTCCTCCGGCCCTTGCGGCACATATAGGGACCCTCGCCCTCTCCTGCAGCCCGGAGCGCCACTTTCGCGGCGCTCAGCCGGTCCGCCGCCGGTATTGTTTCAGCCAGGCCTCGGCAAAGCCCAGCACCTCTTCCTCGGTCGACTGCGGCCCGAGGCTGACGCGGATGGCGCAGCGCGCCGCCTCCTCGTCATGGCCCATGGCCTGCAGCACGTGGCTCGGACGCAGCTTGCCGCTGGAACAGGCCGAACCGGCACTGACCGCGTAGCCTGCAAGGTCCATCTGCATCACCTGCGTCTCCCCCTTCCAGCCCGGCATCGCGAAGCAGGATGTATTGGGCAGACGCGGAGCGTCATTTCCGACAAAAATAGTCTCTTCCGCGCCATCTGCAATCACATTCTCTAGAATGTTTCTAAGTTTCTCGACCCGCGCCCAGACGCCCTGCTCGAGATCCCGCGCCGCGGCCTCGGCAGCAGCCCCGAAGCCCGCCACGCCGAGCAGGTTCTCGGTGCCCGCGCGCCGGCCCATCTCCTGCCCACCACCCCTGAGCTGCGCCTCCAGATCGGTGCCACGCCGTAGCACCAGCGCGCCGATGCCCTTCGGTCCGCCCAGCTTGTGGGCCGAAACCAGCGCGGCGGTACAGCCGGCCCAGTTGAAGGCAAAGGGGATCTTGCCGAAGACCTGCGTGGCGTCCACCACCGCGAGCCCCTGCGGCAGCTCCTGCACCACTCCGGTCTCGGAATTCGCCGCCTGCAGCGCGGTGCGCCCGGGCGCGTCCACCTGCACCTGCCCGCGCCCATCGACCGTCAGCACCGGATCGATCCACGCCGCCACCGCGTCATGCTCCACCGGCGCGCCCACGAAGCCCCGCCCGGCGCAGGCCAGCGCCGCGGCCTCGGTGGCGCCGGAGACAAAGATCACCTCCGCCCCGTCGGCCCCGAAGGCCGACGCCACCTGCCCGCGGGCCCGCTCGAGGAGCCCCTTGGCCGCGCGGCCCTCCGCATGGACAGACGAAGGGTTGCCCACCACGTCCATGGCGGCGATCATCGCCGCGCGAGCCTCCGCCCGCAGCGGCGCGGTGGCGTTCCAATCGAGATAGGCGCGCGTCACGTCAAGCTCCTTGCCGGGCCGCTTGTCTGGCCCATTGTCTTCTCTGGTTCAAAAATACCTCGGGGGAGTCCGCGCTCGCGCGGACGGGGGCAGCGCCCCCTCACCTCCCCGGACGCGACAGGATCAGGCCTCGTCGACCACCGCAAACAGCGAGGGCACCGCCGGGCATGGCGCCAGCGAGTTGCCGACCACGTCCGACAGCCGCGTCTGGTGCAGAAAGACGTAGACATGCGCCGAGAGGCTTTGCCACAGCCGGTTGTTCAGCGATTGCGCGCGGCTGCCCGAGGTCGCGCCCGACGCGCCCGCCCCCTTGTGCATGGCGTCCACCGTCTCGTCCACGGCGCCGAGGATATCGACCACGCGGATTTCCGAGGCCGGGCGTGCCAGGCGGTAGCCGCCACCCGGGCCGCGCACCGACTCGACCAGCCCCGCCCGGCGCAGCTTGACGAAGAGCTGCTCGAGATAGGGCAGCGACACGTCCTGCCGCTTCGAGATATCGCCCAGCGTCACCAGAACGCCGTCCGGCTGCATCGCGATGTCGGTCAGCGCGACCATCGCGTAGCGCCCCTTGGTACTCAGCTTCACGCCACCGCCTCCCTATCGTCTGTCTCGCGCATCCTGCGCCAACCCCGCATCACACCGGCAAAGATTGACCTTGCCAGACCAATTGCATATCTGCAAACGAAGACAACCCGGAGCGCACTCCGGAGTTAGAACCGTTCTAAGGTGCCTGAGCAGTTTCGTCAAGAAAGCCGGGTGCGTGTTGAGGAGCAGATTGCACCTATGCCCGAGGTGATTTTTCCCGGACCCGAAGGCCGTCTTGAAGGCCGCTACCACCCGCAGAAGGAAAGCGACGCGCCGATTGCCATCGTGCTGCATCCGCATCCGCAATTCGGCGGGACGATGAACAACAAGGTCGTCTACAACCTGCACTATGCCTTCTACAATATGGGCTTCACGGTGCTGCGCTTCAACTTCCGTGGCGTCGGCCGCAGCCAGGGCGAGTACGACCAGGGCGTGGGCGAGCTGTCGGATGCCGCCTCGGCGCTCGACTACCTGCAGTCGATGAACAACAACTCCAAGCACTGCTGGGTTGCGGGCTTCTCCTTCGGCGCCTGGATCGGCATGCAGCTGCTGATGCGCCGCCCCGAGATCACCGGCTTCGTCTCGGTCTCGCCGCCGGCCAACATGTACGATTTCTCGTTCCTCGCGCCCTGCCCGGCCTCGGGCCTGATCATCAACGGCACCGCCGATCGCGTGGCACCGCCCGCTGACACCACGTCGCTGGTGAGCAAGCTCAAGGAGCAGAAGGGCATCACCATCACCCACGAGGAGATCGAGGGCTCCGGGCACTTCTTCGAAGAGCCGCACATGGAGACCATGATCGACGGTGTGACCGGCTACGTGAAGCGCCGCCTGACCGAAAGCACCCGCTGAGGAGGCTCTGCCGATGTCCCTGACCCAGGAGCTTGCCGACAAGCTGGCCGAAGACACCTTCAAGGTGATGAAGGCCACTGGAGACGAGCGCTTCTACATGGAAGTGGCCAAGGTCATCGGCGCCTCCTCGACGACGCTCGAGGAGGCCTTCCTCACCTCTGTGCGCGTACGCCTCGCCGAGCAGCGCGCTCGGCGCTTCATCACCGACCGGCTCTCCGAGATCGCCCGCGACAAGGGCGCCTGAACGGGCCCGCCGGTCGATCCCCCCATGACCGACGGAGACCGGCCTGATGACTCCATCCCAGAGCGTATCCGCCCGCCTCGACGCCCAGATGGCCTTCCTGATGGAGGCCGACCGGCTCAAGGCGATCACCCGCGCCACCCGCAACCATGACGGCCGGTTCGAGAACTCGGCCGAGCACAGCTGGCACCTCGCACTCTTCGCCTTGGTGCTGGGCGAGCACGCGCCCGAAGGCATCTCGGTCGAGCGGGTGATCCGCATGCTTCTGATCCACGACCTGGTCGAGATCGACGCCGGCGACGTGCCATTCTTCGGCGAGGTCGACGAAGCGGCGAAAGCCGCCGAGGAAACCGCAGCGGCGGAACGGCTCTTCGGGATGCTGCCGCAAGCGCAGGGCGCGGATCTTCTGGCTCTCTGGCACGAGTTCGAGGCCAACGAGACGCCGGACGCCCGCTTCGCCAAGTCGCTCGACCGCTTCCAGCCGCCCAACCTCAACCTCGCGTCCGGTGGCGGCAGCTGGGACGATTACAACGTCACCCATGACGTGTTCGAGGCCCGCATGGGACCGAAGATCCGCCACGGCGCCCCGGCGCTCTGGGACTGGCTGGCGCCGCGCGTCAAAGCCTTCTTTTCCAGACGCTGACACAGCACGAAAAAGGCCAAGACTTTTCGTCCGAAAAGTCTTGGCCGATGGTGCCCTGCGATGCGCGAAGATTTTTCGTACGAAAAATCTTCAGCCGCGTCATCAGTAGTGGATCGCCCGTCCCCAGGCGTCGAGCACGCTCTCGTGCATCATCTCCGACAGGGTCGGGTGCGGGAAGACCGTGTTCATCAGGTCTTCTTCGGTGGTCTCGAGCTGGCGGCCCACCACGTACCCCTGGATCAGCTCGGTGACTTCCGCGCCGACCATGTGGGCGCCCAGCAGCGCGCCGGTCTTCTCGTCGAACACGGTCTTGACCATGCCCTCGGGCTCGCCGAGCGCGATCGCCTTGCCGTTGCCGATGAACGGGAAGCGGCCGACCTTGATCTTGTAGCCGGCCTCCTTGGCCTGCGCCTCGGTGAGGCCCACGCTTGCCACCTGCGGGTGGCAATAGGTGCAGCCCGCAATGCTGTCGGGATCGACCGCGTGCGGATGACCTCCGGCGATCAACTCCGCCACCATGACGCCCTCGTGGCTTGCCTTATGCGCCAGCCACGGCGCGCCGGCCACGTCGCCGATGGCATAGACGCCCTCGATGCCGGTGCGGCAGTGCTTGTCGGTCACCACGTGGGTGCGCTCGACCTTCACGCCCAGCTCCTCGAGTCCCAGCCCCTCGACATTGCCGACGATGCCCACGGCCGAGATCACAGTGTCAAACTCCTCGGTCGTGGTCTTGCCGTTCTGCTCGATATGCGCGGTGACCTTGCCCTGGCCGCGGTCGAGCTTCTTGACCATGGTCTTCTCGCGGATCTTGAGGCCCTGCTTCTCGAACTGCTTCTTGGCGAATTTCGAGATTTCCTCGTCCTCCACCGGCAGGATGCGGTCCATCACCTCGACCACCGTCGTGTCGGCGCCGAGCGTGTGGTAGAAGCTGGCGAACTCGATGCCGATGGCGCCCGAGCCGATCACCAGCAGCTTCTTCGGCATGCGCTTGGGCTGCAGCGCCGCCTTGTAGGTCCAGACCAGATCACCATCCGCCTCGAGGCCGGGCAGCTCGCGCGCTCGCGCGCCGGTGGCCACGACGATGTTCTTGGCGGTAAGTTCCTCGGTGCCCTTCTCGGTCTTGACCGAGACCTTGCCCTTGGCTGTGATCGTGGCGTCGCCCATGATCGAGGTCACCTTGTTCTTCTTCAGAAGATGGGTGACGCCCGAGTTGAGCTGCTTGGCCACGCCGCGCGAGCGCTTGACCACCGCGTCGAGATCGAAGCCGATCTTCTCGGCCGAAAGGCCGTATTCCTTGGCGCGGTGCATGTAGTGGAAGATCTCGGAAGACCGCAGCAGCGCCTTCGTCGGGATACAGCCCCAGTTGAGGCAGATGCCCCCCATATGCTCGCGCTCCACGCAGGCCACCTTGAGCCCGAGCTGGGCGCCGCGGATCGCGGCGACATAGCCGCCCGGTCCCGCGCCAATCACGATCATGTCGAAGCTTTGCGAAGCCATGGCTCTCTCCGTCCGTGTCAAATTAGTTTGGCATTAAACCATTTCCCGGAATGCTTCAACGCAAAGCAATCTCGGGCGGCGGGTTTCCTCTCCCTCGCCCCGACTTTGCCCCGGAAAGGGCAAAGCGAAAGGGCCCGTGCGATCACCTTCGCACGGGCCCTGCCGAAATGAAAAGCCTTGATTGTCGGCCGCTAACGGCGCAGTGGATCAGGCCGCCTCGGCCTGCAGCTTACGGATGGTCGTACCGTAGCCGCCCGCCTCGACATAGGCCTTCTCTGCCGCGGTCGAGGCACGCTCGAGCGCTGCATTGCGGGTCGGGAAGCGGCCGAAATCGCGGATCACCTCGCGATGGGCACGGGCGTGAAGCAGGTTCGAGGCCCCGGTCTCGGGCATGCGCTCCTTCATCAGGCGGATGCAGCGGTCCTGATCGCACAGGTTCTCGGAATGCATCAGCGGCAGGTAGAAGAACTGCCGCGCCGGCTCGTCGATCTTGAGATCCCAGCCGCGCCAGATCGCCTGCTTCGCCGCCGCCATCGCGATCTCGTCGGAGGCGAAGGCGCGTCCGTCGCCCCGGAACATGTTGCGCGGGAACTGGTCGAGCAGCACGATATAGGCCAGTGCCCCGCTCGGGTAGGTCAGCCACAGGCCGAACCGGCCCTCCATCGCCGCCTCCCAGGTCTCTTCGAACTGGTCGCGCACGCGGGCGTCAAGCGCCTCGTCCTGCGCATACCAGCGCTCTTCTCCGACCTCGTCGAGCCAGAATGTCAGTATCTCCTCGGGCCCCTTCATGGCCACATGCTCCTTCTCGCCTCGCCCCTGTTCGAGCGTCATGTAGAGGTTACATTCCACTTCGAACGGAGCAAAAGTAAAATATTCTGTCAATTACGACATTCCGGCAGTGCGAGGCCCCTCAGGAGGCCTCGCGCAGAGCCTCGGCTTCGGCTTCAGCCTCGGCCTCGGCGGTCTCGATCGCCAGTTCCTGCGCCACCGCGACGGCCACCGGAGACGAGCTTGGCGACACTGCGGTGTAGGCGCTGGTGTCATCCACCGAGGGCGCCGCACGCACGGTCATGCGGAAGAAGGCATAGGCGGTGAGGCTCAACAGCAGCACCGCGATCAGCGCAAAGTAAGCCCCGGGCCCAAAGACCTGCATGGCGTAACCGGTGATGATCGGGCCGGCGATGGCGCCCACCCCGTTGACGAAGAGAAGGCCGGCCGAGGCCGCCGCCATGTCGTCATGGTCGAGATAGTCGTTGGTGTAGGCAATCAGCAGCGAATAGAGCGGGTTGGACGCCCCGCCGATCACGAATGCCGCGCCCAGAAGCACCATGAACTGGCCGGTCATTGCGGTCGCGAACACCGCGGCGACACCGCCCAGCAACGCCACGATGGCGACCAGGCGGCGGCGGTCCATCCGGTCCGAGAGCCAGCCCAGCGGATATTGCGTCACCAGCGCCCCAACGTAGAACGAGGCCACGAACATCGAGATCTGGCTCAGCCGCAGCCCGGCCTCGGCGGCGAACACCGCCGCCATGCCGAATTGCGCGGCAAACACGCCGCCCAGCAGGAAGATGCCGACAAAGCCCAGCGGAGACACGCCGTAGAGCTCACGAAGGCTCATCCGCTTGGTGGTCGCGAAGGCAGGGGTCGGGCTGACCGAGAGCAGAATCGGCGCAAACGCGATGGAAACCAGCACCGAGGGAATGACGAAGAGCAGGAAACCCGAGGGGTCCGGCACCAGC
>Ga0115012_10000247_pt1 | contig 31507 bp, 28 predicted proteins | sample TroAtlMetagenome_FD_88706 | JGI IMG/M metagenome (GOLD analysis project Ga0115012, IMG submission 88706) | Marine eukaryotic phytoplankton communities from Atlantic Ocean - Tropical Atlantic ANT10 Metagenome | ecosystem: Environmental > Aquatic > Marine > Oceanic | place: Tropical Atlantic...
CATGGTGGCCCGCGGCGATTTGGGCGTCGAAATGCCACTGGAACAAGTGCCCATCATTCAAAAGCGACTCATCAAAGCGGCCAATCACGCTGGCCGGCCGGTCATCACTGCAACGCAAATGCTGGACAGCATGGAGCGAAACCCCCGCCCCACCCGAGCCGAAACCACCGACGTAGCGAACGCCATCCTCGACGGCACAGACGCGATCATGCTTTCGGGCGAAACCTCGGTGGGGGAACACCCCTTTGAGGCGGTTCGCGTCATGGATCGCATCGCGCGCGACGTGGAACAAAGTCAGTTCTTAAAACCCCGCGATTTATCCAAGGTTCACGCCCTCGCAGGCCCGACCCACACCGTGGCCCGCTGCGCGGCTCAAGCCGTCCAAGAAGGAGACCGCCCCCTGGTGGTCTTCACCTGGTCGGGACGCGGAGCGATCTTGGCCAGCAAGGGACGCATGAGCGCGCCCATCTTCGCGTTGACGCCGGACAGTCGGGTTGCCGATATGCTGGCCCTGGTCTGGGGCATCACCGCACTGCCAATGCCCGTGTTCGACAACACCGACGAGATGATTGCGGCCGGCGAGTCAGCCCTCATCGATTCCGGCCTGCTTCAAGTGGGCTCGGAAGTCGTTGTCTTGGCGGGCAACACGCCCATGCGCGGGGCCACAAACCTGATGAAGATCGAAACCCTGGATGGCCGGTCCGACTGACTCAGAGATACTCGCCTTGGTTGCTTTCGGAGCAAGGCGTCTCGCCACAGAAGTGGTCCAACACGCCGGGTGAAGCCCAGTCGTTGAACTGGATGACCTGCTCGTGCAAGCCAGGCCACGTGCGGGGGTTGCTGTGCGCTCCGCTGGGAACCGCCGGCGTGTTCGCTGCCGCAGGTAGCGGCAACTCGGGGTCATACTGGACGTAGCCTGGGCCCTCAAACGGCCCTTCCTTGAGCTCCAAGCCGAGCACCGACTCCACCGCTGGTGCCAAGTGGGTCGCACCGACAGCGCGAGCCAGCATGCGGGTGGTCATCGTGGCGACCTGTTCATCACCGATGGCTTCTTGCCAGACCACCGATCGATCGCGCAACGGCTCCAAGTGATTCATCGGGTCGACTGGATCCCAAAACAACTGACTCAATGCATACAGCAGTTGCCGATCTCGATTCGACGGAACCTTGTCGATCATGATCCAGTCGAACGGAATCCATTGACTGGATCGTTCCAGCATGGTCGACCACGCGCCGCCACCCACGTGAAATACGGCGTGCTGTATCCGCGGGTTGTTGGCCACCGTTACCGCGCCCGCAATGCCGCCCAATGAGATCCCGTAATAGCGGATCTCCCCGTTTTGGCTCGGCAAACCCCGAAGCGCAGGGTCATCCAAAATTTCGCCCTCGGCAATCAACCTGCTGAGCGCAATGACATTGGAAATGCCTTGGGCCAACCGCTCGGTAATTTCGTGAATGCGACCGAAATCATCCGCAATCTGAATCGCGTGAATCCGATCCGAATCTTTGAAACCACGCCAGACCGTGGCGAACACAATGGCCCCGGCTTCGTCCGCCAGCTTCATCACCTTGCTTGGGTCATCTCGGTCACCCAAGTACACGTCAGGTTTGCCAAACAAACCGTGCCCAAAAATCCACACAGGAACGGTGCCAGCCTCCGCGTCGCGGACCGATTCTGGCACGTAAATGTGGAGCTCTGCATCGACCTTGCCTTGCAGTTGCGGGACGCCGGACGGGTCGGAGACCATGGAGTAGTCATCGACCAGCCAATCATCGGTGCTGAAGGTTCCTTTCAACTCCAGCCAGCCACCGTCGGCCATCAAAATGCCTTCGTCCGTCGAACGAATTTCATCGATCGCGTAGGAATTCGGGACCGCAACCGATTGCGCAATGTGGCGCACTGGCGCTCCACCATCGGACACGGGAAAATCAAACGCCAAAGCAATTCCATCAACGCCCAACGCACTGAGTTCTCCCGCCAACCCTTGGTAGTGGTCCACCCAGTCGCCAAGCCCCGGGCCGGGGGTGCCCGCTTGGAGATCGGCGTACCAACCCACGTCAGGAAACGGTTCGCCGGATTCTGTCCGTATGGCATCGGTCAGCACGACCGCCATCCGGTGCCCGGGCGTCAAGACGTCCTGAGGCCGCACAATCAACACCGGAAACTCCCCATCGATGGGATCGGCAGAATCCAGTTCCGCAAAACAGAGAACGGGCTCTCCGGCCGTGAGGTCCCACAACTGCACCGAACCGTCGGTGGCCGGACTGAGTTGCCCGGGCAAGCTGTCGGGATCGACTGCGACATCCAAGTCAATGATGGAGCTTTGGGCCACCGAGAACCCTTCACGCCAGCGAACCCGCTCGATGTCCACCGGCCGTCCATCCAGAGAGAAGGGCAGGTCGTCGGGCAAATCGACGCGCCCATCCGCCATCATGTGCATGCTGGGAAACGGAAAGTGATCGCGTTTTGCCGCACCCAACTCCGCGGCTTTGTCGCCGGTTGAATCTCCGCAACCAAGGAGGGCCATCAACCACAAGGTCATTCCGTCTCCCCGGGCTCAGTGGCCCACAACCCGTCCGGGTACTGATTCGGCAAAACGGCGGATTGCCCCGATGTGAACAAATCCATTGCCCGAACCCATCGGCCGCCCACCAACAGATCGGATGCGGCGTAGGCCCAAGGGACGTCATTCTCCACCTTAATGTCCAAGAACGCGGTTCTGTCTCCCTGGCGCAAACCCAGGGTCAAGGTTTTGGGAAACGGTGTCGGCCAGCCGTCCTCCAGCAACACTTTCTTGAGGCACTGAATCGGCCCCCGACCGGATTGCGGATCGGGATCAGAGCGGAACTTGGGGCGGCCCACGGCCACTTGATCGGCCCCCAGCAACGCGGCGACCTCGATCAACTCAGGGCCCGCCAAATGGTCCAGCGGCTTGCGACCAACCCCGGGCTGAGCATCCAACAACTGACAGCCAAACAAGACTTGGAGTGCGCGTTCACTGCCGATGCTCGGATCAGCGTGCATCCGCTGCACAATCTGGGACAAGACCGGGTTTTCAAACGGGGCCGGAGCTTGGTTGATTTCCAGCCATACGGCGCGCACTGTCTCCGGGTCTCCGGTCCGCAAAGCGGCACTTCGGATGGCTTCCAACCAAGCGGGATCGTCCGGATCGGGCACAGAGCGCAACATGCGCAATCCATCGCTGGCGTGCATCAACACATTGCCAAGAGCGTCGCCGATCAACCGATCCAACTGCGGGTCTTTTCCTTCCCATTGAGCGGCCTTCTCGGCGAGGGGACCGACCACGTGAGGATCGCGCTGCACCAACGCAGAGGCCAATTGCGCCCGGACGGCGACGCCCGCATCGGGCAATCCAGTTCCCAGCCCACCGGAGCAGGACATCACCAAAAGCATCGACCACATTGTCGTTAGAACCTCGACCTTTCGAAAGTTGAGCTCACCTGCGGGGCCCGCACAACCGCGAACATCCTTGGCCAACTGAAACCTACCCATGTCCGATAACAAGTAGGATGATGCGGATGTCAATCATTCACGAGATCTACGAAAGTCACGAAGTCTACGGCGTGCCGGGCCCCGCCCCCATGATCTTGACCTGCGAACACGCCTCCAGGCGAATTCCGGCTCCTCTCCGCACCACGGCCATCGACCGGAAGTGGCTCTCCACCCATTGGGGTTGGGACATCGGAGCGCGGACCGTCTGCAGGGAGATGATTCGCCAAACCAACAGCTTGGGCGTGTTTGCCCGCTTTTCTCGGCTCTTGGCCGACGCCAATCGGCACCCCGACCACGAACACCTGGTCCGCTGCGCCGTGGAAGGCCAAGTGCTGAGTTTCAATCAAAGTCTCACAATCGAAGAAGTCGACCGCCGCATCGAGACCTACCACGCTCCATTTCACGCCGCCGTGGACCGCGTCGTGTGCGAACGCATGCGGCAAGAAGGCGATGTGTTGTTGCTCGCTGTGCATTCGTTCACCCCCCAAATGGGCGACGAAAAAAGGACCATGGACCTCGGCGTGCTCTTCGACCACCACGAACCCATTGCGATGCGACTGCGCGACGAAATCGCCGCAGAAGGCTTCAATGCGGCGTTGAACGAGCCTTACTCCGGTCGCGACGGATTGATGTACAGCGCCCACAGGCACGGAACAAACAACGGTGCGGTATTCCTCGAATTGGAAATCAACCAAGCGTTGATTGGCACCCCCGCTCAGGCCCGCGCCATGGGCCGAGCCCTCACCCGCGCCTTTGGGCGATTGCGCATCCGAAACAACCGCCAAGTGGCCGAATAGGGCTCAGTCTGGGAACTGATCGAGCGCTTTCTCGAGCTCCCACTCGCTCAACTCACCCCGCCCAAACGCCTCGTACATCGACGCCACGGCATCCATTTCTCGGCGGGCTTGCAACCGGACCGCGAAGGCCCGCTCGACGATTCGATCCATCTTTTGTCGGTTCGCCGGTCCGGGGTCGGGCACAAACAGGCCGGGCAAATCGTCCGCCTTGATTCGGGGGCGGGTCTGACCTCCGGTGCCTTTCAACTGGTCGCGCACAAACGACGACCGAGCCGCGACCAATGCAAAATGACGCTGATGCTCGGGCTGCAGGCGAATCCATTCCGAACTGCCGGCCAATGCCGATGGCAGGTCGGGGTGCGGACGCTGGGCGATGACCACGTTGTTCAAACTGGGGCGGATCCGGGCGAACAACAGATCACCCTCGTCAAAAGGCGTTTTACTCCCTTTGAATTCGGAACCCGTGCAGGCCCTGGCCGTCGCCACTTCACCGGTGTGTTTGTCAATGTCAGCCAGGTCGATTTCAGTGAAGCCTTCCGGTGCTGCATCGGTGGGGCGAAAGGATTGCACTTTGGCGAGGGGGGCCACCTCACCCAACGTGAGCACGGGCACTTCCTCGGGAATGGACGTTTGTCGAAGGAACGATTCAGGAGTCCAGGAACGCGAACCGCAGGGAGCCCGAACCATCGAATCGTTGGCGTATTCGATGCGCATGGCCGCCAAATCGTCACCGTCCGTGCGTCGAAACGTCTTCCGACTGGTGTCGTAGCCCGGGTCTTGAACCACCCCGACCGCAAAATCCCCGGCCGTGGCGGGGTGTTTTTCGAGCACCAGCACCGAGGCCCGCGCGGTGGTTCCTCCGAAGGGCCGAAAGATGCCTTCGGGCAACGAAACGATGGCGCGACGAACAAACCGCGCATCCAACCACGCCCGAAGCCAGGCGTAGCTGTCGTTGGCCAAAATCGAGCGAGGTAGAACCACTGCGAGTCGGCCTCCGGGTCGAAGCCGATCGTGAGCGGCCTGCAAAAAAAGTGCGTCCGAGGCCACCCGCCCGCGACCGCGAGCCAAACTGAAATACTGCAGCGCTTCGGGATCATCGATGCGAACCGAGAACGGCGGATTGGCCAACACCACGTCCCACTGATCGGTGGGAGGCCGACGAAACAGGTCTGCCTGCTGCACCGCGCGGGGGTTGGCGCCGTGCAGAGCCAGGTTGAGTCGGCACAATGCCACCAGTTCTGGATCGACCTCAATGCCGTCGATTTCCGCGCCGCGACTCTGGGCCACGACCATGAACGTTCCCGAACCACACGTGGGGTCCAACACACGGTCACCGGGACGTATGTTGACCAAATCCGCCATCAATTCAACCAAGGGACGCGGCGTGAAGAACTGACCGTGCTCAGCCTTGAACACTTCGGGGAAAAACCGCTCGTAGGCCAAACCAAAGATGTCCAACTCAGCGGTGAGCTGGATTCGCTCGAGTCGGGCCTTGGCCGGCGCATCGGGACCATCAAGCCACAGGTGCTCGGGTATGTTCAGGCGCTGAGCCAGGTTGCGGCAAAGCGCAGCGTACGCCCGACGACCGGACAGTCCAACCGACCGCAATCGGTCCTCGGCTGCGCGCAATGAGACAGCAAAATCTTCGCTCGATTGGCCCCCGCTCATCGCACTCGCACCATGCATTCGGCCGGCAACACATGCTCCCCTTTGGACAGGTCCCATCGCGGATAGCCGTGCCATGCGATGAACTTCGCCCCAACACGCAGCACCAACCCCTTCAATCGTTGCAGTGAGTCACCGGGACGGGTTTGGTACACCGTGAACACACCGACTTGGGTTTCCTCCAAGCCATCAAGGGATTCCACATAGTCAACAAATGCATCCGAGGGCGCTCGACCGTGGATGCCCAGCCCAAAGGTGGGCGCACCCAAAATCACCGCCTTCGCTCCGTCGAGTTCAACCGGGCCATCGGCGATGGCGTGGCACCGAACCGAAAACCCGCGGTGGGTCAGCATCTCTCGAAGGCGGGGGACCACATCCATGCACCAACCCCGTTCATCGTCGACGATGATCAACAGTGAGATTGGTTCAAATGGCACATCACCCCCAACGGCACCCCTCCGGTATCCGTGGGGCCCGGAACCAGCCACTTTGGCCGTGCGTGCCCCGTTCTTGTCAGTTGACAGTCAACTGTGGCCACCAACACTCCTGCAGGCTTGACCCAGTCTCTGTCTCAGAGGTACATCGAAATCCAATTACCCTGAATCGATCTGCGTTTGGAGCAACTATGGCACGCTGGCTGGTCACACAAGGCGACCACCAATTTTCGGCCGCCGACCTCAACGAATTGAAACAACTGGCTCAGTCCGGCTCGGTTGGCGCTGGCGATATGGTTCAACCTCCCGGCACTTCCGACTGGCTGTACGCCAGCGAATTGCCCGAACTGGCTGAACTATTCAGCGATTCGGATGCGATCGACGACGACGACTGGGACATGCCCAAGAGTCGAAACCGCACCCCGATCATGGCTGTCCTCCTCGGCTTGGTCGCCTTCGGCGTCTACGGAATGTGGGACTACGGCCAAAAACTGCCCAGCCACGAAGATCTCGAGATCATCGGTGGAACAACCGGCATGGCGCTGACAGAGATGATCGCTTCGTCGAACACCGGCATCCGTGCGGAGCCCAACGAAAGCGCGGCCACCGTCGGCTCAATCGAAAAAGACCAAACCATCCAACTTCTCGGCAAGCGCGGGGAGTGGTACAACGTCCGAAACCCTTCCGGGGCGCAGGGCTTTGTGAAGTCCGACACCGTGGTTCCGGCCTACTACTTCGCCGACGCAGACACCCGTCAGTCGTACGATCCGATTTACAACCCGGACCGCTACGTCTTCGTGAAGAACAGCTCTTGGATGCAGTTGCCCGACCAACGCGAAGAGAACGTCACGATTTTCCAGTTCCTGCTCCAAAACAAGAGCAAGTTTGAGATGACCGACATCAAACTGTTGGCCACCATCAAAGACAAGAACGACCGCGTGATCGAGACGCAGGAAATCGCGATTGAAGGGGCCATCCCTTCCCACGATGGCGTGATGGTCGGAACATTGAATCCGAGCAAAGACACCCCCGACGGCACCCCTCGCTTGATGACCACCAGCGAACTTGAACGCCTCGCCAAAGAGGACGGCAGCTTGATGTCCCGTTGGACCGATGGCGTTGAGCTCGCGATGGAGTCCGAAGGATTTGTCGAAGCCAACATCGACTTGCTCCAAGTTCGAGCCATCCCAAAAGAGCTGTAATCGAACCAACACTATTTGTTCGGGCCGCTTCGCTTGCCATCGTGCGATGGTGCCGATACTGCCCCAGCCAGTTTAAACGCGGCGTTGCCGCACAGTCCCTTAGGAGACGACAGTGAACCTCTACAGATTCATCATTCTCGGTGCCCTTGCCCTCGTGGCAGGTTGCGCCACCGCTGACCGGGTCAAAGCCCTCGAAGAAAAGGTCGCCAGCCTCGAAGAAAAGGTTGAAACCGCAGCCAAGAGCGGCGGCAAAGATGCCCCGAAAGACGAGAAGGCTGAAAAGGCTGCTGCAGCGATTTACGAATCCATCGGCAAAGCCATTCGCGAAGGCGACACCGAAGGCGCCAAGAAGCGACTCAGCGAACTCAAGGCCAAGTACAGCAACACCACTGCTTACCGCCGGGCCCGCAAGATCGAGCGCGAACTTGAAGTGATCGGCAAAGCCGCTCCTGCAAGCATGGAAGTCGAAAAATGGTACACCACGGAGTCCAAAATTGACTTCGCATCCGACAAGCCCACCCTGTTGGTCTTCTGGGAAATCTGGTGCCCCCACTGCCGCCGCGAAGTGCCAAAGCTCCAAGCCACTTGGGACAAATACAACGGCAAGATTCAAATGGTCGGTCTGACCAAGATCACCCGTTCAGCCACCGAAGAGAAGGTCACCGAGTTCATCGCAGAACAGAAGGTCACCTACCCAACCGCCAAGGAAAACGGCGACTTGTCGAAGCACTTCAATGTGTCCGGCATTCCCGCTGCTGCCGTCGTCAAGGGCGGAAAGATTGTTTGGCGCGGTCACCCTGGCCGGCTCAACGACACGATGATCGACGGCTGGCTCTAAGTCAGGCTTCGTGAACCCATCGGGCCGCCCTTCGGGGCGGCCTTTTTGGTGGATCAACGTGGACCGGAGAGCACTCCTGTCGCCGCCAAATCGATGACAACCGGCGCGCGCGGGTGCCCCGAACTGGTCAAAACGCGGGAGTGCTGCACCGTCCACAGAGGCCCCGCCCACACCTGGTCCATCGCGTGCAACCGCGGAAGCGGCACACCGGCAAGACGTTCGGGCCAGTTCGGAGGGGAATGGGCCCAGCGCAACCCCGCACCGCTCAAAGGGTCCAACAACACCGCTGCGATTGGTGGAGCGAAGAAGTCGCTCACCACCACGGCATTTGACCCGCCCAAGATTCGAACCGCAGCTGCCACGGTGGACGCGCCTTGGTGAACTCGGTCCGGCCAATGCAGCCAATCCGAGGGGCCCGTTGGTCCCGCATCCCCGGCAATGACCAGCGGAACCACCCCGATGTCAGTGACGTAAGGAAAGGCCACCGAGGCTTGGGAGGGCGCGGTTGTTGAGAGCGACAAATCAAAGTCCCACTGGTCTTGTTCGCCGCCGCAGTACTGAAAACTTCCACGGGTCACCGTGATGACACCGCCACCGCTCGAAGCCTGGACCTTGGCTTCGCCATCAAGGGCCTCTTGAAGACGCATGGCGACGCCGGGACGGTCCGTTCCGCGAATCACAACAATGTCCGGACCCGAATCGACAATGGCCTCCAGACCGCGTTGCACAGAAGTCCCTTTCTCCACAGTCCACACGGCCAATCGGACAGGGCCCTTGGGCTCTTTGGCCAATACGGCGCAACCCTTCAGTGACCGCAAGTGCCGCGGTCGCTTCACCACCGGGTCCTCCAAAATCGGTCCGCTTCGAATCACGAGCGAACCACCGACGACCAAAATCGCGACCGCGCAAGCCGCTGCGTTTCTGGCCTCGAGAAGCAAACTCCCCAGCAACATCAACGACGCCGCCAACAGCCAGGGTTCCAACAAATGCAACCACACCGCAAGGGGTGACGTCATCCACTGAGCAAGCCCCATCAACGCCAGAACCGCAACGCCCCATGCGGCAAGAATCGAGGGGTGCAATGTCATGATCTCATCGTAGCGGACTCAAGCCCAGTTGAGGGCATCAATGGCCAAACGAAACCCACGGGGCCATCGCTTCAGCCAACGCACCAAGCGCCGACGAAGCCAAGGCCGATGCCGCACCCACAACAACCCGCCGGTCAACCACCAATACGTCCGCGTCACTCGCGCCCAGGAACGACGGTACCGATCGGGCTCCCCCCGTTCGATGGCATCGATGGCCGCCAACGCGGTGTCCAGGCCCAAACGAATTCCCTCACCGGTGAGCGGGTCGAGGTAGCCCGAGGCGTCACCAACCAACAAGATGCGGCCCACTTGAGGCACCCTCGACCGACGCTCAAACGGACCGGCCCCCCGAACATCCGAACACGGCGCCCCCAGTCGCTCTTCCAGTTCCGGAAACGCAGAGAGCCACCGCGCGAACGGATCACCCGACACCGGAGCATCGGCGTCAGCATTGTACAAAATGGCGACACCCACTTCGTCTGCGCTCACCGGGGTGACGTAAGCCTCCGCGTGCTCGCTCCAATGAACTTCGACCACGTCCGCCCAAGGCGCCACACGAAAATGCCTGCGAACGCCCAACCTCGGGGGAAACCGGGGAGACACATCCAACGCCAGCTTCCTCCGGATTGGAGACTGCAACCCATCGGCTGCCACCATCCACCGGTACCGTTGCCCTGAGACGGTGACGCCCTCTTCATCGTGCTCCCATTCGGTGACTCGATGCTCCACAATTTCAATGCCCAATGCTTCCGCACGGGTTCGCAATGCTTTGTGCAATTCGGTTCTTCGAACGCCAAGCCCCGGCCCCTTCGAAAAGGCGGCTTCCACCGCGTGCCCCCGGTCGATGTATCGAATGCCTCGGAACGGCATGCCCGGAGGCTCTGCCACACCCAAATCGGCCAACATCTTTCGAGCGGGCGGCATCAATCCTTCGCCGCAGGCCTTGTCGATGATGCCCGGCCTTGGTTCAAACACACGAACGCTCAGGTTCCGTTGACGCGCAAGAATGGCCGCAGCCAACCCCGCTGGGCCGCCCCCAATCACAGCCACATCAATCATTTCGAACCCGCGCACTCCATTGATCCCAAGCACTCCGCGCCAACGCACCGGCCAAATGCAAGGGCGTGACTGCATTCGGTGGCGTCAAGGTTCCGTTCTCCCAGCGCAACAACGACTCTGATCGGCGAATTTTACCGCTGGAGGTGCGCGGCAGTGTGCCTCCGGCCAGCGGAACAACCAAGTCCGGATCGACCCCCGTCTGGGCTTTCACGGCCGCTCGGCATTGTTCGGCCAATTCAGGTGAAATCTCACCCCGGGTCTCCACAAACACATACACCTGCTCAACGCCTTCTGCGATCGAAGACACCGCAGCGCTGCAGCCGGTTCGCACACCGTGCAAACCGTCCAAAGCAGCCTCAAACGACTGCGGGCTGTGGTTTCGCCCCCGGACCACAATGACGTCTTTGCGACGTCCAGTGATGTACAACTCGCCATCCAGCAAAAATCCGCAATCCCCAGTGTCCAACCAATCGCCGTCTTTCGGCGCTGGGCTGCCATCCAGGTACCGCTCCATGACGGACGGCCCTGACACCCACACATCGCCCACCATGCATTCATCCAAAATGCCCTGTTCGGGGCAACGGACCTGCACATCGAACCCGCGAAGGGGCCGGCCCACACTGGTCAATTCAACCCCTGCCTCGGATAACTTCGCCCGTCCCTGGCCCAATTCTTCTCGGTCCAACACGGCGGTTCGAAACGGCCGGTCGGCATCCGCAAAGGTCACCGCCAACGCCGCTTCGCTGAGCCCATACACAGGCGTCAAACTTTCGGACCGCAACCCCCACCGTTGGAAGCGTTCAGTAAACGCCCGCATGGTGCTTGGCGTCACCGGTTCAGCTCCGTTGAGCGCATAGCGCCAACACGACAAATCCACGCCGTCCAGTTCCGCATCATCGATGCGTTCGGTGGCCAACGCATACGCAAAGTTGGGCGCCGGTGAAATCACCGCGCGGTACCGGCCAATCGCCCGCAACCATAGCGCGGGATTGGCCAGAAAAGCTTCGGGTGGAATCAACGTCAGTTGCGCCCCGTACAACATTGCGGGCATCACGCATCCAATCAAGCCCATGTCGTGGTACAGCGGCAACCAACTGACTCCCGACGGTTGAAAGTCATCGTCATCGGGCGCGATGTCCAAGATTACGGAAGCGTTGGAGAGCACCTGGCGATGGGTCAACGCGACCGGCTTGGGGTGACCGGTTGTACCGGATGAAAACTGGACCATCGCGATGTCATCGGGGCGGGGCGGGTTCACTGAAAGCGGATCCTTCGCCAACAAATCCTCCGCGCGATGAATCCCAGCTTCGGGCCTGTACCGAGCCACCACCGAACCCATGAGCTTACCGGCTCGGGCATCCGTCACCATCATTTTGGCGCCGACCGCTCGCAACATTCGCGCCGTCCGGTCAAAGTACTCGTCCAAACGACCCAAGCGCACCGGCGGATACAACGGAACCGGAATCGCTCCAATGCATGAGCAGGCAAAAAACACATCGGTGAACTGCGGCGTGGTGGGCAGCACGATGGCCACGGTGTCTCCAGCAGAGACCCCCAAGCGCGCCATTCCAGCGGCAATTCGCGCCGCGCGAGTCGCCAACTCAGGAAAGGTTCGAAACGTCTCTTGTTCTCGTCGGTCAAGGTACCGGTAGCCTGCATCTACCGGGGAGTCGGCTGCCGCCTTCTGCATCAGGCTGAACAAAGTCGCGTCCATCAGTCGGTCGCCAACTTCGCTTCAATGGTGGACACAAGGTCGTCCAACCCCCGAATTCTTTCTTCGTCTTCGGGCTCAAAACAAATTTCAAAGTGGTCCTCAATCGCCACAACCAGCGTCAATCGCTGAACGCTATCGAGCTGTTCAGCGAGTTCGCCTTCGTTCAGGTTTCCCTCAAACCGGAGTTTGGTTTTCACCAAAACCTCCAACTGGGAGCGAATGTCAGCGGTCATCGAGGCCTCAACTGGGAGATGGCTTCATTCTCGCATCGAATTCGAACCACCATCAGGCCAAAGTTGAGAACCGTAAAAGCAGCGGCCGTGCGCCAACAGCCAAAAATCATGGGCAATGCCAACCCTTCGACGGCCACCGCCACGTAGTTGGGGTGGGGAAACAGTCGATACGGCCCCCCCGTGACCCGCTCTCCGCCCGGCACCACAATCACCCGTGGGTTCCACCGTGGCCCCAACGTTTGAATGCACCACCATCGCAACGCTTGGCAGGCAACCGCCACCGCCACCATGGCGAGACTGAACCCCAACGAAACGGCCATCGGAGCCAACAACGCTTCCGCCACGCAACCCACCAAAAAGCCCGTGTGAAGAACCACCATAAATGGCCAATGACCTTGCCCATGCTCCACGCCGCCCTGGGCCAAACTCCACGCCAAGTTTCGTTTGCCCAACCGAAGCTCCACCAAACGCTCCGCGCCGGTCGCTCCCACAATCGCCAAAAACCAACCGACCCCCATCACCATTCCAACAGCACCAATTCGGAACAAAAGCCCGGCCCCATCGCGACCAGCAACCCCAAAGATCCCGGTGCAGGGTCCACATCGGCCAGCGTGTCTCGGAGGACCATCAGCACACTGGCGCTGGATAAATTCCCCACTTCATTGAGTGAATCCCAGGTGCGCTGCAGCGCACCCGAAGGCAGTTCCAAGCAGTCTTCGAATGCAGTCAACACCTTGGGCCCGCCCGGGTGCGCGATCCAGTGATCGATGTCGGCCAGCGTCTTTCCTTGACTCGCCAAAAAACCATCCACATCGGACCGAATGAACCGACGGACCACATCGGGAACCGAAGCATCGAGCACGATTTGAAACCCCGTGTCCTCAACGTCCCAGCCCATCACCCGTTCGGTATCCGGGTAAAACCGACTTTGAGTGGCCACAACTCGGGGGCCCGACACACCCATCGCCTGAGCGCGTTTCGTCCCGACCCCCACAACCGCCGCGGCCCCGTCGCCAAACAAACCGCTGGCGATCAGATTGGCGACAGAAAAATCGCCCCGCTGAAGGGTCAAGGAACACAATTCCACGCTGAGCAACACGCCCACTTGATTGGGGTGTCCCTGCAGGTAGTCATTCAATCGTGAGGTTCCCGCAGCTCCGGCCACGCACCCCAAACCGAACATCGGCACGCGCTTCACATCGGTCCGAAACCCCAGCCGGTTGACCAGCCGAGCATCCAAGCTTGGTGTGGCGATTCCCGTCACGGTTGTGCTGAAAATCACATCCACATCCGCGGGTGCGAGGCCCACTGCATCCAGCGCTTCCTCCACCGCTCGAGCGCCAAGTTCGGTGCCCACTTCAATGAACGCTGAGTTGGCTTCACCAAAACTCAAACCCGCGTAGCGTTCCATCGGTAAAGCCAGGTGACGGCCTCTGACCTGAACCGCCTGGTGCAAGCGAACCAATCGGTCCGAATTGTGGTGTTGTTCGGCCCATGCTTGAACAAAACCGGCAATTAAAGCGTCTTGATCGTAATAGTGGTCCGGCAAAGAGCCTCGTACGGCGGCGATCTTCATAATGAATCCATGATATTATTTCGCCTCAGACGGGGCGACCCTGAGGAGACCAAATGCTTAAAATGTTGACCGTTTTCACCTTGACGTCCTTGATGGCGTTGCCGACTGCTGAAGCCGCGAAGTTCTCGGGCAATGCCGGCAGTGTTCAATTCTTCAATGAAGCCTCGCTTCACAAATTTGAAGGCAATGCAAAGTCCTTCGCAGCCTCGATGGACACCGACAGTATGACGGGCTCTCTTGTGGTGCAGACAAAGTCCATGACCACCAACTTGGGCCCGCGCGACAGCAAGATGCACGACTTTTGCTTGGAAAGCGAAAAGTACGGGACCATCACGTTTACCGTGACCGGAATGGACGGGGATACCGAAACGCTCAAAGCCGGAAACGGCGACGGCAAGGTGACCCTCAAAGGGAACCTTAAAATCCGCGACGCCACAAAAGCCGTGAGCATCCCAGCGTCGTTCAGTGCAGCAGACGGATCCGTCACATTGAATGGCCGCTACGCCTTCAAGTGGACCGACTTCAACATCCCCGATCCCAGCATCTTCATCTCCACGCTGTACCCCGACATGTCGGTCAAGTTCAACGTCAAGATGAGCGCCGAATAGGTCAGCTTTTCAGGACCCGTTGGGGGCCCCACTCCACGGCTTCACCACCGGTGATGGCCTTGAAGTTTGCGCGGCCAATCGCCGCTTCCCCTGCGTCGACGCACAACTCGTAGGTGCGGGCTTCCAATTCGGTGCGATCAGCTTCCCCCATCGCCAACGATGCAAGCACACCTTGCTTGAATGCTCCCACCGCAGTCGGCGAACGTCGCGCGGCCATCTCGGCCAAAGCCGTCGCCCGTTGGTGGGCAGCGTCCGCCGTGTCGAACAATTCATCCACCAAACCGATTCTCAAGGCTTCTTCGCCATCGATCCGTTCACCGGTCATGCCCAAGCGAAGCGCCTGATTGGGACCGACCACTCGGGACAACTCACTCGTGCCACCCGCACCCGGAACGATGCCGATGCCAGTCTCCGGGAGTGAAAATCGAGCCCCTCGGGTGGCGATGCGGTAATCGGCGGTCAGCATGAACTCGGTGCCCCAACCCAAGGCCAAACCATCCACAATCGTGACGTGAAACACAGGGACTCGCCGCAGAGCGGCGAGCGCGGTGCGTTGCCAACGAACGTGAGCCTTGACTTGGGCATCGGTCCAACCCACCCGCTCGGTCACATTGGCGCCAGCGATGAACACCGACTTGCCGCTGCGGGTCACCTTGTCGCTGGATGTGATCAGGGCCCGGGCTCCGCCACTGGAAAGGTGCTCGGTGACCCGTTCCCAATCCTTCAACTGCTCGGAGCCCATTTCATTTACGGCTCCGTGGTTGATGTTGATGGACAAGACCGCATCGGCATCGGAGCGGCTGGCGTGAAGAGATGACAAACTGATCGCAGACATGGCCGCGCTTTAACCCAAGGAGCCGGTTATGTGTCTGCCAAAGTTTGGAGACTCCTGTGCGCACACCATTGATGTTCCTGATTGCCAGCCTGTCCATTGCCTGCTCGACGCTCGAGGGCGAATGGGACGGCACCATGAAGTGCGAAGACGGTGGCACATGGCCAGCGGAGTTCAACATTGCGCAAAATGAGTACGGCGACACCGAGTTCGAAGGCACCGTCACAAACGCCTTGACTTGCCGCCAAGACAACAACCCGGAAACCGAAGACATCGAATGCGACTTCGTGATGCGTGGAACGGTCTCGCCCACCCAACAATCCGGAGAACAAGATCTCCTCATGCGGGTGGATTCCTGCTCGGCCGAAGGCGGCGCCTTTGGGTCCACCGGCTTCGGTTGCGAAGACCCCCGACTTGCGGAGTGGAACGGTCGGAGAACCATCAAGATCATCCATGAAACCAGTGGCGACATCGACTGCAAGATCAATCTCGAACGACAATAAGCGAAAAGGAGTCGGGCATGGGGCACCGAAAACCCAACCCCACCAACTCTGATTTCGACCTTCTGATCATTGGCGGGGGCATCACCGGTGCGGGAGCGGCACGCGACGCCGCCCGACGCGGTTTGCGCGTGGTGCTTGTCGACCAAGATGACATCGCCAGTGGAACCAGTTCTCGGTCCTCCAAACTCGTGCACGGCGGCCTTCGCTACCTTGAACAAGGCGAAGTATCGCTGGTGTTCGAAGCGGTGGCAGAGCGCCGCATTTTGCAAGAAATCGCCCCCCACCTCGTGCGCCCGCTGCCCTTCCTGCTTCCGGTCTACTCCGACTCGCGGCGAAGCTTGTTCACCATCAACATCGGAATGTGGCTGTACGACGGTTTGAGCCTGTTCCGATCGCACAAAATCCATTCCAAACTCAGCGCCAAAAAAGTACTGTCCAAAGAGCCAGGCTTGCGTTCGAAAGGACTGAAAGGCGCACCGGTGTACTACGACTGCGCCACCGATGATGCGCGCTTAACCTTGGAAAATGCCCTCGATGCCGAGCGGGCCGGCGCCGAAGTTCGCACCCACAGCCGAGTGACCCGACTCATCCGCAACGGCACTCAAGTGGTGGCGGCTGAGGTTTTGGACCGCCTGAGCGGAGAAGTCTCGACCATCAACGCCGCCGCAATCGTGAACGCCACCGGCCCTTGGTCCGACTCCACTCGGGGGTTGGACGGCAGCTTGGCCCCGGAACGCATGCGCCCCACCAAGGGGATTCACATCGTGTTGGACGCCACCCGCGTGCCCGTCCAACACGCCATCGTGTGCCTTCACCCAACCGACGGCCGAGTCTTCTTCACCATCCCTTGGGGCGAACAAACCTACATCGGAACCACGGATACCGACTTCGAAGGAGACCCCAACGACGTGGCCGCTGATGCCAACGACGTGCACTATTTGCTCGACGCCACCAACGACTACTTCCCCAATGCAAACGTAGGCCCCGAGGATGTGATCGCAACGTGGGCGGGCGTCCGACCCTTGGTCGGACAAGAAGAAGCTGGCGCCGAGTCCAGCGTGTCCCGCGAACACCTGATTGCGGTCGAACCGGACGGATTGATCACCATTGCCGGCGGAAAACTGACGACGTACCGAAGAATGGGCGCAGAACTCATCGACAAAGTCGTTGAAGTCTGCAAACGCAACGGTCATGTGCTTCCGGAGATGCGTCAGGCCGAAACCGACTTGAACCCACTGCCCGGCGCGGTGGGGTGGCCCGAGTCGGAAGATTGCGACACCGTCGCTTCGCTCATTGCGGCCGCTGCGAATGACCTGATCGACGCCAAATGCGCCCGCATGCTGTCGCAAACCTACGGCATGCGGGGCTTGGACATTGCCGCGATGGTGGTCGCCGATGAATCATTGGCGACGCCGCTGGTTCCGGGACGCCCCGAAATCGAAGCCCAGGTAATTTGGGCGGCAGCGGAAGAACTGGCGGCAACCGTGAGCGACGTCATGATTCGCCGCACTCAGTTGTTTTTCCGAGACAAAAACCAGGGATTGACCGCAGTGGAACGGGTGGCCGAGTTGCTATCTTCGCAGCTGAATTGGTCCAAAGATGAAACCGCTCGATACGCCAAAGAATACCGGCAAGAAGTGCAACGGAGCCGCGATTGGCAAACCGTTTAGAACGCCTTCGACCCCGCTGGCTGGTCCCTCGCGTTGAAACCGCGGCGTGCGCCCGGGCCCTGACCGGCTTGCTGGGTCGGGTTCCGTCGATGGAAATTCTGCCCGCGCAGCGAATGACGCGGGCCGCCCTCACGGGCGAAGTCTTGCGTGCTCAGAATCCCGTGCCCTGGCCCAGCGGCTTGATGCGGCAACTCGACCCCTCCGATCCCGCATACCTGCCTCCAATGGGCATTCACCCGGTATTGGCCGGACGGGACCTCACCTTGGTCGGCATCCCCGGACGCAAAGGCGAAGCCTGGGTGGACCCCAGCGGTTGGTGCGGAATCGGCACGGGCCCTTCGGTGGCGGTGTGGTTTGGGGACGGAAGGCGCGGCCTGACCATGGGGCGGATGCCGGGCACCGTCGCGCAGCCCGATGACCAACTGCATCAACGGCGGGGCGATGACGGACTGAGCGTGGTGACCGCCTGCACCAAGGGAGCGTTAACGCTCACGGTTCATCATTGGCCGATTGTGCTGGACGGTGAAGTGGCCTGGGTGGTGTACGCGAAACTGGAACTTGGAGGCCCCGCCGCCCGACCCGTTCGGTTGGCTTTTTCCATTCGGCCGGCCTGCGTCGAAGGGGCTTCTCCCCTTTTCGAACTGAACCGAAACAACGAGGGTCTGTGGAGCGCCGACGGCACGCCATTGTTGGCCGTGTCTCAAAACGGCGACGAACTCCTCGAGGGCTCTCATGGCCGAGCCGACCCTTTTCACCGCTTTTCAGGAGCGGTCCATACCGGTCCACCAAACCCACCCGGCCCCCTGCAGGTTCGTTGCCAAGCGGGCCAAGCCGCCGCCGCAGAGGTCTACCGAACCACGCTCAGTCCGGGCCAACCGTTCGCACGATTTGCGGTGTTCCGCCCGCCGAAAGGCACCCCAGCCACATTGGTTCGCACCACCGGGGACAGTCTCTGGTCCGGAGCGCTCGCGGACCGTCGCGGCGTGTTGAGCGCTGGAGCCGACTTTGTGATTCAGCGGCATCAAGACCTTTTCGTCGCTTGCCGTCAGCGGCTTTTGCTGGAAACTGGGGAACGCTCCATCGCCGGCATGATGGCTGCGGTGGCCCTGGCGCGCATGGGTTTCGTCCGACGAGCTGGAGCACGCTTGGAAGCGTTCATGAACCGGGTCCGGAGAGACGGCAGCTTGCCCGGCAACGACCCGGCCGACGCGGCCGTATTGGCCTGGACGGCCGCCGAGTTTGTGCGTTGGACCCAAGATGCGGGATGGCGGGACGACAACCGACCCGCATGGCGACGACTGATGGAGCGCCTGAAAGACGACCCCGGACAGCCCGGTGGTCAACGTTTTTTTGGGGCCGACGGTTCGGGCCGATGGACGGCAATGTGGCGGGCTGCTGCCCTCCTGAACGGGGCCGTTCAACTGCGCGAAGTCGAACCAAGCCACTCGCAATGGGCGCTCGCCGGTGGCCACGCACGAGAGGCCCTGGAGTCCATTCTGGGCCCTGCGCCTTGGTCTGCCGCACCCGGCCGTGTGCCCGACGGTGGTGCAGCGGCCATGCTGGCTGTGGCCTGGATGGGACTGTTCGACGCTCGTCATCCCGGTGTGCTGAAAACCATGGAGCACGTTCGAACCAATCACTGGCACGGAGATGGCGCACTGCTGCACGGCGGAGCGCACCCTGTACTGACGTCCATTTTGGCGATCGTCGACGAGAGAGCGCACCCATCCACGGCCCCCGACCCCATTGACGTCATGGCGAGGCTGGCGTCCCCGACCGGGGCTTTTCCCACCGCGAGGCACCCTTCCAGGGGGGCGCTTCAATCCGGGGATGACTTGATGGGATCGGCCATGTTCGCGTTGGTGGCGCTCGACCGGGTCAAAGCGGGAAGGGACCGACTCACCATCGGTTCGGATCTGGTCTCCATGTCCGAATTGCCGACCCCATTTGGGCGCATCACGCACGCAGACGGAAAAATTTCCGGCAAGTGGGTGGGTCGAGCGCCTACAATCATCCGTTCGGAGGACTAGTGCCCGGGTACGATTTCATCATTGTGGGTTCAGGCTTTGGGGGTTCGGTCTCCGCACTTCGGTTGGCTGAAAAGGGCTACTCGGTCGCCGTCATTGAAATGGGCAAACGCTGGCGGGCATCCGATTACCCATCCACCAACTGGCTCATCCATCGCTACCTATGGGCCCCCGCGCTCTCTTTCTTTGGGTTCTTTCGCATGACGCTCCTCAAGGATGTGTTCATTCTGAGTGGGGCGGGCGTCGGAGGCGGAAGCCTGGTTTACGGAAACACATTGCCCGTGCCCAAAGACACCGCATGGGACGACCCGGTCTGGGCAGGCCTGGAGGATTGGCGAGCGGTCATGCCGTCGTTCTACAGCACCGCAAAGCGGATGTTGGGCGTGACCCGGTATCCGGGCTCGACTTACGCCGACAAAGTGGTGCTGGACTACGCCAAATCCATCGGCACCGAAAGCACGTTTGAGCCCGCGCCGGTTGGGGTGTACTTCGGGAAATCGGGGAAAGAAGTTCCGGACCCGTACTTTGACGGAAAAGGCCCCACACGAACCGGCTGCATTCAATGCGGCGGATGCATGGTGGGCTGCCGGTACAACTCCAAAAACAGCCTTGACCACAACTATCTTTATTTGGCTGAAGGACTTGGGGTCGACATCATTCCCGAGACATTGGTGACCGGAATCAGCCCCGCAGAAGGTGGCGGGTACAACCTCAACGTCGAACGATCCACGGCTCGACTGTTCAAAGAAAAACGCACCATCCACGGGGCTCAGGTCATTTTGAGCGGGGGGGTGCTGGGAACGGTGAAACTCCTCCTCGAATGCGCCGCAAAGGGCTCACTCGAACACTTGAGCGACCAACTCGGAAACTTCGTTCGCACCAACAACGAAGCCCTTCTTGGCGTCACGACTGGAGATCGCAGTCGCGACATGACCGAAGGCATCGCCATCACGTCCAAGGTTGCGCTGGACGAACACACCCACCTTGAACCGGTTCGGTACTCCCGGGGTTCCGATGCGCTCAGCGGCCTCTCGACCCTCCTGACCGATGGCGGAGGGAGCGTGCCCCGTGTCCTCCGTTGGGTGGGCACCTGTGTGCGGAATCCTATCAACTTCGCGCGCACTTTGTGGCCCTTTGGATGGTCCAAAAGAACCATGATCTTGTTGGTCATGCAGCACATCCCCGGACACATGCGCGTGAGCCTCGGTCGACGATGGTGGTGGCCTTTCGGGCGCAGCCTGAGTTCTCACGCCGAAGGCTCGAAGGTTCCCCGGTACATACCCGCCGCAAACGAAGCGGCGAAAAGCATGGCGAAATCACTGAATGGCTTGGCCATGAGTTCCATCACCGAAGTGGTCCTGGACGTGCCCACAACCGCCCACATTTTGGGCGGTTGCGCCATGGGAGAAACCGCTCAAGATGGGGTCATCGACGCGCAAAATCGAGTGCATGGACACCCCGGACTCTACGTGATCGACGGTTCGATGATCGGCGCAAACCTTGGGGTGAACCCGAGCCTGACCATCACCGCCCTGGCCGAAAGAGCCATGAGTTTCATTCCACCTAAAAGCTGAATTTCAGACCGTTTTTCAGCGCCACGTCGGTGCCCACGATCTCCGCGGCTTCATCCGGGGTTCGCGGGGGTTCCGAGTCGTGACGAATGCGAACGTTCATGGTTCCGGAAATGCCGTTTCCAATCGCAAAGGTCAACCCTGACTCCGCCACCAGTCGGTGGTCGTTGAAATCATCAAAACGGGGCTGCGCGTACCCCGTGCTGACCCACGCGACCGACTCGGAGGGCCGAATGGTGATGGACGCATAGGTGGACGACCGCACGTTGTACCGAGAAACCGCTTCGGACGCATGCACGCCGTCGGGGTTCAAACTTTCCTCTTCAAACATCGCGCTGGTTCCCAGCCAAACCCCAAACCGGTCGGTGTTGACCAGCTCGAAGCGGGGTCCGGTGCCGACCAGCAACCTGCGGTCCAGAAGCAAAAACTCGTTGTACTCGTACTGCGAGTACAACTCCCACCACAACTTGGCGCTCAGCTCCCGGTTGTACCGAAGGTGAATCAGGCGATTGTTGGAAAAATGAGCTTCCTCATCCCACAGACCCACATCGGGTTCCGCCAATCGATCCGAAGCCGTCAACTTGGCGGCGAACCGATGGTTCATGACGAAGAACACAGAGTCTTTGTCCTTCTTCCACTCCAACGTCGCCGATGCGCCAAAGTCGGCGAACAAAATGTTGCCGCTTGTGTAGGCGGTGGTCAGCCCAAGGGATCCGGCAACACCATCTTCGGTTCCGTTCGAACGAAGGGCTTCCACGTTGACTTGAGCGAATGCAAGATGGGGAACCAAGAGCCAAATAAGCAACAACCAACGCATGTGACCTCCGCGGTGCGACGGCCACTAATTCGTGTTGTTGTTCGCGCCCTCCCGAATCAGCATGAACCATGCATTCATGGCTGCACCCTTTTTGAACGCCGCGCCGATCACGCAGTGGTCCGACACCCGGCGAACGCGGTCAACCATCTGACCGTAAACCAACGCACTGAATCCATGGGCATTGTTGCGGAGAGGGGGGAAACCCTCGAAAGCCTTTCGGGGCAACCGTGTGTAGTCAAACAACACTTCAGGACCGTCCTGTTCCAACACAAAATGACCCGGTCCGGTCACCCACGACATCGTTTGGTGATTGTAGCCTTGCAACTCTCCACCGTTGTCGACCACCCGCTTTTGAAACGAGTTGAAGGCCATCAATGAGTTTTGTCCGTGATGAATCACCGTCGCACCCGGCGCGCCGCTGAAATGAGACGCCTCCAACGAGGGGCCCCCGTCCGCCAGCCGATACATCAACTGCAACTCACGACGCCCCAAGCTCCGCATCCACGCCATTCGACCCGAATGGTCCGAGGCGTTCAGTGCCGCTGCAACACTGCTGAGGTTTGGGGTTTCACTGGGCAGCGGGATGGTCGGACTCATGCTCGTCTTCCTCTTGTTCCAGTATGACCACCGGCAAGGTGCCGCCTCCGGCACCAAGCAGCGCCTGAACCTTGCCTTCAATCTCGCGAACCGGCCTGTAGACGGCGTCTTCGATCCGCACAAAACCGTTGATGTCCACCAAAGGGGCCAGGGCCTCTCGACCCTGGGCATCGCGGTTCGAAACGCTGCTCAACGCGGTGGACAAACCGAGCAACGCTTCTGCCGGAATCCCCGCACGAACCACGTATGCATCGCGGGGGATGCGCCGAGTGCGGGCAATCACCCGCAAGCCCTGGGCTCCAGGGATGTGCCCACGGCCCTTCGCCAAGGCGCCATCATAGGTGGCCCCTGCAGCGACCTCGCCCGACGCAATCGCCGCGATGACCCGGCTGTGGTCGCCGTAAAACTTTCCTTCAATGTCCTTGGTCGGATCGAGGCCCTCATCGAGCATTCGACTGGCCGGATAGAGCCACCCCGAGGTCGACCTGTCACTCACGAACGCGAACGGCAGCCCTCGGAGATCGGCCAACGACCGAATGTCGGAATCCTCATGCGTCAAAATGTAGGCGCCGTAGGTTTCGGTGCCGCCCGAAATCGGCGAACCAAACACACGAATGTCGGGCTCCTTCGCTTTGGCCTGCACGTAGGCGTAGGGGCTCATAATTGCGATGTCGATTTCACCCGACAACAGCATCGATTCCACATCCTCGTAGTCCTGGCCGGCGCGAACCGTCATGGGAATGTCCAGTCGTTCGGACACCAAGGAAATGGTGGGGCGAAACTGATCGGCAACCCCTCCCTGAGACACAAACGGCGTCGCTCCCCAAACCAAGTTTTCAATTCCGTTTTCCAACAGCGCATTCTTTGCCTGGCGGTACATCGTTCGTGCCGGCGTTCGCGCAATGCGACCGCGGGCAGTTTCGGGCGGTTCTTCGCACCCCACCAGCAACACCGCCGCCAATGCCCAAAGGGTCATCACACCGAACCTCCGGACAACTTGACCTGGTCCCGTCCGGCGCGTTTCGCTTCGTACAGGGCCTTGTCGGCCGCTTCAATGAGGGCCACGTCGGTTTTTCCGTGCATCGGCCAACCCGCCATTCCGATCGACACCGTGACCCGACCGTTGGGTTGGGACTCACCCGCACCGGGAAAAGCTGTTTGCCGAATGGCCGTGCGCACCTTGTCGGCAACTTTGGCACCGAAAGACAGGGGCGTATCCACCAACAGGACGGCAAACTCTTCCCCGCCGTACCGGGCCACGACATCGGTCGTTCGCAAGGTGTCGGTCATCAACTCTGCGACGCGGGTCAGCACCTTGTCGCCCGCAGGGTGGCCGTGGGTATCGTTGTACTGCTTGAAATGGTCCACATCAATCATCAGCAAGGTCAGCGGAGAGTCGCTCCGCTCAGAACGCTTGACTTCGGCTTTGATGCGCTCGTGAAAAGTCCGATGATTGTTCAACTGCGTAAGCCCATCGGTTCGGGCCAATCTCGCCAACTCTTCCACCGCCGTGGCCAAATCACGATTGGCCTGTCCAAGGGCTTGATTGGCCTCTTGAATCTGATGCGTTCGCTTGGTCACCTGCGCTTCGAGTCGGCCCGCATGAGTCTGAATGTGTTCGGCCATTTCGTTGATGGTGGTGCCCAACAAGGCCAACTCATCGCTCGTCGGGGGCACATCCACACGCGCATCGTACTTTCCGTCGCCCAATCGCTTGGACACCCCGGCAAACGCTTCAAGCGGAAGAAACACCATGCGGCTGAGCAACGACCAGATCAAAATGGCCGTTGAGCCGGCAATCAGCAGAGTCGAAAACAACACGACCAGCTGGTTTTGAACCACGCGGTCATCCAACCCCGACATCGATGTTTCTGCAACAATGGTGCCCCAACGAAGGCCCGAAATCACCGGCATTGACACCCGAACCAGCCGCCCTCGCTTGGCTTGCACCTCCTGACTCAATGACCGCCGCGCAATCATCGCATCATTCACAAAAGGGTCATCCAAACGGCGCCCGTACTCGCGCGGATCGGTGTGGGCGACGACGACGCCGTCCACGTCCACCACAGCGATGGTCTGAAACGCCAACTCTCCGACCGATTTCTTGGCGTACACATCCAAGATGGCATCGAGGCTAGCAAACTCGCGCGTCGCCATGTGAATCGCTGCAGGGGCCGCGATGGCGTGCAGAATCGCGCGGCTGCGGTGTTCGGCTTCCAACTCCAACAAACGCGCGTCGGACCGCACGACACTGAGGCCCCAACTCAACTGGATCAGTGCCACAGCACCGATGATGTACAACACCAGTTTTCCACGCAGACTCATGCGAATGCCCCGATGAGCCCATGTTCGCACACCTGCGGCCGCAGCGCAGCCCCTTCTTCGCCGCAAAGGGCCTTAGGCTGCGCCTTCTTCGGGCACCCAGTCGCCGCGCATCGGCGGCTCATTCCTGCGGCTGCGCAGAATCCAAATACCCAACACTGTTACCGCGATGGAAAAGTACTGAGCGGGCGTGAGGTCAAAATAGCGGGTGTCGGTTTCAATGTGGCGGAACTTGTCCATGATGAACCTCACCGGCCCGTACGACACGCACATCCAGCCCACAAAGTAGCCGCTGTGCCGCGGAACCTTGTCTTTCATGGCAAACCAAACCGCCATCACACCGGACCAAATCGCTTCGTACAAACCCAAATCGTGGCAGGCGATGGCGGGGTTCCCGTACGAAGTCGGGCAAATCCCGGCCACACCAAGCCAGAAGTTGGTTTCAATTCCAGGGTGATCGTGGGCCACAAAACAACCCAATCGACCCAACATCCACCCGGTCATCATGCCGTAGGCAATCGCGTCGCCGTACACCCAAAAGCTCAGGTTTCGTTTTCGAAAGAACCACCAAATCAAAATGACCGTGGCAATGAACCCACCGTAGCTGGACAGCCCTCGCCACACTTTCAGCAATTCCGGCAAACTGTCCGCGGTTGGCAATGAACCCGATGCCAGGGTTTTGAACATCGTCACAAACTTTTGGGGATCGTTTGCCATTTCTTCGGGGAAATAAAACAGCAAGTGACCCAGGTGACCGCCGATGAACACCCCGGCCACAATCCAACTCACCACTTGATTGATCAGTTCTGGATCCAGCCCATCGCGAGCCGCTTTGTTGCGGGCAACGCGGGAGCCAAAGACAAAGCCGAGGGCCACCAAAATACCAAAACCGTGAATGTCCAACGGTCCAATGGGAACGACAACGCGCTCCCAAAACGGAAACAAGGGCTGCATGGGCTGCCTCCAAGTGGCGGCTCACATAACCCAGTCCATTCAAGGAAGCGGCAGGCGGAGGATGAACCAGGCGCCGGGCCCTTCGTGTTCTTCCAAGTCCAGGGTGCCGCCGTGTTCCTCTGCAATGGTTCGACTGACGGCCAACCCCAGTCCGGTCCCACCGTTTCCAATCTTGGTGGTCACAAACGGCTCAAACACCGTGGCGACTTTGCTTTCCGGGACACCCGGACCGTTGTCCCGAACCCGAACAATTCCCCACTGGCCATCGGATTCAACCGATACATCGACCCGCGGCATGGGGTCGGCTTGGCCGGTCAGCGCATCGGCGGCGTTGACCACCAAGTTCAAGACGACCTGCCCCAAGCGTTTGGGCGAACCCTGGACTTGAACCGTGCTTTCGTCGTGGATGTGAAGGTCCGCCTTGTATTTGACGCGAAGGCCGGCGATTCGGCAGGCATCCCGAACAACGGTGGACAAATCAATCAACTCTTCTGACATCTCTTCGCCGCCCGACGAAGCCAATGAGCGCATCCTTCGGACCACTTCCGTGATGCGCTGCACCCCGTCCAAGCACTCCTCAATCAACTCCGATGCCGAGTCCACATCAACCATTTCCATGGACAAATCGTCCCGCAAAATCGAAAGGTTGGTCATCAAATAGGTGGCCGGATTGTTCACTTCGTGGGCGACCTCGGCGGCCATCAAGCCCAACTCCGCCAACGCGGCCGATCGAACCAAATCCCGCTGAAGATTGCGGTCTCGGGTGTAATCTTCGGCAATCAACAACCGAACGCCGTCCATCCCAGCCACATCTTTCCAATGGCCGCGAATCCACTGCTGGCCGTGTTCCGGATTCCCTCGAGTGAGTTCCACGGAGGACTCGTCTTCGGAAGAAGGGGGATCGGTGCCAATCAAACTGGAGACGGGTTGCCCTATGTGAGACCCTTCGGGCACCCTCCACAACTGTGCGGCGCCTCGATTGAGGAAGACAATGCTTCCACTGGCGTCGACCGCAATGGCTGCACTCTCAACCCGGCTCACCACCGCTTCCAAAATTCGCCCATCGACGCCACTGTTGTTCTCTTCGTTCATGATGCCCTCGGTCACAAGATGTCCACCTTCTGTGTTGTACCAGATTTCAACACGATACCAACGAGGGATGAAGGGACTCTCATTCACGGAAAAACGCTGGCAACTGCGCGCCATCGAAAAATCGGACGTTCAACGGCTGGAACAACGGTTGCAATTGCACCCCCTTGTCGCCCGCTGCTTGGCGATGCGGGTGACAGATCCTGAGGCAGCACGGGTCTGGCTGAGGCCCAGTTTGGACCACCTGCACAACCCGGATGAAGTCTTGGGCATGAAGACCGCCGTGGCGCGAATCCGCAGTGCAATCGAATCCCGAGAATCCATCCGCATCGTGACCGACTACGATGTCGACGGCACCACATCCAGCCTGATCCTCCAAGGGACGCTCCGAATTTTGGGGGCCGGCGAACTGCTGAGCTACCACATCCCGGACCGATTCAAGGAAGGCTACGGATTCTCCGTCATCGCGGCCGAAAAAGCCGCTGACGACGGCGTTGGACTCATCATCACCGCCGACATTGGCGTTCGCGACCACGCCGCAGTCGATGCGGCGGCCGCACGAGGCGTGGACGTGATCATCTGCGATCACCACCTGCCCGCGGGTGCCTCCGTTCCGGGCAATGCCGTCGCGGTGTTGTGCCCACCGCAAGAAGCGTGCAACTACCCAAACAAAGCCCTGGCCGCCTGCGGAGTCTCCCTCAAGCTTGCCCAAGCCTTGCTCGAAAACCACCCGCGGCGGGGAGCCATCATCAAGTCGATGTTGAAAGTCGCCGCCATCGGCACCGTGGCGGATGTGGTCGACCTGTCCACCCCGGAGAACCGCGCCATCGTGACCCATGGATTGAAAGGCCTGCGGAACGGCGTGCATTCCCCCGGACTCCATGCTTTGCTTGAGGTCTCTGGCGTGCAAGGCGAAGTCACCTCAGAGGACCTTGGCTTTCGACTCGGACCGCGCATCAACGCGGCGGGCCGTCTCGCGGAAGCGACGGCGGTGATCGAGCTCTTCGACGAAAAAGACCCCGACCGCGCACGCGGTCGCGCCCAAGCACTCGATGGCCTCAACAAAGACCGGCAACGAATCCAAAAAGACCTTGTGGAACGCTCGATCGCCATGATTCCCGACCCGACCCCACCCTTTGTGGTTCTCTGGGGTTCGGAAGCCGAAGGCTGGCACCGTGGAGTGGTCGGCATTGTGGCGGCCAAAATTCGCGATCGGGTCAACCGGCCCACCGCCATCATCGCCGTGGCGGGAAATGACGCCCGAGGCAGCGTTCGTTCCGTTCCAGCCATCCATGCGGTGCGTGCGCTGGATTCAGCGGCCGAACTCCTTGACGGCTACGGAGGGCACCCCGCAGCAGCCGGATTCAGTGTCGATGCCTCCAAACTCGAATCCCTCCGGACTCAGTTGGAATCCTGGACCGATGACCACCAAGACGGCGAACCCGTTGTTCCGCTGCTTGAAGTCGACATTGAATGCGATGAGTCTGCGTTTCGAACGCCCGATGCCGATATTTTGGCCCAAGGCCTGTCCGATTTGGGACCGCACGGCAAAGGCAACCCCGCACCCCGCATTCAAGTGAACGGGATCACCATCGGCGATGTTCGCCCCCTGGGTGAAAAACACGTTCGCTTTCGGATTGGCCAAGTGGACGCCGTCTGGTGGAATGGACGCATCCACACCCACTCGTTGACGCAGGGACCGGTCAACCTGATTGGCAGCTTGGGCTACAACACATGGCGTGGGCGAAGAAGCCTGCGTTTCACCGTCGAGGACGCCGCCTCCGCCGACTAAGGCCTCATTTCTTCCAAGGTGGACCGCAGATCCCGCACAGCGGCGCGCGGCGGCGCCTTGAGTTCGAAGGCCGAGGGCGCTTCATTCAGCACTTTCCACTTTTTCACTTCAATGTCGAGGGCCCAATCAACCCGCGGCAAAAAGACTTTGATGCGACTCGGCAAAACCGCCTTTTCCTGCCGAACCAAGCCCTCATAGCGGACTTCAAGCAGGGGCTCGTCATCGTCCGATGCTTCGGAGTCCCCGCCCAGCGGCGGATCGACGCGAAGGCGGCGGACCATGCCCGTCCGCGGGTCGATCACCGCCCGAATCCGGATGTCATCGGGCCCCAACATGACGATGGCCACGCCACCGCGTTCAAACACGGTCCTTCCCACACTCAACACTTCGGCATCGGCCATGGGCAGCGCACCCGTGAAGATTCCCAACAGGTCGTCAATGCCGATCTTCCCTCCGGTAAACCGCTCCAAGACTGCGGAAGCATCGGGCCCTTCGTAAAAAACCTTGTCCCGCTGAGACCACACGTTGATCGCTTGCCCGTTGCTCGCGATGGTGGCCAATGGAGTCCCAAACGGCGTGTACAACTCAAACCGAAACCGGTCGGGCTGATCCAGCAGCAATGCCGCTGGAACCGTGTAGTTCTTTTCACCCAAATCAATGTTCACACTGAACCGAGCCTGCAAACTGGTGGGCATGGGCCGGATGCGCGCCAAAGACACCACAACATCTGGATCGGTGGCGATGGGCACCAAGGGGCCACCCATGGGCTTCGCGCACGCACTCGTGAGCAACAACAACACCAGCCAAAGGTGTTTCACCGACGCTCCCCCTTCTTGCACTGTTCAAGGTGCGAGCGGATTGTATCGTCTTTCGGACTCAGCCGGAGGGCACGAGACAACGAACGAATCGCCAAGGCATCGCGGCCTTGAAGGTGAAGCAGCCAGCCCAAGGTGTCCCAATACGCACCCACCCGAGGGTGATGTTCAAGGGCCTCCCTCACCATTTGCTCGGCCCGCTTCAAGTCTCCGTCCGTCTCCGCCTGAATCCAAGCCCATAAATTGAGGGCCGGACCAAAACGAGGGTTTCGCTCGAGAACGCGTTCCACGTGCGGCAGCGCCTCCGCGGCGCCGTCGCGCTTGAGCACCAACTGACTGCGGATGAACAACAAACGGACATCGTCAGGCGAGTGGCTCAATCCCGTGGCCAACGCCCGTTCGGCTTCGCTCCAATTGGAATCCTCCACCGCCCGGATCGCCCGGTTCACCGGGTCACCCAAGGGGGGAGTGCGCAGCATGGGCGGACCGACCGAACCGCGTTCGAGAGCGGCCTTCGCCGCTTCCCGGGCTTGCTTCGTCCCAGGGCCCAACCCCACACCCAAGGCTTCGGCGCGGTCCAAGGCATCCACGACCGTTTGGTGATCTTCCATCAAACCACTCAAGACCCCCAACACCAACCATGCAGCGGACGCGTTGGGCCGCTGGTGAACAATGGTTTCGGCGGCGACCACCCCCCGCGCGACGCCCATGCCTTGGGAGGCCGTAGCAACGATGGGTGACACCAAACTGAGATCCGATGAACGCAGCGACAACACGCCCAAGTAGTCGCCCAGCGCCCCCGCAGGGTCCCCCGCCATGGCCCTCAAGTCCGCTCGACGCCGGAGTTGAACCGCGTCGGCTACGGGCCTTTCCGACCACTCCAGCAGGCCTTCCGGCGCCTGTCCATTCCGGAGCGCATCGGCGATCAGCGCCGCACGCGCTTCCCACGGGTCCCCGAGTTGTTCAGCGCGAGCCAGGGCCGTTCGACCGGTGGCTGGATCGCCAAACGCGAGCTCAATTCGACCGGAAGCCAGCCATGCCGCCGGTTCGCCAACCGCCGTCGAAGCCGCCGCTGAGTACAGCTTTCTCGCTTTGCCAATGTCGCCCGCGGTCATTTCCACTTTGGCCAAGGCCATCAAGATACGAGCGGAGTCGGGGTCGAACACCCGAGCCTTTTCCAAAGTGATGCGCGCGCCGTCCAGATCACCGCTGGACACCTGAATCATGCCTCGGGTGTAGTGAGCCAAGGCCTGGGCCGGTGCCCCCGTCGACGGTCGTGGGTCGGGGGCGGGAATGTTGCGCACGGATGTGCACCCAACCGCACCAACGAGCAACAGCGCCGCCCAACTACCCATTGATGAGTTCCCGCTCCCACAACCGACGCGCTCCGACGGCCATGGGCCAGCGAAGGCAATGAATGCAAAGCATCGCGGCGCCACCGAAACAGGCCGCGACCCCGCCCCACTGGCCTTGGGTAATCGCCCGCTCTTTGACCCCCGCGGAAAGCACCACATAGACCGGGTAGGCTTCGAGAGAAATCACCGCAAACACCAAGGTCAGGCTCACCACCATGAACATGATGCCCGCCGGTCCACCGGCCGCACGGGCCGCGTTGTCCACCTTGAAGTCCGGGAACGATGCCCCCATTCCTACCGCGATCCCAGAAATGCCCAAGGCGAGCAAAAACGCGGTTGCAGCCGCAACCCCCATCAAAAATGGGCCGGCCCCCAAAATGTAGGTGGAGCCAATCGCGAGGAGTTCACCGACCAAAATCATGGGGATCAAACCCG
>Ga0115012_10000249_pt1 | contig 31356 bp, 28 predicted proteins | sample TroAtlMetagenome_FD_88706 | JGI IMG/M metagenome (GOLD analysis project Ga0115012, IMG submission 88706) | Marine eukaryotic phytoplankton communities from Atlantic Ocean - Tropical Atlantic ANT10 Metagenome | ecosystem: Environmental > Aquatic > Marine > Oceanic | place: Tropical Atlantic...
ACAACTCTGCAATAGGCTGAGGGCATGCTGAATTTGGGTCTCACAGAAATTTTGGTCGTCTTTGTCGTGGCCATCGTTGTGGTTGGTCCGGAGCGTCTACCGAACGTGGTGCGCTGGCTAGGTCGTCAGTACGGAAAGCTCATGCGAGCCAGTGATGAGCTGCGGCGCGCATTCGTTCTGGAGGCAGATCGGGCGGATGCTGAGGCCCGTGCAGACGTTCTACGTCAGCGCCGAGAAGAAGCCAGGGCGAGGATAGAAGCAGCCCGGGCTGAGGCATCAGGGGCCACTCCCCAGCCACGGGATCTCGAAACCCCGAGACCGGCTGCTCATGATGAAGGTGAGACTCAGTGACCAGGCCGCCTGACAACCAGCCAACCGCGGATGTCGAGTCGAGCCGAATGCCGCTCATCGATCACCTCGTCGAACTTAAGCAGCGGCTGATCAAGATCATCGTATTCGCTGTCTTGGGGTGCATCGCTTGCTTTGCATTTGCACAACACATCTGGGACGCACTCGTCGACCCGATGAACGATGCACTCAAGGCAACTGGCCGAGGGACGATGGCCATCACTGAGCCCTTGGAAGGCTTTTTGACTTACCTCAAGGTTGCTGCCTTGGCCGGAATTGGGCTGTCCTCACCCCTCATCTTTCATCAGATCTGGGCCTTCGTGGCACCAGGCCTCTACCCACAAGAAAAGAAAGCGATTGGTCCCCTGGCCCTCGCATCCACGGTTCTCTTTCTTGGGGGTTCCGCCTTCGGCTATTTCGTCATCTTTGACTTCGCGTTTCCGTTCTTCCTGGAGGTCACGGAGTCACTCGATAAAGACATCGAGGCAGTGCTTTCGATTCAGGCCTACCTCGGGCTCGCCACGAAGCTGCTGATCGCGTTTGGCGCATGCTTCCAGTTACCCATCATCCTCTATTTTCTCGCCAGAATCGGCCTGGTGGACCACCGTGACCTCTTCAATAGCTTTCGCTACGCGGTGGTCGGAATGTTTGTGGTGTCCGCAATCATCACGCCACCAGACATCATGTCCCAGTGCCTGATGGCGGGCCCGCTGATCCTGCTGTACGGAGTCGGGATTGTGCTCGCCTACTTCTTCTCGACCAAGGAACGGGACGAGCCTGAAGAGGCTTAGATGACAACGTTCTCTTGGTAGACACCGAAGACGTCACGCAGAGCATCGGCAATCTCACCCAGCGTTGCGTCCCTCTGCACCGCAGAAACAATGTGCGGCATCACGTTGTCAGTCCCTGAGGCAGCCTGCTGAAGCGCATCTAAGGATTCCCGCACGCCGGTCATCGACCGCTTGCCCTTGAACACCCCGAGGGCAGCCACCTGGCCACGCTCGACCGAGTCATCAACTTTGAGCAGGTCCGTGGGCGGCTGAGAGTCGTCAGTATGGACGTTTACCCCCACAACCTCTGCTGCGCCTCGGTCCATGGCGAGCTGAGCCTGGTAGGCCGCGTTTTGAATCTCCCGCTGGGGAAAGCCAGCCTCGATTGCTGAGACCATCCCACCCAAGGAGTCGACCTCAGAGATCAAACCCGATGCCGCGTCATCCAGCTCATCGGTGAGCTGCTCGACGACGTAGCTGCCGGCCAGCGGATCAACGAAGTCGGCAACACCGCTCTCGGCGGCAATCAACTGTTGTGTTCGCAGAGCCAGCCGAGCAGAAGCCTCGGTGGGCAGAGCGAGCGCCTCATCCCTGCTGTTCGTGTGGAGACTCTGCGTGCCGCCCATAACCGCGGACAGCGCCTGAAGTGCGACACGGACGACGTTGTTGTCCACCTGCTGCGCAGTCAACGTTGAGCCGGCAGTCTGGGTATGAAACCGCATCTGCCACGACCGGGGATTCTTCGACCCGAAGCGGACCCGCATGACCCGTGCCCACATGCGGCGAGCAGCCCGGAACTTGGCGACCTCTTCCAGCAGGTTGTTGTGCGCATTGAAAAAGAAACTCAGCCTGGGCGCAAATTCATCAACTTCGAGCCCAGCAGCGATGGCCGCATCGACGTAGGCAATGCCATCAGCGAGGGTAAACGCGATTTCCTGGGCCGCCGTGCTGCCCGCTTCACGAATGTGATAGCCCGAGATGGAGATTGTGTTCCATCGAGGAACCGATTCTCGGCAAAAGCCGAAGATATCCGTGATGATCCGCATAGACTGGCGAGGCGGGTAGATGTAGGTCCCCCGGGCCATGTACTCCTTCAATACGTCGTTCTGAATTGTGCCTCTGACACTTGACCACGGCACGCCCTGCTCATCAGCCACCCCGAGATACATTGCAAGCAGCGTGGACGCTGTCGCATTGATGGTCATCGATGTGCTCACCTTGTCGAGCGGAATCCCATTGAACAAGCGCCGCATGTCGGCAATTGAGTCGATGGCAACGCCGACCTTGCCGACCTCACCCAGGGCCGACTCGCTGTCGGAGTCGAATCCCATCTGCGTCGGAAGGTCGAATGCAACACTGAGACCAGACGTGCCCTGCTCAAGCAGGTAGCGATAGCGGGCATTACTCTCATCGGCTGTGCCGAAACCAGCATATTGTCGCATGGTCCACAAACGGCCCCGATATCCAGTCGCACGGATTCCTCGAGTGTACGGATACTCCCCCGGGAAGCCAACGTTATCGGGAGGCGAGTCCGGACCGTAGAGGTCCTCGACCTTTTCGCCACCCGATCGCACAAACTCTTGTTTTCTAAGGGGAAACTTTTCGAGAGTGGCCGCTAGTGTGCCGTCCTTCCACCGTGATTTGCTCATCTGCGTTTACTCCAACTCGATCAGCGTCGTGCGGGCCTGAACCTGTTCTCCTGCGGTGACACAGATCTTAGACACAGTGCCGTCAGCGGTCGCCTTGAGTTCGTTCTCCATCTTCATGGCCTCGACGACAATGAGTGGCGCGCCCTCCTCGACGACATCACCGACCTCGACCAAGATCCGAACAATGCGGCCGGGCATCTGGGTCTTCACCGCGTTCTGACCAGCGCTATCCGCCATGCGTAGCGCCTTCTTTCTGGGATCGATCACGTCCAACTCATGCCGGATTCCAACAACCTCGACCTCGAAGCCGTCTTCCGTCTCAACGAGACCCGCCTCCCAGCTCTTCCCTTGGTGCACGAGAGAGATGACATCCGCGACGGGCCGTACCGCATCGACCTCGAACTCCTCACCATCGCCGATGGTAATGCCGTACCGAATGCCGCCCGCGGCCGTGTCTTCGATTCGCCTGACCTGAATCGACCGCTCGGTTTCACCCCGTCCGACCAAGTATGTACTCATCGCAAACTCCATCGCCAGGCCGAACCTTGACCGTCTTGCCCGCTCTCCGGGCGCTTCATCTTGTTGTCCCGCTCAAATGCTGCGACGGCCGCGGCGATGGCTGCAACCTCAGACAAGTCCTCATCCTGCGGCCACCCGTCCATCCGTTCCGGCGTCAAGAAACCCGTGTGGTACACGCCTGAGAGAAAGTCCTCATCGGCCAGCAGTTGGCGAAAGAAAGCGGTGTTCGTCGCGATCCCGCGGACCCTGTACTCGAGCAGTGCGCGCTGAGTGCGACGGATTGCCTCATCTCGATCGACACCCCAAACCACCAGCTTCGCCACCATCGGATCATAAAACAGCGACACTTCGGCGCCCGCATAGACCCCGGAATCGACCCGAACCCATGGACCGCCAGGCTCGCGGTAACCACGTATCTTTCCGGGTGACGGCGCCCAGTTGTTGGCAGGGTCCTCCGCATAGATGCGGCACTCTATTGCGTGCCCGGTCTGCCGAATGTCTGACTGGTCCAGCGTCAGCGGTTCGCCGCCAGCAATCCGAATCTGGGCCTGAACCAAGTCCACGCCGGTGACCATCTCTGTAATGGGATGTTCAACCTGCAAGCGTGTGTTCATTTCCAGGAAATAGAACGACTTGTCCGAACCAAGCAGAAACTCCACGGTGCCCGCACCGACATAGTCAACCGCTTCCGCAGCCTTGATGGCGACGTCACACATCTGGGCACGTGTTTCTTCATCGAGAACGGGGCAAGGCGTCTCCTCGACAACCTTTTGATTCCGTCGCTGTACCGAACAGTCTCGCTCGAACAGGTGGAGTGTCTTTCCGTGAGCGTCGGCAAGCACCTGGACCTCAACGTGCCGGGGCCCGACGATGCGCTTCTCGATGTAGACCGAGTCATCGCCGAACGAGCTCAATGCTTCCGACTTCGCCGCCGCCAACGCCGCCGCAATATCCTCAATTCTGTCGACCTGGCGCATCCCCTTTCCGCCGCCACCAGCACTCGCCTTCAGCATCACAGGAAAGCCCAGCTCGACGGCACGCGCCTCTGCCTCTGCGGCATCCTGAAGTGGCTTCTTGGTTCCGGGCACAACCGGCACGCCCGCCGCTGCCATCCGAACACGACTCTCAGTCTTGGACCCCATCGCCTCAATCGCCTCAGGAGATGGACCGATCCAGGTGATTCCCGCCTCCGTGACCGCTCGAGCGAAGTCCGCGTTCTCGGACAGAAAGCCATACCCTGGATGGATACCGTCGGCGCCGGTCGCTGCGGCGGCGGCGAGAATCTTATCAGTCCGAAGGTAGCTCTCTGCACTTGGGGCCGGCCCCAAGTGCACGGCCTCCATTGCGTTTCGCACATGGAGGGCATCACGATCGGCGTCGGAGTAGACCGCAACCGTCTTGATGCCCATCTCATGGGCAGCGCGAATGACACGAACCGCAATCTCGCCGCGGTTCGCGATCAGAATCTTCGTGGGTATGGGCATGACGCCTCCGCTTTAAGCGTGGGCTTCCTTGCCCTGGTCCGCGAGGCGCTTCGCCTCCTTCTTGGCTTCGATCTCTGCTTCGACCTCGGCACGACGCGCTGCAAGCTTGTCGCTTCCAAGGGCGATATCCAGCACGTCTTCCATGCGGGCACAAAAGTTGATCTCGATGTCCTTGGTGATCTCTTCCGGGATGTCTGGAAGGTCCTTTCGGTTCTTCTCTGGAAGGATGACGCGCTTGATACCCGCACGGTGAGCCGCGAGTACCTTCTCCTTGATCCCGCCAACTGGCAGGACTGCGCCCCGAAGGGTCGCCTCGCCAGTCATTGAGAGCTCGTTGTCTACCGGAATTCCAGTGAACAACGACACGATGGCAGTGAGCATCGTGACACCAGCGGATGGACCATCCTTCGGAATCGCACCCGATGGCACGTGAATGTGGATGTCGTGGGCATCAAAGTCGTCAGGGTCGATACCGAGATCGACGGCCATCGACTTGATGTAGCTACTCGCGACACCGACCGACTCCTTCATGACGTCACCGAGGGACCCAGAGAGCTTCAGGTTCCCCTTGCCCTTCATCTTCGTGGCTTCGATAAACAGGATGTCGCCGCCGGCTGCTGTCCACGCCATACCGGTGGCCACACCAGATACCGCGGTACGCTCAGCCACATCGGAGAAGAACTTCACGGGGCCGCGAATCTCTTCAACTTCCGCGGGGCCAATCTGCGCCTTGCCCTCGTGGGTTCCGCTCGCAACGTCCTTCGCCACCCAACGGGCGATGCTGGCGAGTTCACGCTTGAGTGTCCGAACGCCCGCTTCTCGGGTGTAGGACTCAATCAGGAATCGGATGCCCTCATCGCTCATCTCGACGTGATCCTCGGTGATGCCATGGTCTTCGAGCACCTCAGGAATGATGTAAGACCGAGAAATCTTGAGCTTCTCGTCCATCGTGTAGCCGGGAATCTCGAGCACTTCCATCCGGTCGCGCAGAGGTCCTGGGATGGGATGCATCTGGTTCGCGGTTGCGATGAACAACACCTTTGAGAGATCGAAGGGAACATCGAGGTAATGATCGAGGAACGTGTCGTTCTGCTCGGGATCGAGCACCTCGAGCAGCGCTGAGCTCGGATCGCCGCGGTAGTCGGCTCCGAGCTTGTCGATCTCGTCGAGCACGAAGACCGGGTTGTTGGACCCAGCCTTCTTGATGCTCTTGATCACCTTTCCGGGAAGAGACCCGATGTAAGTACGACGGTGTCCTCGGATTTCGGCCTCGTCTCGGACGCCGCCGAGTGACATCCGCTGCATCTTACGACCCAGGGCTCGCGACACTGACTTGGCGAGTGAAGTCTTACCGACGCCTGGAGGACCGACCAAACACAAGATTGGCCCCTTCATGTCGTTCTTGAGCTTCCGTACCGCAAGGAATTCGAGAATTCGCTTCTTCACCTTGTCGAGGCCGTAGTGGTCCTCGTCGAGGATGTCGGATGCCATCTGGATGTCCAGCATGTCCTCTGTCGACTTGTCCCAGGGAAGCTCCACGAGCCAGTCGATGTAGGTCCTGCTCACAGTGTACTCGGCCGCCCCCGGGCTCATGCGCGACATCCGCTTGAGCTCTTTGAAGGCCACCTTCTCGACCTCCTTGGGCATGTGCGCACCCTTGATCTTGTTCTTCAACTCGTCGAACTCGTCCTGTCGGTCGTCGACTTCGCCAAGCTCCTTCTGTATCGCTTTGAGTTGCTCGCGCAGGAAGTACTCACGCTGAGCCTTGTCCATCTCTCCCTTGACCTCAGATTGGATCTTGTTCGAGAGCTCGAGGACCTGGATCTCCTTGTTGAGGAGCGCGACGACCTTGTCCATGCGGCCGGCCGTGTCGAAGGTCTCGAGCAGGTCCTGCTTGTCCTCTACACTGATGCCCAGGTTGCTGGCGACGATGTCCGCAAGAACACCCGGGTTGTCGATACTGCGCACAAGGAAGCTGGCCTCTGACGGAATCTGAGGCGACAAGTCGATGATGCGCTGGGCGAGCTCCCTGAGGTTGCCCATCTTGGCGTTCAACTCCTCGGGGTGCTCCGCGGCTTCTTCAAAGACCTCGACCTCGGCCTTCAGGTACGGCTCAGTGTGGTTCCAGTTCTTCACCTTGATGCGGGCGAGTCCCTGAATGATCACGGAGAGCTTGTTGCCGGGCATCTTGACGGACTTGAGAATCTTGACGACCGTCCCCACCTGATACAAGTCATCAGTATCGGGGTCTTCATTCTTGGCCTCTCGCTGCGCGAGGATGGCCAAGAGCTTCTCATTCTCGAGAGCCTCGTCTACGGCAAGAAGTGACTTCTCCCGGCCGACGTTGATCGGAAAAGCAAGCACCGGAAAAATCACGGTGTTCCGAATCGCCAGAATCGGAAGCTCAAGGTTCGAAGGGAGGCTGGGGCCGTCTTGAGTCGGCGTGTCAGACATGAAGACCTCAATGTCAGGTTGACGGCCTCAGGGGATGAGGCCGAGGGGGATTACGAAAGCCTAATGTGCCAATTCAGCACGGCAAGCACTCCGACGGACAAAAAAGCGAGTTCGTTCAAACGCATCTTGTGAGCACGGTGACAGGACTCGACCAAAGGTCTATTCATCTCCGCCCAACCAGTCGTTCAGCACCTCTTCGGTGTGCTCTCCAAGAGCGGGTGGCGGGAGACTCGCTGCGCGCGGCGCGTCGTTTATCTTGAACGGTAAAGGGGCAGTTTTAACCTCACCTTTTCCGGCCGGGTGCGGGTGCCGGGCAAGCTCGACTAAAGACACGGCCTCGGCGACGGAATTAATGGGACCAGCGGGGACCCCGGCATCTTGGAGGGCATCACACCACTCCGCGACAGTGGCCCCTGCGAGCACTTCATTGATCGCTGGATCGAGCTGCGGTCGGTTGGCGACCCTGTCAGCATTCTTCGCGAACCGAGAATCACTGCTCCACTCAGGATGCCCCATGGCGCGGGCGAAGGCGACGAAGAGTCTGTCATTCCCCACAGCGATGTTCAGGTGACCATCGGAGGCCTGGTAGGTACCGTACGGGTGAATCGATGGATGATGATTCCCGAGCCTCTTGGGCTCTACGCCAGCGTTCAGAAGTCCAGAGGCGTGATAGGTCAGGAGCGCGACCTGTCCATCAATCATGGGAACGTCGACCACGCCCCCTTCCCCGGTTTGATGACGGCGCTGAAGCGCAGCAAGGATTCCCTGAACCGCGTACAGGCCCGTCACCAGATCCGCAATCGACGCTCCGCACTTCATGGGCGACCCATCGGGTGTCCCTGAGATCGACGGGATGCCGCCCATTCCCTGAATGACCAAATCGTATCCAGCCCGCTCGACGTCACGACCGAATCCACTGATCGAGCAATAGATAAGCCTAGGGTTCGAATGCCTCAGGACTTCCGGACCCAGCCCTAAGCGCTCCATGACTCCGGGCCTGAAATTCTCAATCACCACGTCCGCCTGGTCAGCCAGTAAGCGCGCAGTCTTCCGCCCCTCCTCAGACTTGAGGTCGATCGCAATGGACCGCTTTCCCCTGTTGATGGAGAGGAAGTACGTGCTGACGCCCTGAGAAAACGGCGGTCCGAATGCACGCGTGTCATCGCCCGTACCTGGTCGCTCGACCTTGACGACCTCGGCCCCCAGGTCAGCGAGGTGCATGGTTGCAAACGGTCCCGCCAAGACCCGTGAAAAGTCGAGGACCTTCAAGCCTTCCAGTGGTGCAGTCATTCGATCACTCCTTCCTTTCGCAAACGTGCGTCGAGGGTGGCCTCATAGGACACCCAATCCATCTTGGCCCATCCGAGACCCTGTAAGGCGTCCTCAGTCGGGGTGAAGGGCTCATCGAAGGTGGACCCGCCATCCAGGTCCCACACCACCAAGGCGCCCGCAGTCGCAACTGGAGGACCGATGGCTGCCGAAATCCGCGAGACTGTGCGGCTGGCGGCGCCCTGTCTCGAGTGTGGCTTCACGCGGTACCACGCTCCGCGCGCGACCGTCTCCATTAGGGCGTGCCGATCGAGGACAATCCACCGCGTCCCATCTTTGCGAACCTCATCAAGGTCATTGAGCTCATAAGGGTGGGTGCTGGACTCGCTGCTCACCGACGTTCGAAGAAACCGAACGAAGTGATTGCCCATCTTATGTTTAAAGGCCGGCGGCCAGAACACGGGCGCATTCTCGCCCATGCCCCCGAAGAGGACCTGCCCATGAATCGGTTGGAACATCAGAGATTCGCGTGCCACCATCAATGGGAGCTCAAGCAATCCACCGCGCCTTTCTCCGAGCTCCGAATAGACAGGAGACATGTCCCAGGGTTTCGCCGTGAGTGGATACACATCGGCGCGAATTTGAGGAATGAGCCCCAGGACCACCACCGCGATGGCGCCGACCGCTTGCCTGCGGGCGCCTAGGCGGGCCAAGAGCACGCCAGCCCCGACACAGGCGGCCAACATGGCCACAACAACCCACCTGTAGGGAAACCAGAGTCGCTCAACGAAGGGGACGAGGTGAAGACCAAAGAGGTAATGAGGCATCGCGACGCCGCTCAGCGGCCCAATGGTGAGCTGGGGACCTATCGAAAACGCCGCTGCGACGGCCAGCATGACCCCCCATGTGCTTCGCGTCCGGGGGTGCAGCAGCGTCGCGAGGCACAGCGCGCCCCACGCCCAGTACCCCACCATGTGTACACCATTCGACTCATTAAGGAGAAGTCCGTGGAGGTGAGGTAATCGACCACCATCGAGCGCATCCATCAGACCAGCCCACCCCTCAGCAGCTCCAATTCCTGGAACCCCACCGGAGCCCACCGCAGACACCATGCTGAGTGCGCCCGGAAGCACAATCACCCCACAGGCTGCCGCCGCCAGCGCCCACCGACCCAGCCAGAACGACGCTGGCTTGTCGTTACGGGCAATCTGGGCCACCGCGAGTCCCGCAAAGGCAACGGCCATAAACAGTCCCATGAACCAGTAGGTCCAAGCCTGGACAGCAGTGAGAACACCAGCAAATACTGCATCCCGACGACGACCTTTCGGGATCTGCAGGAAATGGTGAAACGCCAGAGGTAAGAACACCAAGAATGCTTGGGTGATTCGTCCAGTGAGGACCTCAAACAGCACGTACGGGTTGATCATCCACAGCGCTGCGCCCCCCCAGCACGCCCAGCCAGTGACCCCCTGCCCTGCCAGCAGCTTACGAACCCCCCATGCATTGGCCAACAAAATGCAGACAATGAATGGGGGTTGAAACCCTGGGGTACCAAAGGCCCACTGAAACGGAAGAGACGCCAGCGCGTCTACGATATTGCCACCAGTGTGGGCAAAGATGTCCTTGCCGTAGGGGTGAAACATCCAGTCGGTGAAGCCCGGATTGGTCCACGTGTCGACGCAGTGACTGACCCAGCCATAGAACCAAAAGGTGCCGTATACATCGACCCCATCACCGATGTAGGCCGGTCCACCATAGAGCGCGGGAGCAACAGCCGTCACTGCAAGAAGTGTAAGGGCCGCCCACCCCAGCAGCGATTCGCCCCGTTCAGTCATGGCTCACCCCCGCCGTGGCTTGACAACGGTCCAATACGGCGTGAACATCAGCCATGGTTCTCGTGGCGTCCACCATCGAATGCATCGGCTTCGGCATCTACTCTGCCATCTTTCTGAGGTGCGGGCTGCTCAACATAGCACGCCCGAATGAAGCCGCCCTCGCCCGACTGATGCGGGCGGGCCCCGTGCTTGGCATCAGCCTCGGCGTTGCAATATTTGCCTTGATTGCCTCGATTTGGTTGACCCACGGCAGATTTGTGCTCGCTGACTTTCCACCATGGGGACAGCTCACATTGGCCGTACTGTTCATCTTGTGGATATCGAATCTGGTGTTCGAAATTTGGACCTTAGACCCCGTTCGAAAGCTCGAGGGTGGCTCCTCTGAAGCCACACAAGCCGTCAAAATAGCCAGGACTCACCTGCTCGCGCACTGCCTCTTCGTCATCGGCCTGTGGCTGCCGTGGTTCTCTACGCTTCTGTAGAGCGGAACTGCTTCCAGATCTTGGGCCCGACGAAGATGCCAATGATGGCCGAGGTCAGGGCGACGAAGCCCCACTCGATGGGCCCCACGACAACAGGGCTTGGATCAAGGTGCGCAACCACAAAATTCATCAGCTTTGGTCCTCCAGGCGATCCGGATCGAATCCTACCCTCCGTAACGCCTCCGCCGTGTGCTGGCCGAGAAGCGGCGCGGGAAGGGTCGCGGTTTCGGCCCCACCCTCAAATGGATGGCTTACTCGCTGGTTCCGACCGCTGCCCGAGACAACACCGCGCTCGGTGAAGTGAGGGTGCGACCCCACCTCTGAAAAGGTAAGCACGGGCTCGCAACACGCCTCACCGAGGCGCTCAGCCCAAACGTCTCGATCAGCCTCCGCAAACAACTCAGAGAGCGAGTCCTTGTCGGGCTGAATTTCTCGCCCAACCGCCTCCTGGAGTGCTGCCCAAAACTTCGGTTCGAGCGGTGCAACAGCCAGCATCTTTCCATCACGACATTGATAGATCTGGTACTGCGGAGACCCGCCAGAGAGTGCCTCGCCGCCCGGCTCTGGGTCGCGCCCCGCAGCTGCCGCTCCGGCCAGATGTGGCGCCAGCATGGCGAGTGTCCCGTCCGTCATCGAGACGTCAAGCCACTCCCCTTTGCCCGTTCTGAGGCGGTGCATCAGAGCGGCCACAATGCGGAGCGCTCCCGTCAGCGCGCCGCCCCCAACATCGGCAACTTGAACACTCGGGACATCGGCCACACCTCCCCGTTGTGGCGCCATAGACAACGCCCCGGACAGCGCCTGGAACCCCAGATCATGGCCCGGCCTATCTCGAAGCGGACCCTGCTGTCCGAACCCTGTGATGCTGCAGATGACCAGAGACGGGAACCGTTCCCTCAAATCCGCCGGGTCAAGTCCAAGCCGCGCCATTACGCCAGGCCTGAAGCTCTCAATGAGCACATCCGCCTTCGACAGGAGGGCCAGAAAAGCCTCTCGGTGAACCGGTAACTTTAGGTTGAGGGCGACCGATTCCTTTCCGGCATGAAGGGCACTGAACCATACCCCCACCCCATTTGAATCTACGGGCGGCATGTGCCTCAGAAAATCAGCGCTGTCCGGCGCCTCGATTCGGACGACCCGGGCCCCCAGGCCCCTGAGATACCAGCTACACATCGGCCCAGGCAGAAGACGTGACAGGTCGACGACGCAGATGTCGTCCAGCGGTCGGGCGCGCTCCAAATCGAGCTAAGCTGCCTCGCGAAGGAAGCCCTCAAGGGCCATCGCCAAGCCAACGTCCCCGGCGATCCGCAGTCGGCCCGACAAAAACGCACGGTTGGATCCCAGCGACCCGCGAACGATCCGCATGAAGGTGTCCACCGTGCACCAGAGTTCACAGTCTTTCGGCCCATCGTGGGCAGGCGAAACGACTGGGCCCTCGTCGTGCCGCTGAACCTGCCAAGACCCCCCATTGGGACCCTCAATGTGGAACGCAACAACGACGTCGCCTGGAAGGCTCCGTTCCACCGCGGCCAAACTTTCTGGCACGAAGGTTTCGAAAAACTCTCTTGGGTTGGTCACTGACACCCCGTCCATCCACAGTCTTTCTGAAAGATGCTGTCCTTGCAGCCATGCGTCAAGTCTATGAACAAATGTAACAGTCGCAGCCATATACCGTTGTATCGGAACGCCAGACTCAGACTGTGAGGGGCGGAACCATCTCACGCTCGTTAGTGTAGGTCATGGCCGATGTTCAACTTCCAAAACCGATCTTCGTCGTGTCGGACGGCACGGGCGATACCGCAGAAAGCGTCCTTCGAGCCGCACTGCATCAATTCAGTGGCTATCTGGTACACATCCAGGTCTTTCCGAACACCAACACCCGTGAACAGCTGGACAGATTGATCCAGCGTGCAGCCAAGGAAAAAGCATTGGTTGCTACCACGCTCGTTCGGGCGGATATGCGACAGGCCGTGCTCGAGCTCTCTCAGCAGTACAGGGTTCGAACCGTGGAACTCCTGGGGCATCTACTCACCCAGATGACGAGCTTCCTTGAGCAAGCGCCCGAGGGTGTTCCTGGACGTATGCACCAGGCCGATGAGCGGTACTTTGAGCGGGTCGAAGCCGTAGAGTTTACGGTCAAAGCAGACGACGGCAAGGAACCGCGCCTGATGAAACAGGCGGACATCTTGTTGCTCGGCGTAAGCAGAACATCGAAAACACCGCTCTCGGTGTTCCTTGCACACAAGGGCTACAAAGTGAGCAACGTTCCGATTGTCCTCGACCGTCCGCTCCCGGACATCTTGCATGAGGTCGATCAAAATCGGATTTTTGCCCTCACCATCGACCCTGAGTCGCTCCGCCACATCCGACATCAGCGGATGGAGACCATGCGGATGCCTGGGCGCAGCAACTACTCAGACATGGACTACATCCTGGCCGAACTGGATTGGGCGGAGGACCTGTTCCGACGCCACCCAAGCTGGCCGGTGATCGATGTCACGCGAAAGGCCGTCGAGGAAACCGCGGCCATCATCTTGAAAATACTCGGGGAACGCGGCCTCTCGACCGATACCCGTGAAACTGGACAGCTCTGACCGCTTCTGGCGCAACCTCCACGCGAAGAGTACAATCCGTGCCGGATGGAGCGCACGCTGCGATCACGGACTGAGGCCCACAATTGATCGGTAACGTCGTCGAAAAATACGAGGTGATTCAGAAGATAGGCGAAGGCGGCATGGCCACCGTTTATCGAGGGCGCCATACCACCTTGGGCCGAGAAGTGGCCATCAAGGTTTTACACCCTCACCTCTCGGCTTCCGAGCGCAACCGGATGCGGTTTGCGCGAGAAGCGCGAGCGATTGAACATCTTGAACACGACAACATTCTGAAGATCTTTGACTACTCAGGGTCGGACACTGACCGCTGCTACATCGTCACTGAATTCATCGACGGCATTACCCTCCAAGATCTACTGAATGAGCGTGCACGGTTTCCGTCGGAGGTGGTCGCGCAGGTGGGAATCAAGCTCGCTCGAGCACTTTCATATGCGCACAACCTCGGAATCATCCATCGAGACTTGAAGCTCGAGAACGTCATGCTCAAGCGAGATGGCGGCCTGAAGTTGATGGACTTTGGCATCGCACGCTTCTTGGATGAGGTGAACCTGACGGTGACAGGCGCGCTGATTGGGTCCCCGGCCTACATGAGTCCCGAGCAAGCCATGGAGCGAGTGCTCGATCGGCGCTCTGATCTGTTCAGCCTGGGCACACTGCTGTTTCACCTCATCACCGGACAGCTGCCCTTCTCTGGGGCCAACCCCAGCATCGTCCTCAGGAACGTGATCGAGGGAAACCGGCCAAGCCTACTCGAACTGGCTCCCGATGTATCGAGCGCACTGGGAGACCTTGTCGAGCAGCTCATGCAGACAGAGCCGGACGACAGGCCTCAGTCCGCTGATGATGTCATCATTAGACTCCAAACAGCCCTCGCTCAAGTCGACATCCCCGAGGATGACCAGAGCTGGTCCATCGACCGATGGCTCCAGTCAGTTGACGATTATCAAGCGCGCCTGAATCAACACCTCACCGACCAACTCCTCGACAAGGGTAAGGCCGCCCTCGTGGCCGGCGACCACCTGACCGCACTCCGACTGCTCAACCGTCTACTGTCCATGGATGGAGACAACGAAGAGGTCCTCAATCTCTTGCGGGGCATGCACGCTGACATGCCATCCACGCGTCGCTGGAACAAAATTTGGCCTGTCTCGGTCGGACTCGTCCTGGCCGTCGGCGGGCTTGTTCACTGGGCATGGCCAGAGGATGCTGTTCAGGTTCCAATCCCCGTGGGGACCGTGGCCGCGAGTGATGCGGACGCGGACGCTGAGGACGACGCACCTGAGGGACAGGACGCACCCCCAGCCGTTGTGGCGACCCAAGCACCATCCGTTGTGACGGCGCCACCGGAGGCCGTTCGAGCCATACCCAGTAGCCCCAATCCAGCCCCCGTGGCATCCGCGCCCGCCAGTAAAAAAGCCGACCCAGAGCTCATGGGGACCGTGGTCGTGACAGTCCCTGGCTCATGGGGAGACATCTTCATCGACGGCGAGGCTCACGGCAGGACCGGTCAGCGAGGCGACATCGCTGTGACCCCTGGGACACACACCCTCGAGATCCGCAATGACCATGCACTGCCGCATCAACAGTCGTTTACGGTTGAGCCCGGTGAACGCAGAGTCATTGAGGTCACCGGACTACAACGAAAGCCGGTGCGCTTTCGACTCCTCGACCCGCCATCGCCTGAGTGCGTTGTGATGGTGGATGGCATCGAGCGCGGGACCGTGGCCACCATGGCCAATACCATCCGTGTTCGGTCACCTGAACGCCCGCACAACCTCACCCTTCAGTGCCCCGGTGACACCACGCTTACGAAGACACTGGGTCCCGCCGCACCCGGATCTTTGGTTCCAGTCAGGCTACAGTGACCATGACAACAATGTCGTGATCGACAAGACTTTCCCGACGGTGTGGCAGATCTTCTCCTTTAAATACAACACCTTGAAACATTGGCACGCCCTTTGCTTCACATGGCTTGGTTCCGGCTGCTTTTACTGGCAACCCTTCGAACAGGTCTACCCCAATGCTCCACCATCCATCGAATTCTCAAGTCCAGATCAGGGTGACGTCTTTCGAATCGATGGGATTCAGGGGGGCGTGGCTTGGGTGTCCGTTGTGGATATCGATGAGGACGATGTGATGGACTATCTGTGGACCATCAACGGTCTGGGGCCACAGGGTTCCGCCCAGACCTTTGTGAGTGGGAACTACCAAGGCAGCTCGATACAGCTACCGAGCGACCCCTTGCTCGATGGACGGACGCTCACCTGTACCGTGTATGACCAGGCCGGCGCCTCGGACCGCCGCTCATGGGCGATCGAAATCGGAGGTGGTTCATGAGGGGCCTGATCGGCATGATGCTTCTGGCTGCCTGCAGCCAGAAAAATGCGACAACGGAGGTGCCAGACGGTAGCCTCGGGGGCGCAGACTTGAGCCCGACGGTCGAACAGATCCGTATCGATGTCTACCCGTCCTCAAGCAATGGCGAGCTCCTCAAGCAATCATGGATTGCGGATCTCAGCGACGGTCTGACCGGCTTCGACATCGTCTTAGAGCCAACCATCGTCATCTCTGGCAAGGTCGTTGGATACCGCGCCAACCCCCTGCACTCAGAGGTTCCAGGCGAGGACCGCTCACCGGTCGCTGCAACCATTCGAGTCGAGCGCGCGGGGACCATTACAGGTGGGTCTGTGGATACAGATGCTGACGGAGATTTCCGCTTGGAGGTCCCTGCATCACGAGGCTACACCGTCAGTGTGACGCCAGACGATGGCCTTCGGCTCCCGTTCCAGGTTTCCGTCGACAACAACCTCAGCAGCGACTTGAACCTCGAGACGGTGGATCTCGGCTACGGCCTGCCCGTGTACGGTCACATCCGAACCTTGGATGGTGACGGACTTCATCCCCTCACCGTTCGCCTCAGAGACCAAGGAAGCGGAGTGGCTGGTCCAGCAACCCAAACCGACTCCACCGGGCATTATCTCCTGCGCGCAGAACCTGGGTCATACACACTGGAGGTTGCCGGACTGCAAGGGTCAGCAATACCCAGCTTCTCCATCGCTGCCACCGTTTCGGAGGATGAGGGTCTACAGCTCGACGCCGACATCGGGGAACTTCTCCCAGCCCTGGTCTCTGGGCAGTTGCGCGGAGAAGACGACAACACCGCCCTGAGAGACATCACCGTACGCCTCGAGTCTCGCGCATTGCGAGGCACCCTCGGCACCTTGACGATCGAAACCGATACCGATCGGGACGGGCTCTTTGGACGACAAATCCTTGCAGGGGAATGGATGGCGACATTCATCCCGCCCTATGACTCCAGTTTCGGTGGGCGCGAGAAGTCGTTTACCGTTGAGACCGGCTTGGCCGTGCTGGACATTGGTGACATCGAGCTTCCGAAACGCATCATTTTCGACGGCTTCCTGACTGATCCAGATGGCGCTCCATTGGCGAACGCGGCGGTGAACGCACAGGAACTGGGACTGGATGGGTACATCTTCTCCACCACCACCGATGACGAAGGAGGATTCTCATTAGAGACCTCTCCTGGGCCCATGACCCTCACGGCATCGCCGGCGCGAAATGACCTGGCCGTCAGCCGATGGACCATTGACCCAACGAACAGTGGACAGATTTTCCAGGTCGAACAAGGAGACCTGATGTCAGGTCTGGTCCAAGGCCCAGACGGGCCCGTCCAGTTCGCGCTCATCGAGGTCCGCAGCATGGCGGGTGTGCTACTCGCCACAAGCCTGACCGATGAAGCCGGCAACTTTGCTGTGAGCCTAGGGTCTCTGTAGAGCCTTCAGCCCAGCGCTCGCCCGAGTAACTCCACCTGGGTCACCTCACCTCGCCCAGCCGACCTTGCCTTTGCGGCGGCCTCGGCAATGTCTCTCGCAATGACGACGTAGGCCTCACCGTTAATGACTACACGGTATCCGCGGTTGACGGCCCGCCGAGACGTCTGTCGCGATGGGGGCGTAGCCAGGGGCTTTCTGGGTCGACCACGTGTGGTTGAGGCTTTGATGTTGTGTCGACGGCGGTAGTTGGTGACTGCACTGACAGTCACGCCCGCCATTTCCGCAATCTCACGGTCAACGAGGGTCCCCATCTTGTGCTGAAATTCATCCAAAACAGATGGACGTCCCGGACGTTTCTTACTGACCATTTTGACGGCTCGAGGCTTTCGCGGGCCCGCAGGCGCAGCCTTCCGCTCAATACCGTTCCGCTTGAGCGCATTCGCGATGGCTGCGGGAGACGCTCCGAACCGTTCGGACAGCTCACGAAGGGACATTTGGTCTTTGAGTTCAACCAACTCAGGCCACCACTTCTGCTTATCGATACGCTTCATCTCGGGATCCTCACCCTCATCCTACAGGATCGAGGGAAACCCGAGGTTGATCACCGAGCAGGCTCAGCGTAGCCTACCACCCATGCGGAAGACTCTGGCCCCGATAGCGCTGATGTTTCTCGGCATCCTCGCCCCCGGCCAGGCTGCGGCGCAGACCGTTTCTTCGACACAGCACTTGGTAAAAACGCCGGATGAACGTTTGGATGAGGCTGTCCGGCTCTACCAGACCGGATCTCATCATGACGCAAAGTCCATCCTCGCGAGCCTGGTCAATGATCCTGCTATGGCCAACGAAGGCTTACGGCAGCGGGCGCGGGTGTACCTCGGGGAGGTCCTCTACCTCCAGGGTGCAAAGGAGGAAACTCGACGGCTGTTCGAGGCCGTCCTCCTTCAAGATCCAACCTACGTCATCGACCCATTCGCACACCCACCCGATGTGTGCGGCTTTTTTGAAACCATTCGGGCTTACATACGACCGGCAGCACCCGTCGCCACCCCGACTCCTACACCCACAGCCCCCGGCCGACCGCCGATGTCTGCCTACGCAGGCTTCGGTATCTACCAATTCCAGCACGGACGGATTGGCATGGGTGCGACACTCGCGACAGCCCAAGCAACACTGGGCGCCCTCAGCCTGGCGTCTTTTTACGGGCTCTCCGTCAATCATACGTGGGAGACTGAGGGAGAAAAAGGTTCGCTCACGACGCGCCGAGCCCTGCAGTGGGGCGCGACTGCCGGCTTCTATGGCGTCTGGATGTGGGGTGTCATCGACGCGCATCGGCACTGGCGCTCACGGCAAGGGCAGGCGCTCACAATTCATGGTGGACTTAGCCCAACGTTCGACGGACGGGGAGCAAGCATGCACGTGACCATCCCCATGAGGTAAGTCGCCCGTTATACTCACGAAGTTCACGGGGTCACGATGTCTTATCTCTCTTGCAAGGACACGGTCCGGCAGACCACAAAGGATGTGCCGCTCAAGAAGGCGCTCATCAGTATTGGGCGCGTCAGTGGAAATGACATCGTCCTTGATGACCCAGCGATTGGCGCCACACACGCAAACCTGCTTCGGAACGGCAAGGACATCACCATCAATGCCGTTGATGCAAAGTCCGAAATCTACTTGAACGGTAAGCGCACCCGCTCCGCTCCGATCGCCAACGGTGACCGCATCCTAATAGGCCGCTTCGAGCTCACACTTGAAGACGGAACACCCCCGAAGAAGGGTCTGAGCCCAGAGGAGAGCACAGAGAATCTCGAGAAGCTGGTCGAATTTGCCGCCCAGTTGATGCGTGAAGAACGACCTGACAAACTGTTCGAACAACTCTTGGCTGCCGTGGTTGACCTCACTGGGGCTGAAAAAGGCTTCGTCATCGTCCTCCGTAATGGCGAGCGGGAACTTGCCGCGGCGCACAACCTCATAGACGAACAGTCAGACCTCAGCCGAGTCTCCGATACGATCATCGACCAGGTGATTGAACATCGCCGACCCATCATCGTCAGCGATGCCATGAGAGACCGAAAATTCGGGCAGTCCCGGTCCGTTGTAGACCTCCGACTGTCGAGCGTCATGTGTGTGCCACTGATGTTCCGCAACGACCTTCTCGGCGTGCTCTACCTCGGAAATGACGCGGTGACCGGATTGTTCACTGAGAGTGACCTCTCACTGCTTCAGGTGTGGGCCGCACAAGCCTCCGTCACGGTTCACGCTGCCCTGCTCTTGAATCAACTCAAGACAACAAACAAGAACCTCAAGGAACAGCTCCGACGCTCGGCACAGGGCGACATCATTGGCACGAGCGCCCCGATGAAGGGCGTGTTCAAGATGATCCGGCGGATAGCGCCGACCGATATCTCAGCACTCGTCCTCGGTGAGACAGGTACGGGCAAAGAGCTGGTTGCTAAAGAAATCCATCGACTCAGTCCGCGCTCGAGGGCTCCGTTCGTGTCCATTAACTGCGGCGCGATTCCAGAGAACCTGCTCGAGAGCGAGCTTTTCGGACACAAGAAGGGCTCCTTCACCGGCGCCATTTCCGACAAGACAGGAAAGTTCGAACAGGCCGATGGTGGCACGCTGTTCCTCGACGAGATCGCCGAGATGCCGATGAATCTGCAGGTGAAGCTGCTTCGGGTGCTGCAGGAGCGTGTCATCGAGCGTGTCGGTGATCTGACCCCAAGGTCCGTCAACATCAGAGTCATCGCCGCGACAAACAAGGACCTCTCTGAGGAAATCTCAAGCGGGCGCTTTCGAGAGGACCTCCTCTACCGCCTAAACGAAATCACCATCGACTTGCCGCCACTACGAGAGCGCGGAGACGACATACACCAGCTCGCCAAGTTCTTCTTGAACAAGTTTGCCGAGCAGTATGGAAGCAAGTGTAAAGGCTTCAGCAACGAGGCCGTAAGAGCCATGAGGAATGCATACTGGCCCGGCAATGTTCGACAGCTCGAAAATCGAGTGAAGAAAGCGGTCATCATGACGGACCGGGCCCTCGTCAATCCAGATGACCTCGGTGTCGGCGGTAGCGATAAACGAAAGATTATTCCCCTGAACGAAGCCGAAGAGTCCTTCAAGCTCGAATACATTCGCGAGGCGCTGGAACTGAATGGGTGGAACAAGGCCCAGACCGCGCGGGATCTGGGCGTGGACCCTCGAACGATCTTTCGGTACATCGAGAAGCTCGATGACTAGGGTCCTGCTGGCGGCCCTGCTGGCCGTAGCACCGCAGGCCCATGCAGCTGGAACCGTCCCCCAGGCGCCAGTGGCCCGGGACACATCTGACGAGCGCTATGCCAACGACCTGGACGGTGGCGACAAACACAAGCGCCTCTTTGCCGCCCGAGTGCTGCTCAGGCGAGTCGCCGAAGCCGCGAGGGTTGGCAATAGAACGACCGTCGACATTGGTGTAATGGAAGCGCGTCAACGGCTGGCCGACTTCGACCGAATTGTGGCCCCAAAGTGTCTACGACTCTTGAGCAACTCGAACATCGACCGGCAATGTGCCCGAATGCTCGGGCTGCTCGAGACGCAAAGCGCAGTCGAACCCTTAAACGCACTCATCGAATCAAGTCCTGGGTTTTGCACCAAGCGAGCAGCCCAGTGGGCCCTTCGTCGCATCGGGAGCGATAAATGATAGTGGGCCTCACCGGTGGCATCGCGACTGGAAAAAGCACCGTTGCGGACATACTTCGGGACATTGGCGCGACCGTCATCGACGCGGACCAGGTATCCCGCGATGTGGTCCAACCAGGCTCGGCAGGCCTTGCATCCCTCGTCGAGGCCTTCGGCACCTCAATCCTCACCACAGAGGGGCACTTGGACCGCTCAAAACTTCGGGAGATTGTGATGTCGAACACAGTGCTTCGTAGGCGACTCGAAGCCATCACCCACCCCCTGATACGGGCTGAGATTGCAACCCGTGTACAGACTGCCGTGGTCGAGGGTGCGCCCTCGGTTTTCGTGGAGGCGGCGCTGCTTGTCGAGACAGGGAGTGCCCAGATGTATCCTCATCTCTGGGTTGTGACGTGCGCCCCTGCGACCCAGCTCTCGCGGCTGATGGCACGGGAACAGTGTGATGAGGCGACAGCGAATTCGTGGATTGCGGCCCAAATGCCACTGTCGGAGAAGGTCAAGCATGCGACGCAGGTGGTGACAAATGAGGGTGACCAAGACGCCTTACGATTGCAGGTCAGTGCGGCCTACAGCGATCTCATGGCGCAGCTGCCGGGTCGGGACTGAGGGGCTCTTCCGATATCCAACCCAGTGTATTCATCGGGATTCGCGAGAAGGTCTCCCGGTATTCAGCATTATTTGGTGCGAGCTCGACGGCACGCTGGATGAGGGTCTGTGCACGTCCAATGTCGCCTCGGATCGCCGCCTCGATGCCCGCAGCATTGGCCAAACGAGCATGCTGAGGGAATCTCGATGACGCCTCTCCGCAAACCCTCACTAGAGGGCTCACAACCATTCCGACTGGGTACTGCGCCTCGTCAACGCTGTACCGCGTCTCAAGAATACAGCGCCTCACCAATAGCCACCCATTCCGCTCATCTTCGGGGTCCGCGGTGGCCGCCAGGTGCGGCAATGCGCCACGCTCATCGCCCAACTCAAAGCGGGCCTGAATCGCGCCCACATGTGCGCGGAAGGCGTGAGATTCCGAGGGGTTCGCAGCCAACACCTGCGAGAACAACTCCATCGCGCTCGATGGATCACCGGTGATCAGCCGCTGCCCATACTCGAGCGCCACCATCGTGTCATTCGGACGAGCTTTATGGCTCTCAGCCCACAGTTGATTGGGGTCTGACCAGACACCGACACGCATCATGCTGAGCACTGCAAACAACGGCACCAGCGTCCAGGCGGCAACCCGAACTGGTGGCCGCGAGGCCAGCATCCACGCAAATCCAACGATGGGGAGCGCAAGCCGCCCCTCACCATACCCAGGAGACTCGCTGAGAAACCCACCCATTCCCAGCAGAGACAACAGGATGGTGGTGAATCCAGCCGCAAAGCCAGGACCAATCGGTTTAAGACGCGCACTGCCCGTACGAAGCGACAGCCAGAGTGCGACGAACAAGCCTATCCAGGCGACACCTGTCCAAGGTGGTCCGAACACCGGCGCGGTCCGTGCGTAGAGCGGTGAAAACGGCAGGATCAGGCGCTCGAGGTAGAACCACACCTGCGCGGCTGCATCGATCGCCCCGTCGACAGTTGGAATGCTGATGGCCTCTCGACCAACGACTCCCGCAAACATCAGTGCGGCCAAGACACTCCACCAGACCACGACCGCCAGAAACGGTCCCTGCCATCGCGCATCGGAACGCATCGCCCCATCCCCACCCCGTGCGAATGCGATTGCAAGCAGCGGTGTCACAGCAGCAGCTTCGTGAGCGCCCATCGCCAGTAAGGTGAATATGAAGGCCGTTCGTCCCTGATGGTTCAGAGCAAGGACGGTAAACGTGGCCATCAGCAGCATCGGTAATGCCGTGATGTCCAACACAGCGGCCGACATCATTGGGTGAAATACGACAAGGCAGAGCACCAAGTCACGCCCCATTCCGCGGCCAACCAAGCGACGTGCCGCCCAGCCCAAGACCACCAAGGTCGTCAGGCCGATCAAACGGAACGCCCACGCCTCACCACCACCGAGCCAGCCTGCGATCAGGAAGGTGAGGTTCACCGTCGGGCGCCAAAGCGGTGAAAATATATTGGGGTCCGCCGCTACAGCTGACAGGTTCCGGAGAAACCCTGTCCAAACTCCCGTGAGATCAGTGAGCCCGAGGGCGGCGGCAAACGTGGCCTCCCCCTCACGTACAAACCCGTAGCGAAGGCTACGCCCGTACATGATCCCAACAAGAACCAGGCTCGCAAAGAGGCCGCGGGCCTCAGAAGTGGACGAGGCTCTCAACGGGGACCTCACCAAGCGCATCCCGACCGTTCAGGAAGTCCAGTTCAATGACAAAGCAGTTCGCCACGATCTCAGCACCCAGACCTTCAATGAGCGCATTCGTGGCCCGAGCCGTTCCGCCGGTCGCCAACAGGTCATCGATGACAAGAACCTTGTCCTCAGCACCTACCGCATCGGTATGCATCTCCAGACGGGCGGTCCCGTACTCGAGCGCGTAGTCCACCCCCACACTGTCGTAGGGAAGCTTGCCGGGCTTCCTGGCGGGAACGAAGGCACATCCCAGCTTGATGGCAAGGGGAGCCCCAAAGATGAACCCACGAGACTCCATTCCGACGACTGCGGTCACCCCAGCGTCCTGGAATCGTTCCGCAAAATGGTCCACAATTCCACCCATCAGCTGAGCATCCGACAGGACCGGGGTGATGTCCTTAAAGAGGATGCCGGGCTTGGGAAAATCAGGAATGTCTCGAATGGTCGCTTTTAGATTGTCCACAAGGGCCGTCATCTTCGTCATCCTTTGTTGAGGTTCCAGGTACCAACAGACTCCACCAGTTCACGCTGAGTCGCGTCGAGTCCAAGTGGGGTCAGGCTTGCATAACCGCGCGAGACCCACCATCCGTCTGTGCCCTCCGACATCCCTGACTTTGCCGGTGCACCGCCGATCCAGAAATAGCGTTTCTGGCGCGGGTCTATACGCTCCTCAACCCAAGGATCATAGTGCCGGCGTCCCAAGCCACACACCTGAATTCCCTGAATGTCTGAAAGCGGGAGGTTGGGCACATTGAGATTGAGCAACACACCTGAAGGCAGGGATCGCGCACAGTATTCGGCAATCACCTTGCACGCGATGGCCGCGGCGCTCTCAAAGTGAGGCGTCCCTCCCCCGCCCTCCGTTGCAAGGCTCACGGCCAGAGCGGGCAGCCCATTGAGTGCGGCCTCTCGTGCAGCACCTACCGTCCCCGAGTAGTGCACATCATCCCCGAGATTCGCACCTTTGTTGATCCCGGACAACACCAGATCTGGAACCCCCCCGAGGAGAGAGTGAATCCCAAGGTACACGCAGTCGACGGGCGTTCCTGTGCTCGAGAACCGCTGCCGACCATGCTCGTGAATCCGCAGAGGTTCATTCATCGTGAGCGCATGGCTCGCGCCCGAGCGTTCCTGATGCGGGGCCACAACCCACAGGTCTCCGAAGCGTGGGGCGACCGCCTCAAGGGCAGCGATCCCGGGAGCGTGTAGGCCATCGTCATTGGTAAGGAGGATTTTCATCGCGGCCAGACAGTAACCGATCGGTTATCAGGCGCTCCAACCCGTGAGACTGGCCACGATGCCGATTCGCCCCCGCTACGTTGACCTGTTTGAAGCCCTCAAGGACCCGGATCCGATCCGATCCGACAAGGCTTTCGATGACATTTTGTTTGATCGAGGCAACGCACTGCCAGACTTGATCGCAGCGTACGGAAAGCAAACGGAGGAGCCGGTTGTCCGGTATTACCTCATCCAGCTCATGGGATTTACCGAGGACCCAAGGGCAATTCCGACGGTCATCTCTGCACTCGATGACCCGCATGCTGATGTGAGGGCCGAGGCTTGCAGAGCACTCGAAGACCTCCGTGCCCGAGACGCGCTCCCCAACTTGCATGCGCGGCTCGAGGATATGGACGCTAAAGTGCGCCTTGCCGCTGAAGAGACCATCCGGGCTCTCGGTGGATGGCGCACATAATCCCCACCACAACACCGGGAGGCCTCATGGCCCGGTTCGAAGCCATTGATTTCTACAACATTGACGCCCACCTCTCCGATGAAGAGAAGATGGTTCGTGACGCAGTCCGGGACTGGGTCTCCGACCAGGTCATCCCCATCATCGAAGACCACTGCAGGGAGGGCACATTCCCCCATGAGCTCGTGCCTCAGATGGCAGAGATGGGTCTACTGGGCGTAAACCTCGATGGATATGGCTGTGCGGGCATGTCCAACGTGGCGTACGGCCTGGTCTGCCAAGAGCTTGAGCGAGGTGACTCCGGCATCCGGAGCTTCGCATCTGTCCAGGGAAGCCTGTGCATGTTCCCGATTCACAAGCACGGGTCCGAAGAGCAACGGCAGAAATACCTCCCAGGTATGGCGGCCGGCGAGCTCATCGGATGCTTCGGTCTCACCGAGCCCGACTTCGGGTCCAACCCAGGCGGCATGCTCACCACGGCTGTTGATGACGGCGACAGCTACGTCATCAATGGCGCCAAGATGTGGATCACCAACGGCTCCTTGGCCGATCTCGCCATCGTGTGGGCGAAACTCGACGGCAAAATCCGTGGGTTCATCGTCGAGAAGGATGACGGCGGCTTCACGGCGCCCGAGATGAAGGGCAAGCACTCACTGAAGGCGAGCGTCACGAGCGAGCTTGTCTTCCAAGACTGTCGAATCCCCAAGGACCGAATCCTTCCCAACGTGGCTGGTCTTCGAGGACCGTTCAGCTGCCTCAACAACGCACGCTTCGGCATCTCCTGGGGGGCCATTGGGTCCGCCATGGCTTGCTTCGACTCGGCTCGTCAGTACGTGGGAGAGCGGATTCAGTTCGACAAGCCACTGGCCGGCTACCAGCTTGTCCAGAACAAGCTCGCGTGGATGGTCCGAGAGATCACCAAGGGCCAACTTCTCGCCCTTCATCTCGGTCGGATGAAGGATGATGGAACCATGTTCCCCGAGCAGGTCTCTCTTGCGAAGATGAACAATGTCGACATCGCGCTCGAGATTGCACGAATGGCGCGCGACATGCATGGCGCCAACGGCATTCTCGATGAGTACCCAGTGATGCGGCACATGGCGAACCTTGAGTCCGTCAAGACGTACGAAGGCACCCACGACATCCACAACCTGATCATTGGGCGATGGATCACAGGCATTCAGGCCTTCATGTAGGGTCTACGGGAGCCAGGCGAAATCAACCCTGGCTCCCCGTCCTCGGCGGCCCCCATCACTAGTCTTTGGCGTCAGTCCTCTTCACCTGCCGTCGTGACCAGCCAGTGTCTGAATGCACCAGTTCCACGAGTGGCCACCATGCGGGGTCCGCTTCCATCGTGACCATGCGGCGACGTCCCTTGAGGTCCACCGTCGTCAGGCGAACCGCCTCACCCAACTCCAGATCCCTGACCTGCTCTGCAAACGCCGAGAGGTCTGGCGTTGCCTCACCGTTGATGGACACCACTCTCCGCATTGGCCTCAAGCCAAACCGCCCAGCGGGTGACCCGGTCCAGTAGTAGCTGATGTACACCCCGGTCGACGGCTGGTACCGCTGTCGCGCGAGCGCCGGGTGAGGGTCCTGCACCATCAGCCCTCCCCAGAGCAAGAAACGACGGAAGGGATCCGCACTCTCTATGGTTGGGTTGACCTCCACGGTGACCTCTTCACGTCCTCTGAGCAAAGTGAAGCGCACGGGCTCATCGCTGCTCGGGCGTGGGAGATCAGCAACCTTATTGACCAGCTGGCCGTCGACTGCAAGAAGGATGTCCCCCGGCTGAACGATGGTGTCAGCGGGCCCTTCTCGTGTGATGCGTGACACCCGAAGCACCTCACGCCGGAGCGAATCGTGCGCCTCAAACTTGGCGGCCCACTCTTCTGGGAGACCGCGTTCACGCGCATCGATCAATGTGACTGCGCTCCACTCTACACCCGTGGTGGCCGCACCAGACTGATCCGCGATGAACCGATTGATGACGGCCCCATCAATACCGCGCCAGTAGTTCCCCGCCTCATCGTCAATCAGATTCGGGAAGGACGCCACGAAGGCGACAGGCGTTCCGCATCGCTTTGTGAGCACACCGCCGACGAAGCCCTCCCCATTGGTGTCTGTCTCAACGACCGGGAGGTTGGCCTGTCGAAAAAATGGAACACGAGGCACAGGCATCGATATCGCGCGATGAGACTTGACCTTCACGGCTGCCTCCGCGAGACCAAGTCTTGGGCTGAGTCCAACGTGTCGAAGTTTGTCGCCGACTTCAAACTCAATCTCCGAGAACGCCAACTCGACCACTTCGGTGTCGCCGATATCTTTGGGTTGATACCGGATGAGCGCCATGTTGATTCGGGGATGAATGGCCACAACCTCTGCAGGCACTTCGATTGAGCCCGCAAAGACAATGCTCGCATCACCAAGCCCCGCCGTCACGGTGTCCCGATCGACGAGAACGAGGCCGGCCTCTTTGTCCACCACAACACCGACGCCAGAGAATGAGGCTGAATATACGCCGTCTGTCCGAAACGGGACGCTGTAGTTCACGAGCACAATGCTTGGGCCAAGTCGACCCGCGATCCGCCCCTTGGCGGCCATCGGACGCGCTGAACTGATCTCACGGCCAGCGGCTGGGGCCGCCTCCGCCAACGACCTGCAGTCCCAATCACGCTGCCCATCAACCCTTGCGCAGGCCCGCGCTGGAAACCATCGACGGTCCATCTCTGCCGTATAAATGAGCGGACGCTCAGGCTCGGAGGTGGTCAAGACCTCGAGATTGAAGGGTTCGCGATCTGGTATCTTCGCGACGACGGCCTCGAACTCATCGAGGCCGTCGACTTTGAGACCATTGATGTGCGTGATCACGCTGCGGGGTGGCACCTCAGTCCCGAGCATGTAGCCACGGTGGGCGACCTGTATCCCTTTGATCGGCAAGACCGTGTGCCGCGCCGTCTGATACGCCAATTCGTGGAAGACCGCGCCCCCAACCTCTATAAAGCGAGACGGGCTGACGGCGTGCAGATCCCCCACCTTGACGTCGTGCGTAATGATGTCCCCGCCACGAATGACCTGTACCGACAGGGTCTCCTCCACAGCCGAGTCCAGCCAAACTTCGAGCGAGACGAAGTCTGTGATTCGCTCCCCTTGAACGGTGTAGAGAATGTCGCCTGGCTCCAGCAGGCCGTCGGTCGCCCCGCCAGTGAGGACACGCTCGACCACCAAGACACCCTTAGCTGAGGCCGCGCTGTTGCGGATGTCGGCCTCTATGGCTGGCGTCAGACCGAACCGTCGGGCCTCGTCGAATGTTTCGTGCAGAAAGGTTGTATGGAGCGTGCCCCGCTCGACGGCGTCTCCAGCCTGAATGAGTTTCAGAGCCCGTAAAACCCGAGGAAGCGGTAGAAAGAAACTCGATGCTGCACGGCGCTTTGAGCCCGCATTTAGCGCGACCACGTTGCCTTCAATATCGAGGACTGGTGAGCCTGATGAGCCACCCGAGCTACCGGAGGCGGCTTGTATATAGAACGTATTGAAGTCGTTGTAATTTCCGACCCCATAATTTGGTGCATCTCGGTCCAGCCAGGCCAAGGTACCCGACAGAATGCTGACCTTCTCGCCCGCGTCAGAACCCACCAAGCGCACCTCAGCACCCTGAGCAGCGAGATCGGGGCGAAGCGGCAGGGTCTTGGGCTGAGTGTGTTCGAGTGCTGCTGGGTCGTATTGAAAGAATCCAAAGTCATGAACCGGGTCTCGGTACAAGGGCACCAGGTCGATCTCTTCGTTGTTCTGGAAGACCGCGTCTGCGACGATCGGACCGGTTCGAACGACATGTCGATTGGTCAGGATGATGCCCCTCTCTGCATCCACAACAAACCCTGTGGCACTGCTCACTCCTGAGCCCTTCCCCTCGAAGCTCACGGGTGAGTAGCTTCGGATCATCACCACAGAGGGCACAGCCTCTGCGAGTGTCTTTGACCAATCCGAGGCTTGGGCCTGCCCGATAAGGAGTATGAATACGCTCAACATGGACGACATTGAACACGCGTATCGGGCCGAGGTCAAGGACCTGTGCTACGGTTCTATGACGCTTATGGAGACCCACCTTGGGCGAAACACCACAGACCTTAGCTGATGGTCGATATGAGCTCTTCGAGGCCATCGGTTCCGGAGGTATGGCGACGGTTTATCGCGCCTACGACCAACGCCTCGGGGTGCCCCGAGCAATAAAGGTCATGCTGCCAGCCTACGCGGAAAAGCCCCGTGTTCGGGCACGGTTTGAGGCCGAGGCGCGGACCATGGCGGTGCTTGACCACCCTTCGATCGTCCGTGTCTATGATGTGGGGTCGAATAATGAGACCGCCTGGATTGTGATGGAGCTGGTGGAAGGCGGCTCCCTGCTACAGAAAATTGGGTCCACCGGCATCAGCGTAGACGACTGCCTACGCTACGCCGCCCGTGTTCTTGAGGCGCTCGAGGTGGCTCACCGTCATGGGGTCGTTCACCGTGACATCAAGCCCCACAATGTGCTCCTTACGCTCGATGGCGAGGCGCGGATCACGGATTTTGGCATCGCGCGAAGTGCAGGACACACGGATGAGTCCTTCACGAAGACCGGTACTGTGATGGGGACGTGGGCATTTATGGCCCCCGAGCAGAGAGTGAACGCGAAGGGCGTCGACCACACCGCTGACCTGTACGGGCTCGGCGCGACCCTGTTCGCGATGGCGACCGGCCAAACCCCAATGGACTTGTTCGCCGCGGATCTCGATCCGGAGATGCTCGTTCGAGTACCGGAGCCCCTGTTACCGATCATTCGAAAGGCCACGCAGTACCAACGAGAGCAGCGCTACCCATCAGCATCTGTGATGCTTGAAGAAGTGTCAGCCCTCAGGGCGAGCCTGGGCGTCGATAGCCAACCCGTCCTAACCCCAGTCCCCCAGCCCACTCCCGAGACCGCTCCAGCGGCCTTCGGCTCCACCACCAACGTCACATTTCTTGCAGACGAACAGGAGACGGCCACGGGGGCCGCAGGCCAGCAGATCACTGACCAGCAGGCATCCATAGAACCCTTGGGCTCCAACGCTTCCCCCCGCCAGGGTCCTCAGCAGCCAGAGTTTACACACGGCGATGTGTCACTGGACGACCCCTTAGAATCCGCAGGCGTTCGGATCATACCGAACCGAGACCGAGCGGTCTTTGTGTTGATCATCATCTTGGCCCTCTCGGTCGGCGGAGGGGTGAAGAGGCTCATCAAGCCCACGGATCCCGTGTTGAACTCCAACACGCCCCCGACGGTGGCCGAGCCCACAATGCAGGCCCCTACGCCACCAGCAGAGCCAACCCCAGCACCGGTAGTGGCTGAAGTAGAGGACATCCAGCCTCCTGTTCCCGACGTGGTCGCGCCTCAGACACCCGAGGCGACAACCCCTGAGCAGACGGTGGAGGTACCGACCACACCCGTCGTGGAGCCCACGCCGGCACCACCACCGGAACCTGAGCCCGCTTCCGATGTACCATCAGGTCCGGCCAGCCTGAACGTTCGAATTCCGTCCTCAGTACGCCTGGGAGGACTCCTTACTCTCAGCGCCCAGATCGACAACTTGAGACCGATTGATGTCCAGACATACTCGGTCACGGCGTACTACCGAGCAACCGGAACCGCGGCCTATAAACGTGTCGAGCTGTCGCGTGTACGCCGAACATGGACCGGAAGGATTACGGTGACGCCGCAGATGGATGGCGGTATCGATATCTTCTTCCGTGCGAAGACATCCAGTCGAGCCAGCGGACTTGAAGATCTGCTTCGAGGCTCCAACAGGAGCCCCATTCGTGTCCGCGTCTCCAGCCCCTGACAGCCGTCGGTATGCGGCCGCAATCACGCTGTGCGTGATGGGCATGATGGTCACCTCCATCTTCCATCCAGACGCCATCCCCTTCGACCATGAAGAGCTGTACAACGCAGCCCATGCGCGCCTGCTTCAGATCGGACACTGGACGAGCTGGTTAGATCTCCAGTACCGAGGGCACTGCGGTGGGTGCACTCAGCACGCACTCTTGGGTGCCGGCCTATTCAGTCTGTTCGGGCACTCTCTCTTCACGTGGAAACTCATCCCCGTGATTTACGCCGGACTGATGGCCTACACCGGCGCACGGATCCTCACTCGGTTCTTTGGGGCGCCCGCTGCGGCAATCTGGGGAATCTTGCTGTGTTTTCCGTCTCCCACCTTTCTTGAGCTTTCGCTCACCGCCTGGGGCAACCACATCGAGGCGGGTGCTGCTGCTGTGGTGGTCTTGTGGGCTGCGCTGCAGCTTCGAGCCCGCCCTACTGGCCGTCATGCAGGCACTCTCGGGGTCGCGCTGGCCTGGGCCCTGTGGATAGGGTTCTCGTCGGCGTTTCTGGTGCTGGCCCTCGCTGTCATATTGTGGCGACGCGTACGACTGAAGCACCTTGTCCT
>Ga0115012_10000250_pt1 | contig 31312 bp, 23 predicted proteins | sample TroAtlMetagenome_FD_88706 | JGI IMG/M metagenome (GOLD analysis project Ga0115012, IMG submission 88706) | Marine eukaryotic phytoplankton communities from Atlantic Ocean - Tropical Atlantic ANT10 Metagenome | ecosystem: Environmental > Aquatic > Marine > Oceanic | place: Tropical Atlantic...
CCGAGGCCACCCCGGCGCCGGGCAGTGGTGACACCCGGATCATGGAAGTCATTCAGCGCGGCGACAACGTCGAAATCGCGGCCGCGCTTGGACCGATTCACAAGCGCGGTGATGGAGATGAGCGAACCACGCTCGACTTTAAGTCGTACCGAGCCGCGCATTTACCTCCCGACGATGACACCTACCTCGAGGACGAGGACAAAGACCTCATTGTGATGACCCGTCGAGAGGGGCCAGTTCCTCCATCGAGCCCTCGTTCTGAGAGAAAGGCGATCGAGGTCACCAAGCGACGGACGCCCAAGGCTGCTCCAGTCATGCCGGCCCCTGGTCCATCTGAACGGGATCTCGATGTAAGTGACACGGACATGGACGACATGCTGGCTGAACCACCCAGCGCGGAGGCACGAGCCAAGCAGCTGTTCGTAAGCTTGGCCGCAGTGGGTGTGCTCGTGGCGTTCTGTGGCTGGGCCGTAGTCGGTGTGCTGCACTGGAGCGCCAAAGAGCAGATCATCCAGGAGACCCATCAGGCCATCGTTCGTGCGGACTTTCGGGGTCTGCAAGAGTTGGAGGCTAAGCTGGAGGGTCAGATAGCGCTTGAGCGTGAGCCACTGGCTGCCCGTCGGGTCGAGTTGGCGCTCGTGCAGACGGAACTCTGGCGTCGATACACTGGCGATACTGAGCGGTTGATCGCTGCCCAGGATGGTCTCGATGAATCACGCTCGATGGGGGCCCCTGATCACGAGATCACGCTGGTCGATGCAACCTTATCCCTTGGTATGGGTGATCTCTCACGGGCGCGAATGCTGATTGACAGTCTGCCCCTCGACGAGCCACTGCAGCGAATATTGGCTGCTCAGATTGCGGTCATGGTGCGGACAGACCTCGAGTCGCGCGCGCTCATCGAACGCCTCGGTCCGGTGTCCAGTGATGCCTCAGCCTTAGAGCTGCTGACTCGCGCATCTTTGTTTGCCGCCGTTGATGAGACTGTGCAGGCCAGTGAGCTACGGGACACGTTGCTGAGCGAGCATCGAGATGTTCCGTTTGTTCAGATCGCTCGCTTTCAAGAGCAATGGGAAGAGGCCGAGCCGGAGACTGCACTTGGTCAGCTCGCGGATGTCATGGAGACGATGCCCGGTCCCGTTTCTCCTCGACAGGAAGCCGCCCTCCATGCTGAGCGTGCTCGTCTTCAGGAAGATCGCAACGAGATCGCGCTCGCTGAGGAGGCATGGGCAGCTGCGCTTCTCCTTGACCCGGCACATCCCAAGTACTTGTTCTATGCGGCCTCGAAGCGCCTCAAAGCCAACGAGGTTCTGGGAGCGCTGGATGACCTGGATCGATGCTTGGGGGCAAGTCCAGGGGACTATGCGTGCAGGCGGGGCATGGTCCAAACACTCGTTGCACTTGACCGACTGGAAACCGCTCGTCAGAGTGTGGAGGCTTGGAGGGATACCCGGACCAAGTCATTGTCCGCTTGGGTAACCCTGGCCGAAGGGCGCCATGACGCGGCACTCACTGAGCTTGAAGGTGTGGATGGCACGCTCGCTTCGTACCTGCGTGGTACGGCGCTGTACCGTAAGGGCTCGCCCAAGGCGGGTGCACTCCTCGGGCAGGTGGTCGACGTCTGGGGTGGCATCGCCGATCCCATGACTCAGGTCCTTGTGGGAAGGGCTCGGGTGGGTCAGGCCCTTCAGACTCGGCCACTGATGGAGGTAGAGGGTGAAATTGAGGCGTCCATCAGCGATGACCCCATGGTTGCAGTCATGTTGGCCCGTGCGCTCGAGGAGGCTGGGCAGCGGGCGTCAGCGGAGCGATGGTTTCAGCAGGCAGCTGATGTGGGGCCTGAGAATGCGGTCGCCCAGCATGCGCTAGGGCTGTTCTGGTTTGAGCCCCAAGGCGATTTTGCGGGGGCCCGTCGAGTGTGGCGGTCTTACCTCGACCTCCAGCCGAATGGGGATCGAGCGAGGCGTGCACGCGCAAGAATGGGTAGACGCTGACTTCGGCTGAGAATGAGGCTACAATGAGAGGGATTGGGTACAGGCGCGGAGACCAATACATGGTTCGGAATCTGCTTATTTTGGCGCTCGGTATGGCCTGTTCCGGTGAGAAGGCTCAAGAGTCCGTGTCACGCGAAGCCTCCGCCGTGGGAGACGAGTCGTTTGACACCGGAGGGTGGGCTGATGCGGGCACTGAAGACAGTGAGCCGTCTGTGGTCCCTGAGGTGTGGACAATGTCCGGTGAACTCTACGTCGAGTCCGGGCTACTTCTGCCTGGCCGGAGTCTTGTGATCGCGGAGGTCACGGACGCCTTCGGGGTGCCCATCTGTCATCACCGGGCTGGGCTGTCATCAACATCTCGCATTGCTGATGTACCGGATGACGACCTGGACGTCTGGTGGACCGTAGATCTCGAGATTCTTGATGGCTCGACTTGTGGCGCATCTGGGGTGGCCGGGCCTCTCCCTGAGGGGCTTCATCTTGGGCTCGGGCCGCTGCACCCAGAGGTGGAGGCCGTCTTGGACTCTGAGGCTGGAGACGCCCCTGCTGAGGACATCGATACCAAGAGCATCTTTGTTTCATTCGGAGACGATGGTGATGTGTGGGTGTTTGGATTGGCCACAATGAAGCCAGAGCCTGGTGTGGTCACCAGCGATACCGGTCGTCCGGACCACTTCGGAATCCCCGATGGACTCTGGCGGTTCAGGGCAGTGTATCCCTTCAGTTACTGAGAGAGCCCAGGTCGCAGTTCGCCAGTCTCTTCGCAGTACCACCAGTCTGCCGTTGCTGGATTCGGGCCCGCACCACAGTGCTCGATGACGTGCCCAACGCCTGGCACCAGGGGATTGTCGGGGATCGGCGCGTCAAGCACAGTACCGTTCTCCGCATAAAGGGCAGAGAGGGGGACTGGGCCAGCGCTCATCGCGGCCTGAATCTGGGCTGTCAGTCTTGCAGCCACCGCTCGTTGGGTCGCACGAGCCTCCGCGCTTACTTCCCGAGATAGAGGTTGCGGTACGTCAATGGTGGGGGTGGGCGGTGGTCCTCTCCAGGCCGCCCAGCTTGCCCACACGCTCGCCGGAATGGCGAGGTAGGCCCACCGCACTAGGCGGCGTCCTTCAGGGGTTTGATACCGAATACCCGGGCCACGACTATCGCGAGGAAGGCTGCGCCAGCGCTCAAGACAGCACCCATCTTGGCTGGGCCTTGGTACGCGGAGTCTCCTGGGAATGCTTCTCCAGCGACGAACAGGGCCACCGTCAATCCGAGTCCTGCGATGATGCCGGCGACGATCAGATGCTTGAAGGTCATCCCATCAGGCAGTGGGAATCCAATCTTGGCTCCGAGACCCGAGAACAGACCAATGCCGATCACCTTTCCGACGATCAGTGAGCAGAGGATCATCCAGGTCACGCCATTCACCGATGCAAACTCGACACCTGCGTTCGCGAAGGCGAAGAAGAAGAGTCCAATGTCGACGGGCAGCTTCAAGTTGTGCTCGAAATTGTGAAGCGGGCTGTGGTCATGTTCGTGGTGGCCAGCTTGATGTTCTTGATCCGTCTCATCCTCGGCGGTGAACATACCCGTGTCCCTGGACGGTCCCGGTAGAAACGGGACGATGGGGACCAAGGCCAGGGCCGGGTGAAGGTGGGCCATGATGAAGCCCACCCAGCTCAATGTCCAGGCAATGAGGATGTACGGGAACCAGGCCATGACCTGCTTTTTCCTCAAGATGTACGCGATGACCATCGCGGGAACAGTGAAGTAGAGCAGGTACTCGGGCGCCGCCGGGTTGTTGGGGTCGCCGTAGAACACAGCGATGATTCCCAGTCCAATCGCATCATCCGCGACGGCGAGCAGCAGCAGGAAGTTGACTGCGGGGTGCTTGGCGCCGAAGACCAGCCGTGCGACAAGCCAAGCCAGCGCGATATCGGTTGCGGTCGGAACACCCCAGCCGTTCGCAACGGCATCAAAGTCTGGGTGCCCATCGTAGATAAGGTAGAGCATCAAGAAGTACGTGCCGACGGGCCCGGCGACGCCGCCGATTGTGCCAAGCAGTGGGTTGATCGCCTTTGATGGTGGGTTCAAGTCTCCACCCGGAAGGCACGCTTCGGTGATCTCCTTCGCCGCGATTCCAAAGAAGAACACCATGAAGATGTCATTGATGAGGAAATGGGCGGTGATTGGATGGCCCAAAATTTCGGCACCCTCACCAAGCACTGGGTAGTCCACAATCACGTGGTACGCGTGGTAGTCCACATTTGCTGCGATGAGTGCGGCAATCACACCAAAGATCAGTGGAAGCGAGAATTCCATCAGGATGTTCAACGTCTTCTGAAACTTACTCATGGCACCCCCTCAAGTCGTCGCGAGCCGTGCCGAGCATACCTCAGATCGGTCGAAGATTGCGGGCCAGACGCTGAGGGATTTGTTGTTCAGTGCTGATTTTTCGAATTTCCTTGTCGAAAAATCGCCGGACTTTTGAAGCACGAGTACCAAGTCGGACAAAATATGTCCTACCTTTGGTGTTGGGTTGGGGTATCTTCTGTATAGATGTTCAGGAGACCTGTGATGGTGACCGATATGATTCGTATTCCGAAACTTGCAGAAACAGCCGACGGAAAGCTTGTGGTGACCCACTGGGGTCATGTGGCTTCGATTCTCTTCCGTGTGGGCGACCGACTCATCCTCTCCAGCCTTGAGAAGGGGGGATTGATCGTGATGACGCCGCGAGGGTGGGGCAACCCAATGTTTGGTCGCCGAAGCCAAGGTCACCTGATCGCTGAGCCTTCTGGTAACCCTGCCAATCCGTGTCGCTGGAGTGTAGCTGGTGCAGTCGTGGCCATTGAACGTGACCTCGAGCGCGGGGGCATTGGCCCAGGCCGCTGGTTCTGTGCTGTGCGTGTGGAGTCTGTTGACCTCGCAGCGATGGCCGGTGCTGCGGATGCGTTTAAGTCTGGGTGGAAGACCGCAGCTGAGGTTGATGCGTTGTGCCGTCGGGCGGCGGTCGCACCCGAGACTCATGGTGTAAATGTTGCTGTTGCTTGTGGAGACACCGAGGAACAAGCCGAAGCGCTCTTGGGTCGAACCACGCAAGGTCGGCTTCGCTTCACCTCTCGGCCCGATGCAACCGTCAACAGCGACACTGGAATCGTGCTGCCGGGCCCGTGGCAGAGTGTTCGTGATGCCGCTCGGTCTTGGGATGATTCAGAGGACAACGTTCGGCAGCCTGTGCGTAGGCGTGCGGTTGCTGCTGGTGGTTCTCGGGTGCAATTGTCGTTGTTCGGCGATAGCGCCAGTGTAGATGGCTGAAAACGGATCATTCTTTGTCGCGGGAGTCCTGCACCTACCACCCTTACCGGGCGCCCCTGCGTGCGAGGGTTCCTTCCAGGCAGTGGTGGATCATGCTTTGAGGGACGCGGAGGCCCTCTTGGCCGGTGGGATTCGGTCCGTTGTGGTTGAAAATTTTGGAGACGCCCCGTTTTTTGCAACTGCCGTCCCGCCTCACGTGTCTGCGATGATGTCTGTGATTGGGGCACGCATTCGCGCGGATTTTGAGTCGTTGGGAATCAATGTTTTGCGGAACGACGGGCATGCAGCGCTCGGCGTAGCTGCCGCAACGCAGGCCGATTTTGTGCGGATCAACGTGTTCACTGGTTCGGCGTGGACAGACCAGGGGCTCATACACGGTCAGGCTGCGGAGCTCACACGGTATCGTTCGCTTTTGCGACAGGAAGATACCGCCATCATGGCTGATGTTCGCGTGAAGCATGCTGTGCCGGCTGGGACGAGCTGCATCGAGACACTCGCCAGAGAAGCCACGGGGCGGGGTGGTGCTGATGGTCTGATCGTGACAGGCTCAGGGACGGGCGAGCCCACCGCCATGGATGATGTTCGCCGAGTCAAAGATGTGGTCAGAGAGAAGCCCGTTTGGGTCGGCAGCGGTGCCACCCCTGAAACCATCCGCGAGATTCGAGAGCTGGCCGACGGTGTCATTGTCGGTACTGTGCTCCACCGTGATGGTGATACACGAGCGCCCATCGACGTGGACCGGGTGAGGTCAATCACGGACGCGATGGGCACTTAGGAGGGACCGGCCCGGATGGGTCAAGATCGACCCATCCGGACTGGATGGTGTGGAAGAGGGTCCCCGAAGGGGTGGAAGTTGTCATTGTCCGGTGGTGTGTAGCACCGGTTGAGAAGGGTGCTGGGGCCAGAGCGGCCCCAGCGTGCGGTCAGCCTCAGGAGCAGCCGCTGGTCGCCCCGCAGTTGAAGCACTTGTAGCAGGCACCTGAGCGAACCATGATGGTTCCGCAAACGGTGCATGGTGGCGCATCAGCTTGGGTTGTGAAGACAGTCTCTTCTCGACTGACACTGTCCTCATCCACTGTGTTCACAGTTGGCCCTGGAGCCAAGATGTCTGCGGTGGTTGCGGTTGCGGTTGCGGTTGCGGTTGCGGTCTCAACCTTCTCGCCGAACTTCAGGTCCATCCAGCGGAAGATGTAGTCCATGATGGACTTGGCGATCGGGATTTCCGGGTTGCCGGTGAATCCTGATGGCTCAAATCGCATGTGCATGAACTTGTTGGAGAGGGCGTCCAACGGCACGCCGTACTGGAGTGCCAGACTCACCGACGTGGCGAATGCGTCCATCAGTCCGGAGACCACAGAGCCTTCCTTGGCCATGACCAGGAAGATCTCGCCAGGAGCACCGTCCTCGTATTGTCCGACTGTGATGTAGCCTTCGTGTCCAGCGACCGAGAACTTGTGGGTGATTGCTGTACGCTCGACTGGCAGCTTCCGCCGGACAGGCTTGTACTCGACCCGAGTCTCTACGTTGGTCTTCTCCTCTGTATCGAGGCTGGTGTTCAGCGGTTGAGTCCGCTTGCAACCGTCTCGGTAGACGGCGACGGCCTTGAGGCCGAGTCGCCATGCATCCATGTAGACCTCAGCGATGTCTTGAACCGTTGAGTCAGAGGGCATGTTGACCGTCTTAGAGATGGCACCCGAGAGGAATGGCTGACATGCACCCATCATCTTGATGTGGCCCATAGGCTCGATGGTGCGAACACCGTTCTTCGGCTTGAAGGCACAGTCGAAGACTGCAAGGTGCTCTTCCTTGAGGAATGGGGCACCCTCGATGGTCTCGTGAGTCTCCAAGTATGCACCGATGGCCGCTTGCTCAGTCGGGCTGTACCCGAGGACGTCAAGTGACAGAGGTACGGTCTGGTTCACGATCTTCAGCATGCCGCCGCCGACCAGCTTCTTGTACTTGATGAGCGCGATATCGGGCTCGACGCCAGTGGTATCGCAGTCCATCATGAAGCCGATGGTTCCGGTGGGTGCAAGAACAGTGACCTGACCATTACGGTAGCCATGCTTCTGGCCCAGCGCGTAGCACTCGTCCCAGACGTTCTTGACTGCAGTCCGCATCTCATCGCTGACACCGTTCTTTGCGATTGCTTTGGCGGCCTTCCGGTGCTTGCCGATGACTCGAAGCATGGGCTTCTGGTTGCGATGGTAGCCTGCGAAGGGACCACGCAGCTCAGCGATGCGAGAGGACTGTGCGTAGGCCTCACCGTGCATCAGAGCGGTAATGGCACCAGCGTAGTTGCGACCATCGTCGGAGTCGTAGGGGAGGCCCTTGGCCATGAGGAGTGCACCCAGGTTGGCAAAGCCGAGTCCGAGAGGACGGTAGTCCAGGGAGTTCTGCTCGATGGCAGGTGTCGGGTAGGAAGCCCGGTCCACCAAGATCTCTTGAGCAGTGATGGTTGTTCGCACAGCCTGCAGGAAGCGGTCAGTGTCGAAGCCACCATCATCGGTACGGAACTTCATCAGGTTCAGGCTTGCAAGGTTGCAGGCTGAGTTGTCCAGGAACATGTACTCAGAGCACGGGTTCGAGGCGTAGATGCGGTCGGTGTTGATGCATGGGTGCCAGTCGTTGACGGTGGTGTCGAACTGAAGCCCGGGGTCACCACACAGCCAGGCAGCCTCGGCAATGTGATTCATGACGTCCTTGGCATCCAAGGACTCAACGACCTCGCCGTTGGTGACGCTGCGAGTTTCCCACTTGCCACCAGTCTCGACAGCCTTCATGAAGGCGTCGTTGACACGTACGGAGTTGTTCGAGTTCTGGAAGAAGACAGAGTCGTAGGCGCCACCTGGCACGTTGAACCCGCCGTCGTAGCCAGCATCAATCAAAGACCATGCCTTACGCTCTTCTGCGACCTTGCAGTCAATGAACTCCATGATGTCAGGGTGCTCGACGTCGAGGATGACCATCTTGGCCGCACGACGTGTCTTACCACCGCTCTTGATCACGCCCGCGAACGCGTCGAAGCCGCGCATGAAGCTTACGGGACCAGATGCGGTACCGCCTCCCTTGAGTTGCTCCTTGCTGGAGCGAATAGGGGAGAGGTTGGTACCTGTACCAGAGCCCCACTTGAACAGCATACCTTCGGTCTTTGCCAAGCCGAGGATGCTCTCCATCGAGTCTTCGACAGAGTTGATGAAGCATGCAGAGCACTGTGGTCGTGCCTCGACTCCAACGTTGAACCACACTGGGCTGTTGAAGGCCATGTGCTGGTGAAGACAGAGCCATGTCAGGTCTGCGCGGAATGCCTCGGCTGACTCCTTAGAATCAAAGTAGCCGTCCTCGAGTCCCCATGTGGTGACGGTATCTGCCACGCGTCCAATGAGCTGCTTGATGCTCGTCTCGCGCTCGTCAGAGTCCATGTGGCCCCGGAAGTACTTGGATACAACGACGTTCGTTGCAGTCATGCTCCAGGTTGTTGGGACGTCAATGTCCTTCTGCTCGAAGACCATGTTTCCTGAGGCATCGCCGATGGATGCGGTGCGCTTCTCCCAGGTGACGGTGTCCCACACGTTGATGTCAGTGGGGCAAAAGTGTTGGGTCCATGTGAGGCCGGCGTCGGCGTCAATGTTGACCTGTTGCTGCTTGGTGCTGTTTGTGCTGGTTTCCATGTGCTGCGTTTTCTATGTGCTAGGTGTTGGTAGGATGCGCACCTCATCCAGCGGACAGGGGAGTCCGAATAGATACACACGCGCTGCTACGACGATGAACATCGTCAACAGATGTGTGACAGAGGTGCAGGGGGGGGATGTGCGCTACGGGGTTTCTGGTGCAACCGCTTTGACTGCCCGGGGCCCGGCACAGATTTGACGGCATGAGCGACCAGAAGGGGATTTCCGATGACGCCCTTCAGTTGTACCGGGTTGGGAAAAACTGGTCAACCCTCTCAGACACAAGATGTAGGGTCTCGACCCGGAATGGGCACTATTTCTAGTGTTTCCTCGGTGGTGTGGAGACCTCTATTAAAAGTAAAAAAGTCCAACAATTACAGGATCTACACGGTCTTGTCATGTCCAGATTTGGGGACTGTCCAAGGGGTTGATCGGGGTTAAAAAAAATTTAGATCAAAGGTGCAATATGGGCCTATTGACAACCTGTGGATAACTGGCAGGTGGTGCAGAGGCCCATCGCCCCAATTTGAGGTGCATACGCGCTTTAGCTACTGGGCCAGAATGAGAGAATTTGGGCGCGCCGAAGTTGATCGCCAGTGGGTGTGATGAGTGCCCGCACTGAGCGGCACCCTCGGGCGCTCAGTCTGCTGTCGAGCTGGTGGATGTGCCGTGGTTGTCATCCGGGTATCGATCGCCCATCAGAGGGTTCTCGACCCGTGTCATGCCCGAGCGAGCAATCTGTACCTTGTAGATGTCTTGGATGCCCCTGTTGTAGGAGACCTTGTTCACGAACGAAATCGTGATGTAGCCATCATCAAAGTCGGCCGCTGGATTCGCCACGAAGCCGCGCGGTGAGAACACGATGGAGTCCGAACCCGCCCCGGTGGTACCGGTGAGTGTTCCCCATTCCATGATCGAGACATTCCGTTTGTAGTGAGTGGACCCAGCGCCCAGGTTGAACGTGCCCTCGACCTCCATCAGGCTGGTCGGCAGGGTCTCGAAGTCGTTGGCTTGAACGTTTTTGTTGCCCAGCTGGAGATAGTACTCGCCCGTATTGTCGCCGTTTAGGTCGGACGGGTCGTCGTCGTAGTCACTCATCAAGATGCGACACTCGTATCCGCTTCGGATGGCAACCATGCGACACTTGGCGACGTTGCCTGCGAACTGCTCTGCGGCTGAGTACGCCCGATAGCGTGGAAGTGTATCGCGGGTGAGACCAAAGCCGACAACGGCCAGCACTGAGAAAATCGCCACCACAATCATCAATTCGATGAGTGAGAATCCGCGTTGTCTGTGCATGGTGACCGCCTGTAGTTGACTGCATTCTAAGGCCGATTGACCCATTACAGCAAGCCATTGTGTACAGCTAAAGAAGACTCAAATCGCCAGACAACGCCTGAATTGGCTTGACCGGGTGCTGGCCTCGCAATACACGCTCGTGCTTCGTGACCCATTGGGTCCACAGCAGACGGCACATAGGTGTCGCCTCTGGTGTGCCGATACGGACGAAAAGCAAGCTTTACTGCACCAAACTGGTGAAGAGAATTTTTGGAGAAGCAAAATGGCTCGCTATCGTGGACCCCGAGTAAAAATCTGCCGTGCGCTGGGTACAGCCCTGCCTGGTCTGACAAATGTAACAACCCTTGACCGGCCCTATCCGCCGGGCGAGCACGCCGGACGTCGTCGCGGCAAGCCGAGCGACTACAAGATTCGTTTGGCTGAGAAGCAAAAGCTTCGTTTCCACTACGGCGTCGCTGAGAAGCAGTTCAAGCGGTACGTGGCTGAGGCCACTCGTCGTAAGGGACCCACCGGCCAAAACCTGATCACCATGCTCGAGTCACGGCTCGACAACCTCATCTGGCGACTTGGGCTGGCACCGACCATTCCAGCGGCGCGTCAGATGGTTGTGCACGGGCACATTCTGGTAAACGGCGGTCGTGTGGATCGTCCCAGCTACCAAGTGAATGCAGGCAGCGAGATCAGCATCCGCACGAAGAGCAAGGAAAAGCCCTTCATCCAAGAACGATTGGAGCAGAGTGCAAGCCGTACCCGCCCAAGCTTCCTGGAGTTCGACCCGGCACAAGGCGTTGGCAAGCTCGTGATTAGCCCTGACCCCGCCGAGATTCCTCATGGTCTCGAGGTCAACACTCAGGCGGTCATCGAGTTCTACTCGCAGCAACTGTAGATTGACCCGACGTAAAAGAGCGCCCCTGGTGATGACCACGGGCGCTTTTTTTTGTTCAATCACCTGCGGTTCAATTGGCCCCGGGCAAAAAAAAGCCCCCGTGGACCGGGGGCTTCGAACACATCGGTTGATGCTTTACTTGATTTCGCGGTGCAGGGTGTGCTTGCGCATGAACTTGTTGTATTTCATGAGCTCGAGCTTGCCCGGCGTGTTGCGCTTGTTCTTGAAGGTGGTGTACCTGCTCATTCCTGGGATGCCACTGCCTTTTTGCTCAGTGCACTCCAAGGTCACGATCATCCGTACGCCCTTTGCTTTCTTAGCCATGGTTGCCTCTCTTCGCGCGAATCATTGCGCGGTTTATATAGAACCGGGGCGCATCTATGGAGACTGGAGCCCTATGTCAAGCACGCGAGGGTCTGAGATCTTGTATGCTATCGGCCTGTGTGCGGGGGCACGCGAGTCCGCTGAAGCGGGGTGAGAGACGTTGTTCTGTTTGGAAAAAAAGTTCTGGGTGTGTGCCGCAGTTTTTATGCTGGGATGCGCCGCGAAGCAGCCGCCCCAAGGTGAGGTCGTCAAGTCGATCAAATTTCAGGGCAACTCAGGCTTCTTGGGCGGTGTGCCGGACTCGACGTTGAGAAACGCAATGGAACAGAGCCAGAGCGCCGGGATGTGGTGGATGGAGCCTTCAGAGAGGGCGGTGGTTCTGGACCGAACATCGTTGAGCAAAGACGCTTGGCGGATTGAGACTTGGTACGCGAACAACGGCTTCTTTGATGCCTCCGTAAAGGGATGGGACGTCATTACGGTTCGTGAAGGCAACCCCGAAAAAGACAAGCCCAAGGTCGTTCGCGTTGTAGGCATCCTGGATGAAGGGAAACAGTCGACCATCCGCAACATCAAATGGAAAGGCCTCAAGAAGACGGGTGGCGCGTTCATTGATCTCATCCGAAAGAAGGCTGCGGTTAAGCCGGATGAGCCCTTCAATATTGAAGCTGTTCGTGAGACTGAGGGCATGCTGCTCAATCAACTTCATGACATGAGCTTCGGGTTCGCAACCGTCACGACCAAGGTCGATGCTTACCCGGAGGAAGGTGTCGTCGACCTCACCATTCACGCCAAGACCGGTCCGGCCAGCCGCTTCGGTCCCATCACCGTCACGGGTGACTACGATATTCCTGAGGAGTTTGTTCGTTCTGAGGTGACGATCAAGGAAGGTCGGGCTTTCCGTGCGTCAACCCTCGCGGAGACTCAGCGTCGCCTCTTTGCGCTCGGCGTTTTTTCGATGGTCAATGTTGTTCCGGATCTCAGTCGCAGATCCGAGAAAATCATTCCCATTCGTCTTGAGCTCTCAGAGAGCAGCTATCGGCAGGTCAAGGTTGGAGCGGGTCTGAGCGTCGAGAGCGGAAAACAGGACATTCATGCAGTCGCTGAGTTCCAGCATGTCAATGTTTTCAATCGATTATGGAACCTCACGACCCAGCTTCGTCCGGGGTATGCCTGGATAGGTGACGTCAGTGAGATTGGCTCGTCTGATGCAACAGCGCAGAAGAGCCCCACGGGTGCGGCAACTGTAGCGCTGACCATCCCGCATTTCCCCGCGCGAAACTTTGAGCTCACCAACACCATCGATGCCGAATACGGCATTGAGGATGGATATGAGTTCTTCTCGCCGGCCTATGGCCCAGACATCACGTGGCAGATGTCAGAGAAGCTCGGGCTGCGCCTTGGGTACAGCATCAAGTTCTTCAAGTACTACAACCTTGAAGCCGACGACTCGCCAGGGCAGGACCGTTTTGGGCTGAACTTCACGAATCCCTATGTCTTGTCCTCGGTTCATCAAGAGATCATCTGGAACACCAGGGACAATGCACTCTTCCCATCGACGGGTGAGTACATTGTGACTGGCCTCAAGGAGGCTGGCGGACCGTTCGGCGGTGGCTTCAATTATCTCGAGGCACGGACGGATTGGCGCATCTTTAGGCGCATTCGAGAGCTCCTCTTCTTCCGTCCAAACGTCACGATTGGCACGCGCTTGGCGGGCGGTGTCATGATGCCGTATGCCTACAGCGGTGCCCAGGGTGAGGTTCCTTTCGCTGAGCGGATGACCTTGGGCGGCGCCAATGATGTTCGTGGATGGACACGCGCTCACCTCGGCCCGTATCTCTGTGATGTGGAGGCGTATACCGGCGGAATGGACCTCGCTGACCCTGGACAGGCCGCGATGTGTGCTGGGCAGATGGGCCGGTCGCAGGAGACGACAGCGATTCAGCCGGTGGGCGGTACAGCGTATCTACACGGTACATTTGAGATTCGAAAGTACACCCTTGATGGATACGGCTTCGCTGTGTTCAATGATTGGGGGATGGTCTGGAACACCTGGCGAGATGTGAGACCGTTCGAGCTACTCCCCAGCGCTGGCGCTGGACTTCGCTACAAGAGCCCCATTGGGGCCATTCGTCTCGACGGCGCCTACCGCTTCAACATCGAGCCGATGTTCGATAAAGAGCCAAACTTCCAGATCCACTTTGGTCTGTCGGAGGCTTTCTAATGGTGAAGAGGGTTCTCCGGTTCGTGCTCAAAGCCACCCTTGGTCTCGTGTTGGCTGTCGTTGGGGGTGTACTGGGCGTCATCTTCTGGCTCACAACAGATGGTGGTGGTGAGCTGGTTCGGGATCAGATTCTTGATGCAGCGGCGCCCTCTTTTCCTGAGGGTGAGTTGGCCATCGAACGGGTTGACCTCAATGTGTTGACTGGTCTTGCGCTCCGTGGAGTCGAGATTCGCAACACTGAAGGCAAGCCGCTTGTGAGCTTGGCTGCATTTGAAGTTGGCTATGATCTCGCGCCTCTTGCTGGGGGTAAGCTCGTCATCGATGCAGTGGTCATCGACAAGCCAACAATCGACCTCACGGTGGATGAGGATGGCCAGATGGACCTCACAAAGGTTTTTGGTCCGCCAGCAGACGATGAAGAACCAGATGATGGTCCATCAGAGCCGTTCGCTGGATTGGGTATCGACTTGGAGTTGGGTGAGTTTGCCATCAGGGATGGATCGGTCTCGATCAGTGACCCCGCGGGTGACACGACTGTTTCACACCTCGGCTTCAGCCTCGGTGCGTCGATTACGGGGTCAACCGTGGATGTCAATGGGATCGATCTCGACGTCGACCTGGACGCGCCCATCGACCAACAGATCTCGATGGATGGTGGTCTTGTACTCAGTGGCGGAGATTTGAGTCTGGCCCTCGACAGCATTCGGCTCGGAGACATCGGTGTCGCGATCTCAGGAGCCATCAAGCAAGCGGAGACCACGCCAAATCTTGATCTAACCATCCTCGTAGACCCCATAGATGCTGGCACCGTCGCAGCCCTCGCAGGGGAAGCGGTGTTTCGGGAGGATGCGAAGCTTGCGGTCGCAATCACGGGCCCACTGTCGGACATTGGGGTTGATGCGACGCTGACTTCCGTGAGCGAGCAGGGTTCCCTTGGACTGTCCGTCCAGGCTGACCTCGAGGCTGAGCCCATGACATGGGCCGTGGCGCTTGAGCCCGACCAGTTTGCTGTGGACGCCTTGACCGAGATGGTGCCGCCACCGTTCCTGCTCAACGGCCGGTATGCCCTGAGTGGATCGGGGACCGAGTACCCGACCGGATTAGAGGCCACAATTGAGATGGAGGGTACAGACCAAGTCTTCGCTGGTGAAGTTGTCCCTCACCTGTCGATTCGCGGCCAGCTGTCCGGCGGACAGTTCCGTCTCGACGGCATTGACGTAGATCACTCAGCGGCGAAGATAGCGGTGAGTGGAGATGTGGACCTCCTCAAGTCACTGGCTGCGCTCGATATCGCTGCTCGTATCCCGGACGCCTCGGCGCTCAATAAATATGGAGCCGGAGAGATGAGGGGGTCGATCAACTTTGGTGGCGCCCTCAGTGCAGGCTGGGACCCCGAGGTTGTTGCAGACTTCGACGGTGAACTCGCGCTGGCGGGCTTCCACGGACCAGGAATCATCATCAATAAGGGTGGCGGTCCCATCTCTGCGAAGATTCGTGGGGATGCTGCCGAGGGGAGCGGAACAGTGGTGCTGTCCGGACTCGATGCGGGCGGTACGACCATCGACCGAATCGCACTGGATTTCCAGGGCGGACAGTCAGCGGCTGGAGATGTGGCGGTCAATGCAGGACTTGAGATTGGCCTCATCGCCATGCCCGATGGCCAGTTCGATATGGCGGGACTGACCGGAGAGCTTGTCGCAGATGTCCCGGCATCGGGAGCGCTATCGGCCACGGCGGACATGACGGTGCAGACCTTCCACATCGGCGATGAAAAGTATGCTGTTGATGGTGGGCCTGTGCGTTTCTCCATTGATGGTGACACCATTACGGCAAACATCGATCTGAGGCGTGAAGATGCGCCCTTCCTGGCTGGTGCGATCCATGGCGACATGGACAGTGGAGAGTGGCGTGTTGAGGGCTTCAAGTTTGCCGTCCTCAAGGATGATGGACTGAATGCTGAGCAGAACATCAGCTTCAAGCTGGCAGAGGCTGGCGCAGAAAATGTGCACTTTGAGATAGCGAACGCGGAAGGCAAAGGCCGCCTGAGTGTGAAGGGCAATGCTTCTGCTGAGGCCCCTGACCTACAACTGAAGGCCGAACAGATCGATCTTGGCTACATCATGGAGATGGTGGACCAGATTGTTGATCTGTCCGCTCCACCCGAGGATGAGACTCCTGGCGACGAGCCCGCCGGTGACGACGGTGAGGCCGCATCATCAGATGCTGTGGCAGCCAAAGAGCCTGACGAGGCGCCGAAGGAGTCCAAGCCGAAGAAGGGGGGTAAGTCAGCGGCCGCAGAAGATGTGGCGGCCAAGGAGCCCGATAATCCGCTTGATGGGCTCAGTGGAAAGGCGTCGATGGACCTGTCGATTCAGGGTGACGGGGACACCATCTCTGCCAAAGGCTGGGTTTCTGTCGAAGACCTCGTGATGCCGAAACAGGTGGATGGGCTCGACACCAGGATTGAGCTCGATGTGGGCCTCACTCAGGCCAAAGTGACCCTGCGAATTGGGGATGAGAAGCGAACCATCTTTTGGGCGGGGGGAGAAGTCCCCGTCAAGCAGGACCAAGGGGCAGTCACCTTAGACTGCGATGGCAACATTCGATTCCGCAGCTATGTGCCGGGTGTGACATTCAAGGCGTTGGCTGAGCGTCTACCCGCACTCGGTGACGTCAGGGGACGGATGAGCATGAACTTCGGCGTCAGCGGCGAGGCATGCAACCCGGACGTGGACCTCGTGGGTGCGTTGGAGACCCCGGTTGGTCCAAATGGAGAGCGTGTCCGTGTCGATTTCTCTTTTGACAGAGATGGTGACGAACTTCGTGCAGTCACACTGATTGAGCAGGAGAACGAGCGCATCGCTCGAATAGGTGTCGCGCTCGCGACTCACCTGAGTGCGGCCCTCAACGCCATGATGAAGGAGGGGAAGGAGGTCGATATGGCTGATCCCCGTGCATGGCTGGATGCGTTTGACGTGAAGGTTGCCCTGCTCGGCGTAGATCTGGGTCGATTCGCGCGGATGGCTGAGGTTGGGCATCCGGTCCAAGGTGTCCTCGCTGGAGGCATCAACCTCACAGGCACGATGGATGCGCCCAAGCTCGAGAGCGGTCTGGTGATGGTCAATGGACGTGTCGGTGAGGCCGTCGTTGATCAATTCACGACCAGCATGGTTGAGACGGATGGTGGCTACGGCATCGAGGCGCTGATGAGCTTCCGCGATGAGGGGCACCTGACTCTGAAGGGATTCCTTCCGCTGGACCTCAAGTTTGATTCGGACATGGACCTCGGACGGCCGGGCTTGGACCTTCGGTTCTCTGGGTCCGGTTTGCCGATGGCCATGGGGGCTGGCCCCTCGGGACTGACTGAAGCCAAGGGCACCATCGGCCTGCAGGGTGGAGTGACGGGTACCCTCGAAGCTCCGGAGCCGAAGCTGCGTCTCAAGAGCGAGGGGGCTGCCTTCAGCTTCCTCCCGACAGCGCTACGCTACGATCCGGTATCGATCGACATTGGCTATGCCCCCGATGGAGTGGACATCGATGAACTTCGTATCCAGACCAACCAGATCTGGGGGGCAAAGAAGAGCTCCGGATACTTCACAATGGCGGGACGGGTAGACCTGGGCGACGAGGGCCCCGAGAAGATGGACCTCAAGATGAAGATGGACGAGTTCTGGCTGTCATCGACGCGTGCGGCGTCCATCGCGACCTCGGGTAAGGTGAACGTACAGGGCCGCTTCCCGGAGCTTGATGTTTCCGGCAAGATCAAGCTCGATGACGCCTCCATTAGCGTTGGCGCTGAAGTATTGAAGGACACGAGCTCCTTCGATATCGACGAGAGCATTCGTGTTCATCGGACCAAGAAGAAGGTCGTCGCCCGAGTGAAAGAAGAGGAAGAGGATGGTCCGAGCGTGGCTGACCACATGTCAGTCGACCTAAAGGTGGACCTCAACTCCGCCTTCCGTATGAAGGCAGATATTCCCATGTCTGAGGACTTTGGCGCACAGTTCGCTCAGCTCGCGGCGCTCAGTATGGACTTGGGTCTGGACGGTAATCTCCACATTCAGCAGGACAAGGCGGTCCTCTCGGTGCTCGGAGAGCTCGCCACTCTGCGCGGTGAAGCTGTGGCCATGGGTAAGCGGTTTGCGATCTCCGAAGGAACCGTGACTTTCACGGGTGAGAATTACGCGAATCCACAACTCAACCTGCTGGCGACACATCAGGTCGGCCAGTACGGCGCTGTTGAGATCAAGATCGGTGGTGATGTCGAAAACACAGCGATGGAACTCAGCTCCCCGGAGTATCCAGACCAAACTGATGTCATGTCGATGCTCCTGTTCGGTAAGCCAACATCCGCCATGTCTGAGACTGAGGGAGAGAGCGGAGCCGGTCTTCTGAGCGCCGCAATGGCGAGTGTGGGTGGTCAGGCCGCACGTTCAACGGGGGCCGCATTCCTGCAGAATGTGCAGGTCGATCCAGGCTCGGGATCAGTCAAGGTTGGCTTTCCGATCACAGACAAGATCTACTTGTCTATTGAGCGGATGAGGCCGGAGACGGACACGGACAACATGACCCAAGCCGCGGTTGAGTGGCTGCTCTCAACCCGTGCCTACGGCGAAGTCGTGACGGGAGACAAGGGCAAGAGCTCAGGAGATGTGTTCTTGAGGTGGCGCTTCTGAGCACGCTACGCGACCGGTGGTCGACGCCGGTGTCATCGGCATCGCTTCGATTCATACAGGTGGGGTTTGGCCTGATCATGGCAGGGGAGATGATCCGCTACCTGATCTTCGGTTGGGTTCAGACCTACTACGTCGAGCCGAGGTATCACTTCAGCTACCCCGGGTTCTCCTGGCTTGAGCCGGTGGGGGAGGTCGGAATGATTGGCCTCTTCGTCTGGGTCGGACTGATGGCGCTGTGCATGGTGTGGGGAATTGGGCGTCGATGGCCGGCAGCGATGTTCGCACTCGGTTTCGGGTCCATTTTCTTGATGGATCAGGCCTATTATCAAAACCACCTGTACCTGGTCGTGCTGGTCAGCGGGCTGTTTGCCGTCATTGGCTTAGCTCGGGGGGAGTCAGCCAGGCTCTGGATGGTGGACTTGATGCGAATCCAGGTCGGGGTTGTCTATGTGTTTGGCGGTCTTGCAAAGGTGAATGCCGACTGGCTGGCTGGCGAGCCCATGAGCCAGTGGATGGCCATTCGAGCGGATTGGGACGTCATCGGGCCGATTGTTGGACACCCGAGTGCCGGCGTATCGATGTCAATCCTGGGATTGATCTTTGACCTACTGATTGTGCCGCTCTTGCTGTGGTCGCGCACTCGGCGGTGGGCGTTTGTGGGGGTTGTCGTCTTTCACGGGTTGAATGCAGTCCTGTTCAAGATTGGTGTGTTTCCCATCTTGATGGTGGTACTCACGACAATCTTCTTCGCGCCAGCTTGGTGTGAACGGTCCGATGAATCACCGGAGCGTGCTCCCGCCATTCCCCTGTGGGTTCCCGCGTTGTGCTTGCTCTGGACGTCGGTCCAAGTGGGTGTGCCCGCGCGCTCTTGGGTGATGGGAGGTCACACCTCGTGGACGGAAGAGGGGCATCGGTTTTCTTGGCGAATGAAGCTGCGCAGCAAGGTTGGTCGAGTGGTCTTCCACGCGCTGGATAAGGAGCAAGGTACCCACAAAATCATCAACCCGGGAGACGGGTTGACGGCCTACCAAGCTCGTCGAATGTCGACCCGGCCCAGGATGATTCAGCAGTATGCTCACCACCTCGCCGAGCGCTTGAGTACAGACGGCAGCGGTCGATGGGCCGTACATGTGGACGCGCGCGCGAGTCTCAACGGACGATCACCTCAGACGCTTATCGATCCGAAGGTTGACCTGGCTGCGCAGCCACTTGATGGGCCTGCGGATTGGATTGTTCCACTTCAGCGGTGACTTCTGGGCAGCGCTCGCGGGCACAAAAGAGCCTGACACCTTGGATACCCTCCAAGCCCTCCAAGTAGGCCCTCGATTTCGTGGCATCGGTGGTGGGCGCGATGGCGAGGACTGTGGCGCCGGAGAATGTCTTTGCCTGGGCTTGAACCTTCTCATCGATTCCGGATGTCAGCATCAATACACCCTGGGTGCTTCCACTGGCACGGACCAGGTAGCCACGGACATCTCCGGCCACGACCATCTGCGCTGTGACCCGAGTGACCTCCCTTGCCGGCGGTGGCAGCGGGGTCGCCTTCTCGCAGGCAAAACCCAGTAACAGGGCCAAAATCATGGATTCAGAACCAGGTGGACGAGGGCCTCAATGTTGCCCTTTTTTGCACCTGGAACTGGAGAGTCCATGACGCCGAGTATGCGTGCACCAAGCGCTTTGGCGTCGTCCTGGACGCGCTCGATGGCCTCAGTGCGGGCGGCTTGGTCTTTCACGACACCGCCTTTGGCGATGAAGGCCTTACCCACCTCGAACTGAGGCTTGATCAGGAGGACTGCCTCGGTCGCAGGCTCTGCAATTCGCTGGATGGCGGGCAGTATTTTTGAGAGTGAGATGAAGGAGAGGTCACCGACAATCAGGCTGACTGGATCAGGCAGAGACTCGAGGTGTCTTGCGTTGGTTCGCTCCATCACCACAACCCGTTCGTCCGTGCGAAGCGACCAAGCCAACTGACCGTAGCCGACATCGACTGCGAACACCTTGGCGGCACCCCTCTGAAGGAGGCAGTCTGTGAATCCACCGGTGGAGGCACCCAGGTCTGCGCAGGTCCGTCCGGACGGGTCAACGCCGAACTGATCGAGTGCTGCCTCCAGTTTTAGACCGCCACGACTCACGTATGGGAGGGGGTTCTCCTTGAGTCGAACCTTGGCCTCGGGGTTGATCTGAGTCCCGGGCTTGTCTCGAGGGACCTCGTCGACAAGGACGACGCCCGCCCTAATGAGGGCAGCAGCCTTCTGCCTGGACTCGGCCAGTCCCTGATCAACGAGAAGCTTGTCCAGACGCACACGTGGCATGGATGCTCAGTGGTCGCGTTCGACGGTGAAGCGCGCGAGAGAGACGAGGTTCGCCGTGTTGGGCAGGTCTTCAATCGCGCTCAAGGCTTCGGCGAGGAGCGACCGTGTCTGCGCTTGAGTCTCGTCGATACCCATGAGCTTCACGTAGCTCGGCGGCCCGTCGTCCCCGGCATCTTCCTCTGCATCGAGTACATCATCGGCCATCTGGAAGGCCAAGCCGATTGCCGCACCGTAGCGGGTGAGGGCCTCCAGCTGACTGGGGGTGGCACCACCGGCTATCCCGCCCATCCGGATGGCTGTTCGAATCAAGGCACCAGTCTTGCCGTTGTGCAGTCGCATCAATGTCTCGACGTCCGTGACGGGACCACCGAGGCCAATGTCTGCTGCCTGGCCACCGATCATGCCCACGTGTCCTGCGCCCGCTGCAAGCTCAGCCACCAGCCGGATTTGCACTTCGGGCGCGAGGTCGGTGTGGGTGAGCGTTCGGAATGCTTCGGTGAGGAGTGCATCACCCACGAGGAGGGCTGCGGGCTCTCCATACGCGATGTGGGTGGCCGGCTTCCCTCGGCGCTCATCATCGTCATCCATACAGGGCATGTCGTCGTGGACGAGTGAGTACGTGTGAATCAGCTCTACAGCTGCTGCCGTGTGCGTCACGTTGTCTGATGGGATGCCCCCAACGGCCTCACATGCTGCGATACAGAACAACGGCCTGATGCGCTTACCACCTGTTCGAAGCGGATAGAGCGTCGCCTCACGGAATGGATCAGGCCAGGCATCGACAAAGCGGGACTGTAGACAAGTATCTACAGCCGTGCGGTGGGTTGAGCACCAAGCGGTGAAGTCCATGAGTTTAGCCTGCGGCTGCGGCTTCAGCGTCCTCTGCTGGTGCCACTTCTGGCGCGGTGCAGGCGGTGAAGTCTTCATCGGTCTTGAGTGAAGCCATGCCAAGTCGCTCGGCACCCGCGTCGCGTGCGAGGTCGAGCGCAAGCACAACACGTGAATAGTTGGCGTCTGGATGAGCGTCGACGAACACCACCTTCTTCGCCTTTGAGCGCAGTCGCTTCGTCAGGTCCTTGGTGAGTGCCTCTGCTTCATAAGGCGTCCGGTTGAGGGTCATCGTCCCGTCTTTACAAACGGCCAGCAGCAGCTGGTCCTTGGGCACGTCATCCTCTTGCTCGACCGTCTCAGTCTTGTCAGGGAGATTCACGGACAGCTCGTAGATCATGATGGGGGTCAGCACCATGAAGATGATGAGGAGCACGAGCACGATGTCGATCAGCGGGGTGACGTTGATCTCGCTCTGTGACGCCGTCTTCTTGATGATTCGCTTGCCCATCGTCTACTTCTCGCCCTCGACAGCCAAGAGCATGGTCGTCATGCCGCCGGAGTGAATGATGTCCATGACCTCGCGGACGTCCCGCCACGTCAGGTTCTTGTCGCCCTTGACGAGAAGGGAGCGCTCAGGCTTGTCCTGGTAGGCATCGTTGATGTCATTGATCAGCGAATCGGGTTCGGTCCGGTTGATGTCCACGTAGATTTCGGGCATCACACGCGGTGCCTGCATGCCCTCTGGCATCACGATGTTGCGCTTCTCGCCAGCCTTCACGGAGACCACCAGGTGCTGACCTCCGTCACGAACCTCGATGCCAGTCCTTGCCGGGGGCAAGGGGACATCGACACCGGAGCCGAGCAAGTGGGTGATCACCATGAAGATGATGAGCAGCACCAGCACCACGTCCACGAGGGGCGTGACGTTGATGTCGGCCATTGGGCCGCCACTGCTATCACCAACCTTCATACCCATGGGTCAGACTCCTACTTGCTGTCCATTGGGGGGATGATTTGCTTCTCACACCAATCCAACAGCTCTTGTACTGAGACCCCCATGTCGTTGGTGATCTCTTCAACCTTTGCGTTGAAGTAGTTGAACAGCCACACACCAAGAATCGCAACCGAGATGCCGATGGCTGTGGTGATGAGGGCTTCAGCAATACCGGAGGAGATGGCCGCGAGGTCACCACCACCGGCCTCTCCCATCATCTGGAAGGCGTTGATGATTCCGAAGATGGTGCCGACCAATCCAACGAACGGGGCGGTCGCGCCCGTGGTCGCCAGCATGTTCATGCCTTTACGCAGAGCCTGTGACTCCGTGATGGTCACGCGGTCGAGTGCGCGCTCAACGGCCTCGATGCCGTACTTGTCCGGTCTGGCGTTGAACTCTTTCAGCCCGCCCACCAACATGTGTCCCAGGTATGCGTTCTCGAACTCTTCCTTCTGGCAGACGGCGAGTGCTTCGCCCGAGTTGGCCTCAGAGAGCGGTCCAGCGACGGCCTCTGCGAGTAGACGAGACTGCTTGCGTGCCTTGGCCAGAGCGATGGTTCGCTCGACGGCGACATAAATGCACCACACAGCCATGAGCATCATGATGAGGAGGACGATTCGGACGGGAGTACCCGTCGCGGCCCAGAGTTCCTGAGGTGTAAAGTGCATGAGTTCCTCTAAGTGAGCTTGAATTTAAGTGAGAGGATGAACTGGGCCTTCACGGCCTTTCCGCCATCGCGCATGGGGTAGAAGCGCCAACGCCACGCCGCCTCCTTGGCGGAGTCGTGGAAGACCTTGGGACACTTCTGGAGTTTGATGTCGTAGGGCTTGCCCTTCTCGTCGATGAAGAAGCGGACTTGGCAGCTGCCTTCGAGCTGAAGTTGCTTGGCAGACTGCGGATACTTCGGCTTCACGCGCCGCTTTGCCTTGACCTCGGACCAGTGAACTGAGCGCACGCCAGTTCCGCCGAGCTGCCCTCCGAGAACGCCTCCGATCACGCCACCGACTACACCGCCAACGACGCCGCCCTCTACGCCACCTTCGACGCCGCCCTCGACGCCCTCTTCCTCGCTCTCGACCACCTCATCGGGGATCTCTTCGGGAAGCTCTGTGGGTTCTGGCTCAACGTCCTTAGGGGTTTCCTTGGGCTCGTCAGGCTTCTTCTTCTCCGTCTTCGGCTTCTTCTGCCCGCCACCTGCAGGAGGAGGGGGAGGGGGAGGGGGAGGAGCGAGATCGAAGAATGCCACTTCGACTGGAGCCTCTTCAATGACTTCCTCTGCCACGGTTGCGCCCGCGAGGATCAGTCCTCCGACGAAGCCACCGTTGATGGCGAGCGACAGCAGGAAGGAGCCAGCTTGCTGCTTCTTATCCGTTTTCTTGGATTGTCCTACCGTCTCGAACATCAGTCGCCTTACGCGTTGGTCGGGCCCGTATAGCCCGATGAACCCTTAGGTGGGCCGGAAACGCCGCATGTTCACACTGATCTCACGCGAGATCCAGCAAAAATGTCGCTAACCGTTGGCTTGGTCTTCGGTCGCCGTGTCCGAGAGCTCGGTAATTCGCTGCTCTGCATCATCCAGCAGTTCGGAACACTCTCGAATGAGCTTTACGCCAGACTCGAACGTGGCGAGGGAGTCCTCAAGTGCGAGGTCGCCACTGTCCAGTCGCCGGACGTGTGCCTCAAGTTCCGAGAGGGCTTCTTCAAAGCTTCGCTTGTCTTCATTTGACATGGGTATACCTGTTCTTCACTCGGAGCTTATCCGACCGCGTCCATTCTTTCGATCTGGATGACCTGGTACGAGAACCGCTCGCCCGTCTTGGCATCAGATGCCACCAGCACTTGCTGCCCCTGGGCGTTGGTGGCGATTCTCTCGGGCTTCACAGTCAATCTCTTTCGCTCCATGGAGCGAGTGACGTAGATCATGTCCAGCGCCTTGGTTGACTTGATGGCGCCAGCCACCACATCCTGAATCTCTCGAGGGCTACGCCGAGTCGGCAGATTGGCCTTCTTCTTCCGGCCCTTCTTCGACGGCGCTGCCTTGGTCCCAGGAATGAGAGAGACCAGGGATGGATCAGAGTCTGCCGCATGTGCGCGACTGAAGACGTCCTCTCGGTTTGCGCGGGCCTCTGCGACCAAGTCGAGCAGTCGGCTTCGGGCGTCGACACCAGAAGGGTCATCTGGGTAAGCACGGACCTGGGGCGACACTGAGAATCCACCCTCGGTGAGTGCCAGCTGGAGCTCCTCAAGGCGCGCTCGATCCACTGCATACAGGCCTGGTACGAACCGGTGGAGCAGGAATGGCTTGATGGCACGGTTTGTCTCGAGACGGCGAATCTGGGACCGGTGAATTGAGAGCATGGTGAGGTCGTGGAGTTCGACATCTCCTCGCTGCCCACACCAGCCGCGCAGGGTGTCTTCAACGTTCTCAGGCAGCCCAATCTGACTGTTCTCCCTGAGGAATTCAAAGATGTCCTCTCGGCGCCAGCCCTTCTCAAGCGCTTGTTCGATGGTCACTTCCGTGATCTTGTAGGTGTTGGCTCGGTCACACGCCGTGAGTTCTGCCAGCTCTCCAATCCGGAAGAACAAGATGGGGGCCATGCCTGCAGGTGCCATGATCTCGAAGGACGGCGTCAGGTAGAACTGAGTGAAGCCTTCGTCCTCTGGTGGCTCGACCAAGCGCAGCGCACGAGAGGAGAGACGGTAGAATTTCTCCTGGCCCCACTGACCCAGCTCAAGGATCCCTGCATCGGCCAGCGGCGTGAAGCTGTAGCCCTCGCGCTGTGCGGTCTTGGGTGAAGACCATTGACCCTTTCGGTAGCGCTCGCGCCAGTCCTCTCCTCGGCGCCAGCGACGGTAGAGCGCTTGCAGTGGACGCTCTGCCACCCAGGCGCCGCCCATGTCGTAGATGGCCCAGACCAGCCACTCTGCACTAGGCAGGCGGTTGTTGAGTCCATGGAACACCAAGTCACGCTGGTCCTCTGGGTCCAGTTGAATCCATTCCTCGATGGCAGCCCTGTTCACATGGAGGGAGTCGCCCCGAAGTTCGACCATGCCGTTGGTCATCAAGAACTCGATGTGGAAGCTGAACAGTTCACTGTCCGGATCCCACAACTGAGAGAAGAAGCCATCCATCTCATCCTTGTGCACCTTGAAGATTTCTTGGCGCTGGGTGAGGCGAGGTGGGTGTTGATCGATGTAGGTGGCGAGGGTGGTCAGGCTGAAGTCCAGCGGCGGCGAGAAGGGGCGCTGGTTCAAGATCCGCATGTCCTCATGCTCGAACGCGGGGAGAGAGAGATCCTCCTTCAGCGAGTCGATCAATGGGCCCATGATGGGTTGCGGGATCATATAAAAGAAGTGTCCTTCCTTCTGCTCTGTGGCTGCAAGCAGACCCTTCTGGCCAAGGGTCCCGAGAACCCGTGCCCACTCTTTGTCCGTTCCGCCCAGCGAGAGTGTCAGCTCCTGACAGACCTCCTCGTGGTGAGCAAGACCGCCGCATTGAACCAAGATGGCCAAAGCCTGGCGGTCACGCTGGTGGATTCCTCGCACCAATGCACCCACGCGTCCATCTTGGCCGAGGGCCTTCGCCGTGAGCTGGATCATGCGATCCCGGGTTGGGACGCGATCTGGTTGGCCGCCGAGCGCCAGGTAGAGGTTCGCGACGAACTGCTCGGGAAGGTCGCTCAGGTATTGCCCAAGCTGGTCGAGCTCGCTTCGCGTGAAGCGTCGTCTTCGACTCGTGCTGCTTGCAGGCTTACCGCGATTGGTGCGGACAGCCATGCGTCGGTTGGGAGCTTGGCCGGTCGGTGGGAGGTTGACCGGAGGACCTGAGAGGTCCTTGCGCATATTGCCTTGGCTGGCGTTAGGGGCCCCATTGTTACGGGGGCCCTTGCGGCGGCGGCGGCGGCGGCGGCGTGGCTTGCTGGTCGACTCTTCAACGTTTTCCATGATTTGCCTCGTGGGTCGCTCGCACTCAGTGCGTGGGGCGATCCTCAATCTTGTAGCGGTAGCCTTGCTCGGTCAGGAACAGCTGGCGCTTCATTGCGAAGTCTTGTTCCTTTGAGTCCGAGGTGACGACAGTGTAAAAGCGGGCCTCTTTTTTCTTTGGCCGTAGGATTCGGCCGAGGCGCTGGGCCTCTTCTTGGCGTGAGCCAAAGGTGCCGGAAATTTGTATAGCGACGTTGGCGTCTGGCAGGTCGATAGAGAAGTTTGCAACCTTTGAGACCACCAGCAGGTTGATTCGCCCGGTTCGGAAGTCTTCAAAGAGGACATCCCGTTCGTTGTGTGGGGTCTTGCCTGTGATGAGCGGTGCACGGAGCCTTTTGGCAATCTTCTCGAGCTGCTCGACGTAGGTGCCGATCACGAGAATGTTGTCATCCTTGTGTCGCTTCACCAGGTCATCAAGCACCCTCAGCTTCGCAGGGTTGTCCGACGCCAGACGGAACTTCTGGCGCTCATCTGCACGCTCGTATCGCTCGCGTCCGCCGTTCATGAATGGAACCCTGACCTCAGTACAAGACGTCTCAGCGATGAAACCACCCTGCTGCAGCATTTGCCATGGTAGGTCGTAGCGCTTGGGGCCTACGAGGCTGAAGACGTCGCCTTCACGACCGTCCTCGCGAACCAATGTTGCAGTGAGCCCGAGCCGTCGACGGGCTTGAAGGCCTGATGTCGCCCCGAAGACCGGAGCAGGCAAGAGGTGGACCTCATCGTAGATGAGCAAACCCCAGTCTTCATCTTCGAAGAGATGCAGGTGTTCGAACTCAGCCTCTTTAGACCGGCGCCATGTGAGGATCTGGTAGGTCGCCACAGTGACGGGCTTGATTTCTTTAATCTCGCCTGTGTAGGCGCCAACCTGGTCAGCGGTGAGGTGGGTCTTGTCGATGATCTCGCGAACCCACTGATTCACAGCCGCTTGGTTGGTGGCCAGGATGAGTGTCTTTGTCTGGACATGGCGCATGGACTCGATGCCCACGATGGTCTTACCCGCGCCACAGGCCAGGACGACGACCCCACAACCGCCCGATGGACGACCATCTTGGTACCAACGCGAGGCTGCCTCTGCTTGGTAGTGACGGACGGCGAATGGCTTACCATTGCCGATCATCGTGTCGCGAAGCTCTATCTCAAGGGGAGCGCCCGGGATGAAGCCAGCGAGATCTTCAACTGGCCACCCAGCTTGGAGTGCGCGCTGCTTAAAGATGCCGCGGTGTCCGCCGTTGATCATCCAGTGCCGACGGCCATCCTCGACCATGAACTCTCGCAGCGATGGGTTCTGGCTGACCAGCTTGGCGACGAAGCCAGAGGCGAACTGAATCCGAATCATCTCCACCGATTGCTCGGGATGAGGCATCAGCTTCACCAAGCCATACTTGTCGATGGTCTCCGTGATCTGCTCCAGCATGTTCTGAGGGATGTCGAACTTTGACAGCTCTCGAAGGCCTCCGACAATCTCACTCGTGTTCATGCCTGAAGACGCGGCATTCCACAGAGACAGCGGGTTGATGCGGTAGGTATGGAGGTGTTCGGGAGAGGCTTCAAGCTCAGAGAAGCGACCGAGGAAGTCTCGGGTCTCCTCGTAGCGAGGATGCTGGGTCTCCACGAGAACCTTGCCGTCCCCCTGCACAATGAGGGGGTTGTCAGGCCTGACGTGCATGCACTTTCTTGGGAAGCTCCATCGCCACTGCCGGGACGGCTGTGACGAGGATTGGAGAGGCGGCCAGTGGATGGCCGGAATGCCCGAGTGGGCGAGGCCGCTTCGGGCCAAGTAATAAGGAGCGGTCGCCGTAAAAGGGAGGTCCCTCATCAAAGCTCAGGAGAGCACCCGGCGAGTGGAGGGGACATCAAGCCCGACCTCCTGTTCACCCTCAGTCTATCTGGTGATTGGGGACTGTCAAGATTTTGAATCAGCCAAGGAACGGGTAGGTCCAGTCGTGGGGCGGTGCGAAGGTCTCCTTGATCGTCCTTGGGGAGACCCAGCGAAGGAGGTTCAAGATGCTCCCTGCCTTATCGTTGGTACCAGATGCTCGGGCGCCACCGAAGGGCTGCTGTCCAACGACGGCCCCCGTTGGTTTGTCGTTTATGTAGAAGTTGCCTGCGGACTGCCTCAGCCCTTGCGCAGCTTCATTGATGGCGTAGCGGTCCTGTGAGAATACGGCTCCAGTCAGCGCGTAGGGGCTGGTCTGATCCACCATCTTGATCGTCTCGGACCACTTTGAGTCGTCGTAGACGTAGGCCGACACGATGGGGCCAAAGATCTCCTCTTGAATCAGCTGAGCTTGGGGGTCGTCGAACCGAACCAGCGTGGGCTCGACGAACCATCCATTGCTGCCGTCAGCACTGCCTCCAGTGAGAACCTCTCCGGTGGCTGAAGCAATCTCGAGGTAGCTGGCATGTTTTTTGAAAGCGCGCTCATCGATCACAGGGCCTAAGAAGTTGCTGAAATCTGTGACGTTCCCCATCTTCATGTCTTTGATCATGGCGACACATCGCTCTGACACTGTGCCCCACAGTGACCTTGGGACGTACACCCGACTGGCCGCTGAACATTTCTGACCCTGGTACTCAAATCCACCACGAGCGATGGCCACTGCGAGGGCCTGGGGATCGGCGCTGGGGTGGGCGAGGATGAAGTCCTTTCCGCCGGTTTCACCCACGATCCTCGGGTAGGTACGATAGCTGCCGATGTTGGTTCCGATGGTCGACCAGAGGTGCTGAAAGACGCCCGTGCTACCCGTAAAGTGGAGTCCTGCCAGCGCCGGATGACGAATGGCGATGTCCCCGACGTCCGCCCCGTTTCCTGGGACAAAGTTGATGACACCAGGTGGGAAGCCTGCTTCCTCGAGGAGTTGGTATCCGACCCATGCACTGTGAAGTTGTGTGTTGGACGGCTTCCAGAGGACCACATTGCCCATCAGCGCGGGGGCCGAGGGGAGATTGAGGGCAATCGCCGTGAAGTTGAACGGCGTGACAGCGAACACAAAGCCTTCGAGGGGGCGATGGTCGAGGCGGTTCCACATGCCCGAGTTGCTTGAGGGCTGCTCGCTCATGATGTCCTGGGCGTACTTGGCATTGAAGCGCAAGAAGTCGATGAGCTCACACGCGCTGTCGATCTCGGCTTGATGGCAGGTCTTGCCTTGGCCGAGCATAGTCGCTGCATTCAGGCGGTCGCGCCAAGGGCCCGCAAGCAGATCTGCCGCCTTCAGGATGATGGCTGCGCGGTCTTGCCAAGGCATCGCTGCCCACTCGGCTTGTGCCTCAAGCGATGACTTGATGGCCCGCTGGACCACCTCATCGGTCGCCAGGTGAGCTTTGGCCAGGACGTGCTGGTGGTCACCCGGGTTGGTCACGTTGACGGTCCGGCCCGTGTAGATTCGTTCTCCGCCCACCACGCACGGGATCTCAGCCACCTCAGCGAGCTGTCGGGAGACCTCAGATTCAAGCGAAGCACGTTCTGCTGAGCCAGGAGCGTAGCTACGGACAGCCTCATTGGATGGGGTGGGTGTCGAAAAACGGCCGTCTGTAGTGGACATTCGGTAGATCTCCTGGTGGGGCTTCGCTGGTAACACCGTGATGCGCTACGGTCAGGCAATGACCAGTCTGATTTCGCTCGAAGATGCCCATGCGGGCAACGTGGCCCTCGTCGGAGCGAAGGCTGCTTCGCTCGCACGGCTACATCGTGAGCGAGTGCCAATCATGCCCGGGGTGGTTGTTCCTGTGGAGGCATTCCGGCGGTTTCTCAAGGATAAAGGCTGGCTTGAGCGTGCGTCATCACGAGATGAGGGCTTGGCCGATGACATCACGGCTGCGACCCTAGGCCCGGAGTTGGCTGGGGATCTCAGGCGTTCAGTTGGTCGCCTCGGTGATCGGTTGGTCGTTCGTTCGAGCGCAGTGAGCGAAGACGGGCATGATGCCTCGTGGGCGGGCCAACTGGAGACGGTCTTGAGTGTTCGTCCCGGCGATGAGACGGAGCGGGCTGTACTCGCTTGCTGGGCCTCCACCTTTCGTGGTCGTGCGAGGGCGTATGGCCGTCGTCAAGGTGAGGGGCTTCCTGTAGACATGGCTGTGCTGATTCAGCCAATGCTGGAGCCGCGCTGTGCGGGTGTCATGTTCACGATCAATCCTCTCTCGGGTTCCTGGCGAGAGATGACGATTGAGGCCGCCTGGGGTCAAGCTGCACCGTTGGTCAACGGTGAGGTCGTACCCGATGCGTACTTGGTCCGCCGTCCACGCCGAGCCCCGCGACCTGTTCAGCGACTGCTGGCCCGTGCGCATCTTGAGGTCGTGGGAGATCAGGTGCGGAGTCAAACGGAGAAGTGGGTGATGGGTGAGGGTGGCCTGAGGGTGGTGCCCGTTCCAGCCCCCCTGATTGACGCGCCCAAACTAAACCACAAGGCTCTCGCCAGGCTCTGTCGTCTCGGGCTTCGCGTGGAAGGCCTGATGGGTGGCCCCCAGGACATAGAGTGGGCCATGACGGCCGAACGGAACTTTGTGGTTCTACAGGCCCGACCTGTCACGACTGCCCGCCAGATACGGCGCTCCGGCCCAGCGCTCTGGACGCGTAGATTTATTGGAGAGCGTTGGACTGAGCCTGCTACGCCGCTGGGGTGGTCGCTGATGGGCGGACTACTCAGCGACTTCATTGGATACCCAGACACACAGGCTCAATTTCTTGGAGGCGGTGAGCCCCTCAGGATGGTTCGCTTCGCGCCCTACCTGAATGTCACCGTCTTTCGGCACCTGGCGTTCAAGCTCCCAGGGGCGCCACCGCCACAGTTCATGATGGAGCTGCTCCC